>ENA-ORNK01000058-ORNK01000058.1-human-gut-metagenome-genome-assembly--contig:-NODE-58-length-170219-cov-64.012935_pt1 | contig 170219 bp, 159 predicted proteins | sample MGYA00242115_ERZ509022 | MGnify/ENA primary metagenome ERZ509022 (study PRJEB26280, sample SAMEA2338690) | human gut metagenome | biome: human gut; feature: human-associated habitat; material...
TTTTAACTCCAGTCTTTAAGGATAATGTATAAGTAAATTCTAAATCTTGACTATAAATTGATACTCGCTTACTTTGTGATAAAGCTATTGAATGCATTAAATTATCATTATCAATAGTTCCGACAAGGCTACCTATCTCCATAATATTAATGGCATTTAAATTATTCTTCAGACAATTTGTATAATCATCCAATTCTTTTCTTTTATCCTGCTCTATAAGTATTTTATATTGTAGGTTAATTGCTTTTTCATTATTTCTATTACCATAAATTATTGCAAAGTAACCAACAATTAATGCAAAAACTCCACCACAATATCCTCCCCAAAAATTTAGCCAATCATTAAGAGAAAGATTTGTTGTTATAAAATCACCTTTGGACAAAGATTTATTTATAACCCATGCCACAATTAATGAAAATAAAATAATTAAAATAGCAATAACAATATCCCTCTTTTTCATTTCAGATATATTATTTTATAGGCATTTGTTGAATAATATTACCATTTAATATTTTACCGTTTGCCTTTTTATTTCTTTTTATTCCATCTGCTCCCCAAGTACCCCATTGTTTAAAGAAAAAAGGTATATTATTGGCCTCTGCTTGATTCTTTATATTTATTGCCCACTCTGCTTTCATAGGTCTTGCTTGAACTCCACTCTCTCCTCCAACAATAATCCAATTAATACCTCTTAAATTTAAATTTCCTAAATCTTCCAATAGCGGTTCACAAGAAATAAATTTTACTTTAGCCGATAAATCTCTAATATAATCCATTCTATATTTAGTATCCTTATTCTCAACAGTAACTCCGAGCCATGCATTTTCAGGTATACTTCTTTCTTTAAAATACTCATTCATTCGTTCTGCTCTTTTTGTTAAGATCTGATAAGTATGTTGAGGCGTTTGGCGAATAACATCAAACACTTTATCAATAAATTCAAATGAAACATCTTTATGAAATAGATCTCCCATTGAACAAACAAAAATCATTGATGCTTTTTTCCAGTTAAATGGTTCTTGTAAATCATTTGGATGTTCTGTAATTATAAAGCCATTTATATATTTTTTGTTATTCATTGCTTTTAATCTACGAGCCATGACCTCTGCATAACAATGTGTACATCCTTCAGATTGTTTTGTACACCCTGTTATAGGATTCCATGTTCGTTCTGTCCATTCTATTTTAGTTGTTCTCATATATTTTTAAAATAAAGTCCTTTGACCATCATATTGTATTCTTTGAGCCTTATCCCAAAATTCCGCAGCCCTTTCATGGCTTGCAGCAAATAATAAATTATAGTAATGTCTCACACTTTTAATTCTAAACACAGAATATCCAATCTCTTCCATTGACTTTTGATACAAGTTTCTAAAATTATTTCTTAATTCTTCATAATTTCCTTGTTTAAATAAATTAATATTTTTAGGATCCACAAAAAAAGTATTATTCCCTAAAAAATTATTATATTTTTGAGCATAGTCAGGATTTTCAAATGCCATAGGCAAATTCCTATTTAAATCTGTACCTGTTGCGATGTTTATTATCATATCAACCTTCTGTAAGGTTTGTTTAATTTTATTGACCATTTTAAACGGAACACTGCAATCTGTTGGATCTATTAATACTAAATTTAAGCTTCTTCCAATAGAACAATCTTGTTTAATAATTTCCAATATTTCATCTGGATTATTATAATCACCTTGATAAGCACAAGCATTTACTATTTTTAAATTCTGAATCCTACTATTTAATGTAGACACAACAGTTCTATTATAATCAAAGAACAATGCCTTATGTATATATTTAAATGCAGGATGCTTCAATATTGCCATTGGAGTTCCATCAAATTCTGTACCATCTTTTCTGTTAACACATCTACCTGGTCCACTACATATCTCAATATAATTTGTTTCCCATTTGTTCTTCATTCCTGTAGCAAAAATACCAAAATATTGTGAAAGCATATAAATTTTTTGTTCTGCCCATGAGCCAACACATCTAATAGGTAAAGAATCCAATTCTGAATGTGTTATTTTACATAAATCATCTTCAGAATTAAATTTTCTGTCGCTTTTATTGCAATTTGTTTTGCACAAATTATTTCTGCATGTATTTAAATTTATTCGTGTTTTCATATATAAACTATTAAAATTTAAAATTCAATTTTGGTAATCCTTTCACAATCTCAACAGTCTGCACAGACACATTAATGATGCGAAGCAAGAGGTTGAATATATATTTTTCATCATTATGCTCGCGCGCACAATCGTTTGGGTCGTTTGTAATTCCGCTTTTCTTATCTGTTGTTATGGCGTAGCGTTCCATAATCCACTCGATAGCAGACTTTCCATTTACTACGTATTCGTAGGCTTCAGCAGGAATGTGTTCTATGATGATAGCATTATTATAATGAATAATACTCTTATCCGCCGTCTTACTATCAATTTTACCGAAACGCATTTTTTCTACATGATAGTTTATTCTGTCGCCTTTGTTTGTAAAAGGAGAATACAGTATATTGCATTTCTTGTATGGTTCTATAGTTTCATAATTCAAATGCAAATTAGCCAAATCACGTCCGGCCTTGCTAAATGCCCAGAAGTCATCTGCTTTCTCGACCAAAGGCAGACGAGGCAAAGACTTTTTTAAGTCAGCCGCAAATGCTGTGCGGTATTCCGGTGAATGGAGCAGGCCGTAAACGTAATAAAATATATCTTCTTTTGTTACTTTATAGCCATATTGTTTACGTGCTGTATCCAATATCCAATCTGTCAGACCATCTCTACGGATATACCGATCCACTTCGTTCTTAGAGCCTTGATTAAACAAATCAATAGTATCAGCTTCTCTATTGTCATACCAATAAAGAGGAAAACACTGGGACTTTTCAATCATATCCAAACAAGGGATACAATCTGTTATTATGGATGCAAAATCACGCCTTCCACCGATGCCAGTGATACATATTACCCAATTATTATGTTGAGGTGTTGGAAATAATTTAGGTGAAAGGCCTATACGTTCAATAAAAGGTTTATCAAAATATAATCTTTGCTTGAAAAAAGGTCGATATGAACTGTTTCTTATATCTGATGTATAATTATGTCTTATGTTTCTCTCAATATCTTTTTTAATATTAACAGTCCAACTTATTTTAGTGTCATCTGTATCAATAAATTCTTCCACCGATAAATTGGCATTCTCTTTTATTGTATTTGAATATGCTTCTCTTTGCTTATTATAGAAATCAATCATAGACCTCATATTTCTTTCAAGCGTCTGTTGAGAAGAATTATAAACCCATGCATCTCTATTCGTTGCAACACCAATTGCATACGTTTCAAAGAAACTCTTTTGTCCTTTTGCAAATTTCTTTTCAGGCTCAATCGGGATAAATAATTTAAACATTTCATTCCTTTTACTAAGCCAATCCCCATGCTCGTTTGGAACAATATTTTTCCATATTATTGCAGGATTGCTTATATCTCCTATTTGCTTAATTATTTTTAGTTTATCTTCACGATTTAAATAATTACCTATGTTGTAATAATAGATTTTTGCTTTTTCATTAACATGTTGTACATTTTTTACCAAAATAGTTATAGCAACACCTGTCAATATATTAAAAATATTTTGACCTTCTTTTTTTGCTATATCACCATTTTTACCTCTAATTGCTCCGCGCAAATCAAATATATATATTGACGAAAATTCCTTACTAAAACATTTTCGCATACCATCAAATGATCCTTTTTCAATCCATCCACTATTAGAAATAAAGCCGATAACTCCACCCTTTGTTTGGCTAAGTCTGTCGCTTGCCCATCGAAACGCTTTCACATAACTATCGTATGCAGACTTATTAAGATTGGCTTCTGATTGCTCAACGTAAGTAGTTTCTATATGTTTTTCCAAATTGGGATAAGACTGGTTTTGCGCATTGTCATTAGCCGACTTTTGTCCAATGGAATAAGGAGGATTTCCTATGATAACTGTAATAGGGCATTTCTTTTGCGCAATTACGCGCTTAGAATTAGCCGGGAACTGTTCGGAGAAAAGACTTTCATCAGAACCATCTTCTCCTAATTGGAATGTATCAGTCAAGCAAATTCCATCAAACGATTTGTAATTATCGTCAGGCATAAGTGAGTGATAGACGTTCTCAATATTGATTGAAGCAATGTAATAGGCCATCAACACAATTTCATTGGCATGTATCTCCTTGCGATATTTTCTTGTCAATGCTTCACGGCTGATAACTCCACTTTGCAGTAAGCGTGTAATGAATGTACCTGTACCTGTGAATGGGTCAAGTATATGTACATTTTCATCAGAAAGAGAACGCCCAAATTCCTTCTGAATAATGTATGCAACAGAACGGATAATAAAATCAACCACTTCAACCGGTGTGTAAACAATGCCAAGTTTCTCTACTGTCTTAGGCGAAGCTATTTTAAAGAACTTATCATAAAGTTCTACAATTAATCGCTGGCGCCCCTCTGCATCCTTAATGTCACCTACAGTTGTACGTACATATTCATAGAATTTTTGCAGGCGCTCGTTCTCTTCTTCGGTCTTTGTCTCATCATCGAGCAGAGCCAGCATTTTCTGCATGGATTTTGAGACCGCATTGCTGTTGACAAACTCGTAATCACCAAACAATGCTTCAAAAACAGGCAAAGTAATTATATGCTGTGACAGCATTTCAATAGCTTCTTGTTCAGATATATTCGGATTGATATTTTTACGCAGTCCTTTCATCAGTTGCTCAAAGGCTTTCTTGTGTTTGCCTTCGTCAGCAATTAATTTCTTTATACGTTCAATGTGTCCTTCTGCAATTTTGGCTATATCTTTAGCCCATAGCTCCCAATATCGTTTACTGCCGACTTTGGTTACCATTTTTGCATAGAACACATTTTGCAAATCCTCGAATTGCAGAGAAAGTTGGCGTGCCATTTCTTGTGCTGCGCTTTCTCTCCGTTGTTCTTTTGATTCCGCCAGACTATTGTCTGTGCTGTCATCATCATTGGGTACGCCACCAAACAAAATGTGTTTTGGCTGTTTCTTTGACAGTTCTATTTTGTTTACTTCTGCGTTAAATCGGTCGTCGTGGGCACGTAAGGCGTTAAGAACAGTCCATACTACTTTAAAATTAGGATGCTTGCTCAATACTTCGTCACCTTCGACCTGTTCCGGTATGACAACAGGAATGATAATATATCCGTATTTTTTACCCTCGCTTCTGCGCATAACTCGTCCTACTGCCTGAACCACATCAACCTGGGAGTTTTTGGGCGATACAAACACAACTGCATCAAGTGACGGTACATCAACACCTTCACTCAGACATCTTGCATTTGTAAGCATACGGCATTCCATATCATTATCAGGTTGCGCCTTTAGCCACATAAGCTCGGCATCACGACTTGTTGCCGACATGGTGCCGTCGACATGATGAGCCACAACATCCACCATCATATTTTTGTCTTCCTCGCTTATATCTTCCATATAAGCGTCTTTACAATCTGTAAATATCTGTGCTGTAGCCTTTGAGTCTTTTATCGTAGAACAAAATGCCACGGCACGGCGCATCGGTAGAGGGTCGGCAGCTTTTATGAGTCCTTCATCGCCAAGTATACGTTTAGAAAGAGCATTAATACATCCAACAAATTTCGATGCATCGTTTGTAGTTATTGTTCCGTCTTCGTTTGTAATAACATCACGCAATGCGGGTGTAATATCTTTATCGCCAACAGCAAGAATCAGTACTTTGTAATCTGTCAAAAGTTGTTTTTCTACAGCTTCACCAAAGCCGATACGATAAATCTCTTCTCCATACATGGAGACATCATCCATAGAACAGAGGACTGCATCATTTTCTTCTGCTTTTTTCCTTGCCTCGCTTGTATAAAGACGAGGTGTGGCTGTCATGTATATACGATGTTTTGCTTTGATAAAATTATTATCATGTACTTTGATAAATGCACTTTCATCTGTCCCTTTCAATGTTACACCGGTAGTCCTGTGCGCCTCGTCACAAATAATAATGTCGAATATTCCATATTCATTATTTGTGTGAGAAAGCATTTTAGATTGTGCTCGCGAAATGACTTCAATAGACTGATACGTTGAAAAAACAACAGTCATTCCCTTATTACCTTTTTTACGAATGGAGTCAAGCTGCCGTACAATAAAATCGGTGTCAGTAGAAGCTGGAAGTGCAAGGTCAAGAACGCTTACAGCACCTTCATCATTTTTAATTTCCTGTTTTGATACTTGACTGTCGGAACAGATACATACAGCATTAATCGGTACAGATGCCTGTTGAGACCATGAACGTAAAGTCTGCCCCAATAATGCTATAGATGGTACGAGGAACAATACCAGTCCATTATTGTCAGTTTCACGTTCCGCAATTTTCAAAGACGTGAAAGTCTTTCCTGTTCCACAAGCCATAATAAGTTTTCCACGATCATGAGTTTTAAAATATTCGTGGGTCTTATCAATAGCTTTTTGTTGATGCTCCTTAATAACAAACGGTTGAGGACGTGAAGCTTTACCATATAAGCCTTGTTCAAGCTTTTCCCAATCAACATCATCAGATTCGAGGTCGATTAAATTCAGACGTCTTACTGGGGGCATCTGCTTTTTTATTGTCAACTCAGCAGTAGCGTTCCATTTGTTTGTTGTTGATATCCACAAACGTTGTGAAAACATAACAGTGTCGCCATTAACTTCAAACGTTTTGCTTGAAGTAGCGAGAAATGTATCAACATCACCTTTTGTAATGTATTTATCCGCTGCAAAACATTTACATTGGATAGCCCAATAATCATTGTCAAACGTCTTAGCCACTAAATCAATACCAATATCCTTACCTCCAAATTGATCATGATACGGAAATTCCATCCACAGCCAGACTTCTTCAAATACATTCTGATATACAGACGTTGTCTTCAAATATGCTTGCATTAAACGTTCAAAACGATATCCCTTATCTCGTTCTGACAAAGCCTCTTTTCTGAATATATCTAATATTTGAGTAAAATTTTTCATTTTAATAAATTCATCTTAAAAAATAATATTGTTTTTGATATTAGCGGCCTCTTGTTTTGCAACGCAAGGTCTAAAGGTTAAAGCAAATGTACATTAAATGCTTATAACACTACTGCAATATAATTTTGCGGCCTATCCTATTATAATTCAAAATTGCTATTATCACAAATTTCGTTTAAAACAACGTTTAATAAACTAACAACAGTAATTTACATTATCTTATTAACACAAGAATTTAACTTTTCTTAAATAAGCTCTCATTTTGAGAAATAACTATTGTACAGTCGTTTATAATGGACCAAGTTTTATCTTTCTTGCAATGCAAATTTATTCATTTTTTTCGTAAAAACATAATAAGATAAAATGTTTTTATAATAAAATCACACGTCATTTTCATGCATGCACAGATTGAAATATACCTAAGAAAAGTATAAATCTATCACACAACCCCAGCATATCAAATCATCCACACTCCTCAATCATTTTAAGGGACAAAAATTTGAAACAAGAATATATACTTTTCGTTAACAAACAAGAGAAATGAAGATCAATTTAGTACAGACCGTAAGCAAAACAACACCCATAGGTTTCAAATCATTAACCTATTGTTTTTGAGTCGTAACTCGGCCACTTTTGATGCAAAAGTGACTGAGTTTTTAGGCACAAACAAATGAGTTTTAATGGCGAAACTGATGCGTCGGGATATGGCGCAAACAGCTAAACAAAAATGGGCTAAAAATGCAGGCAACAAAAACCGGCCTATACAGTCAAATGGAGAAAAGGAAGACTTAATAAATCATAAAAATAATGACGGCATATAAGTTACGCCGCAACATAACAGCAAGCGACGTAACTATCAGATAATCAATGCCTATTTAAAACAAAGTAAAAAATAAGGCTTTAAGCTCTTTGAAAACGCCTGAAATGCCTTTACGCCGAACAGCATCGGACAGCGACACGACAAAAGAGGATTTGGCAATATGAACAAAACAGACTATATTTGCTGCGTATTTAACCCATATTATATGAAAGATTTTACTGAAGAATTGATTCTCTTTATCAGAAGACACAAAATCCTGGCATTAGTTGTCTATACGGCTGCAGTAATGACGGTGTTGACTATGACGTTTAGCGAAAGCAATGACGAAAGATGGTTGAACCTTAATCTTTTAGACATCATAAATCGGATGTCAGATTAATAAACGACCTAACAAAAAACAGAACACGGAACAGTTTTTATTGGTTCCGTGTTCTGCTGCTATATGTTTAATCCTAAACCGGCCATCCGGCCGCATACTTGGTTTACAATATTATCACTGCGCTTTATTTAACAAGCACTTTATATGAATTATTGTTGATGCGAACAATAAACAGACCCGGCTCAGAGCTTATGTCAGATGCCTTGCCGCTATAAACCATCTGTCCGCCAACGGTGTATACCTGCATCATCTCTCCGTCTGCACCCTCAACAACAATTCTGTTGTCAGCAGCATAGACATTGATATTGTCATTAAACGCGGGGCTTGCAATTCCGGTGCCGATAGACTCCATGAAGCTCAAAATCGGGAAACCGTTGTTTATGTTCTTTGTATCAGCAGCCCATATCTTATCTTCGCTGCCGCTACCGTTGTTGAGCGTAGTAACAAAATCTTCAGCCTTCATCTGCTCAGAAGTCATGACAGGAGCATTTGTTATTTCGAAGGCACCAAAGATATCGGTAACTTCACCGCATGAAGAACCGGCAAACACATCAGAGCTGAAATACATGTCGTGCATCTTAAGCGTGTTGAAATTCTGGAAGAACATGGCAAGACCAATGATACCGCCTAAAGTAGAGTTGCCATCTATTGCACCGACATTATAGCAGTTGTATAATTCACAGTTGTCTCCACGGCCTAAGGCATCACCAATGATACCGCCGAGACGCTCCGGACCACTCACTTTACCGGTATTAATACAGTTGCGTATAACGCCACCCTCAAGCAGTCCGATAACGCCGCCTGCACCATTTGTCATAGCTTTAACATCACCGAAGTTTGCACACTCTTCAATCAGGCTGTAGCATGTACCGGCAACACCTCCTGCTGACATACCGTTTCCGCCTTCGCTTCCGGCTGTAATATCTCCATAATTAACGCACTGTCTGATGACACCTTCTCTGTAATTAGAACCAACGATACCGCCGGCATAATAGTAAACACATGATATGTCAACCTTGTTGACACAATTCTCAATGATACCGCTGTTTGAGCCTACAAACGGACCAACAACCATATCGCCCGTAATCGAACCGCTCTCAATTGTCAGGTTTCTCAACTCAAAGCCCGGATCAGTGCATCCAAACATACCCATTGACTTATAGTCTGTCAAACCAGGAATGGTCAGATTAGTAATTTTATGGCCGTCGCCGTCTACTTTTCCGCTGAAAGCAACTCTTACATTTTCCTCACCAACAGAACAGTTGTATCCGATAGGGAACCAGTCGTGACCTGCCAAATCAATATCAGCAACCAGTTTGAAATATGTATTTTCGTATACAGAAGTACCGTCGTAAACATCTTTAGCCAGTTTAGCAAGCTGCTCCGGAGTTTTTATCAGATAAGGCGATTCAGCCGTACCCTCGCCACCTTCAAAACTTGAAGCAGCGAAATCTGTCCATTGTGTCCCGTCGGCAACAGCAGATACATGATTGACACTTTTGTCGAACGAATAAGACGCTGAAGCTGTCAGACTCTGCATAGACAGTCCTAAGCAAAATAAAAGTAAAGTTTTTTTCATAGTTAAATTATTTTATAAGAATTTATATGATTATATTTGTCAAATATAGACAAAATAAAACAAACCGCAATGAATTATTACAATTAAATATCATTTCGCTTTATAAATTAAGCCATATAGACATATATTTCAATTTATTAATATTAAAAACTTTTCTATTCATGATGTTTTAAAAAGAATTAATGTAAAGATATTTTCTGCCGACCTAAACGGAAGATGAGATGCAAATATTAGAACACTATATTAGGATTAAGAGAAAATATTTCGCAAGATTTACTCCCAATCGGTTATTAGACCGCATATAACTTTATCAATTTTATGTATTCATGCTTTCAGCCCGCCTTTTGTTTCTGTTAGCGTCTTTTTGTTCGCTTTTTCTTGACATGGCCCGCTATGCCTGCAAAAAATCCAACAAAAAAGCCGCTCTATATAAAGCAAAAATACAGACCGAATGCAAATAACCTATTAGGGGTTAAAAGTAATTAAAGAAAATAACATTGGCTTTTATACTTTTGCCCATGACCCTGTTATGACAGTAATCATAAGGTCTAAAACAAAAGAATAAAGTAACAGAAAAGCCTATACATCAGAGCAAGAAAAAAGAAACAGCAACAGGTCATTATAATCAAACAAGAAAAAAGTATAAAATATGAAAATATGACGACAAATGAGCGTAAATTTAATAATTTTGCAAGTTGAACGGCTGAAGCCGGAATCAACAACATATTAACAGAACAGAATATGAACACTCCATCGTTACAGCAAATTATAGACATAGTTAAGGAGGCTGCGGGACTGATGCAGACCGATGCCTTCGAAATATCAGAAAAAGAAGGATTTGCCAACATCGTGACATCATCAGATGTGGCTGTGCAGGACTTCCTGTGCGGCAGACTGAAAGAACTGATGCCTGACAGCGGATTTCTGTGTGAAGAAGAAGACATGTGGGACACATCGCACGAATACACATGGATAATAGACCCAATTGACGGCACGGCAAACTATAGCCGCGGCATAGCGCAATGCGCAATATGCGTAGGCCTGAAGCACAATGAAGACATGGCTATGGGCGTGGTGTATATACCGATGACAGGAGAAATGTTTTATGCCGAGCAAGGCAAAGGGGCTTTTCTGAACGGACGACAGATACACGTGTCAGACCGCCCGTTTGAGAACTCGCTGCTATGCACAGCCCTGCCTGTATACCACAAAGAGTATGCACAGATGTGCTCTGACATTATAGTTGAAGCCTTCGGCCGCTGCAACGACATAAGGCGCTTCGGCGCTTGCGCCCCGGAACTGTGCTATCTGGCAATGGGCCGCTGCGAACTCTACTTTGAATATCTGCTCAGCCCATGGGACTATGCTGCAGCCTCACTAATTGTGACTGAAGCCGGAGGCACAATAACAGCCACAGACGGATCGCCTGTAAAACTGACGCAAAAGGGCGGTGTCATAGCAGCCAACAACGCAGCCAACCATAAACAGATGGCAGACATCGTGGCAGAAAAGGCCAGAAGCACAAACTGACAGGCACGCACGCGAAGGCATAAAGACCTGAGCGGCACGGACAAGACGCGGCTATAAAGAGACAGCCGCGTCGAAATCGCTGTTGACCCGGCGCATCCATTCAGGAAGCATAGCCAAAGCCTCATCCTGCAAGTTGTCAGGCATAGACCTGTAGAAGGCATAAGCCATAGGCCCGGCAATGGCTGCAAGAGTGTCGGCATCGCCGCCGAGAGAAATGGCAAGCTTGATGCAGTCGACATAATCTTTCGACTCAAGAAAACAAATAAGAGCTGCCGGCACCGTGCCCTGACAGGTGGTGTCGTTTACGTAGTCATCATGGATATCGGCATAACCTTTTAATGCCCAGTCAGGATAGAAATGTTCGAGAACATAAGACCTGACATACGCCTTGTCGCGGCCCGACTTGAGATGATACACAGCCAGTGCCGTTGCCATAGCCCCCTTTATACCTTCAGGATGATTGTGAGTGGGCATAGCCGTAAGACGTGCCATATCGACACACTCTTCTTCTGTTCCGGCAAGCCATCCGGCAGCACTGCATCTCATAGCACTGCCGTTGCCATAGCTGCCATAAGGATTATGGACAGATGAAGCCATCCAAAGCCTGAACCTGTAGCCGTAGCCTGCATGCGGATGCCCGTTGGTACGCTTCCACAGATTATCGGCCATGTCGAGATTGTCCAACAAGGCTTCGGCACAAGCAAAAGTACATACTGTGTCGTCGGTAAAACGGGCGTGAGAAGAAAACATCTCAACGGCATCATAATTCTTCGTACTATTATATCTGCTCTCATAAGCACTGCCAGCAATGTCGCCAATGGCTGCACTCAACAATAAATTCTTCATATCGAAACAACTATTATCTGATAATAACAAGCAAAACTCTGCCGACAGCTAAAACTCCGGAAATATGCCGTTACGCCTGAGTTCCTCATACTTTTCAGCGTCAAAGCGATAGACAGAACTTTTATGACCTGATGCAGGCGCAACCTTAACAAGAAGGCCTGTACGCAACATTCTGCCACCAAAGCTCCGATGATCAAAGCTAACACAAAATACTGCTTCATAAAGGCTGCGCAACTCCTTCATGGTAAACTCTTTTGTCAGAAGGCCGAAGGCTACGGGATGAAAATGGATGCGCTCACGCAAACGTGTAAGGGCATCTTTCAATATACGTGCATGATCGAAGGCCAAAGGCGGCACCTCGTTGAGCGAAAACCACCGCGCCCTTGAAGCATCGTCGCCGGGACGCACCTCGCTTGTGCGTACAAGAGCATAATGTGCTATTGTTATTACACGCTCACGCGGATCGCGGTCAGGGGCACTATATGTATGAAACTGCTCCATATAAGCCCCGGTCAGTCCTGTTTCTTCTTCAAGTTCGCGCATGGCACCCTCGGCTGCCGACTCATCCATATTGAGAAATCCGCCGGGAAATGCCCAACAGCCTTTAAACGGCTCAGCACCACGCTCGATGAGCAACACCTGGAGACTGGCGCCATCGAATCCGAAAATGACACAGTCAACCGTAACTGACGGGTGAGGATGCTTATATGTATAAACCTTATTTCCCATATTGTCTTTGTGTATTGATTCTTTTGCAAATATAGTGAAAGGCGAGAGCAATGCAAAACAAAAAAAACATTTTTTGAATCTGCAATGCCGAGCCGAATCCTATATATACCAGGCACGAAATGTCCAGTCTGCCCAAAACATGAGCAGCAGATAAATGTTTGCAATATAAAAGGCACAGAATAATCAAAAAAACAGCTACCTTTACAGCCGGAAAAAATTATATAAACAAAGAAAAACAGAATGGGAAAGAAAGAATATATCAAGGCTAACCGCGAATGGCTTGAGGCAAAAGCCGGCGAAGAAGGCGTAATGGCTCTGCCGAAAGGTGTTTATTACAAAGTGCTTTCGGCTGGAAACGACAACGGCGTACACCCTACTCCACGAAGCATTGTAACGGCACACTATACAGGACGCACCATTGACGGCAAAACATTCGACTCAAGTGTTGGCGGAACTCCTGTGGCTTTCAGACTGAGTGACCTCATTGAAGGATGGATTATTGCCATGCAATACATGTGCGTAGGCGACAAATGGGAAATTTATATACCGGCAGAACTGGGTTACGGAAAATTCTCACAACCGGGAATACCGGGCGGCTCAACATTGATATTTGAGATAGAGCTGCTCGGCATTGCATAAAGTCAACGCAAAGATAAAGACAGACAGCAGGGCCATCAACGGGCAGAAGCAAGTCTGCAATAAAGAGACAAAAGTTCGTGATTGGCCTTGCCGTCAATACTAATGCTGCGCTGTTCGTCAAACAGGTCGAGCGAAGGAGTACATTCTCCACAAACATCTATGCCTATGACGTTCTCGTTTCGGAGTATTATTGAAAGCAAACTCTCAAGTGATGCAAGCGACAAAGAGCCCTGATCCCAGTTGGTAACGGCAGAGTCAGTATTAAGCACATCCTTGTCTACTGAAATATACACAGGCTCGTCGACATGTTCAGCTGAGAACTTTCTCCATGCCTCAGCATGCTCTAAAGAAGACTCACCATAAAACTTTACCCGGTCGCGATACTCATCAGGAACAGCCCGGATAAGTCTGTCGGCTGCCCCAACGATAAGCACCTTGCGCAAAAACTTGTTAGTGTCGAGCATGGTCTTAACCCAAGAGCCACACGAAAGCATCTCATCGAATAAAGACGGCTGCATGTCGGGATGATGGTCGAATACTACCATTGAGAACGGTTCGCTTATTTTATCGGTCCAAAACTTGCTGACGTAATGATAATTGCCAGAATCGATAAAATGCAGTCCGTGTGGACTGTAAGGCTTCATCCTACGTCTGAGCGCATCTGCTGCTTCAGCATCACAGTAACAGTCGATGCCATTAAGGTCGGTACAGTCAATCCAGCGGAAATGACTGTTTGACAGAAAACGCTCCTGCTCATATACATGAGTGAAGTTCATCACCACAATTTCAGGTTTCATCATACAGTTAGTTTTTTATGTTTATTTGTGTATTGCGCCTGCAAAGCCACAAGCTACTCGACCGCAACACTTCCGGCATTAATCCTAAAAACTGCCGCACAGAGCAAGAGCGAGCAGAAGAGTCAAAAGTCAGGCATGAAAAATCAGCCTTGCTGACGCTGCGGCCTAAGTTCCCAAAAAGCTACGGCTGCCGCAGCAGCCACATTAAGAGAGTCGACCTGATGTGACATGGGGATGCGCACCACATAGTCGGCCTTACAGATAGCTTCAGCAGGAAGTCCGTCGCCCTCGGTACCCATTATGAGCGCAAGACGCGGCTCGTCTTTCAGCGGTTTATAATCAAGAGGCACAGAACGGTCGGTGAGAGCCATTGCCGCCGTGCGGAAGCCAAGGCGTGCCAACTCGCCAAACGGATCGTCGCACCACGTCCAGGGAACAAGGAAAACCGAACCCATAGACACCCTGACAGCACGACGGTTAAGAGGATCGCATGAGTCAGGTGTAATAAGTACCGCATCAATGCCCAAGGCTGCAGCGGAACGAAAGATAGCACCAATGTTGGTTGTGTCGACAACACCATGAATGACTACAACCCGGCTTGCATCACGGCAAACATCACTGACTGAAGGCATGACAGGACGACGCATGGCACACAGCACGCCACGCGTAAGTGTATACCCGGTAAGTCCAGACAAGACATCACGCTCACCGGTGTATATCGGCACATCACCTATACGCTCCACTATATCGGCAGCATCGCCTGTGATATGCTTACGCTCGCACATAAGCGCCAAAGGCTCATATCCGGCATCGAGAGCCACACGTATAACCTTTGGACTCTCAACAATAAACAGACCTTTTCCCGGCTCTACACGGTTACGGAGCTGTGCTTCGGTAAGTTTACCGAATATTTCTACTCCGGGATGACTTAATGATGTTATCTCTATTACAGGCATGCAGCAATGATAATCTTTTTACGTTTGTATTATGACGATACAAAAGTAGCATTTATTTGCCACACTCCATAAATATTCAGGCACAAAAGACTATAGGCAGATGCTGTTTTTATAGAACTTATAAGAAGTTAACGGAAGTTTGCGGCATATCAAGACATTTGATTAATGCCACAATTATATGGATGCACAATATTCTCCCGCATGATAATGGCATATAAAGAACAGCCACAAGACAAACCTACATTAAAATGAAAAATGAACAACAAAACAGCCAAAAACATCTATGACCAACCGGGAATAACATAAAGAAAACCTGCCGCACCATAATGGCACGGCAGGGCAATCGCTAAATCTAAAAGACACTCACGTGCCAATAAAAAAGAAACCAACACGACACTCACGTGCCAAAATAAAAGGAAAATCAAATTACAACGCCAATATAAATGTAGCAATTGTATGACGTCAACTACCAACAAATCCGTAATCGGCATTAAGTTTCCATATCAACAAATTACTTTAACCCAAATCAGTAATCAGGCTATGTATTGTTTAATACAATTGGTATATTCATACTTTCAGCCGTATTTGTATTTTCTATCGTCGGAGTTCATAAACCGCACGCCAGTGAAAGTTATACGGCAATCAACTCAATATAAAATGACAATACAGCAGAAAGCCAATAACCAGTTGGGGGTAAATCTCATCAAGCAAATTGTCTATGAAAAGACATCTGCAAGACTTCAGCAGCACTCCGCACAAAAGTCATAATAAAGCTATAATTTGAACATAAAGCCGAAAGCATAATCAAGCAGCAATAAAGTCAGGCTTTTTCTGGGAGGCCCAATTCCCTACGCTGCCGCTGAAGGTCGAGTTCGCGTTTTTGCCGTTCTCTCCTTTCTTTCATCATATCCTGCCATTTTGCATATTGTCCGTCATCAAGAATCTTTTTCATCTTCTTGTCCATCTTCTCTTCACGCTTTTTCATCTGTTCAGCCTTCTCGCTGAAATCTGCATTATCCGTGCCATCACCTGGTCTAGGCCTCATTCCTCCACCGGGCCCCATGCGCATACCATCAGGTCTCATTCCCGGACGCATTCCGTCGCGACCTTCACCGGCCCTATTCATGCCATCAGGCATTTCTGGCTTATTTTCATCGGCCATGGCCTCAGCTTCTTTCAGGTTGAGCTTGTAAAGCTTTTTATATTGCTTTTCTGTAAGTTTCAGTTCCTCTTTCATCCTGTCTGTAAGCTCACGCGCCGAAGTTTCAGGGTCAACAACTTTTCTCATTGCCGGTTTACGGCCCTGTTGCTCTTGTGCATAAACACTCGGTGAGCCCAAGACACAGAAAAGCGACATTGCAAAAGCAGCTATAAAAGTTAACTTTTTCATATCATTTAATTTGTTTATGAAACATTTCTGCGGCAAAATTACAAAATGCGTAATTCAAATAAAAACATAATCAACAAACAAGAAGATTGTATATACCAAAACGAATAGAAATCTTAATCCGAAAAAAAATTTTAATAATCTATCATAAAATCAGTCTTCTATATATGCCTGAATAAGATAAAATACTAATAACAAAAAATTACGGAAGCAAATAATAAAAAGATAAAAGACACAACAAACGCCTAAAAGACATGGAATAATCGGGAATTATGCCTTCACCTTTATTATTTCATTCAAGTCTGTCGTATATCTCTGTGAGGCATGTTCGTGCTTGAGGTGCCAGTCATTGCCTGTGCCCTGCACTGCAATCTTAACCATGCCATAGCCGTTTTTACGGTTTATACAATCTATTGCGGCAGCAAGTCGGGCCTGCTTTGCACGGTCAACCTTATCAAAAAGATAAGTCTGAACAGCCGTGTCAGGACAAATGTCCCACACTATTACACCAGCCTTCTTAAAGCGGCATGTATCAGCCGGCCACTGCGAACGCAAGGCATCTACTGCCGTTGACACGAGTTCACGCAAATCATTGGTGGGAACTGTCATCACTGACGTATGGTTTATTGCCCGGCGAGGCACATCTGTACGGAAACGGCTTGTATAGGCAAACACTGTAACGGCACCACAACAGCTGTGCTGTTGCTTAAGCTTGCGAGAACATGCAGAAGCAAAGTTTGCCACGGCCTCCTCTAAATGACAGAGTTCAGACAAGCCTTCATCGGCAAAACTTCGGCTCGTACATATGCTCTTTTTCTGCGGCAACTCTTCTATATCTATGCAACTTTCGCCATGAAGTTCGCGCCAGGTTCTTACTCCTGATATGGTAAGCATCTTGCGCACCCAACTCTCACTGCGCTGCACCAGGTCGTAGGCAGTATGTACTCCATAATAGTTGAGCTTAGACACGCTGCGCCGTCCTATACCCCACACATCAGCCACATCAAGTCCCTGCAGAGCTTTTATACGTTTGTCATCTGTATCGATAAGGCATACGCCGTGATAGCCCTTGAAACGTTTGCCATACTTAGAAGCAACCTTAGCCAAAGTCCTGGTAGGAGCAATGCCCATGGTTACCGGTATACCCGTACCCTTGCCTATGGCACGCACAATCTTCATTCCATATTCGCGCAGCATATCGCCGCTGCCAAAACCAGAAAGGTCAACAAAAGCCTCATCAATTGAATATTGACTGACATCGGGAGCGAACTCGGAAAGAAGCATCATTACGCGCCTGCTCATGTCGCCATAAAGGGTGTAATTTGAACTGAACACGGCCACCTTGTTTCTCTCTAGCATATCTTTAACCTGATAGAACGGAGTGCCCATGGCAATGCCCATGGCTTTTGCCTCATTGCTGCGCGCTATGATGCATCCGTCGTTATTTGAAAGCACTACGACAGGCGACGTTCGCAAGGCCGGATTGAACACACGCTCACACGAACAGTAAAAATTATTGCAGTCAACCAAGGCAAACATTGTATAACTATCTTCTTAGCTGCCGTTTTATATTATAGGTAAGAACGCCCCACACGATAAAATTGTTCTCCTCCGTTACCTTTATCGGAGGATAATCGTCATTGGCAGGAATTAGCCAAAGACAACTGCCGTCTGGATCTATCCTTACTTTCTTCAGTGTAAACTCGCCGTCGATAAATGCCACGACAATATCGCCGTCATGCGGGTCGATAGACTTGTCGATAACGAGCAAATCGCCATCGTCAATGCCACATCCCTTCATTGAGTCGCCGACAGCACGGGCGTAAAACGTTGTTGCCGGATGACGCACAAGTTCACGGTTAAGGTCAATGCTGTCAGACAAATAGTCTTGTGCCGGTGAAGGAAAGCCTGCACGTATACCTCCGTCTGCATAAGTAAGGCTTAACTCGCTGCTAAGATCTGCCGAATATAGTATAAGGGTCATCTTCTGAGTGCGTTTTTAATCATATCCTCTCTTACAAGTTCCTTCTCCGTAGCCGAGAGTTTAGGCAACTTCACCCTGTCGGGACATTCAGTCTGATACGCCTTAACCTCGTTAATAAGCTGTTGCCAATCGTACAAGAATTCTTCAGAGCAGCCATGCTTACGGTAAATGTCCATAGCCGCCTCCAATATTTCGGGAGCACAGCTGTCGTCACCCTGAAACACAACAGCCGGTATATAGTTGGTTATACAATCTCTCAGTAACCTTAACTGGTCCTTCATTAGCGTTTTTAATTAAATTAATGCATAATAGACGTAACTGCCACAGAAATATGCCAAACGGCAATATGTCAAAGAAAATAGCTTATCTGACAACGGTATCATGTATCACCTGTAAATATCTATTTTACAGCTTATTATGAAGCATGCTGCAAAAGGCATTGTTTTAGCGTTCAAAAAGCCGTCTTTTACAATCCAATATGCCGTCTTTCGGGATGCAAAAGAATGTCTTTTGCAATATCACTACCGGAGTTCAATATAAAAACTTGCCGTGCAATATTCACTCAGCACGATACATTGGCATGCGGGGCGTATCGCACATAGCTCTAACAGTAGCCATAATATCTGATTAGCGGTTATTCATAATCATCTATAACCGAATTGACAAAGTCCATCATTGGCTTACCGACAGCCAGGATGTCTGACATCTCGTCGAGCCATGTGCTCTTTGAAAAGAATGTGTCGGGCACAGCTGTCCAGCAGCAGTAATCTTTCATTCGCAGATACTGGATAAACTCATAATCGCGCGGAAATCCAGACGGAGCAGTCTTCAGACTTTCCAATCCAAACCCCTTAGGTGAATCCCATGTTCCTTCGCCCGGACAGCCAAAGAGTTCTACAAACTTCTTGCTCTCAACAATGCCTCTCCATGTATCTATGTTAGCCATTATCTCGTTTCTGCAGGAAGTAAGGATATTGGTAGGAAGCCAATAGTTGCCACATGACAACAGACTGTGCCCCGGCTCAAAATGGATGTAATACCCTCCATGAAGCGCCTTCTTGCCATGGGCTGCAATATATGCCCCAAGATGAGTCTTATACGGAGACTTATCCTGTGAAAAACGCGTGTCGCGATAGAAACGGTAAGTTACATCCTTTATTGTAAGATGTTTTACCGAAGGGTCGAACTCTGTAATCCTTGCTATTGCCTCTTCTATACATTTTTCAAACACAGCCTTGGCTGAAAGATATTCGTCCTTATGGCTGTTAAACCATTCCCTGTTGTTATTTTTTCTTATATTTTCAAGAAAATCGAATACTATTTTTGTTTGCATAATACCTACAGACCATTAAATAAGACTACAAAATTCAATAAATAAGAATACCGGTTCTACAGCTTTGAGCCGTCCATTATTTTAGGACAGAAGTGATCAAAAGGACACTTCTCACAATGGGGCTTACGGCTCGTACATACGTACCGGCCGTGCAACAGCAGCCAATGATGTGCATCTGTTGCATATTCTGCCGGGATGTTAGCCATAAGTTCACTCTCAACTTTAAGCGGCGTGTTGGCCTTACGTGTTACAAGTCCGAGCCTGTGGCTCACACGGAACACATGCGTGTCAACGGCAATGACCGAACGCCCGAAGGCTACGGCCTGAATGACATTGGCCGTCTTGCGCCCCACTCCCGGCAGTTTTATCAACTTATCCATTGTATCGGGCACTTCGCCGTTGAAGTCAGATATCAGCATACGTGCCATGCTGACAAGATGCTGCGACTTGGCGTTAGGATACGACACGCTCTTTATATACTCGTAAACCTCATCCGCCTCCGCCTCGGCCATAGACTTAGCATCAGGATAACGCTCAAACAGCTGCGGCGTGATAGAGTTGACGCGCTTGTCGGTACATTGGGCACTGAGAACAACGGCAACCAATAATTGAAAAACACTACCGAATTCTAATTCGGTAGTGACTTTCGGCATTTCTTCTTTGAAATAATCAATTATGTACTGATACCTATCCTTCTTGTTCATTCTCTTCAGCTGAAGCCTCGGTATTATTCTCAAAATCAGTTATTCCGTTCTTAACCAATATGTTGTACCATTGATACAGCTTCTTGATGTCGCTGTCGTGAACTCTGTCCTGATCGAAATCCGGAAGAACCTGTGCAAAGTGATCACGAAGTTCCTTTGAAGGACATTTTCTGTAATCTATTGATACCTCGCCACCATTCTCTACTTTATAGAGGTCAGCAAGAATCTTTGTCAAAGGCACATCATCGGCATTTGTATACATGGCTATGTCGTTAAGACTTGTTACACAGTCACTTGCAAACACCGGCATACGCTTATGTGTTTCGTCTACTTTTTCAACTATTAAATTAGCCTTGCCTCTTGATACCAAAATATAAAGGCCTGGTTTTCCTGAGATAGAAAGAATTGTCTGTTTCATCTTTATATTCAAAAAAATTATAATTAAATTAATTACATTATTATCATTACCTGTCCAACGACTCGAGCACCTTGTTTATCTGGCTTTCGATGTCGCTATGACCATCGTTCACGATAACATAGTCGCTCAATGCAGCCATATCCTCCTGAGACATCTGATGGTTTATCCAGTCACACGCCTTCTGACGAGAGATGTTATCGCGCTCAATCACTCTCCTTATCCTAACCTCCAATGGAGCAGTGACGCATATTGTCTTGTCCACCAACCTATCGAAACCGCTCGAAAACAGAATAGCACATTCCATCCATGTATAGTCAGAATGAACAAAATCGTCTGCCACGGCAGGATGTACAATAGAGTTGATCTTTTCTGTATTTTCAGGACTCTTCAGCAGAAATGATGTCAGAGCCGGCTTGTTGAGCACTCCATTGACATAAGCATTGTCGCCCACTAATGCCGTAAGTCCGGCATGTATCTTTTCGGATGTGGCCATAAGCCGCTTTGCAGCATCATCACAGCTGTAAATACGTATGCCACGCTTCTCAAGCATACTGCAAATATAACTTTTTCCGCTTCCTATACCGCCTGTAACTGCAACTTTCACCATTTTACTCTACTGCTCCTCTATTAAATAGTCAACCTGATTCACATCCATCTTTGCATTGCGTACGCCGTGAGGAATATAACGCAGATATACATTACATTTTTCCGACGGACTGTCAATCAGTTCGTTATAATCAACAATAACCTTAAACTTATCAGGCTGAATGGTTCTGAACATGCTGGCACCAACCGTAAACGTAACAGTTACGCGAGACGGGAACGTGCGCAATATTTTTCCTTCCGGCATATTCACTGCAACGATAGGCACCTCGACCTTTTCTTCTGTCAGAATATCCGGGAACAATGATATCTTTACATTATCAGGCACACTCTTGACTCCACGTGTCTTAAGCAACGGCACCTGACGTATCACAGTATCTGTTAAATTTGTTATGTTAAGGCGTTCTGTATATACATATTTAATACTGTCGAGAACATCACGCCCTGCATATATGTCTATTGAATCCGGAGAGAACATGACCTTGGCAAGATAATAGCTTCTACCAAGACGTATCTTTCCGTTTAACTTAACGGGCACCCGCTTCTTTAATCCATAATTGAAAAAGAACTCATACTTGTCGGGCTTTATGCTCGTTATATGGGAAGAATTAAAAAGCTGCTGATATATCATTTTTTGCAATTCAGCAGAAGCTACGGTTCCTGTACCTGTGTTTTTTGCGTAACTGTTGAACTTGACTTTTATTGGATGTATCTTATTGCTGTACAAATATGTAAGCAGATAATAGCCTTTATCACGAACCGTAACACGTATGTCAGTTGTTGTGTCGCTTGTTAAAACAACATTTTTAGGTATATCGACCAATGTGACCGGTACCTCTATTTCTTTTTCATAGGTTTCATTCAAGGTCATCAACAACCAGAATGTACCGCTTAATATTAAAAAAAACAAGAAAATCAGAAACTCCTTGTTTACAGAACTAAACAAGAAGCTTCTGATGACTTTAAATATATGAAACAATTTTGAATCGTTCATTATTTGTTTTGACCAGCTGTAAGCTCTGATGATGTCGCATCGGCAAATACATAACCTTTGTCAACACGAATTGTCACACCTTTTGCAATCTCTATTTCAACAATATTGGTTGCAAGGTCTATTCTTTTAACCTCACCATAAATTCCACCGCCGGTTACAACCTTTGTACCTTCCTGAAGAGCATTCTGGAACTTACGGATCTCTTTCTGCTTCTTCTGCTGAGGACGTATCATAAAGAACCACATGATAGCGAATATAGCCACCATAAAGATTAGAAAACTCATACTTCCTCCCTGCTGAGCCTGAGAAGCCAAAAACATAAATGTGTTCATTTCGTTAATTCAGTTAATTTTATTTATTAATTCATTTTTTATTGTCACTTATAGGTTTCAACAGCACGCCAGTATTTATAAGATGCCTTGCGATTGTGTCAAGCATACCGTTGATATATCCGGCACTCTTAGGAGTGCTGTAAACCTTTGCCAAATCAACGTACTCATTAATAGTAACGTTAATAGGGATATTGGCAAATGTAAGCATCTCGGCTATTGCAATCTGCATAATCACGACATCCATATATGCCAGACGTGAGAAGTCCCAGTTACGTGAAGTCTCGCTCATATAATGCTGATACTTGTCTGCATTTAATATCGTTGAGCGGAAAAGTTTACGTGCGAAGTCCTTGTCTTCGTCGTCTTTATACTCCGGCAGCAGTTCCTGCTTATCATCATTTGCAGGATCAAAGCGCTTTATTGTCTTCAATACAAACGTATCAACAATCTCTTTGTCATCATTCCAATAAAGACTTTTTTCCTCGAGCAGAGCATCAAGTTCCTCATTTTCCATAATGAATGTCTTATAAAGCTTGCGCCACAATTCACGGTCTGCCTCATAAGAAGAGTCGTCACTGCTCATATAGTCTGTGTAGATTCTGCTCTGAACGATCTGAGAATATAGTTTTCTTACGAACTCTATATCATCATCCCATGTCTGTTTCTGAGTTGAGATAAAGTCACAGAGCTGCTGGTTTGCCTCCAGCTGTATGGCAAACTTATTATCAACGAACTTACTTGACGGCATGGCAGTATTTTCTCGGTTGGCCCTTGCCACTTCGACATCATAATGCTTGCGTGCCTCTTTTGACACGGCAACAACCAATGCCAATAAATAATGGTAAAGATGATAAGCTTTTGAAAGACTGAACAACAATTCTTTCTCTGCCACATCTATATTCCGATTGCCGTTTTGATAGTATGCATAGGTTAACTGGACTATCTTTATTCTAATTAATTCCCTGTTAATCATTATTTTATAGATTATTTTCTATTTTAATACGTGCAAAAGTAGGTAAAAATAAGAACATTTGCAAGAAAACGGTATAGTTTTTATATGTTTTTATTGTTATTATTTGCTCATTAGAATAAAAAGTAATAACTTTGCATCGCTTTTTCAGAGCACATCGTGAAATTTATTCTCGTGTGATGGTGAATTAAGCAAGATTTTATTAACTTAATTTAGAGTAACACAATTATTATGAAAGAAATTGAAGTAACCGGTAAAAAAAGAAGTACCATCGGTAAGAAATCTTCTAAGAACCTGAGAAAAGAAGGATTTATCCCATGTAACCTTTATGGTGAGGCAAAGGACGAAAACGGCGCACCTAAAGCATTGGCATTTACATGCCCGATGAACGAGCTCCGCAAAATCGTTTACACTCCTCACATCTATGTAATAAACCTTATTATCGATGGTGAAAGCCATACTGCAATACTGAAGGAACTGCAGTTCCACCCGGTAACAGACGCACTTCTGCACGTAGACTTCTATGAGGTTAACGACCAGAAGCCTATCACAATCGGTATACCTGTTAAGCTCACAGGTCTTGCACAGGGTATCCGCGATGGTGGACGTATGAACCTTTCTATCCGCAAAATCAACGTTACAGCTAAATATCAGGATATTCCTGAGCACCTCGACATCGATGTTACTGACCTGAAGATCGGTAAGAGCATCAAGGTTGGCGATTTGCACTTCGAAGGTCTGGAGATGGCTACAAGCAAAGAGGTTGTTGTATGCTCAATCAAGGCTACACGTAAATCTAATGCAGCCAGCAAAGCTGAAGACGCTGAATAATAACTAAAGAATGGATAAATACTTGATTGTAGGACTGGGAAATCCTGGTGATGAATACCAGAATACCAGACACAATACCGGATTTATGATATTGGACGCTTTCGCGAAAGCGTCCAATATTATTTTTGAAGACCGCAGATACGGCTTTATAGGAGAAACATCCATAAGAGGCCGCAAACTCATACTGCTTAAACCAACTACATACATGAACCTCAGCGGCAATGCCGTTAGATACTGGATGAACAAAGAGAACATATCTCTTGAACATCTTCTTGTTGTAGTTGACGACTTGTCACTGCCATTAGGCGCATTACGTCTGAAAGCAAGCGGAAGCAATGGCGGGCACAACGGTCTGGGAAATATCCAAAGCGTCATCGGTACGCAACAGTATTCACGTCTGCGTGTAGGCATCGGCAACGATTTTCCTAAAGGAGCACAAGTAGACTGGGTATTGGGAAAATACGACGAAGAAGACATGAAGACGCTTACTCCGGCAATAGACACATCTATCGAAATAATCAAAAGTTTTGTACTGGCTGGAGTCAACATTACAATGAATCAATATAACAAAAAGCACCAATAATGGCAGACACTGCGAGAATAGACAAATGGCTGTGGGCATCAAGGATATTCAAGACACGCTCACTGGCCGCCAATGCCTGCAAGAACGGAAGAGTAACCATAAACGGCGTCAACGTAAAGCCATCACACATGGTTAAAACAGGGGAAACTGTATCCGTGAAGAAGCCTCCTGTAACATACTCATTTAAAATATTACAATGCATAGAACAACGCGTAGGCGCCAAGCTCATTCCTGGCATTTATGAGAATGTTACAGATCCTAAACAATATGAAATTCTTGAGATGAACCGCATCAGCGGTTTCATTGACCGTGCACGAGGAACAGGTCGTCCGACAAAGAAAGAAAGAAGAAGTCTGGACGCATTTATAGAACCGGCAGAATTCGGATTCGACGACTGGGATGACTCTTTCGATGACGATGAGTTTTGAAAACAATAATATCATTAAATACAAACCAAATGACAAACATCGCAATATTTGCATCCGGAAACGGCACTAACTGTGAAAATATAATAAGATATTTCACTGACCACAAAGATATAAACATTAATCTTGTTATCAGCAACAAGCAAGATGCTTATGTCTTGACTCGTGCCAGCAAATATAATGTTCCCTGCAAAGTATTGACAAAAGCAGAAATAAACAATGCGGAGATAATGTTGTCTTTGTTAAAAGAGAATGATATTAATTTCATCGTATTAGCAGGATTTCTGCTCATGATACCTGATTTTCTCATTGAAAATTTTGAAAATAGAATTATAAACATACATCCGTCACTACTGCCAAAATTTGGTGGCAAAGGCATGTACGGACATCATGTTCATGAAGCCGTTAAAGCTGCAAAAGAAACAGAAACAGGCATCACAATACACTTTGTGAGCAATGTATGCGATGGTGGCGCAATCATAAAGCAATATACAACCCCACTTACGGAAAACGACACGGTAGAAGTTATCGAGTCAAAGGTTCATGAACTTGAGCAGAAATATTTTCCGAAGACAATAGAAGATGTTGTGTTAAAAATGAATTCTTAATCTAGTCCTCTAGATTTCCGTACAATATATAACACAATAAGCTCCACACATTAATATGTGTGTTTCACACAGCTTTAATTACCAAGTTATATCTCCATTTAGATAAACGCATAAAAGCCAGTGATATATTTTGCTGACTGCATTAATTGTACAATTTATTCTGCATGCAATGCAATATAAAATCGGCATAGTATATAAATCAAAATGCCAACTCAAAACCAGTTTTACCACTAAACAATATTAGACTTACCATATTAACACTTTCCTTTTTATAATACTATCTGTTTTATAAAACAACCAATATACCGAAACCATAGACGACCTATTTTATATAAATAAAAATAGGTCAGAAGCTTATGACCTGTTGTGATAAAAATAGAACGAAACCAACAAAAAACACATACAACTACAATACAAAAATCCACATAAATAAGGATTGCACATAAAATGTGTAATACTTAATTTTGCAGGCGAAAATAAAAACGGTGAATACAAATGGATACAAAAAAAATAACATACATGGCAGTTGCCTTGATGTGGTTAACAACAACCGAAAGTCAGGCTGCAGTGTTTAAATATTGTGGTAACACTGCATTTTCTGAAAACAGAGTCTCTTTGACAGACGTTGCAAATAAAATTGAAGCAACAGACACTTCACGAGTATACAATCTTGACGAAGTTGTCATCGTATCACAGCCCAAAGAAGCTTTGCTTCTGAGGCAGCAGCCACTTAGCTCTTCAATGTTCACCGGCAACGACATAAACAGCCTTGGACTAACAGACCTGAGCATGCTTGCCAGCTATGTACCTTCTTTCGCAATGCCTGCATACGGTTCACGTCTTACATCTTCAATGTATATCCGTGGTATAGGCTCGCGAGTAAACAATCCTGCAATAGGAATATATGTCGACGGCATCCCCATGGTAAACAAGAGCGCATTCAACATACATACATACCAGATTGACCGCGCCGACATTCTACGTGGTCCACAAGGCACACTGTATGGCATGAATACAGAAGGCGGACTGTTGCGCTTATATACCAAAAATCCGATGAAATATCAGGGAACAGACATTCATCTTGGTCTGGGCACACATTTTCAAAGAGATTTTGAAGCAGCTCATTACGGAAAGCTTGGTGATAACGCTGCCTTCAGCATTGCAGGTTTTTATAGCGGAAGTAACGGATTCTTTAAGAATCAGACAACCGGCAACAGAGCAGACAATTATAATGAGGCTGGCGGCAAGGCACGCTTTGTGTCAAGACTAACAGACAAGTTCACCATAGACTTTACAGCCGATTATCAGTATGTAAACCAAAACGCCTTCCCATATGGTCTGCTTGACATAACGACCAACAATGTTGAATCACCATCGGCCAACAGACAAAACAGCTATAAGCGAAATATGCTTAACACTGGCCTTAACCTTAAATATGCAACAGACAAATTTACACTGACATCAACCACAAGTTATCAGTTCATGGACGATTGCATGATGATGGACCAAGACTACCTTGCATCAGACTTCATGCACCTGGAGCAGCGGCAGCTCACTAACGCAATAACACAGGAACTGACCGTAAGAAATAACACAGAAGGTAAATGGAAACATGCTACAGGCCTTTATGGATCGTACCAATGGCTAAGAACTGACGCCCCTGTATTTTTCGACGAAGACTTTACCGGCCGTATATCAGGCGGAATACAATCGGCAATGTATAATTCAATACTTAAGGCAATGATCGATAAGATGGTTGCAGCAGGCATGCCGCAGGCTGCAGCCGAAAAAGCAGCAGCCGCCGCAATAGAGAAAGCTGGAGGAATTAATGTAAGCGCAGACATGAAAGTTCCAGCTACATTCAACACTCCACAGCTCAACATCGGCGTCTTCCATGAATCTAACATCAGTCTTACAGACCGGCTGACAGCAACACTTGGACTTAGATACGACTACGACAGGGTAAAAGTGCATTACGACACATACGCTGCAATGGCAATTACGGCAAATGTTATGGGACAAAGCATGACAAACACATTGACATCAATGCTCAACAACATGTCGCACGACAACTACAGCCAACTACTTCCGAAAGTAGGTCTTAGCTACACAATTGACTCTGACGGAAGTAACGTGTATGCCACTGTATGTAAGGGATACAGGGCCGGAGGCTACAACATACAGATGTTTTCTGACATACTGCAACATGAACTTAACGAAAACAGCAACAAGGCCATGACCGGAAGCTACGACATACCTCACACACAGGCAGACTATGATGAAATAAACAATACGATATCATACAAGCCAGAGGAAAGCTGGAACTATGAAATCGGTGCCCATCTTAACCTGTTTGACAATAAGATTCATGCCGATTTAGCCGTGTATTACATGCAGATACGCAACCAGCAATTATCAGTAATGGCCGGTGAATACGGATTCGGACGAATGATGGTCAATGCAGGAAAAAGCATAAGCTGGGGACTTGAAGCAGCACTGCGCGGCAGTGCGTTAGACAACAGTCTTACATGGTCGGCTGGATACGGGCTTACAAGAGCGACATTCAAAGAATACAACGAGACAAGTAATGACACCGAGATAAGCTACAACGGAAAACGTGTGCCATTTATACCTATGCACACTCTAAATGCCAGAGCAGACTACAGAATAAGGCTCAATGGGTCAGCCGTACAGTCTGTTGTCATCGGCGCAGACGTAACTGCTCAGGGACGCATATACTGGAACGAGGCCAACACATACAGCCAGCCATTCTATGCTCTGTTAGGAGCACATGCCGACATTAACTTCACCGGCGTAAGCCTGAAACTGTGGTGCCGTAACATTACAGACACTCATTACAACACATTCGCATTCGACAGCAGTGCATCCGGACAAAGCATTTATCTGGCTCAGCGCGGCACTCCAATACAAGCAGGATTTGACATCGACCTGCATTTCTGACACAATGGAGAACAGAAATTTACATAACAACAAGCAACAGATAATTTTATAAGAAATGATAAAACAGACGGAATTTACACTGAAACCGCGTACACGAGGCTTTCATCTTATAAGCAACGAGATAATAAGCCAGCTGCCGCAACTGCCTAAAAACGGACTGCTTAATCTATTTGTTAAACATACAAGCTGCGGACTTTGCATAAACGAAAATGCTGACCCTGACGTACGCACAGACATGGAAGGCATATTCAACCACATAGTACCCGAAAATCAGCCATACTTTTGTCATACCCTTGAAGGAAGCGATGACATGCCGGCCCATGCAAAATCTGTCATATCAGGCGTGAGTCTCAGCATACCCATAACTGACGGCCGTCTGAATCTCGGCACATGGCAGGGTATTTATCTCTGTGAATACAGGAGCCACGGCGGCCCGAGACGCATAGTTGCCACGATTATAGGCGAATAAATACACCCCTGTCAGCACTCTTTGGTATTTAAATTGACAAGAACCCGCACAAACGGAGCAGACAATAATAAAACTGGCCATATCATAACACTCTTTTCTGAGTGATGATATGGCCAGTTTTGCTTTAATAGGCAATTATATTAAAAGTAAAACCATATAATTTTGTATGAATGGTTTATCACTGTTTATCCGGCCACCGCAAATACCGGTTTGTCAGAACGGGAAAAGCAGAGGCAGAACAAACACCATAACCAGACCTATAATTATCTGCAGAGGAAGTCCAACTTTTACATAGTCCATAAATGTGTATCGCCCGGCCTGCATGACAAGTGCATTTGGCGGTGTAGAAAACGGTGAGGCAAAACACATGCTGGCACCAAGCGTAACAGCAAAAAGGAAAGGATATGGACTTAACCCAGTTTCCGTCGCGGAAGCCAAGGCAATGGGAGCCATAAGCACAGCCGTAGCAGTGTTGCTTATAAACATAGTAAGAAGCGACGTCGTGAAATAAATTCCTGCAAGCAACACAAACGGGCCGTATGCACCCAATCCGCTTACAAGCGAATGAGAAATCAATGCCGAAGCTCCGGTTTTCTCCAGTGCCACAGACATAGGCAACATGGCAGCAATAAGCACCACGCTCTCCCAGTTAATTGTCTTATATGCAGCCTCAACGTTACGGAAACATCCCGTAAGCACCATCAGCACGCCGGCTATCATAACAGCCGTAACAGGGGCTACGGGAATAAAGTCGAACACCATCATGGCTATCATTAGCAACATTATGCAGGCTGCCAGCGGTGCCTTATAGTCGAGAGTAACCTTTGCGGCCTCTTCGAGCGGCTGTCCCAGCACCACCCAGTCGTCCTCATCCCTGCCTAAACGGCTTATGTTGGCCCATGTTCCCTGAACCAGAAGCACGTCGCCTCCATGCAGGCGCACATCAGGCAGCCCCTCCATTATATATTCGCCCTTACGCCTTATGCCGATTATATTTATGCCATATTTAGAGCGAAACGACGATTCCTTTAGCAGACGGTTTACGAGGCGCGACGTAGGCAACAATACTATCTCAGCAATGCCAATGTCATAAAAGTCGAGTGACTCATGTTCTGCATGTCCGTCAGAAACAGCCTTTGAAGGGATGTCCAAAGAGTAGTCTGCAGCAAGCCGCAATGCTTGTTCTCTCTCCCCTATCACGTATATTATGTCGCCGTCCTGCATTATTGTATTCGGACCGGCAAGCTTCTGACTTACACTTTTTATTATACCCTTCTGCCTGGTTGTCTCACGCCTTATTTCCAGCACAGTAAGTCCATAACGGTTGTGTACGTCAAGCTCAGCCACAGTCTTTCCCTTAGCCTTCGATCCAGCCCCTACGACAAAGCGCGAAAGGTTTTCATCAAGACGGTATTCACGCACAAGTTCGTCGAGAGATTTTGTCTTGTGCTCCTTATCCTTGTCGCCGTCATTTTTCTTGACAAGCAGCCACTTGCTGAGCGGCAGAAGCACGATGATGCCGATGACGATGCATATCAGTCCGACAGGAGTGAACGAGAAAAACGACAACGGAGCATAGCCATTCTCAGAAAGAACGCCCTGAATAACAAGATTTGGCGGCGTACCGATAAGCGTCAGCATACCGCCAAGGCTGCTGGCAAAGGCTAACGGCATGAGCAGGCGCCCCGCACTTATGCCGGCCTTGGCAGCAAGGCTCACAACGATAGGCAACATAAGGGCTACCGTGCCCGTGTTGCTGACGAATGCCCCAATAACGGATGTAACTGTCATAACAAGAAGAAACAGGCGCAGTTCGCTGTCGCCGGCCAGCTTCATTATGCGTCCGCTTATCATCTTTGCAAGTCCGGTCTGAAATATAGCTCCGCCAACAACAAACAGGCCTACCATCATTATCACCACCGAATTTGAAAAGCCTGAAAGAGCCTCTTCGGGCGTCAGTATGCCCAACGACATAAGCAGTATAAGAGCACACAGGGCAACAATGTCTGAACGTATTTTTCCTATTGCAAAAAAGAAAGCGGAAACAGCAAGTATTATTAATGTCGTTATCATATAAACAAGAATAGTTTTCTGAATCAGTCTATCAAAAAACATAACATACACCTACGGCCACAAACCTGCCAGCACGACAGACATACAGCTCAGGCAACCATGTTATATGGTTATATGCAAAGATAACCATTTTAAAAGAAAGACTGCTGACGGGCTTCTCTTTTTTACTATCCTTTAACGAAACAAATAAAACCTGCACTCCGTGCTACATAACATTTAACTTTTAAAAATAGGTGCACAGGATTGCATTTTAACCGAAAAGCAGTATTTTTGTAACAAAGTTAATCAATACAGTAAAGATGAATCTATTTGCCAAACGAATATCCGACCTTCTGAACATCAACATAAAATATGTTGACAACACCCTGGAGCTGCTCGACTCGGGATGCACCATCCCCTTCATAAGCCGTTATAGGAAAGAACGTACAGGAGGGCTTGACGAAGTTCAGATAACACAGATTTATGAACTGAACGAGCGCATGAAGGAAACCGCCAAACGTAAGGAAACCATAATAAAGACAATAAGCGAACAGGGTAAACTTACCCCCGAACTGGAAAAGCGTATTAACGAATGTTGGGAGCCGGAAGTGCTTGAGGACATCTACATGCCCTACAAGCCGAAACGGCGCACAAGGGCCCAGGTGGCAAGGGAGAACGGCCTCGAACCGCTGGCAACAATAATAATGCTGCAACGCGACAACTCCCCCGAGACAACAGCACGGAAATTTATAAACGAGAACGTCAAAAGCGAGGAAGACGCCATAAAGGGAGCTTTGGACATTATAGCCGAAAATGTCAGTGAGGACGAACGCTCACGTAGTCAGTTGCGGAATGCCTTCAGACGCGGGGCAATAATAACCTCGAAAGTAATAAAGAGCAAGGCCGACACTGACGAGGCCGCAAAATACTCCGACTACTTTGATTTCTCCGAACCGCTGAAAAGATGCTCGTCACACAGATTGCTGGCAATGAGGCGGGGCGAGAAGGACGGCATACTGCGCGTAAGCATTTCTGCCGACGACGAAGAATGCGTTGAAAAGTTAAAACGTCTTTTCGTAAGAGGCTACGGCAGGTGCTCAACACTAGTAGGCGAAGCTGTGGCCGATTCGTTCAAGCGTCTGCTTAAGCCTTCAATAGAAACGGAGTTTGCCACCCTGAGCAAGGAGAACGCCGACGGCGATGCCATAGCCGTATTTGCAGAAAATCTGCGCCAGCTTCTGCTTGCCGCGCCTTTGGGACAGAAGCGCGTGATGGGCATCGACCCAGGCTTCCGTACAGGATGCAAGGTGGTATGCCTCGACGAGCAGGGCAACCTGCTTCATCACGAAGCCATATTCCCCCACCCTCCGCGCAATGAACAGATAGAAGCATCAACACAGATAAAGGAGATGGTGAAAAAGTATGGCGTAGAGGCCATAGCAATAGGCAACGGCACGGCTAGCCGTGAGACCGACAGGTTCGTAAAAACTCTCGGACTTGCAGACAGCATACAGGTCTTCACAGTAAGCGAAGACGGAGCTTCAGTTTATTCTGCCTCAAAGACTGCGCGCGAGGAGTTTCCCGACAAGGACGTAACCGTGCGCGGTGCCGTAAGCATAGGCAGGCGACTTATGGATCCTCTGGCTGAACTTGTAAAGATTGACCCTAAAAGCATCGGCGTAGGACAATATCAGCACGACGTTGACCAGGCCAAGCTGAAAAAGAGCCTTGACCTTACCGTTGAAAGCTGTGTCAACTCGGTTGGTGTAAACCTTAACACCGCCAGCAAACACCTGCTCACCTATGTGAGCGGCCTTGGACCGACGCTTGCACAAAATATAATAGACTACCGCACGGCCAACGGAGCATTCCGTAGCCGTTCTCAACTGCTGAAGGTGCCACGGCTCGGCCCGTCGGCATTTGAGCAGAGTGCAGGTTTCCTGAGAATACCGGACGCAAAAAATCCGCTTGACAATACAGCCGTACACCCTGAAAGCTATAAGATTGTAGAGAAAATGGCAAAAGACTGCGGATGCAGCGTGGCAGAACTGATTAAAGACAAAGACAAGCGAAAGAGTATCAGGCTTGACAGATATGTAAGCGAAAAAGTAGGCATACCAACGTTAACAGATATTATGGCCGAACTTGAAAAGCCGGGACGCGATCCGCGTGAACAGCTCGAAGAGTTTGAATTTGATCCTAACGTGAGCACTCCCGACGATCTTGTTGAAGGCATGGTTCTGCCGGGCATTGTAACCAACATTACCAACTTCGGAGCTTTTGTCGACATTGGAGTTCATCAGGACGGACTGGTGCACATATCACAGCTTGCCGACAGATATGTAAGCGACCCCACACAGGTTGTCAAATTACATCAGCACGTAATGGTGAAGGTTATAGAGGTAGACCGCAGACGCAACAGAATATCGCTTTCGATGAAAGCATGCAAATAATGTATTAATGTCGGTTGAAATATATGTCACTTTATTTCAACCGACAAAATATTTATAATCGTTCTGTTTTATACCTTTTATCAAAATAGCTCAAAGCAGCACCAATAGCAGTACAATATTCAGAATATTCAGGGATAATGAGTTTTACACGATATAGTTTCTCAATAGGAGGAAACACCCTACGGCATTGAGGCAGCAAAGTTAGATTGCCAATCATAACATACTCGCGAATATCACTGCCTATCGAAGCCAACACCGCAGACTGCCCAACAGACTGCAAGACAGCCCAAATCAGCCCGATGGCAATATCTTCACGAGAAGCGTCACTTTTTGCATTACCAAACAATGAAGCTACTGCAGACATCGGTAATCCAGGCAACGGTTTGGCACTTATGTCACCAATAGTTAAATTTATCTTTGACACGTCACCATTCATCGCAATCTCTGACACAGTACGTATGTCATCTGTCTTCAGCATAAGACGCGCCAAACCCTGCAAAGTTCCGCCTCCAATCCCTATTCCGCCAATGTGCTCTATCTTATCGCCGTCACATTTTACAAGAGATGTTCCGGTGCCCATGCTCACAACAATTATCTTGTCCCTTCCTGACTCATGTCGGGCACCAAGTCCGTCAGCTATAAACTCGTTAGCTTTATCGGTAGGCAAGCCATAAACAGGTTCATTTATATATGCGCAGCCAACACCTGTAAGCATAACATGCTCCACATCAGAAAGTTGTATCTTATTGTCATACAGATACTTTCCGAATGCGCCATATAAAGAAGTAACAGGGTCTGTTGCCTTGACACGTATAGGCGAAACAACATGCCCGTCACGTATTCCAACTATTTTTGTCGTACTGATTCCGACATCAATACCGATAACTATTCCCATAATATTTAAACTTTTTACAAAGACAATGATTAGCAATAAAAAAGCCTAAGCAGAGCTCACTCTATAATATAAAGAAAAACCGCAACCTCTCATCAAAGAGATTGCGGTTAATATATAAGATTCAGTTACATCTTATTTTACTTTCTCAACGATAGCCTTGAAAGCCTCAGGATTGTTTACAGCGAGGTCAGCAAGAACCTTACGGTTAATCTCGATACCAGCCTTGTGCAAAGCACCCATAAGTGTTGAGTAGCTCATATTCTCTAGACGAGCTGCAGCATTGATACGCTGTATCCACAAAGAACGGAAGTTACGTTTCTTGTTACGGCGATCACGGTAAGCATAGGTCAAACCTTTCTCCCATGTATTCTTGGCAACTGTCCAGACATTTTTTCTAGCTCCGTAGTATCCACGAGTGAGCTTTAAAATTCTTTTTCTTTTTGCTCTTGAAGCAACGTGATTTACTGATCTTGGCATAATTTTTTTCCTCTAATTTTTGTTCGACATTGATTAACGGAGACACAGCAAGTCGCGTACCTGCTTCATGTTGCTCTGGTCTACGATTGTCTGGTGTACCAGATTACGTTTCTGCTTCTTTGTTTTCTTAGTCAGGATGTGACTGTGGTAAGCATGATGTCTCTTAATCTTACCTGTACCGGTGAAACGGAATCTCTTCTTTGCACCGGAATTTGTCTTCATTTTTGGCATTTTTTCTTAAATTTAAATTAGTTGTTATTTATTAGCTGTGGCAACGTATATACCAGGACGTTACGCACATATTTATTATTTCTCGTTAATTAGTCGTTTCCTTCACTGAGCTTTTTCAGTGCATCAGCTCCGTTCTTGGCGTTATCAAACAGGCCACCGGCTGCAGAAACATTCTTCTCTGCAACGCTGTCAGCAGCTTTTGCTTCAGCCTCACGACGCTCACGATCCATCTTCTGCTGGCTCTTCTTGGCAACGCCAGCCTTTTTCGGACTTAGATAAAGGAACATCTTCTTGCCCTCAAGTGCCGGCATCTGCTCAACTTTACCATATTCTTCCAAATCGTTAGCGAAACGCAACAACAGCACCTCACCTTGCTCTTTAAACAAAATTGAGCGGCCGCGGAAGAATACAAAAGCACGAACCTTATTGCCTTCTTCAAGGAACTCTTTCGCATGCTTCAACTTAAAGTTGTAGTCATGCTCATCGGTCTGAGGTCCGAATCTTATTTCTTTAACCTCTTGCTTAACCTGTTTTGCCTTAAGTTCTTTTGCACGTTTTTTCTGCTGATAGAGGAATTTACTATAGTCGATGAGACGACATACAGGTGGCTGTGCATTAGGAGATATTTCCACAAGGTCAACACCTTCCTCACGCGCCATCTCCAACGCCTGACGTGTTGGTACTACTGTTGATCCGTTATCACCTACGATACGGACTTCCTTTACGCGAATTTGTTCATTCACGCGATAATGATTGTTCTTGTCGTTCTTCATTCAACTATTTCATTCAACTATTTTATGAAAATCGGGTGCAAATTTACTATTTTTCAATCAATCAACAAAAATATTTCTTACCTTTTTTATCTTTATCGTCAAAATCATTATAACGGACATGTCTTGCACACCTAAATTATTGACTTACATATACATTTTTGATTTCCAGAATGTAAGCATCATGATATCCGCCATGCGAACCGCCGTACCATTTGCTTATTTCAGGATTGAGAAAACACTCAGGCTTGATGTTGTCTTTATAAAGCTTTTCACACTCAAGCGTAAGACGTGCCTGCTTAAACGTAACGCTGCCGCATTCTGTGTCAACCGGCATAAGTCCTGTTGCCTTGACTTTATCACATTCACGGCCTGACTTTGAACCGCAAAGATTGTATATGCTGCGCATATCAGGATCTTTTCCTAGAAAGGACAACGTCACAACGGCATTGTCTTCAATAAAATCATGAGTAAAACGCTCGGGCCTAACAAATATCACGGCTACAGGTTTATTCCATAACCACCCTACACAGCCCCATGAAGCTGTCATGACATTAAAATGGTCTCTGTTGCCTGATGCTATAAGCATCCATTCTTTGCCTATTGCCTCTATAAAATTATCGTTCAGAGTTTTTATATCTACCTTATTCATCTTCTGTCATTTATAAATAATAGTTGCAAAGATAATGCAAGATTACAGCAAAGCAAAACTAAGAGCCGAGTTTTTGTCTTGCCGGCAAAGATATTGTCATATTTGAAAAAGATTTCTTTTTGAAATATGCATAAAAAAATATGAAACTGCCCTGCTTACAGAGGACAGTTTCAAATAAGAACTTAAACATTCAAACTGTTATGGTATTAACACTTTTGACGCAACATTGTTTATACAAACCACATACATACCAGACTGAAGAGCAACCGACACACTGCCGGAGTCTGATGCAGCCGAATATACTTTCTGCCCGGCCAATGTATAAACAGAAACTGCCGAGCCATCATTCATATTATCTATGTTCAACATTCCCGGCGAAACTCTAATCAGCGGCATTTGTCCCTCTGAAACAGAAGCAATTGATGTTGTTGTGGTCATGAAGTCTTTCCATTGTTCTGCCTCTTTATACTTATCGATACTTTCTTCAGGAACAAGCAACTTGCACTTGTCTACCGGAGTGAGATTAAAGACATAAGAACCGAGACTTGGCGGCTCAACGGCATAAACGCAGAACTGCTGCAAACCTGATAACCCGGAGAAGCACTCTGTACCTATATGTGAAACGCGACTGCCTAAAGACACACTGAGCAATCCACTGCAATCCTGGAACACGTAATCGTCTATATATTCAACACTTTCGGGCAACGTGATATTCTCTAAAGATTTACATGAATAAAAAGCACTCCAGTCTATACGGGTAAGCTTGTCATTCCAAGCTATATCCTTAAGTGCCGTACACTCAAAGAATGCTCCATTTCCAATAGTCTCAAGGTTTGCGCCCAAAGTCAGCTTCTCTAAAGCCGTACAGCCTTGGAACATCTTTACGCCTATCTCTTTATAAGAATCAGGAATAGTAACTTCTGTCAGTGAAGTACATCCCTGAAATGCACCCGAAGCAAAAGAAACAACATGGTCAGGAAGCACAAGAACAGACAGTTTTGCACAATTTAAAAACGCCTGAATTTTTACTGTCTGCAAAGCACTCAGGCCAGACATATCCAAGCTGGTTAATCCGCACCCGCTAAATGCCCCTTTACCGATGGTCTCTAAAGAAGTATTGAAATGGATGTCACTAAGCTGAGAACATTCTACAAAAGCATTCGTGCCAATATCCTTCAATGATACAGGAAACGATATTTCCGTAAGTGACGAACACAACTTAAAAGCCTCCTCGCCTATTGTCTCTACCTTGTCACCAAAGGTAACAGACAACAGACTATAGCAGCTGTTAAACGCTCCGTCAGGCACAGATGTAACCTCTGCCGGAATAATAATTTTATCTATTGCAGCACAGTTATAAAAGACAGAATTGCCCATACTCTTCAGCGAGATTGGCAAAACCACATCCTTCAGTTCTGTGCAACTTGAAAAGCCGGCACGTCCGATAGTTTCAAGACCATCAGGCATCACAACTTTTTCAAGAGAGGTACAATCTAGGAATGCGCCGGCGCCTATCGTCTTTACATTCTCTCCAATCACAATGCTCTTAACGTTCGTATTACCGTCAAAAGCATAGTCTGCAATCTCATTAACACCTTTCAGATTTGCATCAGAATTCATGTCGATGTCTGTCTCATCACCCTTCCAGCTCTCAAGCACAGTCTTGTCATCAGACAGTTTGTAAGATGTTTCGGGGTATCCTTGTGCAAAAACTGAAGATGCAGCACAAAGAAATATTGCCGCAAATGCACATCTACGCAATTTAAATCTCCTGATTCTTTTCTGCTCTAAAAAATAAGTAAATTTTTCCATACACTTTTTTATCTTTAGTTAAACAATTGACTGCAGAGCTTTATCGTAACCATTTTCGAATTAACCCATATACTAATACCAGACTTGTTTTAAGAGGCATCAACAAAATTCCATTTTATAACAGCCATAAAAATACGGCTACATGACACACATCCGACAAATGTATCAAAAAAGGAAATAAGTTTCCAAATATATGACATTTTCTATATGAAACAAGATAATGTCACCATAAAAGACAATAAATTAACAATTATTTTGTAATTAAGTGGAGAAACGACGCTTCCTGTCAGCAATAAATGTCTTATGGAGACATCTATCTACAACGTTCGCAACCTTTATATAATATAAGGTATGATAAGCTATCTCCTGCCCCATCATTTTACAGACCAACCAACGATAAAGATCAAAATCCATACATTAAAATAACATGTTATCGCTATCGTTTATATAGGATGCAGCCCAACATTGTAAATTCAAAAAATGTTTTTTTGTTTTGCATTGCTCTCTCCTTTCATTATCTTTGCATAGTCAAAAAACAAGATAAACAAAGAAATTATGAAAGTAACTGGATTTTTAGACCACTGCAACATCAACGTAACGGACATCGAACGCAGCATTAAATTCTACGAAGAGGCAGTAGGACTGCACGTCAATTCACGTATGGAAGCGAAAGACGGCTCGTTTATTATAGTAAAACTTACAGACGACAAAGGCCTGTACGAACTTGAACTCACTTGGCTTAAAGACCATCCGCAGCCATACGAGCTGGGAGACAACGAGAGCCACATCTGTTTCAGAGTTGCAGAAGACTATAATGAGGTGTTTGAGTTCCACAAGTCAAAAGGATGGGTTTGTTATGAAAACCATGACATGCATCTCTACTTCATCAACGACCCTGACGGATATTGGATCGAAATTCTACCGGTAAAGAATAAAAGCGACAAATAACATTTGCGACAGAATAACACAAAAATCTGCCAATTATATTTGCATAGTCTGCCTATACAAAAAAGTATTTTGCACATACTTTCACTAAAAACGCAGCCTTACGCAATGGCGCATGATATTATTATGTCATACAAAATAAAAAGAGGTAAAAGACGCATATTGTCTTTTACCTCTTTTATATTATAGCATTCGCCAGAAATTACATTTCAGTTGCCTTCAGCTGTTCTGCAACCTCATCATTAATTTTCTTTGCGAAATCTTCCTTAGTCATTGTACCCTGGTCGCCCTGTCCCTGCTTTCTTACAGCAACAGTGCCGTCAGCCTGCTCTTTCTCGCCTACAACAAGCATATAAGGAATACGCTTCATCTCGTTGTCACGTATCTTACGTCCGATTTTCTCGTTGCGGTCATCAACAATTGTGCGCACTCCAACTGAATCGAAATACTTAGAAAGCTGAGCAGCATAGTCGTTGAACTTCTCGCTGATAGGCAGAATTGCCACCTGATCAGGTGTCAGCCACAACGGGAAATGACCTGATGTATGCTCAATAAGCACGGCAGTGAAACGCTCGAGTGAACCAAACGGAGCACGGTGAATCATCACAGGTGTCTTCTTCGTGTTGTCATCGTCTGTATATTCAAGCTTGAAGCGCTCCGGCAGGTTATAGTCAACCTGGATTGTTCCGAGCTGCCAGCGACGGCCGATGGCGTCCTTAACCATAAAATCGAGCTTAGGACCATAGAATGCAGCCTCGCCATACTCTATCTTGGCGTTCAGGCCTTTCTCCTTACATGCATCGATAATAGCCTGCTCTGATTCAGCCCAAACCTCGTCCGAGCCTATGTATTTCTCGTGGTCGTTAGGATCGCGCAGAGAAATCTGAGCCTCAAAGTCAGTAAAGTTGAATATTGAGAACACCGTATTAATGATATCCATTACTCGCAAGAACTCGTTCTTTACCTGGTCAGGACGGCAGAAGATGTGGGCATCATCCTGAGTGAACGAGCGTACACGTGTAAGTCCGTGGAGCTCACCGCTCTTTTCATAGCGGTAAACAGTGCCGAACTCAGCAATACGCAAAGGCAGGTCACGATATGAACGCGGCTTCCATGCAAACACCTCACAGTGGTGAGGACAGTTCATCGGCTTCAGCATGTATTCCTCATCGTCCTCAGGAGTATGTATCGGCTGGAATGAGTCCTTGCCGTAATGAGCATAGTGACCTGAAGTTACATAAAGATTTTTGCTTCCGATATGCGGAGTGATAACCTCCTGATAGCCGTAGCGCTTCTGTATACGGCGCAGCATATCCTGAAGGCGCAGGCGCAGCTCTGTTCCTGCAGGCAGCCAGATAGGCATACCCTTGCCCACACGCTCAGAGAACATAAACAGCTCCATCTCCTTACCTATCTTGCGGTGGTCACGTTTCTTGGCCTCCTCAAGCATAACGAGATACTCGTCGAGCATCTTTTTCTTCGGGAAAGAGATACCGTATATACGCGTCATCTGCTCGCGCTTTGCGTCACCGCGCCAGAATGCTCCTGCAACGCTTGTTATCTTTATCGCCTTAATAGCGCCAGTGCTTACGATGTGCGGACCTTTACAAAGGTCAGTGAACTTACCCTGAGTGTAAGTTGTAATCTCACCGTCGGCAAGATCCTGCTCTATATGCTCGCACTTATAGTCCTGACCGTCGGCCTTAAATTCCTTCAAGGCGTCTGCCTTAGATATTTCTTTTCTTACAACCGGCTCGTCTTTTGAGGCCAGTTCCTTCATTTTCTTTTCTATCTTCTCGAAGTCGCCTTCCTTTATGACATCGCCTTCCTTCGGCATAACGTCATAGAAGAAACCGTTTTCTATAGCAGGACCGAAGCCAAACTGTATGCCCGGATACAACTCCTGAAGAGCCTCTGCCAGCAAATGGGCTGATGTATGCCAAAATGCATGCTTGCCTTCCTCGTCCTCCCATTTGTAAAGCTCTATCTTTGCATCCTCGTTAATAGGGCGATTAAGTTCCACTATCTCACCGTTTACGCCGCAAGCCAACACGTTGCGCGCCAAAGCCGGCGATATGCTTTCTGCAATCTGAAGCCCCGTTACACCCTGTTCATACTCACGAACAGAACCGTCGGGAAATGTGATTTTTATCATAACAGCTTTTGTTTAAATCTATTTTGGGCACAAATTTAACCATTTATTTCTTGACATGATACATTTTATAGTAAAATTTTGCAAACCAGTGTATTTTTATCACGCATTTATAAATAAAATGTAGATGCATTAATGGTCATGCAATTTTCTTACAGACAAAAGCGTAGACATTAATAATATATATATTCACGCAGAAATGCATATACGGGCACTCTCCGTTATGCCTTGAAATAAAGCGGACGATATAATAATTTTCATAAAAAAGTATTCTTCGATTAAACCAAAAGCAGTTTTATCAGTCTTATAATTGTAAACGGATTAAGACTGCTGCTCTAAACGGCGTAAGGTACCAACCGCACAGAGTCAGTTGTATTCCAATAAATCAGAATAATAAACTTAAAAGTAGAAACTTATGAAAAAAATTATTATGTCTCTGGCCATAGCATTCATGGCAATAATGCCTACAATGGCACAGAACAACAAAGTTGAGAAGAAACAGCTTACACCGGAAGAGAGATTTGAGCGCAAGGCTAATGCTCTGTCTGACAAGATGATGCTTGACGACGCCACAAAGGCAAAGTTCGTACCGATGTATACAGAATACCTAAAGGAGCTTAAAGATGTATGCCCCAATAAAGAGGTTGCCAAGAAGCCTTGCTCAGAACTTACGGAAAAAGAAATTAGCGAACGTATAGAAAAGCGCTTTGATGCAAAGCAGAAACGCCTTGACGTTGAAAAGAAATATTATAAGAAATTTAAGACTGTGCTGAACGCACGCCAGTTGCAGCAGGTGTTCTGTAAAAACGGAAAAGGCAAACGTGCCTGTGCAAAATTCTCACCCCGTATGAACTGTAAAAACAACAAAGCATTCAAGCGCGGCCCACAAAATATGCGTCAGTGCAAAGGCGTATGCCCGGGCAATCAGGCAAACTGCGCCGGCAAGGAATGTAATAACAAAGAATGTCCCAATAATAAATAACATTGTTGTATAATTCCCCTCATATTTTTATGTCTTAATAATTTATAAGGCTTAAAATATGAGGGATTTCTGTTTCCATAAGTCACATCTGCCTATGCCATAAGATTATGCTGCATCTAAGATGTCTTGCATCAAATGCTTCTGTATTATTCCGGCGTATCTAAGCCACAGGCACTCTTACAAATTTGCGTTTAAGCCTTATTGCCTGCACTGTCTTTTGATTTATATTCATTATTACAGAAAAAAAAGACAAAAAAGAAGGAAAACCAGACTACCGACTGATAATTTTTTATACCTTTGCAGTATAACATGATCGCAGACAACACCTTATGGACTATTCTATATACAGTTTTTCATTATGCATAGCCCTGCCGTTGATGATATTCTTCGGCTTTTATTTTTTATTGGCGCACACGCCCGACAAGGCTATCTTCAGCAATTATATACGTTCACGGCGCATCATGGGTATAGCCATGCTGCTGCTCTCCGCCAACTATTCTGTACATTTCTTTTACGGCATAAGGTTTAAGAATGTCAATGCCGCCATACTGATGAACCTCTCAACCTATTTTCTGTGCTACTGGCTCTTCAGTTCGGCACTCACAACTCTGCTCGACCGCTTCTACATCACACGCCGCCGACTGCTCACCCACATCTGTCTCTGGCTGCTGTTCTCCGTGCTTTCGGCCATTGTTCTGCTTATGCTGTCCGAGGGCATAGCCCAAAAGACCGGACTGCTTATCATGGCCACATGGCTCGTGATCTACGGTTTGACTCTTGCCCGAAGGCTCGTCCTGGCATACCGCAGGGCGGTAAAGATTTTCGACGACACTCATTCCGACAACATCGGGGCCTACATACGCTGGCTCTCCGTATTCACCTATTGGGCCGTCGTGTTTGGCGTTGGCTGCGGCCTGCTCACGTTCCTGCCCGACAAATACATCTATGTGTGGATACTTTCGTCGATACCTTTCTACATTTACCTGTTCCACTGTTACCATAACTACATGCTCTTCTATGAGAAGGTTGAGAATGTCATGGAGAGCGAGATTGCTTCTGAAGACGACATTCTGTGCGATGCCGACACCGGCGAAGCCTGCAGTGACGACTTGCCTACGTGCCATACCGATATTGCAGATAATATAAAGAAATGGATTGAGAATGAAGGCTATCTCATACAGGGACTTACGATAAAGGAACTTGCCGAAACCCTGCACACCAACCGCACCTATCTCTCTGTCTATATCAACACATCGCTCAACACAACCTTCCGCGACTGGATAACGCAACTGCGCATAGACTATGCAAAGCAAAGAATGGCCAACCATCCCGACCAAAAGATCACCGAGATAGCCGAAGCCTCAGGCTTCCTCTCGCAGAGCCACTTTATGAAGACTTTTAAAGACAAGGAAGGATGCTCACCAGCAAAATGGAGAAAGACAAAGAATAATTCATAATTCACAATTATTTCCAATCACCACAAGTAGCATATCCGCCAGAGCATTAGCCTTATTGCTTCTCTGAAACAATTCTCCCTACAAGCGGCATATACCAACAAGACTAATGTGCCGGCTGATTTGTAATTGTCGTGCAAGCGAAAGCAGAAGCAAATCTCATTTAGTTATGCCGAGCTCAGCCGACAATCAATAAAATTAATCTGCCGGAATAAAGTATAAGAACCAACGGTCAGCGAAGCTAATTTTATAATCCGCTTGCTTCCTATTGCTGATTTATAGGTATGTTTTTCGGATAGCAGATCCTGATACTTTATGCTGTCGGATAGCATATCCGACAGAACATTTGTCTTGTTGTTTCTCTGCAGTAGCGAAAAATCTGCCGGAATTGAATTATGTAGCAACAAGAAGCCACGCCCGGCTTGTCTTACAAGGCGAAGCATGCACCCGAAGAGGTGCTACTTTAAAACATGTTTTCTGAAAGAGTCCCTTTTTTATAACAAGTATCACCACTTCGGGTGATTTTTCTCGTGCCTTTGCATCCGTGGGTGTGCCACCAACGGTTATGGAAGTGTAGCCCTTCGGCATCTCTTACCAAATGTGCCGGTTGATTTGTAAACCGACAGAACATTTGTCTTACTGTTTTTTAAAACCGACGATTATCGGATTGCAAAAAAAACTCTATGGTTTCCGGTCAGAAAACAGGCCATTTATCACACAAAAGTGGCCGAGTTACGATGCAAAAACATATCACTAACAGTCTGAAACAAAAGCTATGCCGGAGGGTTAACAATCATCAGTATTTCAATGCAAATATATCAAACCAATAACATAAACAGCCGTAAAAGTTACGATTTTTACGGCTGTAAAACTACTTCTTCTCCAGAAGGAACATAAATGGTATAAAAAGGCGCTTTGCCCAGTCGGTCTCAGTATGAGCCATGCCTGCATAATAATTTGTTGTCCAATAAGGCACATGCCACCCTTTTCTGCGCAAGACATCGTCTATTTTCTGCTGATAAGGGGCATAATATGAGTCAAGAGTCTTGTCTCCATAATCTATGTATATCTTCGACCTGTTGGCCTCGGGCAGCTTTTCTTCAAGATATCTGCAAAATGCCGGAGCCGCAATCTCCGTATTACGGATGTTCATCAGTTTTGAGGTTACCATGAGCGTGTGCATCGAAAGACAAGCTGCACCGCCAAACACATCGGGATATTCGCACAAGCCGTAGAGAGAAATCAGTCCGCCCATGCTTGACCCCATAAGAAAGGTGTGTTCACGGCCTTTATTTGTAGAGAAATTCTTGTCTATATATGGTTTCAGCTCATTTACGATGAACTTCAGATAGCTGTCTGCATTCATCCTCGAGGCGTCAAGTTCCTTGTCGAACTCACAAAATTCTGCTTCAGACATATAGTTAAGCGTCTTCTGCGGAAAATAATCATGAAATCTGCTTTCAGCAATATTCCACACTCCTACAACTATGCAATCTCGTATTTTGCCTTCAGCCATCAATGCCGAGACGTTCTCGTCAACCTTCCATTCCTGATGATTCCACGTTGTCTCCGCATCAAAAAGCATCTGCCCGTCGTGCATATACACAACATCGTATTTTTTCTGTGAAGAATAATTCTCAGGAACCCACACATAAACGTTTCTTGCCTGAATAAGTGAAGTGGGAAAATTCTTATACTCGTATAACTTTCCTCCGGAAACGCCGGCATCGGCCACAACCATGCCATCGCCTGCCGCATTGGCGCACAGCATCTTTGTCAACAACAAAGCAATAAAAAGTTTTTTCATAATTATATTTCATTCACTAAAAAACAATAGTTCCATGCAGACAATCGGATAAGGCAATAAAGCCTACGGACATGAGTCCGCCGCAACGAATTACAAAATATACGATAACGAATCATCATGTTTTTCATCTGCGGCATCAAAGCGGCAGTATTATCATATAAGACATTTTAAGGGCAAGCCTCGCGGCAAGGCCGCATCACTTCTTATTGCTGTATTTCTTTATGATACTGTATGCATTATACAGGCCTAATTCGCCCGCCTTGCTAAGGTCGCGTATGCCCTCTTCGGTTTTCTTCAGGTTAATGTTTGCAATGCCCCGGTTATAATATGCCTCAGCAAAATTGGGATCAAGCTCAATGGCCTTTGTATAGTCAGCAACAGCCTTAACATAGTCTTTACTTACAGCATGCAGATTGCCGCGGTCGTAATAAACATAGGGATTATGCGGGCTCAGGCTTATCGCCTTGTCGAGGTCGGCCATGGCATTCAGCGTCAGCAGTCCGACATCCTTACCTTGCGATGCCTCAAACTCGTTCATGCGGGCCTGACACACCGCACGCTGCCAATAAGCCATGGCAGATGTGCTGTCAGTACTGATATAAACAGTCAGGTCGCTTATAGCGTCGGCATAATTCTGCACCACGGTATTTGCCACGGCACGCTGAATAAGAAGTCCCTTCTCCTTAGCAATGTTACGTGACGCGCCGATAGCCGCCGACAACGAGTCGATTACAGCAAACACGGCCTTGTTCTCGTCTTCGGTAAGAGTCTTTACATCACAGCGCACATACAACTTGCGCAAAGGCTTCTGCCTGAGGTTGAACTGCTCCACATCGCGGTCGTATGCCTGATAAGACTTTACGCCGTTGTCATACTGGCTGAACGACAGCTGGAACATTGGCAGGAACACGGCGTCAATCTTACGGTTCTGCACACGTCCGCGGTATGACGAAGAGTATTCATGAGTGACGGCATTGTCGTCTGCCACTACAAGCTGGTTATACTTGTCGAAATCAATCTCACTCTTCTTGCGCACCTCGTGCTTTTTCTTCTTGCTCCAGCGCGGCTGAACACCATAATGCTTGTTCATCTGCGCCTTGAATATGCGGAACTCGTCAAGTTCGGCCTTGGCCGTCATGCCAAGTTTACGGTAGCATCTTGCACGGCTGTTAAGACCAACCCAGAAATTAGGATACTGGTTGATGATAGTGGTATAGTCGCGTATGGCTCCCCGTATGTTTCCTGTGCATTCGAGCAATATGGCGCGGTTGTAAATGGCCATCACATTGTTGGGCTCCATGCTTATAACATAGTCGAAGTCTTCAATGGCCCTGTTGTCATCACCTACCATCACACGCAGCTGGCCACGGTTGTAATGGGCAAGAAAGTTGTTAGGATCAATCTCTATGGCCTTGTCGTAGTCGGCCATGGCACCTCGCAGATTATTATAGTTATAACGGGCCAAGGCACGATTAACATAATTGTTGGCCGTATTGGGCTTAAGATGTATGGCCTTGGACAGCTGTGCGTCGGCGTCTTTCCACTTCTGCTGCGAAAGACTTATCATGGCACGCATTGTCCATGCATCGCCGTCGTAAGGGTCAAGTTCAAGACTCTTGTCAAGATATTTGGCACAGCCAACGGTGTCTTTCTGCTGGAGGCAGACCTCGGCCTTAAGTGAATACGTCTTCGAATAATTCTTCCACATATTCATCATCGAGTCGAGATCGGCGTTGGCCTTGTCGTAGTCCTTCTCCTCTATCCTGCACAACACACGATTGTACCACAGATTCTTGCTGTAAGGATTAAATTCGAGCGTCTTGTCATAGTCGGATATTGCCTCGCTAAACCTGTTTTGCTTGATAAAGCACAAGCCTCTGAGTTCATAGATGTCAGACACATAAGGATTTATCCTGATTGCCTCAGTACAGTCTTTTTCCGCACCGACATAGTCATCAAGATAAAACTTTGCCACAGCCCTGAAAAACCACGGCTCATAAAGATAAGGCTTAGAAAGGATGGCCTGATTAAAGTATTGTATGGAGAGAACGTAATCCTCGTAATAAAGCGCGCTCCTGCCGACATCAATGAGCCGGTCGGTACGAAACTGTGCCGACGCTCCTACAGATGCCAATAATAGCAGCAGCGATATTACGAACTTACGCATAACAACCTTTCAGAATAAACTACAAATACCTACAAGCCCAAAAATCAGACGAAAAGCCGGAAGGGCTTATCGTCTGGCAACCTTAGTGCGATAGCTGCAGCGAAAACGTCCCTGCAGAATAGCCTTCAGCTTGCTCTTTATCAGCTGACGGCGCAAAGGTGACACACGGTCGATAAACATCTTTGCGTCGAGATGATCAAACTCGTGCTGCATAACACGGGCCAGATAACCCTCAACCCACTCATCGTGCTCATTGAAATCGGCATCCATATACTTAACATGTATGCGTGTTGCACGCTTTACGCTCTCATGGATGCCAGGGATTGAGAGGCAGCCCTCTTCCATTGAAACGACCTCGCTGTCGTCAACCTCAACAATATGGGGGTTGATGTAAGCACGGCGGAAGTCCTTGTATTCAGGATATTCTTCCGACAACACGTCAAGATCGATAACAGCCAGACGTATATTAAGTCCCACCTGAGGAGCAGCCAGTCCGACACCGTCTGACTCGGTAAGCGTCTCGAACATATTGTCTATGAGCTCCTTCAAGCCCGGATAATCAGCATTAATATCCTGTGACTCCTTACGCAGCACAGGATGTCCGTAAATATATATAGGTAATATCATTATCTTCTTCTAACAGATTCTAAATAGCTTTGCAAAATTATCGTGGCACTTATCTCGTCGACAAGCGCCTTGTTCTGCCGTGCTTTTTTATGCAGACCGCCGTCAATCATCGCCCTGTGAGCCAGCACGGAAGTAAAACGTTCATCATAAAATTCAATCGGGATTTCAGGATAAGCCTTGCGCCAGCGGTTTACAAACTGTACCACTCTTGCCATATTCTCACTTGGCCTTCCATCCGGTTGCTTAGGCTCACCTATTACAATCCGCTCTACGGGTTCTTTTTTAATATAATCCGTCAAAAAGCTGAACAGTTCAGACGTGGCAACTGTTACCAGTCCGCCTGCTATAATCTGAGCCGGATCGGTAACAGCCAGTCCTGTCCGTTTCTTGCCGTAATCAATCGACAGTATACGGGCCACAATTATTTCTGATTAAACAGTAACCATGCGTCAGGATACTCAGAACGCAATTCGTTACGGCTACGCACAGCGTCGGTCTTGATGTCGAACGTACCGGCAACGACACGATACATCTGATTTGAAGAATTGTATGCGATCTGTGCATCATAGCCACGGCTCTTCAGCGTGCTCTGCAATCCTTCAGCGTTAGCCTGTACAGAGAAAGAACCTACAACGACGCTGAAGTTTTTAAGTCCTGCACCGCTGACAACAGACAGGCTCTCCTGACGTACAGGCACATTGTCTACATTGTCAACAACAACCGTTTCTGTTGCAGGCTTCTCAACAACCGGAGTAACAACAGCTATCTCCTCGCTGCCTTGATTCTGAACTGCAGTCTGCTCTTCCTGAGCCTTAGCTTTCTCATAAGCTTTTCTGTAAGCGCTCTCTGATGATTTACAACCAGTGAATGCCAACGCCACACAAAGGCCGGCGCACAATACAGTGTACTTTTTCATAATTTCCCTTATCTTATTATTTAGAAATTAAACATATTTTCTACGTAATATTGTGCGAAATTACACAAAAACAGCCAAAAACTCTGACAAACCGCACATAAAGTTTGTTAAATAAAAGAAATACGCCCCTTCAGACAAAAAAAACCGGTAAAAACGTTGGTATTTAAGAAATAATCATTAAATTTGCTTACGAACAAAATCAAAGCACCAACGGCAGAAAAGCCTAAACAAAGACGACTGCCCACATGCCGAGAGAAATAAAATTATTATTCACATAATTAAAAATCAAAATTTATGAAAACACTAGGTTACATCGGCGCATTCTTAGGAGGCGCAATCGCCGGAGCTGCAGTAGGTCTGCTTCTGGCACCCGAAAGAGGAAAAGACACTCGCGAGAAAATAACTGACGCAATTGACGATTTCTGCCAAAAGCACAATATCAAGCTGAGCCGCAAAGAAATGAGCGACCTCGCATCAGATATTAAAGACGCAGCTGAGGCTGAAGAAGTTTAACAAACAGCTGACAAATGTTCTCAAGCGATAAAAACATTGAAACAATAGGCCAACTGGTAGAGTTGGTGAAACATCGCATCGGGCTTCAGGGTGAATACCTGAAGCTCGAAATTACAGAAAAGACAGTGAGGCTGATTACTGCCATACTGCTCTTTACGCTGTTTTCGCTGATACTCATCGCAATACTCATATATGTGTCGTTTGCCATCGTATTTGCAATGGCGCCGTCTATGGGCTTCCCTGCCGCATTCGGAATAATGGCATCGTTCTACATATTAATCTTTGTATTGCTGACAATTTTCAGAAAAAGCCTAATAGAGAAGCCGCTCGTAAGATTCATAACCAGTCTGTTAACAGAATAAGCACATGGACAACGCCACAAAACCACAGACATACAACAGCATAAGCGAAATAAGAGAACGCAAAGAGGCCATTCTTGCTGAAATGAGAAAAGACAATGCCGACATTGGCAAAAGATGGAAAAGCTTGTTTCAGAAATCACCAGAAAGAAAGAAGGGCATCACCGTGGCGTCTGTAATAAGCACAGGTACGGGTCTTATCGACGGTTTCTTGTTCGTATGGAAGATATACCGTAAATTCAAGAAACGGTAACATATCTGACAGTATCATTTTCACACAACGGTCATCCTGCATATCTGTTTCGTACAGAATATGCAGCAATGTGTGCAAACCGTTTTTATGCAAGCACCGGCACAAAAACCAAGGATTTAAGTATGTATTTACATACGACACCAGATATTAAGCCACAACCGGCCATTATGCCATATACGGCTTAATCACGCAAGCAAGCCGACATCTTCTGCGGTCTTTTTGTTTTCTATTGTGTCTTTTTCCGTTTTTTCCTGATGCCACCCACTATTCCTGCAAAAAATCTAATGAAAATCAGCTCAATATAAAACAAAATTAAGACCGAATCCTAAACCGATTTGGGTCCAAAAAGGAAAGACACAATACGCAAACAATAAATCCATGCAGAAATCATACTCATGACAACGCCATGACAACGTCCGGCTAACCATCAAAATATTTAAGTTTCGTCTGACTGCATACACAAAGAAAAGAACATTGAACATAAAAAATTTAAGCCAGCACCGGCCTGCTTATAACACGCAAAAAGCACGCCTCAACTGACTTAAACCCGTGTCCCTAAAACTTACGGACACAAAAAAAGGAGTACCGCTGTACTCCAACCTTGTTAACCTTAAATCTAATACTATGAAAAACACGATGCAAAGGTATGCATTAAATCCCATACTTCCAAATATCAGTGTAAAAAATACATCCTATTTATACACTTTTAACACTTTAAGCCCATTTTAGGGGCTAAATCTCAATAATCTGACCATCGTAAGCCAAATTTATATCTTCAGGCAATATGCCGTTAGTCTCACTATGCAGGCCGATATCATGCCCCATATGCGTAAAATATGTATGTTCAGCACCTACCCTTCTTGCAAAGGCAATTGCGTCTGCAACAGTCTGATGGGAATGATGCTCGGGGGCAAAGCGCAGCGCATTGACAACAAGCGTCTTTATCCCGCTGAAATAAGAAAATTCGCTCTCGCTGATTGTCTTCATGTCTGTTATGTAAAGCAGGCGGCCTATTCTGTATCCAAGAATTGGCATCTTGTCGTGCATCACCTTTACAGGCATAATATCAAAATCTCCAATGCGCAATGACTCATGGGGCTCTATTGTGTTGAGATTAATCTTCGGCACACCAGGATATTTGTTTTCATCAAAACAATAAGGCATTGTATGCATCAGTCCGTCGGCGGTATGCTTATCGGAATAGACATTAACCTCTCCGAACTGGCAGAACGGGCGGAGATCGTCTAATCCGCCAACATGGTCATAATGAATATGGGTCAGCAATACGGCATCAATCTTTCTGAACTCAAGTCCAAGCATCTGCTCCCTGAAGTCAGGGCCACAGTCGATAACAACTCTTGTATTGTCCGTTTCAATCATGGCAGACGCCCTCAGGCGCTTGTCATGCGGATCATTGCTCGTACAGACCTTGCACTTGCAGCCTATAGTCGGCACTCCAACCGAAGTACCCGTTCCAAGAAAAGTGAGTTTCATTGTCAGATTATATTCACTTCTGGAACAATATCAATGCCAAACTTGTCCTTCACGTCACGCTTTATGGCATCACAGAGTGCAACAATATCCTTACCCTCGGCACCGCCTCTGTTGACAAGCACCAGCGCCTGACGCGAATGAACGCCCGCCTTACCGAGAGACTTGCCCTTCCAGCCGCATTGGTCAATCATCCATCCGGCTGGAATTTTCTCATTATTATCATCAACGCTATAATGAGGCACATTGCCAAACCTGGCCACAAGTTCCTCATATTTTGCTTTCGGTACAACAGGATTCATAAAGAAACTTCCGGCATTGCCTTCAACCTTAGGATCAGGAAGTTTCTCGTTACGTATGTCTATTATCACGTTGCGGAGCTGCTCTGCCGTAGGAACCTTTATGTTGCGCTTCTCGAGTTCAGCCCTTATATTGCCATAATCAAGGCATGGGCAGAACACTTCTGAAAGTTGGTAGGTTACATATGTTATCACGAAGCGGTTGCGCCACTCGCCCTTAAACTTGCTCTTGCGGTAAGCATATTCACATTCTTCGTTTGTAAACTCACACATCTTTCCGGTCTGCAGGTCCACGGCCTCAACCTTCAAAATTATGTCCTTAGCCTCAGCTCCATAAGCGCCTATGTTCTGCACGGCAGACGCGCCTACATCACCGGGAATAAGCGAAAGATTCTCTGCTCCGTACATACGGTTAGACACGCAAAGGCTCACTATGTCGTCCCACACCTCTCCGCTGCCGCAACGCAACATTATGCCTTCGTCCGTCTGGACGGCGACATGGCCCTTTATAGCCGAATGCAGCACTGTGCCTTCATAATCGGCCGTAAATAACATATTGCTGCCGCCACCAAGCACCAGCAACGGCTTGTCAGCGTCTGTAAGCGAATTTACGATCTGCAACAATTCGTCTACACTCTCAAACTCTATAAAACGGCGACACTTTACATCTATACCGAATGTATTGTGCTCCTTGAGATTAAAATCGTAAAAATCTTTCACTTAAATCTTAATTTTAAAATCCTACAACAAAAATATCCGGCATGACAATACATGTCTTATTCTGACAGCTTTGTCAGTTTCCAGTTTCCTCCGATGCGCTTGAACGTCAGCTGCATTTCCATACCGTTGGCTATTCCGCGCATAACAAAAATCTTCTGGCGTCCCTCGGTATATTTCTGTCCATACATTATATTGTAAATGAAGTCGGCAGGGAGTTCCGGCGCAAAGGCCGGCCATGTGCCCGGATCAATCTCGCCTGTCATTGTGCTGAAATCATCGTCAGGGTCAGGTCCGGTAAAAACAACAGGATTGTTCAGGCTCTCAACCTGGAAAGCAGAGTCGGTGACAAAACGCTGATAAAATGCGAGGAATGAGGCATTTGTGTTCTGATACATGGCGTTGGTCTGAATAGACTCAAGCATCCATTGGCCGTTTTGTCTTTCAAACATGTACTTTTTCACTTTTTTCCTTTTCAAGTACACTTTTTCTACCACGACATTGTTTATCGACGTATCTTTAACAACGTTCATCTGCCGCGTATTGTCGAAGATAAGCGTATAATAACCCTGATTCATGAAGAAGTGCTCCATTTTCCATTTTGACTTCTGAATATAGGACACTTTCTTTCCGTCTACGACCTTCAATGGGAAAACAATACGCTTCATCTGCAACTTGCGGTTTGCCGCAAAGTTAAAAATAAAGTCGTCAAACAATTCGTCGGCGGCCTTAGGCATCTGCTGCTCAGAAATCAGCTGATCCATGGTGTCTACTGCCGTAGTGTCGGGAACAGAATCAACAACAAGTGTGTCTGCCGCAGGCTTCTTGTCCGTACATCCCGTTGTCCACATCATTGTAGAAACACAGAATGCACAAATTACAAAGACTGATACAACCCCTTTTTTCATAATTTTACTACTCCTTTCGTAAGTAACAATCTCTCAAAATTTGCGCAAAAGTACAACTTTATTTTGATTTATGACATTATTCAATGTAAAAATGTTACCTTTGCAGCAATATTTTAATACGCATATAAATTTATCGTTAACATGATACTCGACAAAATTGAGAAACTTCTTGAAGAAGTAAAAGGTCTTACGGCCTCTAATGCCGAAGAGATTGAGGCAATGAGACTGAAATACCTTAGCAAGAAAGGCGAAATTAATGCCCTTATGGCCGACTTCCGCAATGTGCCGGCAGAACAGAAAAAAGAGGTCGGAATAAAAATCAACGAACTTAAGCAAACTGCACTTGAGCGCATCAACTCGCTTAGAGAACAGTTTGAGACTGCCGAAGCTCAGGACGACGACCTCGACCTTACACGCACGGCTTATCCGATAGAGCTGGGCACACGCCACCCGCTCACCATCGTAAAGAATGAGATTATCAACATCTTCTCACGCATGGGCTTCACCCTTGCCGACGGTCCTGAGGTTGAAGACGACCTGCACGTGTTCACAAAGATGAACTTTGCCGCCGACCACCCGGCACGCGACATGCAGGACACATTCTTCGTAGAATCTAATCCGGATGACGTAACAAAGAACATTCTGCTCAGAAGCCATACCAGCTCTGTACAGGCACGCGTGATGGAGACAACACAGCCGCCTATCAGAATTATCTGTCCGGGACGCGTTTACCGCAATGAGGCAATCACTGCGCGCGCCCACTGCTTCTTCCATCAGATTGAAGGTCTCTACATAGACAAGAACGTGTCATTCACCGACCTTAAGCAGGTGCTGCTGACATTTGCACGCGAGCTGTTCGGTCCAGACACAAAAATACGCCTGCGCCCAAGCTACTTCCCGTTCACAGAGCCTAGTGCTGAGATGGACATATCATGCCACATCTGCGGCGGCAAGGGATGCGGATTCTGCAAACACACAGGATGGGTGGAAATCCTTGGATGCGGAATGGTAGACCCCAACGTGCTTGAGCTGTGCGGCATAGACAGCAAAGTGTACAGCGGTTATGCATTCGGACTCGGTGTGGAGCGCATAACCAACCTGAAATATCAGGTGTCAGACCTCCGCATGTTCTCTGAAAACGATGTAAGATTCTTAAGAGAATTTGAATCGGCCAACTGATAGAATATAACGACATTTCAAGGAGGTGAAAAGTAAAAACGACTTTCACCTCCTTCGTTTTTATCCCTTTATGCCTGTCGGGCAGATGCCATAAACCCTTAAATCAGTTATCAACATGAAAGAGCGCCTTTTCACACGCAGTTATATGTTCATCCTGGCAGCCAACTTCCTTCTGTTCTTCGGCTTCTGGCTGCTAATACCTATTCTTCCGTTTTATCTCAAAGAAACATACAGCTGCCCTGAAGCCATGCTTGGTGCCATACTGTGCTGCTACACGGTCAGCGGCCTGTGCGTCCGCCCGTTCTCGGGCTTTCTTATGGACAAGTTTCCGCGCAAGCCTATCTACATTCTCTGCTATTTTGTCTGCGCCTCAATATTCCTCGGCTACATGACGGCAGGAGTGCTTACATGGTTCATCGTGCTGCGCGCTCTCCACGGCATAGCCTTCAGCAGCGTAACCGTAGGAGGCAATACGCTCTGCGTTGACATAACGCCCAGCAGCAGGCGCGGCGAAGCCCTGGGGTATTATGGACTGACCAATAACACGGCAATGGCTCTTGGACCTATGACCGGTCTATTCATGCACGACCACGTTAGCTATGAGGGCATCTTCATCACAGGCATGCTGTTCAGCTTAGTCGGACTGCTATGCGCAATATGCGTAAAGGCACGCACTCCGGAATCGATAAAAAACAGGCAACAGGAAAAACAACAGACAGAAACAGCTACCACAAACAGCAAGCTCTCTCTCGACCGCTTTATCCTTATAAAAGGCATACCCGTAAGCATAGCCTTGCTGATGCTGTCGATACCTTATGGTGCCACAACCAACTTCGTTGCAATGTATGCCCGCGAAATTCATCTCGATGTGCCTTCGGGTTTCTTCTTTACACTCATGGCCGTAGGCATGGGAGCATCGCGCCTTGTTGCAGGCAAGAAAGTTGACCAAGGCTATATCACACAGTGCATACACGTCGGGCTCTACCCTGTCATCCTTGCCTTCTTCATGCTAAGCATGTGCCGCTTCATTGCTCCAGAGAGCATGAACGCAGCCGAATGGATTTTCTTTGCCGTGCCGCTGCTTCTCGGCATAGGGTTCGGCATTATCTTCCCGGCAATGAACACGCTCTACATCAACCTTGCACCCAACAACCAGCGCGCCACGGCCACAAGCACTTATCTTACGGCATGGGACGTAGGCATTGGTATCGGTATATTAAGCAGTGGAGTAATAGCCCAGCACTTCACATTTTATATGGTATATCTTATAGGTTCTGTCCTCTGCACTGTCTCACTGATATTCTTTGTATGCAAAGTTACTCCACATTACAACAAAAATAAGCTGAGATAACACTGATTTTACGCTTTCATCAGAAAGCTGTATAAATGAATGGAAAAAACGTAAAAAAGCGCATTTAAAGTAGATTCCATTTTATATTGCAAAGAGATAGTTTCTGCAATGTAAAAGACAATAATAATGCAGTATATAAAAAGACAAAGGGATTAAAGTCATCACAAAAGGAATGGCTTTAACCCCTACGATTATCGAAAAGTCTTTTTACAGCCAAAATGCCGAAAGTGCTATCTGTATACATAATAGCTGCAGTTTTTCCCCTGCGCATATTTCTCGAACAACCTTACAAGAAATTCGGCGTTGGCCTTTACATTGTCTTCATTACCGTCGTATCCGTTGATAAGCACCAGCACATTTTTAGTGGACATCTCCATCTTTGTGCGCTCGTTGTCGCTTGTAGGAGTGCCCACACCTCCTGCGGCATCACGATACACGGGCAGTCCGGCTATGTTGAGCATTCCACGGCCTATACCCTCATAAGGTTCGCCTTCACGCCCGACACCGAGCGTGAGCGTGTCGCCGACAAACTTGTCTGCGTCAAAGCCACCGATGCTGTAGCCATAGGCAATGCTTGCAAGATTTACAAGGTCTACCAACGTGTCAATCTGATATAGAGCCTTGCCCTGAAGCATTCGCCTTATCAGAGCCTCTGAAGCCGGACGATAGCGGCTGGGATCCTTGCCGCAGGCACGATAAACGCGGCGTGTGGCCTCAATTCCGGATATATGCTTTATTGTCTCCGTGGTGTATCCGGCACGATACTTTGCCCCCCACTCTTCTATTTCTTTCCAAAGGTCCTCGTTATATTTCGTGTTGACGACCTCTGCGCTCACTGCCGCGCCTACAAAGCCCGGGCAGACGCTCTCTATCTCTTCTGAAACCAATACTTTCATCTTCAGTTATTTTTATACTTCAGTCAATTGTCAAACTTAATTATCGCTATGCTTTAATCCTGTCTGGAATGCCCCAGTCAAGACGTTATGACAACATTTTAACCGCACACAGCCCTTCATCATCACTAAACGTGGCATATCCTTACAGACAAAGAACAAGTAGCTCTGTCCTTTATTCTATCATCTTAAGGAACGTCTCCTCGTCCACAATCTGTATGCCAAGCTTTTCGGCTTTCAGCAGTTTTGCCGGTCCCATGTTCTCGCCTGCCAATATAAACGATGTCTTGCCGCTTATGCTGCCTACATTCTTGCCACCATTCTGTTCTATCATCTGCTTATATTCGTCGCGGCTATGATGTGCAAACACACCACTTATGACAATGCTTTTTCCGGCCAATTTGTCGGTAGCCGACGACATCTGCTCTTCGCTCAGCGCCATCTGCAGCCCGTATCCGCGCAAGCGCTCTACGATCTGCATCGTTACTGGGTTTCTGAAATAGGTCATAACGCTCTTAGCTATAACCTCGCCTACACCTTCCACCTCTAAAAGGTCTTGCAGGCTTGCCGCGGCAAGGGCATCTATAGTCTTGAAATGGCGGGCAAGCAGGCGTGCCGTTGTCTCGCCTACAAATCTTATTCCGAGTGCAAAGACCACACGTTCAAACGGCACTTGCTTAGATGCCTCAATGCCGTTTACAATCTTCTCGGCCGACTTCTGACGGCTGCCGTCGCCGTTTATCTGCTGCACTTCAATGTCATACAGGTCGGCAACATTACGAACAAGTCCGTGTCTGTAGAAATCATCAACGGTCTCTGGTCCAATACTGTCTATGTTCATTGCCTTGCGCGAAATAAAATGCTCAATGCGCCCCTTTATCTGAGGAGGGCATCCCGCATCGTTAGGACAATAATATGCGGCTTCGCCCTCATACCTTACCAACTTGGCTCCACACTCAGGACAGTGGGTTACAAATGTCACTGGCTGGGCTATAATCGGGCGCTGCTCAATGTCAACGCCGACAATCTTAGGAATAATCTCGCCACCTTTTTCAACATACACATAATCACCTATATGCAGGTCAAGGCTGCGTATAAAGTCTTCGTTGTTGAGCGTAGCACGCCTTACGGTTGTTCCGGCCAGTTGAACCGGATCCATATTGGCTACAGGAGTAACAGCTCCGGTACGCCCCACCTGAAATGTCACTTCATTAAGACGTGTGCAGGCTCTTTCTGCCTTAAATTTATAGGCTATGGCCCAGCGCGGATTCTTAGCAGTATAGCCAAGAGCTCTCTGTTGTCTGAGTGAGTTCACCTTCAGCACAATGCCGTCTGTTGCCACAGGCAGGTTTTTACGCTCTGTATCCCAATAGTCAATAAAGTCATAAATCTCCTGCAGCATCTTCACCTTGCGCATTCCTTCACTTATCTTAAAGCCCCACTCACGTGCCTTTTCAAGATTCTCATAATGGCCGTCGCCGGGCAGTTCGTCGCCAAGCAGATAATAGAGATATGCATCGAGGTTGCGACTCGCCACCAAAGCAGAGTTCTGACTCTTAAGCGTTCCGCTTGCCGCATTACGCGGATTGGCAAACAGAGGTTCTTCGGCAGCCTCACGTTCCTGATTAAGTCTTTCAAACACGTTCCAAGGCATAAGAATTTCGCCCCTTATCTCAAACTCCTTAGGCCAGTCGCCATCTTTCAACACCAGCGGTATCGACCTTATCGTCTTTACGTTGGCTGTCACATCGTCGCCATGAACGCCGTCGCCACGCGTCACTCCTCTAACCAGTTTGCCGTCTTCATAGGTAAGAGATATAGACAAACCGTCATATTTCAGTTCACAGCATATTTCAAAGTCTTCACCGTTAAGCCCTTTCTTAACGCTGTTATAGAAGTCGGCCACTTCCTCCTGGCTGTATGTGTTAGCCAGCGACAGCATTGGATATTTATGCGTAACCTGCGTAAACTCCTGATTAATGTCGCTGCCCACCCGTTGTGTAGGCGAATTGGGGTCGAACATGTCCTCATGACGTACCTCCAGTTCCTGCAGTTCCTTCATCATGAAGTCAAATTCCTGGTCGCTTATTTCAGGTTGATTAAGCACATAATACTTATAATTATGTTCATGCAGTTCCTTTCTGAGCTGCAATATTCTCTGTTTTTCGTCTGTCATAAACTTAAATATATTCTAAAAACAATGCAACGCAAACCGACAACAGCCATTATCGTGCTTGCTTATATATAGCCGCATATATCTTATGCAAAGATAATGCAAATTTTCGCAAAACAGCAATGTGACGATAATCTTAAATTTAAAGTAAATAAAATATTCTAAAAACAAATCTTTTCATATAACAAGGAATATATTAAAGAAAACACATTAATATATCATTATATTTATAGCTAAATTATGTAAAAATTGAATTCATGTTTTGGTTATTATGAAAAAAATTACGACTTTTGCGAGAAAGTTTAATTTAAAAAAGAATATATATGAATTGAAAAGATTAAAAGACATATAAAATTGAAGCGTTAGCTTGTATTCTTGTTTTCTCTCAAAATCGCCAATTTAGAAGGAAACGTTCAAGAGTAAAAGTTGATGCTCACGCCATAAGGCGTGGGCTTTTACTCGTTATTAGAACGTTTGACGTGTTTGGCGATACGTGAGAGAAACTAAAGACGAAGTTATTAGTCCACGTTTCTTTTTTGTCTATTTTCTCATAACATTGGACTACAAAATATTATATTAATTCAACAAATGAGAAATAAACATAATGGCACAACTAAACACGTATTATCGTCCTGTATGGACTTGCGGTAGATACAATGAAAAAGCACAAGTAACAATATGTTATAATCTAATTGCAGGAATTAGCTACTATTTTGAAAGCTATTCCGCAAAAGTAATCGGTGAAATATTATCAGTACCAAGGAATCATATCGTGAATACTGAAAATATTTCAAAGAAATTAAACATCTCAACAGAAAGTTTAAATCCTTTCTTTGAACAACTTGAGCAACTAGGACTGGTATCTTCTATAGCTCCTTCAAAAGATATTATATCTGAATATCGTAAACGTGTAAGTATCTACAATTGCCAACAGACACAAATAAATAAACCTTCAATACAAGAAAAGATTCCATATCTCATTTCCAATGCTGAAAAACTTTATACAGATAAAGTTGGAGGTATTACAAGCGTAATGTTTGAACTTACATATAATTGTAGCGAAAAATGTATTCATTGTTATAATGAAGGAGCAACAAGAAATGACCATGAAAAAAGCCAGCGTGGAAATCGCGAAGAATTAACATTTGACGATTATAAAAAATTAATTGACGAATTATATGATTTAGGCTTAATAAAAGTCTGCCTTTCTGGAGGTGATCCTTTTTCTAATCCTAACGCATGGCAAATCATTGACTATTTATATAAAAAAGAAATAGCTTTTGATGTTTTTACAAATGGACAACACATTATAAAAGACGTGAAAAGACTTGCAGATTACTATCCACGTTTGGTCGGCATATCATTATATAGCGGGATTGCAGAAGTCCATGACTACATAACACGTATACGTGGTTCGTGGGAACGTACAATGTCTGTTATTCGACAACTGTCAGAGCTGGCTGTCCCATTAAATTTAAAATGTTGTATAATGCGTCCTAATTTCAAATCATATTACATGATTTCAGACATTTCAAAAAAATATGGTGCCGTTCCTCAATTTGAAATAAGCCTTACAGATTCTATAGAAGGAGACAGATGCGTAAGTAAATATTTAAGAATGACACCTGAACAACTTAAAATAGTACTTCGAGATGAAAACATACCTTTATATGTAGGAAAAGAAGTACCAAATTATGGCGGACAGTCCAAAATAATGGATGACAATCCTTGTGGTGCAGGATATAATTCTCTTTGTATAACACCAGAAGGAAATGTAATACCATGCTGTGCTTTTCATACACTATTTGGAAACATAAAAAAACAATCCATTTCTAACATATTAAAAAATAGCGTAGAATTAAAATATTGGAAAAGCCTTACATTAACAGACTATGAGGAATGTGGTAGACATGATTATTGTGCATATTGCAATCTGTGTCCCGGAAACAATTATATTGAAAATGGGACGCCTTTAAAAGCATCTGAAGTAAATTGCTATATAGCTAAAATAAGGCATGAATTAGCTCAAAAAATGATGAAAGGTTTTGATCCATTAGAAGGCAAGACTCTAATTGAATGCATAAAACAATTTCCTGATTATAAACCAACAGAATTAAAAAGAGAAATGTCGCAGCATAACTACAGCGACACGAGATTGAAGGTAGGTGGGTAAATGTGATTCCCGAAGAAATATCACTATAATCAATTAAATTTACAATTATGAAAGTAGATTTAAAAGTAACAGCTGCTTCTAGAATCGTTACAATGAGCCATTGTCCAAAAGGATTAGAATGTGACTGTGGCGTCATGTACCGTTCTGTTTAATGAAGCATGAACATGGGAGTGCACTTCATTATAGTGCACTCTCTTTTAAAAGATTATAATAAATAGTACAAATAATATGGAAAAAATAAGAGCAATCAATGTATCATATAAAATAATTAGAGCAAACGATATTCATCGTACTGTTTATCCATATTTACGCGATTCTGAAGGAAACAAGATAATGTACTCGTTAAGTCCCAATCATGGTCGTAGTTTCCTTATTGGGAGGAATAATGACGGAAAGTTTATTATCAGCAAAGGTAATGGTCTTAGCTATACTCAATATAAGATGCTTAACACAGGTGAGTTCGGAAATGATACGTGGGGGTTGTTACTCAGAAATGATGCAATACGTGATTTCACTTTAGGTATGGAAATTAATTCCCTAGGTATTAAAACTAATCAAATGGAATATGTTTTAGAACTTGAAAAAGATATTGTACTTACGAATGGCAATATTATTAAACCTATTTTATTGCAATATAACGTAGAATGTCCATATAGAATTTCCGATGCAGCTTTTATGTCCCAGAAACAAATTAAAGAAGAGATAGAAAAATGGAAATATATTAATGACAAAAATTTTACAGACTATTATCTTATTGCAGCAGACATACTCATACGTAATCTTCGTATATTGCATGACAACAAAATCTTACATAATGCCATACACGAACAAAATTATACCTGGGCTCTAGAACTACTTGATTTTGAATTAGCCTGTTCGCCTCAAAATCCATATACTTCTGAAGAGTACAGAAGACATGTAAAATCTCTATTTCCACGTGAAATAATACAAACATACATCATAATAAACTACATTGCCAATGTATTAAATGAAAGCATAAATCATAATAGTGTTGACGAACTCTTTAAGGAATATGGATTTAATCTGAATAACTATAATTGTAAAAATAAGAATTAATCAAGATGAATGTTTTTAAGAATTTTTATGAATCAGTCAAGCGGGGATACAATCAAGAACCAAATCTTGGACCAAAAGAAAGTTTAATAATACTTATTATTATCTGTATCGTTGGAGTTTTATATTTAATACAAAAATATACAAATTTTCCTGCACTTAATAAAACAATAGATTTCATATCTGCTATCCTTGAAAAATTATGTACATTTATATCAAACTTATAATAAAATGTCTCTTATACATTTTATCCCAAATCAGTCACTATAAATTTCAAGAACAAATCGTAAATATACAATTGTTATTATGAGTAATTTTATAATATATCGCTTATTTTTTGCTATAAAAATAGCAAAATCTAACAGGAAGAAAGCATTTTTTAATGACGATTAGGGTTTACAATATAAGCCCTAATCAATATAATACTAATTTAAAATATTAAAATGAAAGAACCTGTACATAAAAAGGGAATAATACCTACAGAAATAGATATTTTTAATAGATTTTATGAGTATAATTCATTATTCTTTCAAAATAAATTACCAATACCTTTCTTTATTGTAATACATACGAGAAAAACCATTGGACGCTTCAGTTGTGAATATAACGAAAATGGGGATGTCAAAAATCCAATAATTGAAATCAGTGATAGATATGAATACACAGAAGCTCAATTAAAAGACATTATAGTTCATGAAATGCTTCACTATTATTTAGATTACACTCATCAAAATGAACCACAAGAACACGGAAAGAGATGGAAACAAATGGCATTATTTTTTAACGAAAAGTTTGGTACAAATATTCAAATAAGAACTGATACGAGTTGCATCAAAGAAGTAAAAAAACAAAAAAAATGGTTGTTGTCAGATATTTTCTCAAAATAAGACATTATAATAAATTTGTATAAATGGATACAGTGTCCTTTTATAAGTAACCAGCATCTTCATTTATACAAAATATTTTATAGTGCCTCCGTATCTTATTTTCTGATAATAATACGTCCTCCGTTTTCGCCAAATAAAGAGCATCCAATAACTTTTATTGAAGCAGGAAGGCTTAATGTCAAGAATTCTTTACAAGCATTAAACGCAAATGAACATATTGTTATGACACCATCAGGAACATAATAATAATTTCTGTCAAACAACTGATTTGCACATAATAACCTTTTCATATTATTTGAATAATTGACCCCATACTCATCACAAAAATATCCATCTCTAATACACAAGCAATTATCAACTTCGTCTTCAAGAGAATAGGGCTTGTCCCAATTTATTACACATCCTTGCACAATCTCACTACCGAAAATAGGGCTAGAATCATAAGATAAATTTAACATATTACATGTATAAGGAATATTCAATTCTTCAAAGACACATCCAATAAATGCATATGGCTCTATCTGTTCTACACCTTCAGGAATCCAATATTTTCCAACATTAGACGAAGGTGCTTTCAGAAGGATTTTCTTATCACGACTATAAACAAAACCATGTTTGTCCGTCCATCCATCCTCTATATTTTTTTGTAATTCTTCTGAACGTTCCAACTCATAAGGCCAATTCCATATTTTAGAATCAACTTCATGATGGCAATAGCTCAACGCATCATCCACATTATAATAATTAGATACCGTATATGGAATATCCAATTTTAAAAGAGCAGGACAGTTTTTAAAAGCATGTAATGAAATGTCACATACCGACTCATTTATTCTATAATAACTTACATTCGGTGCTTTAATAAGCTTGTTACCACATGTTGTAACTATATACTCAGAACCATCTTCACAAACAATCGGATCATAATAGGTTTTATCTATATAAATACGACTCTCCACCCATTTTCCATTTTTTAATTTTTCTATGAATATTGTTGTTTTATCACGAAAGCCAATTACTTCTGTTATATCATCAGACATTTCACGCTTTATTAAATCTAAAATTTCATCACATTCCATTCTACCAAGCTTTATATTAATATAATAAATTCAACCAGATTAAATAAACAGATAATATATATTCTTTCAACTTAATGAATTCGTAAGCTGAAAACATCAAAACCTTTCATCCCATAACCATTGTACATTTTCAATTAATTTTATACCTTCATCTACAATTAAAGCACCTTTTACATATACATCTAAATCACCAAACTGACGCAAAGGCATTTTGATTGGCATACGGACATAACCATTTTCTGCATAAAAATGTTTATACTTAGAATAATCATCTGAATCTGTAATCACTTTAGAAACAGACATTATCGGACAATCACTATTTTGTCCTATATAACGGAGCAATCGCGTTCCTATACCCTTATTCTGCCACTCATGCTTAATTACCAACATATTAATAAATGAAACATTTTTATAACGAAGGACTTGAGCAAAACCTACAAATTGAGTTTTCACAAAAACAGCTACAAGGATTACGTTACAATCCTTATCACCATAAGCAAAGTCGTAAATATCATCTATAGTCAACTTAACGGAAAAGAAATTGTTCCATAATTTTAATATTTCAGTTGCAAGTTCTTTATCCCAATATGACACAATACGATAATTAACGTCACATACATCTTCTCGCAGATTGAAAAAATCCGTTATCAATCTATAAGACCTGCCTTTCAAATCAATCCCTTTTTCACTAAGAGTATGTTCTATGATATTATATAAATCCGTATATCTTTCTTTAATTATATCACACGAATGATCTATAAACTCCTTACGTTTAAGACCATTATTACAATCGTTATTCACAGATTGATAAATATTTATAGGAATATCAACTCTAATATTTCTATTTTCAACAGATACAATTATTTGAATCTTATTCATATTTTTATTTACGCTATATTTTATATATTGTTTCTAATACATTGAGGAATGGAATTTAAAATATTTCATAGTTTTAATTACCTATATTTGCATTTTCCATAATATGACTAGTTTATGTGGCAAAGATACTAAAAACATGATTACAATCAAAATTATTTTTATATATTACGATTATGAATAGAAATTTAAAAAGAAATATTATAACATCACGCTTAATAAAACTCACTGAAACACGACCACAAATTCATTGATTTTTTATTTGAAAACCAATGAGTTTTCAGCTATATTCCAGTGGATTTTAAAATTTAATTTATCATCCCGATATAAAAATATAAAACTCATTGAAAATAAAATAATTTCAATAATTTTGAATTCATCATGAATTGGTGTATCTTTGCATAAGATATTGCTGCCCTCGGCATAACATCCAAGCAAGCTTGACGATTCTGCACTCACTTGCTGCATCTTTGCATAAGATATTGCTGCGCAGGCTAAATAACAACATAAAGTTATTATTAGTTATGCTTTGTACTTGAAACATGCCGTAACTTTATATGACGAGAGAGAAATATATGTCTATGCAGAACTTTAAATAAAGACAAACACTACGCGAAAAAAACGCGAAACGAAATAATAAAAACAATCTAAAACAAAAGCAAAAACATGAAAAGTGATCCTAAAGAGTGCCTTTATTGCCAAAACAATGAGACACAGCACGAACTGATGATTGAAGTAGCCAAACTTAGTGTGTCGCGCCTCTTTATCTTTAAGGAGCAGACATATCACGGACGTTGTCTCGTGGCTTACAAAGACCATGTGGACGACCTCAACCTTCTGAGTGATGAGGACAGAAACGCTTTTATGGCAGACGTGGCAAAGGTGACAAGAGCCATGCAGAAGGTGTTCAATCCTGACAAAATAAACTATGGTGCATATTCAGACACGCTGTCGCACTTACATTTTCACCTGATTCCTAAATATGTAGGCGGACCTGACTTTGGCGGAGTGTTTCAGATGAATCCCAAAAAGGTTTATCTGACAGACGAGGAATATGCCGACATGGCTGAAAAGCTGAAAAAAGAGTTGTAATAAACATAACACAAATGCCGTCTGTAAGACAATAAAAAATAAAACCTACAGGCGGCATTTACAATATACAATTATACTGCAAGGCACGTATTTGCACTACAGTATCAATTAAGCATCAAATGCTTTTGGCTCCAACGATAAAGTACCGACATTTAAAATTTCATTCATCTAAACATATCAGCGTTTATCGGCAACACCAAAATCGATCCATCTTTCCTGCGAATAGTTCTGCTTGATTATTTTCTTATAGTTAAAGAATGAATCTTTCACTACATTTAGAATACTATTCATATTCTTAACCTTAACAGAAAGTTCTTCCCGCAGCTTGTCGCACTCTGCATTTATTTCAACAAGCTTACGAAGTTCTACGTCCATTGCATTCAGTTCTGCTTCCGTTACGCCTCTATCAGACAATACATTGATGTTTCTACGAAAGCCGGTTATGAGCATTCGGCTCTTTACTATTTGCTGCTCTATCGTTTTTGACATAATGATAAACAATTAGTTACATGATTAATAAATAATTAGATTTCTTGCAAATTTTCATCACAAAATTAATAAAAAAAGGCTTTCAGACGACATAATAGGCATATGTCTTTTTAGAAATTTTAATCTTAAAGCCATTATAAGTTTACGGTTTTTCACTATACACAATATTATTTTTAACACAAAAAAATAACGTTACGAACTAAACCGACATCATTTTTCGCTTGCAGTTTTATATAAAAAATATAAAAATAAAGGCTAAAAATTGTGATATTGACAGAAAATTAGATAATTTTGCAAATATGCGAATTGATATAATTACAGTTTTACCTGAGATGCTCGAGGGATTTGTAAGAGAATCCATATTGGCACGCGCGCAGAAGAAAGGACTGGCAGAGATACATCTGCACAACCTGCGCGATTACTCTACAGACAAATGGAAACGCGTGGACGACTATCCTTACGGCGGATTTGCCGGGATGGTGATGCAGTGTGAACCAATAGACCGGGCCATATCGGCTCTGAAGGCCGAAAGAGAATATGACGAGGTAATATTTACTTCGCCTGACGGTGAGCAGTTTGACCAGCATGTGGCCAACAACCTGTCGCTGAAGAAAAACCTGATAATTCTGTGCGGACACTATAAAGGCATTGACCAGAGAATACGCGACCACCTAATCACGCGCGAAATAAGCATAGGCGACTATGTGCTTACGGGCGGAGAGCTGGCGGCAGCGGTGATGGCTGATGCAATAGTAAGGCTTGTACCGGGAGTTATAAGCGACGACCAGAGCGCTCTGTCTGACTGCTTTCAGGACGACCTGCTGTCGGCACCTATATATACAAGACCGGCCGACTATAAAGGTTGGAAAGTGCCTGACATTCTGTTAAGCGGAAACGAGGCCAAAATAAAAGACTGGGAGATAGAGCAGAGCTACGAGCGAACCAGACGGCTGCGCCCTGACCTGCTGAAAGAATAAGACAGAGAGTATATTGGATACATTCGAGACATTGAATTAATGTCAAACACTCTGACGTGCAGAAGACAGGGCCTGAATAAACGAAAATACGGCCCGTGTCTGAAGCCGTAGACATAACAAATATAATTAACAAACAATTTTATTGAAACTATGGAAGACATCGTAAGATTACCACAGATGAGCTTCGGCGAATCTGTAAAAACAGTGTTAAGCAAACTGACCGACTTTAAGGGCCGTGCACGCCGTTCTGAATTATGGTGGTTTTGGCTTCTTTATGCCGTTGTAAGCGTTGTACTCAATCTGTCACTTGCAGGAATGCAAGTCGTAAGTTCTGTTGTGTCAATGCTCCTTCTGCTCTCTATCTGCTCCGTTACGGTGCGCCGCCTGCACGACCGCGGACACGGAGGCTGGTGGGTTGCAGCAAGCATCATAATAAATATATTGTACAATATATATATGTCGTCAACAGGATATCTCGAGGCCATGACTACGGTAAATCCTGACCCAAGCATTGCCGTAAAGATTATGAGCGACCCTATCGTCATGACTTCAATGCTGCTGCTCTTCTTCCTGAACATCAGCATCCTGGTGTTCTGCGTCATGGACGGCAAGCCTGAAGAGAATAAATATGGCCCGTCGCCTAAATATATTGTAAACAACGGCGACTTTCAGGAAATCAAATAAAAAGCAAACAGACAAAGAGTTGCAATAAAAGGATTTACAGCACGATGGCAGCGAAAAAACTTTAGCGGACAAGCTTGCCTAATTGTTGCATCACTCTTAACAGACAAGCATGACGACATTTTACGAAGAAATATTGTAAAAACTCATGCTGGAGTTTACAGACATACAACCATCCGTTTTTCAATATGCCTCCTTTCGCAACGCAAAAGGAGGCATATTAGGTTATAAAAGGCCATGTTTCGCGATGCAAAACATGGCCTTTTACAACACATTGACAATCAACGGGTTAGAGCAAATACATTTTCCCTGCCCTCGCCGATATTGACGCCGGCATAAATTCAAGGAATAAAACAGTATGCAGAAACAGACTACGCATTAATAAGTCCACGACATTTAGCCCCCGCCCCTACAACATGCTACCACATGACACCGGCTGGCTCAGCAATATCCCTGCTCACGGCAGAACTTCTCACCTAAGGCATAGCCTTCCTCATAAAGCCGTTCGAGTTTGTCTACATCCTTCTCTATACGTCCGACCTCCATAGGACGCTCTGGACGTATGCATAATATCTGTCCGGCACGCTCCATTTCCTCTATCATTTCAAGTTGGCGGTTGTAAGCCTCACAGCGATGGCTCAGCACCACGCGCAGCCGTGGATAGTTCTTATATACAAAACGCGGTATCTTATGGTCTTTCTCCGTGCTGCGAAAACCATAGTTGCGCGTAAGGACAACAACATTCTTGTGATGCCCCTGCTCCATGGCCCTCATTACAGGTATGCTGTCTACTATTCCTCCGTCGAGCATAGGTATGCCGTCAACATTTACAATCTTGCTGACATAAGGCAGACTGCTGCTTGCACGAACAATGTCAAGCAGGCGCTGGCGGTCGTGCTTCTCTGTAAGGTAGCATGCACGTCCGGTCAGGCAGTTGGTGGTAACCATCTCGAAGACGTCAGGATTATTGAAGAATGCTTCAAAATCATAAGGCAGCAACGTATTGGGGAAATCGTCATAAAGCAGTTTACGGTCGAAGATGCAACCCTGCGTAACCAGATGTCGCAGACCTATGTACTTATATTTTGAAAGATAGTCGATGTTGGAAATACGGGCGCGGCGTATCTGGCGGCTCATATACGACATGCCGTTACATGCTCCGGCCGAAACTGCAACAACGTAATGAAAATACATGTCATGCTTCATAAAGCCGTCCAGCACGCCACTGGTGAACACACCGCGCATGCCGCCGCCCTCAAGAACCAATCCTGTATTTCTGTCAATACGCATAACTCACTAAAAAACTTTGCAAAGTTAATGATTTTAGTTTTAACGGCATATATTTTAAAGTAATTTACAATATAAAAAATCAAAAAAACAAACATCTGTAACTTTTTTGCATGCATATTCAGCCCTGAGGATATCATTATAACATGTTTTACAGACCAACAAATTAAAATAAGTGACATTTTGTTATAAAAATAAATTGATTTTATTTTGTTCTGCACATGATTTGCATTATCTTTGCAATATTGAAGTTATATATCTGTGAAAAACGAGTTGAAAAAGCCTGACACACCATAAAAGTTACTGGAAAAACAACCACGCCACAGAGTGACGAAATTTAGTTTAACAAGCATTTATATACGAATATGTTCAGCAAGGAAACCTACGTAAGCCGCCGCGCCGAGTTGAGAAAGCTCGTAAAGAGTGGCATCGTGATTTTGTTCGGTAATAACGACTCACCTGTCAATTACCCTTCAAACAGCTACTATCCGTTCCGTCAGGACTCTTCGTTCCTGTATTACTTCGGACTTAACCGCGACGGGCTTGTAGGCGTGATTGACATCGACGAAGGCACCGAAACGCTCGTGGGCAACGACATCGACATTGAAGACATCGTATGGTTCGGCTCTGTAAACAGCGTGAAGGACATGGCTGAAAGCGTTGGCGTAGCCAATACTGCCCCGATGAAGTCGCTGCAGATTATATGCAACAATGCGCTGAAACAGAAAAGGCCAATACATTTCCTGCCGCCATACAGATATGACACCAAGCTGCAGATATTCGACCTGCTAGGCATTCATCCAAACCAGCAGAAAGAGGCTGCATCGCTCGAACTGATAAAGGCTGTGGTGAAGATGCGCTCTACGAAAGAGCCGCAGGAGATAGCCGAGATTGAAGACGCATGCTCTATTGGCTACAAGATGCATACAACAGCCATGAGGCTGACTAAACCCGGACTCACCGAGAAGTTTATCGGCGGACAGGTTGACGGAACAGCACACTCTTATGGAGCAATGGTAAGCTTCGCAACAATATTCACACAGCATGGAGAGATAATGCACGGTACACCGTCATGGGACGTTCTTGAGAGCGGCAGGCTGGCTTTGTGCGACTCTGGTGCAGAAAACCGCAACAACTACTGCTCAGACAACACCCGCACATATCCCGTAAACGGCAAGTTCACCCAGCGCCAGCGTGAAATATACAGCATCGTTGAGGCCTGCCACGACTATGTGCTCGATGTAGCCAAACCAGGTGTAAAATGGTATGACGTACACATGGCTGTATGCCGTCTGATGACCGACAAACTGAAAGAAATCGGCCTGATGAAGGGCGACACAGAAGAGGCTGTAAGAGCCGGAGCACATGCAATGTTCCTGCCTCACGGACTTGGCCACATGATGGGTATGGACGTACACGACATGGAAGGACTCGGACAGAACTATGTAGGCTTCGATGACGAGATACAGCCTTCAACACAATTTGGCACAAACTGCCTGCGCATGGGACGCCGCCTCGAAAAAGGCTTTGTTGTCACAGACGAACCGGGCATTTATTTCATACCTACACTCATAGACGACTGGAAGTCGCAAGGACTGCACAAAGACTTCATCAACTATGAGATGCTCGAAACCTACAAGGATTTCGGCGGCATACGTATTGAAGACGACCTGCTGATAACTGACGACGGATGCAGATTCCTCGGCAAGGAGCGCATACCTTATCATCCGGACGACGTTGAAGAATTCATGAGAAACAACTAAAACCCAAAACAATACTTATAAAAAAATGAAAAAGTTAATTGCAATGGCTCTGTTGGCTTGTATAGCAACAGGCATGAACGCGCAGGACAAGAAAGGAACTGCGGAAAAGAACAAACCTGTGTTCACAACCATTAAGGAGAACAAGATCACAAGTATCAAAGACCAGAACCGCAGCGGTACCTGCTGGGCTTACTCTACACTGAGTTTCTTTGAGAACGAAATTCTGAAAAAGACAGGCAAGACTTACGACCTCTGCGAAATGTTCGTAGCCAACAAGGACTACATGGAGCGTGCCATCCTTACAGTAAGAATGCACGGCGACAGCCAGTTCTCACAGGGCGGAAGCTCTGAAGACGTGCTCTATATCCTTAAGAACCACGGTATCTGCCCTGAAACAGCCATGCCGGCACCCGGCACTCTGACAGGCGATTCTCTGGCTAACTTCGAAGAGTTCTTCGGTGTTATGGAGCCGTATGTTGCAGCTGTATCAAAGAGCAAGGCAAAGAAGATTTCTAAGCAGTGGCAGAAAGGTCTGCAGGGTATCATCGACTCATACTTAGGAGAATGCCCGAAGGAGTTTGTTTATGAAGGCAAGAAGTATACTCCGCAGACATTCGCAGCAAGCCTCGGCCTCAACTTTGACGACTATGTTTCAATAACAAGCTACACACATCACCCGTTCTACACACAGTTCCCTGTAGAAGTTCAGGACAACTGGCGCTGGGCAACATCATACAATGTTCCTATGGACGAGATGATGAAGATTATTGACAATGCCATCAACGAAGGCTACACCGTAGCATGGGGCGGCGACGTTACAGAAGACGGATTCACACGCATGGGTCTCGGTATCGCATACGACGTAAAGAAAGTACGCAGCATGGCCGGAACAGACGCAGACAGATGGTTCAAGCTTTCTTCTACAGAAAAGAAGAGCAAGCTCGATTCTCTCGGAGTTGACGCTCCTGAAATCGTTCCTACACAGGAAATGCGCCAGGAAGCTTTCGACAACTGGGAGACAACTGACGACCACGGAATGGTAATCTTCGGTATCGCTAAAGACAAGAACGGACGCGAATACTATATGGTTAAGAACTCTTGGGGCGAGTATGGCGACTACAAAGGAATTTGGTACATGTCAAAGAACTATGTTGCATACAAGACTATGAGCTTCATGGTTAACAAGAACGCCATTCCTAAGGATATCCGTAAAAAGCTCGGCTTAAACTAACATACGGCCAACTGCTGGACTGACCGGAAACATAACATTGCAGACAGACAACACAAGGTTGCTGCATAAAAGACATAAAGGCCTTCGAACGTCAGCAAAAAGCTGCATGAGACGGGCACCAAAAACCGGCAGGACAAACAAAAGCAGTTACAATGTAGCTTAAGAACAAAAGCGGTGATTTCTGAACTTTTCTGTCAGAAATCACCGTTTTCTTGTTTTTTATTTGTAACTTTACACGCCATTTTATACAAATTGACAATGGCAACCGGGAAAGAGAAATAAAAAACAATATAAATGCACTTCAAATGGAACTACGAATCACCAACATCAGAACAGAAAAAGGCAGCTGAAGAGCTGGGAGCAAAACTGGGCATAAGCCCCGTTATGGCCGGAATACTAATACGGCGAAACATTACCACCGAATCTGCTGCTAAACGTTTCTTCCGTCCTCAGCTCAACGACCTGATAAATCCGTTCCTTATGAAGGATATGGACGTGGCCGTTGACAGACTGAACGATGCCATGGGACGAAAAGAGCGCATTATGGTGTATGGTGACTACGATGTTGACGGATGCACTGCCGTCGCACTCGTGTATAAATTCTTACAGCAATTCTACTCTAACATAGATTACTACATACCCGACCGCTACGACGAAGGATATGGAGTGAGCTATAAGGGTATTGACTATGCCCATGAAACTGGTGTCAAACTGATAATAATCCTCGATTGCGGCATAAAGGCCATAAGCGAAATAGAATATGCCAAGAGCCTTGGCATCGACTTCATTATATGTGACCATCACGTGCCCGACGAGATTATGCCTCCGGCTGTAGCAATACTTAACCCCAAACGCCCTGACGACTCTTACCCGTTCAAGCACTTGTGCGGATGCGGTGTAGGCTTCAAGTTTATGCAGGCTTTCGCCAAGAACAACGGCATACCATTCTCACGTTTAGTGCCCCTGCTCGACTTTTGCGCAGTAAGTATAGCTGCAGACATTGTGCCCGTAGTGGAAGAAAACAGAATATTGGCATACCACGGTCTTAAACAGCTCAACCAGAATCCGAACATCGGACTAAAAGCCATCATTGACATCTGCGGACTGAACGGACGCACGATAACAATGAGCGACATAGTGTTCAAAATCGGACCACGCATCAACGCATCAGGACGCATGGAGAACGGACGCGAGAGCGTAGACCTGCTTGTTGAAAAAGACCTTGGCAGCGCACTTAAAGAGGCAAAGCATATAAACGAATACAATGAGCAGCGCAAGGACATTGACAAGCAAATGACAGAAGAGGCCAACCAGATTGTGGCAAAAATAGAGAGTCAGAACAGGCGCTCAAGCATTGTGCTGTATGACGAAAACTGGAAGAAAGGCATAATTGGCATAGTGGCTTCAAGGCTGACAGAAATCTATTTTCGTCCAACAATAGTAATGACGCGTGAAGACGACCTGGCCACAGGTTCTGCAAGGAGCGTTACGGGCTTCGACGTTTATTCTGCCATAAAAAGCTGCCGCGACCTGCTGATAAACTTTGGCGGGCACACTTACGCTGCCGGTCTGACACTGAAATGGAAGGATGTGCCCGAATTCATGAAACGTTTTCAGAAATATGTTGACGAGCACATACAACCCGAACAGACAGAAGCCATACTCAACATTGACGCCGTAATCGACTTCAAAGATATAACGCGCAAGCTGCATTCTGAAATCAAGAAGCTAAGTCCGTTTGGGCCACAAAATCCCAAACCCCTGTTCTGCACTACAGACGTTTACGACTTTGGCACAAGCAAGGTGGTAGGAAGAGAACAGGAACACATAAAACTAGAACTTGTAGACTCAAAATCAAACAACGTGATGAACGGCATTGCTTTCGGGCAAAGCGGATCGGCACGATATATAAAATCAAAACGCAGCTTTGACATTGCATACACCATTGAAGACAATGTTTTTAAACACAATGGTATCCAGCTGCAAATAGAGGACATACGTCCTGCAGAAGACGAAGAAGAAACAAACTAACAATACTTTTGTCTGTCCACGGAAACACTTGCATATCTCGTGGACAGACAAAATATATCATATACACAAACAATGGTGACGGCTGACGACAAATACAGAAAGATACTTCGCGACAACTGGGGGTATGACGACTTTAGGGGCATTCAGCGAGAGATTATCGACAGTATCTGCGCCGGACGTGACACACTTGGTCTGATGCCGACAGGCGGAGGCAAATCAATTACTTTTCAGGTGCCGGCTCTTTCAATGAAAGGGGTATGCATCGTCATCACGCCCTTGATTGCGCTGATGAAAGACCAGGTAGTAAACCTTAGGCACAAAGGCATCAAGGCGGCAGCTGTTTATTCGGGTATGATGCATGCAGATATTATAACTACACTAGAAAATGCCATATTCGGCGGAGTAAAAATCCTGTATGTATCACCTGAACGCCTGTCTTCTGAACTATTCCAGAAGAAGATGAGCCATATGAACGTAAGCTTCATAACGGTTGACGAAGCCCACTGCATAAGTCAGTGGGGCTATGACTTCAGGCCGTCTTATCTCAAGATATCAGACATAAGAAAACTAAAGCCAGACGCACCAATACTGGCCCTGACAGCAACAGCAACACCAAAAGTTGTAGACGACATTCAAGACAAACTCGGCTTCAAAGAAAAAAATGTGTTCAAGATGAGTTTTGAACGCAAAAACCTTGCATATATCGTAAGAAAGGCCGATGACAAGTTTGAAGAGATGCTCCACATTCTCAATAGTGTAAGCGGCTCAGCCATTGTTTACGTAAGAAGCCGTAAGCGATCAAAAGAAATTGCAGCCGAGCTATGCAAACGCAAAATAAGCGCAACCTACTATAATGCCGGACTGGAAAGTGCCGCAAGAGACGAACGCCAGAAGGAATGGCATGAGGGCAAGGCACGCGTTATGGTTGCCACAAATGCCTTCGGAATGGGCATAGACAAACCTGACGTAAGACTCGTTATACATCACGACTGCCCTGATTCTCCTGAAGCATATTTTCAGGAAGCAGGTAGAGCCGGACGCGACGGTAAGAAAGCCTACGCCGTACTGCTTTATAACGGCAGCGACAAAGGCAAACTGAGAAGAAGAATAGAAGAGACTTTCCCAGACAAAGACTATATACGCCTTGTGTATGAACATCTTGCCTACTTTTATCAAATAGGCATGGGGAGCGGACAAGGATGCAGATTCGAATTCAACATCGACCGCTTCTGTGTTGCCTTTAAGCATTTTCCCATCCAAGCCGGATCGGCACTAAAGATCCTTTCCAGAGCCGGATATATCGACTATGACGAAGAATCAGACAATAAGGCTCAGATAAGAATGCTTTTAGGCCGCAACGAACTGAATATGCTCGACAGCCTCAACGAAAGGGAGAATGCTGTGATAACGGCACTGCTAAGGTGCTACGGAGGATTATTTTCCGACTTCTGCTACATTGACGAAAGTCTTGTGGCACAGCAAGCCGGACTAACCGTGCCTGAAACATACATGATTCTGAAAGACATGACTGCACGCCGTATTCTTCATTTCATACCAAGGAAAAAAATTCCACACATAACATACACTCAGCGACGCGAAGAAATGGAGCGTCTGGTGCTGAGCAAGGAAATATACGACAACCGTAAGAAAGAATACATGGAGCGCATCGAAGCCATGATAAATTATGCTACAAATGACGACATATGCCGCAGCCGGCAGCTGCTAAGGTATTTCGGCGAAGAGCGCTCTACTGACTGTAACCAATGCGATGTCTGTATTGCACATAAAAAGCACCGCGAAAACAAAAACGAACAGAAAAGAGCCGAGGAACTTATTACAGAACTCCTCAGCGACAAAAAACCACACTGCATCACAGAGATAAAAAGCATTAACTTCAACAGAGATGCAATAGAATATGCTGTTGAATACATGCTAAACGAAGAAAAAATATATCTCTCAGATGGAATGGTGGTGCTCAGAAAAGGATAACAGACCGTATGCTATAACCTGAATATCAGACACATCCGAGCATCTATCCAAATACAACAATACAAACTCTTACATAATAAAACAGACGCGGAACATCACTGCCCCACGCCTGTATAATTATCAGCATGTCAAATATATAATCAATTATTTTCAGGACGCAGCTTGCGGACAGTCATACCAGCCTGCCACATCTCGCTCTCACGCATCTGCCGCAGTTCCTCATTAAGCTTTTCACGATAATCAGGCTTAGAGTTGCTGTCGATTGAAATCTGTGCCTCGTTACCCGACTTTACAGAAAGATAAAGCCACTCCATCACCGGCTTAATAGCATCACGGAAACGTGGAGCCCAGTCAAGAGCACCGCGCTGGGCCGTTGTAGAACAGTTGGCATACATCCAGTCCATGCCTTTCTCGCCGAAAAGCGGAGCAAGACTCTGGGTAAGCTCCTCAACAGTCTCATTAAACGCCTCTGAGGGAGAATGTCCATGCTCACGTAGCACCTGATACTGAGCCTCAAAAAGTCCTTCAATAGCCCCCATCAGCGAGCCACGCTCACCGGTGAGGTCGCTTGTAGCCTCACGCTCAAACGTAGTTTTAAAGAGATATCCAGCCCCGATACCTATACCGAATGCTATTGTACGCTCTTCAGCCTTACCGGTAGCATCCTGATAAACGGCATAAGAACAGTTTAGCCCACGCCCTTCACGAAACATTGTACGGAGCGATGTGCCCGAACCCTTTGGGGCAACCATAATAACGTCAACATCACCTGGAGGAACTACACCAGTGCGGTCGCTCCAGTTTATGGCAAATCCATGAGAATAGTAAAGTGCCTTTCCTTTTGTCAGATAAGGTTTAACCTTAGGCCACACCGATATCTGACCGGCGTCAGACAGCAGCATACATATAATCGTACCCTTTGCAGCAGCCTCTTCAATTGAAAACAATGTCTTTCCGGGCACCCATCCGTCGGCAACAGCCTTATCATAAGTTTTGCCTTCACGCTGACCTACAATAACATTAAAGCCATTGTCACGCAAATTGCATGCTTGCCCAGGTCCCTGAATTCCATAACCTAATACAGCTATCGTTTCGTTCTGTAGAACTTCACGTGCCTTCTCTAAAGAAAATTCTTTACTGGTGACCACTGTTTCTATCACGCCACCAAAATTCATTTCTGCCATAATAAAAATGTTTGTTTAAGCAGCCCCGTATCCGAGGCTGCAGATTAGACGTTACATATTTCTTACTTTCACATAAAGACAGCAGTAAGCACCTGCCGTTAAAGCAAAAATAGTGCTTGAACTGTTAATCTTTAACAAATTCTATCTTACATCTACAGACTTCAGTTTCTTCTGAAGACTCAGGCGGCACTCTTGTTATGCGTACGCAGAACACATCATCAGAAACATCTTCCCTGTAATAGTTCAACGTATCCCCATAATAGCTTTCGGCCACATAAGCAATGTCGAAACGCTTTATCCTATATTCACGATACGTATCAAGCGCAAATAAATCGAGCACATGCTCAATATACTTTACGCTGTTAATATGACCATTTACGTCAACGTCGCTGTAATGAGTTGGCACAGAGGCAACAAGCCCGGCGTCTTTACTCATCCTGACACGCGACAATGCACCAATAGGACAAGCCTTGTCTGTTTCTATATAATTGAGTATCTCACCGTCACGTATATCCATGATGTTCTGCGGCTGACGAGAGTCGGTGTCTATCAGGGCCCAAATACTGCGGCCATAGCCATAAACCAGATTTTCGTCTTCTGCATCAACTACACGAAAATTACGATTGGTAAAAAATTTCATCACTCCTTCGACCCATGTTTCAACATAAAACTTGGCATATTGCGGCGGCATCTTTTCCATCTCGATAGCCAGACGCGACAACACCCATGTCTTATGCAAAGGGTTAAGGTATGTCATGCCAAAACCACGATGGGCTGCATGAAAATCTGCGGCATTAAGCATGTGATTGCCAAGATGTCCCATAAAGAGACGTTTTGAGAAATCACAATGAAACGGTTCTGCCAAAAACTCGTATTTTCCTACTTTGTCTAACATTTTTTATTCCTATTTTTTTCCTGTAATTCTAAAAATTCACTGACCTGCTCCACTTTACTGCGGGTTATGGCAATACGCCCGCTGCGGGTATACTGCAACAAGCATTTAAACTTGTCGAGAGCGTAATAGAGTCCTGTAATATCTTCCGTCATTCCGCTCAGCATTACGCAGCAGAACGTAGGGTTTACATCAATAATGCGGGCGTCAGCCTTTCTGATTACACGCGATATTTCGGGATTAGCAAGCACTTCGCCCGTTGAAAGTTTATAAAGCCCCACCTCACGTATAAAAAGGTCATCGTCCGTGTAATAATCAGCCTTTATCACATCTATTTTCTTCTCGATATGCTTTGTTATTGTTTTTATCAGGTCTTCGTCGCTCCATGCCGTTATGGTGTACTTGTGAACACCCTCGATGCTTGAGGCTGACACATTCAGACTTTCGATATTAACCTGACGCCGCGTAAACACGGCTGTTATCTGGTTAAGTATACCGGCAATGTTTTCTGAATAGACCAACATTGTATATAATTTTCTGTCTTTTGTTTCCATACCCGCCATTATCTGTTTACTTCAAGCAACATCTCGTTGACCGAACATCCCGGAGGAACCATCGGCATTACATTATCTTCCTCCTTAACAGCACACTCCAACACAAACGGCCCTTCTGTTGACAACATTTTATGAACTGCATTCTTCAACAATTCTCTTTCAGACACAAAAATATATGGTATGTGATACCCGTCACATATTCCGCCGTAACATGGATTTGTCATCCTTGTAAACGCCTGACGGCTGTCGAAAAACAAATCCTGCCACTGACGCACATTGCCCAAATAGTTATTGTTCATCAGAATCACCTTAACCGGAATACGATGTTCCATTATCGTACCGAGTTCGTGTATGCTCATCTGAAAACTTCCGTCGCCGGTAAACATACAAATCTGACGATCAGGCACGGCATAGGCAGCTCCTATAGCAGCCGGAAGTCCGTAGCCCATGGTTCCCAAGCCGCCGCTGCTCACTACGGAGCGTTTCTTGTTATATCTGAAGTAACGGCACGAAAACATCTGGTTCTGCCCTACATCGTTAACGAGAACGGCATCGCCTCCTGTTGCATCAGCCACTGCCTTAACCACTTCACCCATAAGAAGCGGACCTGACGACGGGCAAGTTGCAGGCCTGATAACCTTCTCGTATTCCTCTTCATACAACGGTCTGAAACTCTCACACCATTCTTTGTGTGAATTAGGCCTTAACAGCTTTGTAATTGCCGGCAACGACTCCTTACAGTCAGCTACAACGGCAACGTCGGTCTTAACGTTTTTGTCAATCTCAGCCCCGTCAATATCGAGCTGTATTATTTTTGCCTGTTTGGCATAAGTGGCAGGATTACAGATAACACGATCGCTGAAACGCATGCCTATGGCTATCAGCACGTCACACTCCTGCTCTTTCATGTTTGGTGCATAGTTGCCGTGCATGCCTAGCATCCCCATATTAAGCGGATGGCCGGTTGGAAGAGCCGAAAGTCCAAGCATGGTGCGGGCGGCCGGTATGCCGGCCTTCTCGATAAAGTCGACAAGCTCTTGCTGTGCATTGCCAAGCTCCACACCGTGCCCTACAAGTGCCAACGGCTTTTTTGCGTTATTAATAAGCTCTGCAGCACGGCTTACGGCCTCTGCGTCTACCGTGGGATAAGGCACATAGCCACGTATAAAGTCTACACGACACGGCTCATACTCTGTGAGAGACACCTGGGCATTCTTTGGAAAATCTAACACTACAGGACCAGGACGGCCTGAGCGTGCAATGTAAAAGGCACGGCTTACGGCCCATGCCACATCCTCTGCACGGCGTATCTGATAACTCCACTTGCTTATAGGCTGCGACACGCCAACAAGGTCGACTTCCTGAAAAGAGTCAGTGCCAAGCACATCTACGCCCACCTGTCCGGCAATAACGACTATCGGTGTTGAGTCCATCATTGCATCTGCAATGCCTGTAAGCGTATTTGTTGCTCCCGGACCACTTGTTACGATACATACTCCTACGTCGCCGCTGGCACGTGAGTATCCTTCTGCCGCATGGGCAGCCGACTGTTCATGCCTGACGAGAATATGCTCAAAAGCCTTTTTGTCACCGCGTGTATAATCATAAAGGGCATCGAAAACCGGCAGAATAGATCCGCCAGGATAACCGAAAATGGTTTTCACGTTTTCTTCTTTCAGAGCCCTCATCAGAGCCTCTGCTCCTGTTATCATTTCCTTTGCCATACTCTCTCAATATTTTTTGTTGTGTCAAGTAACAAGTAACATAACCGACGCCATACGCACAAAGCCGTGCGCACAAAGCAATATACGTCAACAGTGCCATGCAGGGCATTACACCAACGCACGACAGGCGCAGGCACCGATTATGAAACACACTTCACAAAAACTTATACTAACCTATAATCCTCACTCCGCCTTTATCTGCCGAACTTACGCTCTGAGCATAAGCTCTCAGGGCCTTGCTTACGACACGCTTTCGGGTCAGCTTGCGCTGTGGCCTCAAGTCAAGCTCTTCAGCCGTCAGCCTGACATTTATTGAGCGGTTGGGGATGTCTATGTCTATGATGTCACCATCAATTATCTTTCCGATGTTGCCTCCGGCAGCGGCTTCCGGCGAGATATGCCCTATGCTTAGTCCTGAAGTTCCGCCGCTGAAGCGTCCGTCTGTAATCAAGGCACACTCCGTTCCGAGATGCATACTCTTAATATAAGACGTTGGATAAAGCATCTCCTGCATTCCGGGACCTCCCTTAGGGCCTTCGTGCGTGATAACCACACAGTCGCCACTCTTGACCTTACCGCCGAGAATAGCCTCACAGGCATCTTCCTGCGAATCAAAAACCTTTGCCGGTCCGCTAAACTTCCATATTGAAGGGTCTACGCCTGCCGTCTTGACAACACATCCGTCTTGCGCGATGTTGCCAAACAAGACTGCCAATCCTCCGTCTTTTGTATAGGCATGCTCTATGTCGCGTATGCAACCAGCTGAGCGGTCGGTGTCGAGCGTATCCCACTGCTCTTCCTGCGAGCCCATTACGGTAGAAAACTTTCTGCCAGGCGCACTGCGGTATATGCGTTCTGCATCACCGTCAATGCCATTGCCCGTTATGTCATATTTTCTAAGTTGTTCACCCAGCATTTTTCCGTCAACACGCATCACGTCTTCGTTGATCAGTCCGCCCTTGGCCAGTTCATTTATTATTCCGAATATTCCGCCGGCTCGGTTACATTCTTGCAGGCTATACTTCTGCGTATTTGGAGCCAGCTTACACAGACAAGGCACCCTGCGGCTAAGCTCATCTATGTCAGACATGGTAAAATCAGCCTCAGCCTCTTGAGCAACAGCCAAAAGATGCAGCACCGTATTGGTGCTTCCTCCCATGGCTATGTCGAGTGTCATGGCATTCAGAAAGGCTTCACGCGTAGCAATATTGCGCGGCAGGACACTCTCGTTTCCTTCTTCATAATACCTCATGGCATTTGTCACAATCTGGCGCGCGGCATCCTTAAACAGCTGTATGCGGTTCTTGTGCGTGGCCAGAATTGTACCATTGCCAGGAAGCGAAAGGCCTATGGCCTCTGTGAGCGAATTCATAGAGTTTGCCGTGAACATACCCGAGCAGCAGCCACAGCCAGGACAGGCACAACTCTCTATCTGGCGCATTTCGTCATCGCTGACACTCGGGTCGGCTCCTTTAACCATGGCCGTTATCAGATCGGCATTCTCGCCGTTCCATCGTCCAGCCTCCATAGGTCCGCCGCTGCAGAATACGGCCGGTATGTTTAATCGCATGGCTGCCATAAGCATGCCGGGCGTAACTTTATCACAATTTGAGATACATATCATTGCGTCTGCCTTATGGGCATTAACCATATATTCAACAGAGTCGGCAATGATATCGCGCGACGGCAGCGAATATAGCATTCCGTCGTGTCCCATTGCTATACCGTCATCAATCGCTATCGTGTTGAATTCTGCGGCATAACATCCCATACTTTCAATCTCAGCCTTTACGATCTGGCCGATTTCATGTAAATGTGTATGTCCCGGGACAAACTGCGTAAATGAGTTGACGATGGCAATGATGGGCTTTCCAAACTGCTCATGCTTCATGCCTGCAGCAACCCACAGGGCTCGCGCCCCTGCCATACGCCGTCCTTCGGTACAAACCGCACTTCTCAACTTGTGTTTCATATTCTCTCAAATTTTTCACTTGTACGTATGTGCAAAGTTATACTTTTTTCTCACAAACAGCAACAAATATACTAAATAATTAAGCCATCAAATAAATTTTATCGGAAAACAAGTATAAAATGTGATAAATTGAAAGATTTTATTGCACATATGTATCTTAAATGTGCAATTTCAAGATGTTACAATTATTCCATTTATACAAAACACTTGTCATGATTATCGACAATATAATAAAATAATGTCACACAACAAAGTATAAAAATATTCGACATAAAAGCGAAAAAAATCGAACAGGAATACATCAACGGCATCAATTATTTATTGCCACACAAATATACATGTGGGCAATAATAACGGACTATAATATTTCTCTCTCTGATCCGGCATAACAAAACCGGATAAGGCTAAATAACATCAATAATGCCACAAAACACGACAAGCGGCAAAGACATGGAAAACTGGACTAACTTTATGGCTGATATTGAACAGATCTGGCATGACAACTAAAAGAAAAAATCTGCGTCAACAACAAGACACAAAATCGCAAACAGATTCAACGCCAAAAATCTGTAATATTTCCTCGTAAATAAATTACAAATTAACATATTATACAGAAAATACAATCAATACAGAAAGAATCTGTACTATGTTTTGTTTCGAAATGAAAGTGGGTTGTTTTTGATGTGAAAACCACCCACTTTTGCATCAAAAGTGACTGAGTTACGACTGCAAAACCATTCATTAATTTCAGGGAAACAAGCTTTATACATGCAATATAATTATACAAAAAAATCTCCGCCCTATTTGGGACGGAGATTTTTTTATGATTTACTATGTAAAATTACTTAGTATTGTCGTTGAATGTAGCTACGCGGTTGAATTCTACCTGCTCGAACAGCTTGTCTGTAGCGCCACAACCTACTGTTGTAAGACGGTCAGCAGAAATCTTGTACTTGTTAACCAAGATCTTCTTAACGGCTGCCGCACGCTCTTCTGACAGCTGCTGGTTACGCTCTGCAGAGCCTTCAGGAGAAGCATATCCCTTAATCTCAACCTTTGCATCAGGATGATTCTTCATGTACTGTGCAATAAGCTCAATCGGAGCATACTGAGCAGGATCTACGACAGACTTGCCCTGACGGAACAATACTGTAGGCTGCAGGTTGGTTGCTGTTGCAGGCTTCTCATACTTAGGTCTTCTGTTGCACTCATCAAGAGCCTTCTGCAGATCTGCAATCTGACGGTCTTTAGCAGCAAGCTGTGCATCCTTACCGTTCAAATCGCTGCGCAGGTCGTTGATTTTAGCATTCAGGCCGTCAATCTCTGACTGGTCACGCAGTTCGGCAATTGTGAAGTTGTGTGTGCCGTTAGAATTCTTAAACTTGTAGTTAAAACCAACATTAAGCTGGAAGCCTGAGTTGTTTACATTATACTTAATAGCGTGTGTTCCGCCATTATAGCCTCCAAGTGTCCAGATCATAGCAGGCTCGATGTAGAACTGCCATGCCTTAGCCTTGCCAAGATTAAATGTAAAGTCAATGGCTGCCTTAGATGTAAGAGCGTCGTCGTTATACACTTCAGACGGATGACCAAACACGTGTCCCCATCCTAAACCGCCGAGAACAGAAACTTCAAACAAACGCGGCTCACCAGGATATCCGCCAAACCAGTTGCTCAGGTTAACAGTTCCGAGCAAAGATGTATTCATCGAACGCACAAATGTTCCGATTGACTCGCCCGGCTTGTTAGACAAATAAACATTGCTTTCTGCAGCAAGACCAAATACCGGAGTGAAATTACGGCCGATACGCAATCCGAGATTAGGATTCAGATCCTTAAGCCATGCATGACCGGTAGTTTTGGTCGCAAAACCGCCATTGACTCCAATATAAAAATTATCGAAAGTCTTGCTTTCAGTTACTGTCTGAGCTGAAACAGATGCAGTTGCCAATGCAGCAACAAACATAAATAATAACTTCTTCATTTTCTTAAAATTTAAATTATAAACAATTTATTAATAATTGCAGTACACAAAGATACAAATTAATATTTACAAAACAAATTATTAGAGACAAATAATTAGATTAAGAAAAATAATTGTATGTATTAACGTAGAAAAGGACAAAATATTGGTACTTTATAATAAGCAGCAGCAAATTAAAAGTGATTTAACTGTGAGATTTACAATATGACGTTTTTTAGTTTTATAAAATAAAAATATAAAATATATACAAAAAGTCAGGAAAACGGCAATAAAATATGCCACAACGTCCTATTTGTAAATATATTTGAATACCTGATTAAGCTAAACGCCACGTTTATTATTCACATTGCTTATTGTCACTCCCGTTGTCAGGCATTATGCAGCATAATAGTTTTATATGTTTTCATTAAAGTTTAGCCAACCATGGCATAGCCTGCATAAAGGTAAAAACACGGCTGACAGCCAAAACTACCCGAAAGGCAAAGACCAATCATAAATAAAAGAATACTACGGAAATAAAAAACGAATAAACTTTTTATCATATTAATGTAAATTGCATTACCTTTGCATTATATGAAAAAGATTATTCTTATTACCGGCGGACAGCGCTCGGGTAAAAGCGTATATGCAGAGAAACTTGCTTTGAGCCTCTCGGACAATCCTGTATATCTTGCCACGGCTCACGTATGGGACGACGAATTCAAGGAAAGAGTAAGAAAACATCAGGAACGAAGAGGTGAACAATGGACAAACATTGAAGAGGAAAAATATCTCAGCAGGCACGACATATATAATAAGGTAATAGTGATTGACTGCGTCACCCTTTGGTGTACAAATTTCTTCTTTGACCGTGAAGCTGACGCCGACACCCAACCTACTGTGAGCGAGGCTCTCGAAGAAATAAAGAAAGAGTTTGACAAGTTTACGGATAAAGACAACACTTTCATATTCGTCACCAACGAAATTGGCAGCGGAGAAGTGAGCGGCAACGCCGTTCAACGCAGATTTACCGACATGCAGGGATGGATGAACCAGTATGTGGCATCAAAGGCTGATGAGGTGATAATGATGGTCTGCGGCATTCCGGTAAAAATAAAGTAAGCCACAAGACTCTATCCGGCAGTAAAGATCCTTAAACTATATGATTATGAAAAATTTTGAAATAAAAGCACCAGACAACGGTATAAAAGAGGATATAATAAAAAAAATCGACAATCTGAACAAGCCCAAGGGCTCGCTTGGAAGACTCGAAAGTCTGGCAGTTCAGATTTGCCTTATACAGCAGACATTGTCGCCAAAGCTCACGGGCCAGTGCCATATTCTTTTTGGCAGTGATCATGGCGTTGAACGCGAGAACGTAAGCGTGTCGCCGCGCGATGTTACATGGCAGCAGATGATAAACTTTACCCGTGGCGGCGGCGGTGTCAACATGTTTTGCCGCCAGCATGGCTTCAGACTTTATCTTGTTGACACGGGCGTAGACCATGACCTGACGGAATATAAGGAGATAATCAACCGCAAGATTGCCAACGGAACAGCCAATTTCAGATACGAGGACGCCATGACTGAAGAACAGTTTGAGCAGGCCATAAACATAGGCTGCGAAATGGTTGACAAGTGCGTGGCAGACAACGGCTGCAATATTATATGTCTTGGCGAAATGGGCATAGCAAACACATCACCTTCAAGCGTATGGATGAGTCTGTTTGGCAACATTGAGCTTGAAGAGTGCGTTGGTGCCGGCGCAGGACTCGACTCGCCGGGAATAAGACATAAATATGAGGTTTTGGCAGACGCAGTGAGAAACTTCAGAAACCGGCACGGCAACACACCCGACCCGACTACTATAATACGCTGTTTTGGCGGTTTCGAGATGGTGAGCACAATAGGTGCCATGCTGCGTGCGGCAGAACGTCACATTATCATAATGGTTGACGGATTTATCATGACAGCATGCGCTCTGGCAGCCAGCATGCTTTACCCTGAGGTAAAGAATTATATGATTTTCGGACATAAGGGCGACGAAACAGGACACCGAAAGATGCTTGAACTTCTTGGCGCAAAGCCGCTGTTGAGCCTGGGACTAAGGCTTGGCGAAGGTACAGGAGCACTGTGTGCCTTCCCTATTATAGACAGCTCTGTCAGAATGATTAACGAAATGAACAACTTTGACAATGCGAATATCACTAAATACTTCTAAATGGTACGACAACATATGGGCGTCGTTTATCTTCTTTACAAGACTGCCTTTTTGGCGACTGCACGAACCTCCTAAGGAAAGCTACCGCACTGTGGTTGAGCACTGGCCGCTGACAGGATGGCTTACAGGCGGAATCATGGCTGCCGTCATTTATTTTGGCGGAATGATTCTGCCGCATACAATAGCCGTACTTATGGCTATCGTGGCAAGACTTCTGATAACGGGAGCCTTACATGAAGATGGTCTTACCGACTTTTTCGACGGTTTTGGCGGTGGCGGAAACAACAGACAACGCATTCTAGACATAATGAAAGACTCGCGCACGGGTACCTTCGGCGTAGTTGGAATTGTGATGTATCTGCAGATTCTCTTCTTCGCACTTACGGCCATGCCGGCGAAACTGGCTGCACTGACTGTATTAGCAGCCGACCCTTACAGCAAGATGCTTGCAGGGCAGATTATAATGATGATGCCATATGCCCGGACGGAAGAAGAGTCTAAAGCACATGTTGTTTACCGCAAAATGAACATTAAGGCTGGCATAAGCCTGTTTATTCAAGGCATGGCGCCGCTAGCTCCACTCGTGCTTACATGCTGGGGACTTGTTCGCTGGGACTTGATAATATTCATTCCCGGCCTTGTTATGTATTTTCTTTATCTCTTAATTTGGCGTAGGCTGAGAGGATATACGGGCGACTGCTGCGGAGCGATGTTTCTGCTTATTGAGCTGTCGTTCTACCTTACAGTTTCATCCCAATTTTTCAACAACAGACAATTATGGACGTTATTCTCATAAGACACACAAGTGTAAATGTGCCTAAAGGCACATGTTATGGATGGAGCGACGTGCCCGTGGCCGATACGTTTGAGCAGGAAGCAGCCATAACAAAGAAAAACATTGAGCATCTCGAGTTCGACATGGTGTTCTCATCACCGCTTACAAGAGCAAGAAAGCTTGCCGAGTATTGCGGATGGGCAAATCCTGTTGTTGACGACAGACTGAAGGAAATGAACATGGGCAGCTGGGAGATGAAACTCTTTGACGAGATAGAAGATGAGAACCTGCAAAGATGGTATGACGACTATATGCACCAACCAACAACCAACGGCGAAAGTTTTCCGATGATGTATGCACGCGTAGCCGGATTTTTAGACGAGCTAAAGCAAAAACCTTACAGACGCGTTGCCATTTTTGCCCACGGCGGAGTGCTTATGTGCGCAGGAATTTATGGCAAGCTATTCAGTGAAAAAGACTGTTTTAAACATCTTGCGCCATACGGAGGAATTGAAAAAATTACCATCTGAGATATTCAGCATCAATAATCGTCTGCGCCACTTATAGTAATTTTGGCAAATATTTCTTTTGCTGTGATGAGTTATAGTACAGACTCATCACAGCAAAAGATTCTCACATTCAATACGTTATGCAAGAATGTGATAAGTGATAAGTTTTACAAGAAAATATATACATGCCACACAAGCAACGCAAAAACATACCTTTTGCATAACAAAATAACGCATTTTCATCATGCAAAATAGTACTGTTCAATAGTCTGTTTACATCATTCTTAATATTTTGATAAAAAATCAGACCGTTTTCAACGCTAGTACAAACAAATATACTAACCTTTGAAAACGGTCTGCCGGTTATCTTGCATCCTGCCAGCCATGAAGGCCAGGCAAGAGCAGTGATAACTTATGTTTAGCCGATGATTTCCTTACCAGCTGTTATAGCCTCCATGTTCAGAGGAATAAGTCCGTGGTGACGCTCAGGCAGAGTCTTATACAGAGCCTTCTCGACACCCTTGTCGCTTACAACAGGACAAACCTTGAGCAGTCCGCCCAAAACAATCATATTGAAAACCTTTGAGTTCTTCATCTCAACGGCCTTGTCCATTGCTGCGATAGGACATACTGTAATATCTGTACGCTTAGGAGGATTGATTATACCTGATGTGTCATAGATAAGGAAGCCGCCCTTCTTTACTTTCGGCTCGAATTTATCCAGTGAAGGCTGGTTGAGCACGATAGCGACATCATATTCACTCACGATTGGAGAAGACACGCGCTCGTCACTGACGATAACAGTAACATTACACGTTCCACCACGCTGTTCAGGACCATATGCCGGCATCCATGTGACTTCCTTGTCCTCCATAAGTCCAGAATAAGCAAGAATCTTGCCCATAGACAGCACACCCTGTCCGCCGAATCCTGATATAATAATTTCCTTTTTCATAGGTCTGCTTTTTTATTTGTCCTCTGTTGTATCCTTGAGGTCGCCCTTAGGATAGAACTTGAATAAGTTTTCTTTCATCCACTCGTTAGCCTTTACAGGTGAAAGTTTCCATCCGCTGTTACATGTACTTACCACCTCAACAAGGCTTGAGCCCTTGCCGGCCATTGATGCCTCGAAAGCCTTACGTATAGCCTTCTTTGTTGAGCGGATAGCAGCCACAGTTTCAACGCTCTGGCGTGTAACATAGCATGTACCTTCCATTAAGGCTGCCATTTCAGTTATCTTCAGCGGATATCCGTGCAGCTCAGGTGTACGTCCGTAAGGACATGTAGATGTCTTCTGGCCGATAAGTGTGGTAGGAGCCATCTGACCACCTGTCATACCATAAATGGCGTTGTTGATGAATATTATAGTTATGTTCTCACCGCGGTTAAGAGCATGTATTGACTCTGCTGTACCAATACAAGCAAGGTCACCGTCGCCCTGATAAGTGAACACCAGACGATCAGGCCATACACGCTTAATAGCAGTAGCAACAGCAGGAGCACGTCCGTGAGCAGCCTCACTCCAGTCGATATCAATATAACGGTATGCGAAAACAGAACATCCTACAGGACATACACCCACAGTCTTGTTCTCCATGCCCATTTCCTCAATAACTTCTGCAACCAACTTGTGAACAACTCCATGAGAGCAACCCGGGCAATAATGCATCGGGGTTTCGTTCAACAATGCAGGTTTTTTATATGCTAAGTTCTCCGGAGAGATTATTTCATTCTTATCCATGGCTTATTTCATTAATTTGTTTTTTAAGGCTTCTACAATCTCGTCCGGTCCTGGCACGATTCCGCCAAGACGTCCGAAATGCTCAACAGGAACTTTACCATTAACAGCAAGGCGAATGTCTTCAATCATCTGTCCTGCGTTAATCTCAGCAGAAAGAATACCCTTCTTTCCTTCAGCAAGGGCTGCAATCTCTTTCTCCGGGAAAGGCCACAAAGTAATAGGACGGAACAAGCCGACCTTGATGCCTTCTTCGCGTGCCAGCTCGACAGCTTTCTCTGCAATACGTGCTGCACTACCGAAAGATACAATTATATATTCTGCATCGTCGCAGAGAGTCTTCTCATATCTAACCTCATTGTCCTTAATCTGCTGATATTTACGCAGCAATGCGAGGTTTCTCTGTTCCATCACTTCCGGCTGCATCTCAAGAGATGTCATGATATTGGGCTTACGGCCGTTTGTACGTCCCATTGTAGCCCAAGGACATTCTTTTGCAATCTGCTCTTCTGTACGGCGTGGCTTATATGGAGGCAGAACCACCTTTTCCATCATCTGACCGATAACACCATCAGAAAGAATCATTGCCGGGTTACGATATTTAAATGCAAGTTCAAAGGCCAGGTCAACGAAGTCTGCCATTTCCTGCACACTGTTAGGAGCAAGTGTTATAACATAGTAGTCACCATTACCGCCACCACGTGTTGCCTGGAAATAATCTGCCTGAGACGGCTGGATAGTACCAAGGCCAGGGCCTCCGCGCTGTACGTTTACAAACACACCGGGAATTTCAGCACCTGCCATATAAGCGATGCCTTCCTGCATGAGGGCAACACCAGGGCTTGAAGAAGATGTAAGCACACGCTTACCAGCACCGGCAGCACCATACACCATATTAATAGATGCAACCTCACTCTCTGCCTGAAGCACAACCATACCAGTTTCTTCCCATGGTTTCAGTGCAGCAAGAGTTTCGATAACTTCACTCTGCGGAGTAATTGGGTATCCGAAATAAGCGTCAGCACCACAGCGTATAGCTGCATGGGCAATGGCCTCGTTACCCTTCATCAAAATAGTTTCTTTCTCTGCCATTTGCTAATCCTCCATCTTTTTCTTATAAACAGTGATACACCCGTCTGGGCATACAATTCCGCACGAGGCACAACCTATACAATCGTCTGGCCTTACAGCCTCGGCATAGGCATACCCTTGTACGTTTACACAAGTGGTTGTGAGCGCTATGACATCTTTAGGGCATGCCACAACACATAGCGAACACCCCTTGCAGCGGTCGGTATTGACCACAATAGCTCCTCTGATTTTACTCATAAATACTATTTTAAGGTTATTATTATGAGCGGCGGAATAAACCACCGCCCGTGTTAATTAAATTTTTTGTTCTATTAAACTAAGATACTCAAACAAGCAAATCACGCGTATAAGCATGAAGGATGAACTGAGCATTGGCATCAGACAGTCGAAATGAAGCATCTTATGACACTTAGCAGTCACATTCTGCCTCACAACTGACCGACTTATGGATTAAACATATCCTTGCAGTAATAATTAAGGATGCTGTCAATCATTCGTTTGGCTTCAACCGCAGGACTCTCCGGATCAAGCTTTATTGCCTCAAGATAATTATTGAGCGCAGCCTGCCAGTTGCCTTCCTTGCGGTACTTATTGCCTTCTAAATAATACTCTTCTGCTGTCATTACTTATAATATTCCTTTTTTCCAGCTGCCAAAGTGTTTTTCATAAGAGAGCATATAGTCATTGGCCCCACCCCACCAGGCACAGGAGTGATAAACGAACATTTAGGTGCAACCTCATCGAACTTCACGTCTCCGTTAAGACGGAATCCGCTCTTTCTTGTAGCATCAGGAACACGTGTCGTGCCGACATCAATAACAACAGCCCCTTCCTTAACCATATCAGCTGTAACGAAGTCAGGGCGACCTATTGCCGCAATGATTATGTCGGCCTCGCGACACTCCTCCTTCAATGTCTTCGAGTGGCTGTGGCATACAGTAACGGTCGAATCGCCATACTGCTTCTGCATCATCAGCTGAGCCATGGGCTTACCGACAATGTTGCTTCTGCCAAGAATGACACACTTGCGTCCTGAAGTTTCTATGCCATAACGGCGAAGAAGAGTCAGTATGCCTAACGGAGTAGCAGAGATGAAACACGGCAGACCAATTGCCATACGTCCTACATTAACCGGATGGAATCCGTCAACGTCCTTACGGTAATCTATTGCCATGATGATTTTCTGCTCATCGATATGCTTCGGTAAAGGAAGCTGAACGATATATCCGTCAACATCGTCGTCATCATTAAGTTCCTTAACCTTTGCCAGCAGCTCATCCTCAGTTACATCTTCCTCAAAGCGTATAAGAGAACTCTTGAAGCCACACGCCTCGCAGGCAATAACCTTATTCTTTACATAAGTCTCACTGCCGCCGTCGTGTCCAACGAGTATTGCTGCCAGATGAGGACGCTTGCCTCCTCCGGCCACTATCTGTCTTACTTCTTCAGCTATTTCGGCCTTTATCTGTGCCGCCGTAGCCTTGCCGTCAATTAATTGCATATATTTTGGTTTTCTTATAATCAAATTTCACACTCCACCTGCCTTCCATGTGCACTTCACGCATAAGCTAAAAACTGCACAGAAAGCGGTGCGCTAACAAACAACATCAAAACTTCGGCATACCACCCTTCATACCTTTCATAGCCCCCATCATCTGGCTCATCTTTGAACCTGTAACCATCTTCATCATCTTGCGGGTCTGGTCAAACTGCTTTATCAGGCGGTTAACGTCCTGAATGTTTGTACCCGATCCTTTTGCTATGCGCTGGCGGCGGCTTGTGTTAAGTATTTCAGGATTAGTACGCTCCTTTGGTGTCATGCTGAGGATTATCGCCTCAATGCCTTTAAAGGCGTTATCGTCGATATCAATATCCTTGATGGCCTTGCCCACACCGGGAATCATAGAAGCCAGGTCCTTAATGTTACCCATCTTCTTTATCTGCTGTATCTGGCCTAGGAAGTCGTTGAAGTCGAACTTGTTTTTCTGTATCTTCTTCTGCAGGCGCTTAGCCTCTTCCTCATCAAACTGCTCCTGAGCACGCTCGACAAGGCTGACGATATCGCCCATTCCCAATATACGGTCGGCCATACGTGAAGGATGGAACACGTCTATGGCTTCCATCTTCTCGCCTGTTCCTACAAACTTGATTGGCTTTGTGACAACAGTACGGATACTTATCGCAGCACCACCGCGTGTGTCACCGTCAAGTTTTGTAAGCACCACGCCGTCGAAATCGAGACGGTCGTTAAACTCTTTGGCTGTATTTACAGCATCCTGACCGGTCATTGAGTCTACGACAAACAGAGTCTCATCGGGATTAACTGAGTTCTTCAGAGTCTCTATCTCGTTCATCATCTCCTCGTCAACAGCCAGACGGCCGGCGGTATCTATGATGACGACATCGTTACCTTTGGTCTTAGCCTCCTTTATAGCGTTGTTGGCAATCTCTACAACATTCTTATTATTGTCTTCCGAATATACGGGAACTCCAATCTGTGCTGCCACGACCTTGAGCTGCTCTATAGCGGCAGGACGATAAACGTCGCAAGCCACCAGCAAAGGATTCTTGTGCTGCTTTGTCTTAAGCATATTGGCAAGTTTTCCACTGAATGTGGTCTTACCAGAACCCTGCAGACCGGACATCAATATTATTGCGGGACGTCCTTCAAGTTTCAGGCCGACGCTCTCGCCGCCCATAAGATCTGCAAGCTCATCGTGAACAATCTTCACCATCATCTGCCCCGGCTTCACAGCCGTAAGCACGTTCATACCTAACGCCTTTTTCTTTACAGTATCCGTGAATGTCTTTGCCACTTTATAGTTAACGTCGGCATCGAGCAATGCACGTCTTACATCCTTAAGGGTTTCGGCCACGTTAATCTCGGTTATTTTGCCTTCACCTTTAAGTATTTTAAAAGAGCGTTCCAGTCTGTCGCTTAAATTCTCAAACATAATTATGTATATATATTATCTTATTCGTTTTATTCACTAAGTAAAATCCGCTTCTAATCATTTCTGCTGCCTGCTTCATCCTAATTTCACCACACCGGAAACCCATCGTAAATCGGGTATGGGAAACGACATCGGCCGGCATAAAATATAATCGGCTTTCTCTTATGCAAAAATAATCATTTAATAATGAAATACACAATAACTGGCATTGTATTTAAAATATTTTAAAACACTGACGCAAAAAAAATGCTCATACGCTTTTTAATTGTGCAATATTTTCCACTTTATGTCATATCTGGCATGGTCTTAGCTGCAAATACGAGCCACAAAAAGCCACCAAACAAGCATTTTAGGTCAAAAATTATAGCAAAATGTCATTTCGAAACATTATAACCGCATGCATTCACAATATGAAAGAATATGCATCAAATTTGATTATATTTTATGTTTCTGTTTGAAAATTATGCATTATCTTTGCCGGCAGATGAAAGATACAGTGCTTTATATCAAGAACATGGTTTGCGACAGATGCAAGATGGCCGTAGAACATGAGTTGCGCAATCTTGGACTTACCCCCATAAAGGTTGAGCTGGGAGTTGTATGCGTAAAAGAAGAGGTCGATTCTGAATGCCGCGCCAAAATACGTGCCGGACTAGAGGCACTCGGTTTTGAGCTGCTTGAAGACCGGCAGCAGCAGACTGTTGACCGTATAAAGAGCCTCATCATTGAACTTGTGCATTACAGAAACAACAGATCGGGAACAAATCTCTCCGCATATCTTTCAGAGCAGCTTGGTTCAGACTACAGCGCACTCAGCAAGCTGTTTTCAGAAAACACAGGCATGACCATTGAAAAATTTTTCATCTTGCAAAAGACTGAACGCATAAAGGAACTGCTGTTTTACGGAGAAATGTCGCTGAGCGAAATAGCGGACATGATGAACTATTCGAGCGTGGCCTATCTCAGCACACAGTTCAAGAATATTACAGGAATGACTCCATCGCAGTTTAAGGCCCTGAAAGAAAAGAACCTGACACAACTCGACAAGCTATAGCGGCAGTTGCAACATCAAAGGATAGCCTGACCAACACAATATAGCGACAAAATGTTATAAATGTTTTCCATTATTTCGTAACGCCTCCACCGCACATTATAACTACCTTTGCGCAGAAAAGGCAGAAGCAATGGCGCGACCTGGGATTACACAACGGCAAAGCACTCAGACCGGACTTGCAGCCATGCTATGCCATTACTTAAAAAACATACTAAACAATGGAAAAAAAGACGATAGCCGTCATAGGCATGGCATGCGCCGGATGCGCAGCCAACGTGGAAAGAAGGCTGAACGAACTGAACGGAATAAGTTCTGCTGCAGTGAACTTTGCGGCACGCACAGCCCTTGTAGAATACGACCCGAAAGTGATAACGCCGCAGATAATGAAAGATGAGATTATCAAGGCCGGATACGACCTGGTGATTGATGAAGACGAATCGGTTGCAGCCATTGAACGGCATGCATATAGTCAGCTGTTCAGACGCATGGCTGCGTCGTGGGTGTTTGCCGCCCTGACCATGGGCATATCCATGAGATGGCTGAATGTCGGCAGCACATCAGCCGCAAACCAGACAATGCTGATAATCGCACTGGTAAACATTGCTTACTGCGGACGCGTGTTTTACGTCAACGCTTGGCGGCAACTCATGCATAAAACCGCCAACATGGACACGCTTGTGGCTATGAGCACGCTCATTTCTTTTCTGTTCAGCGTGTTCAACACATTCTGGGGCGACTCTTTTTGGGGCTCGCGCGGCATAGAAAATCATACATATTATGACGCATCGGTAATGATTATCACTTTCGTGCTTACAGGACGCGTGCTTGAAGAACGTGCAAAAAGCAGCACGGCATCTGCCATCAGGGCCCTTATGGGCATGGCACCTAAAACAGCGCACCTTATTAACGGGGACAGCATAGACGAAGTGCCGATTGCTGCTCTTGGCTCAGGCGACATTATTGAGGTTAGAGCCGGAGAAAAGGTTCCCGTAGACGGTTCGATAACAACAGGCGAGACTTATATAGACGAAAGTATGATTACGGGCGAACCTACTCCTGCACGGCAAAGCGAAGGCGACAAGGTGTTTGCAGGAACAATACTGAAACAGGGCACCATCCGTTTCCGTGCTGAGGCGACAGGCGACAAGACTATGCTGGCACAGATAATAAGAATGGTGCAGGAGGCCCAGGGCAGCAAGGCACCGGTGCAGCGCGTGGCAGACAAGATTGCCCGTGTGTTCGTACCGGCTGTGCTGTGCCTGTCGCTCATAACGTTTATTTTATGGTATGCTGTCGGCGGCGACAGTCAGCTCCCGCGCGCAGTTCTTTCTGCCGTATCAGTATTGGTTATAGCATGTCCATGTGCTCTCGGACTGGCCACGCCCACAGCTCTGATGGTTGGCATAGGCAGGGCGGCACGCAACAACATCCTGATAAAGGACGCAACAGCCCTTGAAAACATGCGAAACATTGATGCCATTGTGATTGACAAGACTGGCACACTGACAATACCTAATAAGGATGTTGACTTCACAAAGGCCGACTCGCTGACGCTTGACCAACGAGAAACGCTAAAGCCCGGAGCTCGCGAGGCCATGCAGATGCTTCATGACGAGGGCGTAGAGGTGTATATGATGAGCGGCGACAAGGAAGAGGCAGCCAAATATTGGGCCGACAAATCCGGAATAACCCACTGGAAGAGTCACGTTATGCCGCAGGATAAAGAAGACATGGTAAGAAAGTTGCAGTCGGAAGGACATCACGTGGCAATGGTAGGCGACGGAATCAACGACACTCAGGCACTGGCTGCTGCCGACGTAAGCATTGCCATGGGCAAAGGAACTGACATAGCAATAGACGTAGCCCAAGTAACACTGATGGGAACCGACCTGCACAGAATTGCCTACGCGATAAAGTTGTCGCGCCAGACCGTAGGCATGATTCACCAAAATCTGTTTTGGGCATTTATATATAATGTAGTGTGCATTCCTCTTGCAGCCGGACTGCCATACTTATTCGGCGCCCATTGGCAGATAACCCCGATGTGGGCAAGCGCACTCATGGCATTTTCAAGCATCAGCGTGGTGATGAACAGTCTGCGACTGAAATTTATGAAGCAATAAATAGCAATAAAAAAGACCACGATATAATGCAAAAAGTTACGATAAAAAGACAGCGTATCTAACAACGCCTCAAAAATCGTAACTTTTTGCATTTGTTTTAGTTACAAGCAGCAGGATTTACCAATCATACAAAGAAATTGTTTAAGCAAAAACAGCATTTATACTTTCAAATCATTAACCATAGGTTTACGCATCGTAACTCGGCCACTTTTTAACCGAAAACGGCCGAGTTTTTATGCAAAACTCAGCCGTTTATTTTTAGTATTTCAGTACGTCTTTATTTAAGATAAAATCGCCAATCATTATTCCGTAATATTCAATTTTGATTTTATCTTATCAATTACCTTTTCTATCTCAATATTAGCTTCGTCTTTGTTTATCATATCAAAAGTTTCTCGACATTTAAAATTACAGAAGTTGATTCCGCTTAAATAATCAATCTCTTTTGATTTTTCATCATCAATACTCAGCTCTATGCCCTTACTACTAAAGCATATATTGTAAGATTCACCTTTATAATTAAACGGAACATCTGCTTTACCTGTCTGCTTGTGAGCCATTCGAGTGATTTTTTGATGCAAATCTGTCTTATTGATTTGATATTCTCCATTAGATACGGGAATATTAAAGGTGATGCCTTCTATACGTGCCATTTTCTTAATCAAATCAGTAATAAAATCATCTATTGTATGCCACATCACATGTTTCATTGCATCTATAAATTTAAAATCAACATCTTTATTTTCTTTAGAAGTATACCTATGAAATGCAATGTCAAGATTTCCTGAAACCCATCTTTTTAAATCAAGAATGTCTTTTACAGCAGGTAGAGCAATATCAATCATATCAAGATATTGTTGCATCAAACTCCTCTTAAAGTCATCTGTTTCCAACTCAATACATGCTTTAATCCAGTTTCTTATGTTTTTATCATAGCTTATTGTTATCAAATTCTTATCCTTAAACTCTTCTTTTTCAGAAGGGAACACACCTCTAAGACTCAGATACACGTAATAAATATCTTTCTCATCCCTAATATTTTTGAATTCTGCTGATTCTATAATCTTCTTCCCATAACCTAAAAGCTGTGGGTTACCATCTACTATTCTGTCTTTTGCAAATGTTTTGTTCTCGATGATAATTACCTTGTTTGTTGTCTTTGATGTAATCAAGATATCTATATTTAGTTTTTCTGCGTGATTATTTATATTTGGGAAGACATCGCATTTACAAAAATCCTCAACACAAAAATTACCTTTATCATCATTCTTTTTTATTTCCTCAATGAACAGCTTGAGATATCTTTCATCAAGTGATAACATCATACTTATAAAACTTGAATGCAAATATTTCTCATTATACCAATTGAACATTGATATAAAGAGATTAAAACCATTCATCTTTCTTACTATCTTTCCAACAATAGTATTCCGTTTTTTTTCATTTTCATTCTTAGGTTCCATATCGATTTTACTATCAATTATTTAAGTTATAATTTACAGGATTCCCTTAAATAAACGTACACCACAACTAAAATAATGACAACTCAAACATAGAATTGCCATTCATAATAAAAAAGACGGTATCATTTACTTCATCGTCCGGCCTTCGACAGCCACTTGAATGCTGAAACTCGGACTGAAGTTATATTTTACGGCTGCACCTATACGGTCGCCAATATTGCCTATATCATAAAGAGGATAAGGCATGCGCTTGTTAGAAAGCGACTTTTGTCCGTAGATATAACCTTCCCAATGCTCGTCAAACTTATAGCCTATCACGGCGTTGAGCCCTGCATCCATGTATGAGTCGCTTGTCCAATAAAGATGATTGAGATAACCTCCAACGGCTATCGACAGCTTGTTGTTCACCGGTATGGCATACATTGCGGCTATGTTCTGCCCAAACCCCGAACCACGCCATGCGCCTTTGCCGAACGAGGCAAAAACAGATGCGCCAAGATTAACATTAAGTCCTTTGTGCAAATCCCAGTTATATGCGCCGCACCAGTCGAGCGGATACATGTTGACATACATACGCCCAAGCGAATCGAAAGCAGGAAGGTGGAGCGAGTCGGTCTGCGGCATGCCTACGCCGAAGTCGCCGTCATGCAGATAAACATGGGTAGGACCGTCAGCCGAACCTATTATTTCGTTCTGCGGCATCATATCAGAGCCGCCAATCGTGTCGGTAACAGTTATGTGCCGTCTGTCTTCCTGAGCATAAACAGAAACTGCCGACACACATAAAAACAATATAATCAACAACTTTTTCATCACAGGCAAAATTAATCCGTAAGCATGAAAACTCAAAATAATACTGCCTTTTTTCATCATAATTAACTCTAATTCATTCTTAGTCAGACATATTGCAGCTATATGAAGTAAAAGCCTATACGCATACAGGGCAATGCATGGACAGAAAAACACGACTCTAGACAAGCCGCCGTCGGCAAGGACAAACATTGACGTTTTATTTGCAGATATCATCACAAATTAGTATATTTGCACAATTAACGCCGCATGATGCCGCGCCTGACATGCAACGACTAAAAAAACGGGCGCATGGCATCCGGCACACTAAATTAATATTATAAAAAACAACAAACACCATACTAAAATATGAAATTCTTCAAAGCTCTGTTCGGCAGTAAAGAAGAAAAGCCGGAAGAAAAGAAAAAGGCCGAAGAGGCTAAAAACTTCGACGTGTTGAAATACGACGGCGTGCGTGCACTGCGCGCCGGTCAGGCCGAATTTGCAATAAGATGCTTCACACATGCCCTGCAGATGCAGGACGATCTCGAGATACACGACTATCTGTCGCAGGCATACATACGCACCGGCGAACTTACGCTGGCCTACGAACAGCTGCAGAAACTGGCCGAGGCACAACCTGACAATCAGCAGATATTTATCCGCATGGCCAACGTGGCATATATGATGGAAGACTACGGAGCCATGGCCGGGGCATGCGAAAAGGCAATGCTCATTGACGATAAGACAGCCGAAGTGATGTATCTTTATGCAAGGGCGTGCATCGGACAAGAGGACGTAACCAACGCCGTGGCAATGCTGACCAAGGCAATATCTCTTAAAGAAGATTATGGCGACGCCTACCTGCTGCGCGGAGAGACATTACTGAAAAACGGCGACACTGACGAGGCTGACGAAGACGCCACATGGCTTATTGAACACACCGAGGACAACGAAGACGTTATGATGCTGAAAGCCAGAATTGAACGGGCTAAAGGCAACACCGACGCTGCAAAAGATTACTATACAAAAGTGACCGATGCCAATCCGTTCAACATCGATGCATACCGCGAACGCGGAGAACTGCGGCTTGCAACAGGCGACGAGAAAGGCGGAAACGAAGACATTGAACACGCCAAAGAACTGACGGCACAGCTGCCCGAGAACAACGACGAAGAAGGAATAGAAAACAAAGTGAAGGAGAAATACAAGTCTATGGATCCATACGGAGTGTTCTGATATACAATAAGACATTATTATAATAATAAAAAAGCAAAAATGAAACCTTATAACAAAATTTTAATATAAAATGTTTGTAGGTGTCATTTAAATATTATACTTTTGCAAGCAAATAAGAAAATATATCAAAAATGAGAAATAATTTATACGCATCTTTCTTTTACTTTTATTTTTACTTTGCAAGGAATTGTGAAGCGGGAAGTTGCGTGTAGATTTCAACTTATGACAAGACAATCTTTTAAGAAAGATACAAACAAGTCCCGCTTCATAACAATGAGGCGGGATTTTTCATTATAAAGAAAATAATAAATAAACATGAAGAGAATAGCAATACAGGGTTCAATCGGGTCGTTTCACGACATTGCAGCACATCAGTATTTCAAGGACGAACAAATACAGCTGATATGCTGCTCGACGTTTGAACAAGTGTTTGAGAACATAAAGCACGACCCTACGGTGATAGGCATGCTTGCAATAGAGAACACCATAGCAGGTTCGCTGCTCCACAACTATGAACTGCTGCGCGACTCGGGAACAACCATCGTCGGCGAACACAAACTTCACATTGAGCACAGCATATGCTGTCTGCCGGAAGACTCATGGGAAACGATAACCGAGGTACACTCCCACCCCGTCGCACTTATGCAGTGCCGCGGATTTCTTGCCGGACATCCGGAAATGAAAGCTGTAGAAGCTCAAGATACGGCCGGAGCAGCAAAGTTTATCTCCGAGAACAAATGCAAGGGATGGGCAGCAATATGCAACGCTAACGCCGCACGCCTTTATGGAATGAAAATCCTGCAGGAATCTATTGAGGACAACAAGCACAACTTCACAAGATTCCTGGTTGTAAGCAATCCTAACAAAGCCGACTTTCTGCGCCCGCTTGAGCAGACAAACAAGGCAAGTATTGTTTTCTCTCTGCCTCACGAGGAAGGCAGCCTTTCACAGGTGCTCAGCATCTTCTCGTTCTACAAAATCAACCTGACAAAAATACAGTCACTGCCTATCATTGGCCACGAATGGGAATATATGTTCTATGTTGACCTCGCATTTAACCAGCTAACCCGCTATCGCCAAAGCATAGACGCAATAATGCCGCTGACAAAGGAACTTAAAATTTTAGGAGAATACCAAGATGACGGAAAACAACCCAAACCATAACATAAAGCCGGCAGAAAGAGTTTCGGCTGTAAGCGAATATTACTTCAGCCGCAAGCTGAAAGAGGTGGCAAGGCTTAACGCCGAAGGCAAGGACATAATAAGCCTGGCAATAGGCAGTCCGGACATGCCGCCGTCTGAAGCCGCGATAAACAAACTGTGCGAAGTGGCACGACAAGACGGTTCACACGGCTACCAGCCCACAATGGGAACGCCGGAACTGCGTGAAGCCATGGCCGGATTTTACAAACGCTGGTACAATGTTGACCTTGACCCTCAGAAAGAAATACAGCCGCTCATAGGCTCAAAGGAAGGCATACTGCACGTAACGCTTGCCTTTGTCAATCCTGGCGACGAGGTGCTGGTGCCTAATCCCGGATACCCTACCTACACTTCGCTAAGCAAAATACTTGGCGCAAAGGTGGTCAATTATAATCTGCGTGAAGACAACGGATGGCAGCCTGACTTTGATGAGCTTGAGAAAACGGACCTGAGCAAGGTGAAACTGATGTGGACCAACTATCCAAACATGCCTACAGGAGCAAATGCGCAGGAGGATACATACCGCAAACTTGTAGACTTTGCAAAAAGACATTCAATAGTTGTGGTAAATGACAACCCATACTCGTTCATTCTCAACGAGAAACCATTGTCGCTGCTGCAAATTCCTGAGGCAAAAGACTGCTGCATAGAGTTCAACTCCATGAGCAAGAGTCATAACATGCCGGGATGGCGCGTCGGCATGTGTGCATCCAACAGCCGTTTTATTGAATGGATTCTCAAAATAAAGAGCAACATTGACTCGGGAACATTCCGCGGAATACAGCTTGCCGCCGCCGAGGCCTATAGTAACAGCGACGAATGGCACCGCCAGGCAAACATAACAACATACAGAAGAAGGCGCGACACAGCCGAACAAATAATGAAAGAACTCGGCTGCACATTCGACCCCAAACAGGTCGGAATGTTCCTGTGGGGCAAAATTCCTGAGAAATATAACGATGCAGAGGAACTCACAGAACGTGTATTGCATGAGGCAAGAGTGTTCATCACGCCGGGATTTATATTCGGGAGCAACGGCGAAAGATATATACGCATATCGCTGTGTGCAAAAGACGACAAGATTGAGGAGGCTCTCAGCCGCATAAAGGGCATGAAGCAGAAATGATACTTACTAACATTCGAAACAACAAATAAAAGAAAATACAATTATGGAACTTGATTTACTACCGCTGAACCTTCCCAGCGACAACGAAAAACTTACCGTAATAGCAGGCCCCTGTTCAGCAGAAACTGAAGAACAGGTTATAGAGACAGCACGCCAGCTGGCTTACAAAGGCTGCCATATATTCCGTGCCGGTGTGTGGAAGCCACGCACAAAGCCCGGAGGCTTCGAGGGCAACGGTGAGGCCGCTCTGCCGTGGCTGAAAAGGGTTAAGGAAGAAACAGGCATGCTAACTTCTACAGAAGTGGCAACACCTGAACATGTTGAACTGGCCCTTAAATATGACATTGACATCCTGTGGGTAGGTGCGCGCACATCAGCCAATCCTTTTGCCATGCAGGCCATTGCAGACAGTCTGCAAGGCGTTGACATACCCGTACTTGTAAAAAATCCTGTAAATCCTGACCTTGAGCTATGGATTGGAGCCATGGAACGCATCAATCAGGCCGGCGTAAAGCGCATCGCAGCCATACACCGCGGATTCTCAAGCTATGACAAAAAGATTTACCGCAATCTACCCATGTGGCAGATTCCTATCGAGCTGCGCCGACGCATACCCGAACTGCCTATATTCTGCGACCCAAGCCATATCGGCGGACGTCGTGAACTTATAGCCCCCCTGTGCCAGCAGGCCATGGATCTGGGTTTTGACGGTCTGATTATCGAATGCCACTGTGACCCGGACAAGGCATGGAGCGATGCAAAGCAGCAGATAACTCCCGACATTCTTGACTATATACTGGGACTTCTCGTCATTCGTGACCAAAGCGTAACAACTGAAGGAATCAGCGCGCTGCGCAAACAGATTGACGACCTCGACAATCAGCTTATGGAACTTCTGTCAAAAAGGATGAGAGTGTGCCGTGAAATAGGACATTACAAGAAGGAACATAACATGACCGTTCTGCAAACGTCTCGCTACAACGAAATTCTGAATAAACGAGGTGCACAAGGCTCACTATGCGGAATGGACCCAAATTTCATCAAGACGATTTTTGAAGCCGTTCACGAAGAGTCCGTAAGACAACAAATAGAGATTATAAACCAATAATATAAGTATACGGAACGCACGCGCCATTCATAAAACTGATGATGGCGCGTGCAGACCGCCTGCTTATACCAAAATACGAAAAACATGAGAATACTTGTATTAGGCGCAGGCAAAATGGGAAGCTTCTTTCTCGATTTACTCAGTTTTGAGCACGAAACCGCAGTATATGAAAAGAATCCCGAACGGTTGAGATTTACTTACAACACATTGCGCTTTACTGCACTTGATGAGATTGACGAATTTCGTCCGGAACTTGTGATCAACGCCGTTACAGTAAAATACACCATATCGGCATTCAAAGAAGTTATGCCGCATCTGCCGGCCGACTGCATAATAAGCGACATCTCGTCTGTAAAGACCGGACTGAAAGACTTCTATGAACACTGCGGACATCGCTACGTGTCCACTCATCCTATGTTCGGACCAACATTTGCCAATCTGAACCAGTTGAGCCATGAAAATGCCATAATAATAAGCGAAGGCGACTACATGGGACGAATCTTCTTTAAAGATCTGTACAGCCGGCTCGGCCTCAACATATATGAGTATTCTTTTGAGGAGCACGACAAGACTGTCGCCTACTCACTGAGCATTCCTTTCGTCAGCACATTTGTTTTTGCGGCAGTCATGAAGCATCAGGACGCTCCCGGAACAACGTTCAAACGCCATATGAACATTGCCAAAGGTGTACTCAACGAAGACGATTTTCTGCTACAGGAAATACTGTTCAATCCGTACACATCAGAACAGGTGGAACAGATAAGGACAGAACTGAAACGGCTGCTCGAAATCATTGACAACAAAGACGCCGAAGGCATGAAAGAATATCTAACAAAGATACGCGACAACGTAAGACGGGACATTGCCATAGACAGATAATAAGACATAGGGCAACAACTCACGGCAGATATACCTTCCTGCCAAAAACGACCAAAGCTAATAACCTGACAACGACTAATATCATGAACACATTTCTTTTTCTAACGGCTTTTCTCACATTTGTGGAATTTAACTGTGAGAATCTTTTTGACTTCAGACACGACTGTCTGAAAAACGACATAGAATTCACTCCTGAAGGAGACCGCAAGTGGACAGAACGAAAATATTGGAATAAGCTGAACAATATCTCAAAGGCAATCATATCATGTGGAATGGACGGCAAAGACTGGCATCTGCCCGACCTCGTTGCATTATGTGAGGTTGAGAACGACAGCGTTATGCGAGATCTTACCAAACGCTCACTGCTACGCAACGCAAATTACGAATATTTAGTGACCAACTCGCCTGACGAAAGAGGAATAGACGTTGCCTTAATATACGACCCCATGCATTTTCAGCCAATACGGCACTATCCACTACGCATAAAACCGATGGAGGGAATGAGGCCGACACGCGACATACTGTATGTGGCAGGAAGAATTATAACCGATGACACGCTGCATATATTCGTAGTTCATGCGCCAAGCCGCTATGGAGGCGGAAAGCCTACACGCCCACACAGAATGCTTATCGCCAAGACATTATGCGGAGCTATCGACTCAATACGTCTTGCCAGCAGTAACCCAAACATTATAATTGCCGGCGACTTTAATGACTATGCTGACAGCAAGGCACTTATGCAACTGCAGCTTCATGGAATGAAAAACGCCTCACATGACGCTAAAGGCAGCAATGGAGCTAAAGCTACATACAAATATAAAGGCGAGTGGAACAGCATTGACCATATTATGGTGAGCCAAAGGCTTTATGACATGAAGGTTTTCGGAAAAATAAACGACCAGACATTCATGCTTGAGCCTGATGAAAAATACGGCGGAGTGCAGCCATACCGCACATACAGAGCATGGAGATACCGCAACGGCTACAGTGACCATCTGCCTTTGGTGGTAAGATTTGCATTGAAACAGCCAGACTGACAACAACCTTTTTCATTCTGTCAGTATAAATATTTATTACCAAAGGAACAATAACAGCCAACCTGCCAATATGATAAAATTATATGAAAATCCTTGGCAGGCATTTTCTGTTTGAGTCAAAATAAGTATATTTGCAGAATATTTCTTATTTTATGAACAGATTAATTTTATCAATCATGACGTTAGTTTCAGGCAGCTTGTTCAGCTGCGGACAACAAAACTTCAAGACTGTTGACGCCAATGAATTTGAAACTGTCATTTCTTCAGACAGCGTACAATTGCTTGACGTAAGGACAGCAGAAGAGTTTAACGAGGCACACATCGATGCCGACAGTGTTATTAACATCGACAAACTGCAACCAGACTTTATGACAAAGGCACGCAAGATACTGAAAAAGGACAAACCTGTTGCAGTTTACTGCCGAAGCGGAAGAAGAAGCACTGACGCAGCCCAACTTCTGGCTGAAGAAGGATACAAGGTGATAGACCTTGACGGAGGTATTATAGAATGGGAAAAGAGAGGCAAGAAAACCTGCAAATAATATCTTTTGGCTTTTATAAAATAAACATAAAACTTAAAATATGATCAACCTTAAAAGAACGGTCGTGCTGAACAGCCTGATCTTGATGCTGACTCAACTGTTTGCGCAAGGCCCCAACAACAGCGGAACTTACTACAAGAACGCTGACGGCAAGAAAGGAAGCGAACTGAAAACAGCGCTTTCTGAAATTATCAGGAATCACAAGGAATTGTCATACGACGCTCTGTGGGACTGCTTCAGAACAACAGACGTACGCGACGACGGAAAAGTATGGGATATGTATTCAAGTATCACAAACTTTACTTTCGGCTCCGACCAGGCTGGAAACTATAAAAACGAAGGCGATGTATATAACCGCGAGCACTCCATGCCCAAAAGTTGGTTTAATGATGCCAGGCCGATGTATACCGACCTCGTTCATCTCGTACCGACCGACGGATATGTCAACGGAAGACGAAGCAACTATCCTTTTGGCGAAACAGACAGCCCGTCATACACATCAGCAGGAGGCTTCAGCAAACTAGGCCCTTCGTCTGTCAGCGGATACAGCGGCATTGTATTTGAACCAAACGACGAATACAAAGGCGACTTCGCACGCATATACTTCTATATGGTTACTTGCTATGAAGAGAATGTATCAACCTGGAACAGCGACATGCTGGCCCACAACAAGTATCCGGCATTGACCGAATGGGCATTGAAGATGCTGCTGAAATGGGCTGCTGAAGATCCTGTGAGCCAAAAGGAGATAGACAGAAACAATGCCGTGTACGGATTTCAACAGAACAGAAATCCTTATGTCGACTATCCGGGACTTGAACAATATGTATGGGGCAACAACACCGCAGACTGTTTCAGTTACGACAACTACGTTGAACCTGAAACAGGAACAACTCCCGACCCGGATCCTGACCCAGACCCAGATCCTGATCCAGACCCGATAGAAGGCGAGCAAACTTACAAAAAGGTTATGTCTGCCGATGACCTCACTGTGGGATACGGCTATATCATCGTGTGTGAAGAGGCAGGAACTGCATTGGCTGAAAGCGGAAATAACATAAGAAACAGCGCAACAGTGAGCATATCAGACAATCAGATAACTACAGAAGTCAACAAGGACGGCAAGCCTTACCAGCTTATCCTCGGAACATCCAACGGATACTATACATTCTATGACGCTACCGAAAACGTCTATCTGTCTCTGAACAGCAGTGATAATAAACTGGGAAACAAGACCGACGCTGACACGGACAACGCATTGTGGGAAATAAGCATAAGCAACGGCAACACGGAAATAGGCAACAAAGCCTACCCTGACAGATTCATCAACTACAATAAGACGAGTCCGCGCTTTGCCTGCTACAAGGCCAGCAGCCAACAGACAGCTGTATGTCTATACAAAAACACTGTGTCAACCGGTATCGAAAGCATAACCAACGGCGTTAACGATAATGTTGATGTATATAATATTGCCGGACAAAAAATCCGCTCCAACGTAAAGGCAGACAATGCACTTGACGGCTTGACAAGAGGTGTTTACATCATCAACAAGAAGAAATATGCTGTAAAATAACAATGCAAAAACAAATGTCTGAAGGCGACAAAACAAGGATGCCAAATAAAAAGACATGATGTTATATTTTAAAATATAGACAATAAACGAAAGAGGGACAAGCCTAAACGGTTTGTCCCTCTTTCGTTTATGTAATACAGTAAATCTGTCATGGATTGTATTGCCAACAAACTAACAGACCAAATGAAACATCTATTCAAGTATATTGCCAACAGCATACAGGCGTGATGGGCCATCACTGTACACCAACCGGCTCATTATGAAAGATGCTCTACCCTGTCAGGATTACGGTCGATGACCGTACCGTTGGCCTGATGCGTAGCAAGAACAAGCACTTCAGCTATCTGCACATGCTCAGGAGCACTTGCTGCATAGAATGCAACATCAGCTATATCATCGCCGGTAAGGGGCTGAACTCCTTTATATACATTGTCGGCCTTCTCCTGATTGCCATGGAATCGGACAACACTGAAATTGGTTTCAACCAGCCCGGGCTTAACGTTTGTAACACGCACAGCTGTGTGTGCAACATCGATACGCAGTCCGTCAGAAAGAGCTTTCACTGCAGCTTTAGTAGCACAATAAACATTTCCTCCAGCATAAGCAGCATCACCTGCCACAGAACCGATATTGATGATATGGCCCTTGTTGCGCTCTACCATAGCAGGAACAACGAGACGAGTCATTATGAGCAATCCCTTTATATTGGTATCAATCATTGTTGCCCAATCTTCCCAATCGCCCTCATACTCCTTGTCGAGTCCAAGAGCAAGACCAGCATTGTTTATCAGCACGTCGACAGTCTTCCATTTTCCCTGCAACGACTCAACAGCCGCAGTGGCAGCTTCGCGGTCTCTGACATCAAATGTCAGCGGCAGCACGTCAGCTCCAAACGCCTTTACCTTTTCACATATTGCCTTAAGTTTATCCTCATTACGTCCTGTAAGGATTAAATCATAACCTCCTTCGGCAAACTTACGCGCACAAGCTTCGCCAATACCGCTTGTGGCACCGGTAATCAATACAACCTTCCTTTCCATTTTGTTATTTCATTTCTAAAAGAATCTGCACAATACGCTCTGCCGTGCGACCATCCCAGCGGTCGGGCAACGAGCATTTCTTCCAATTTCCGCCAACCATGTCGGCAACGGCTTCAGCCAGTTTTTCTGCATTCTCGCCAACAAGCACGTTTGAACCGCACTTAACCGTCTCTATATGCTCTGTATAGCTGTTAAGCGTTATGCAGGGAATGCTGTTGAAGGTGGCTTCTTCTGCCACATTGCCCGAGTCGGTAACAATACCCATGGCGTTAGCCGTTAGATAACCAAACTCAAGATATGACAGAGGATTGACAATGACAAGATTGCCGCATTCTGCCGCAAACTGCTCAACAACGGCCTTAGCCGCAGAACGGAGCGGTGCCACAACCTTAATGTCACCGGCAGCACGACACATGGCAACAACCATCTTCTTCAGGTTGTCGGCATCTGCAATAAGAGCCTTACGGTTAAGAGTGAAAACCAGATAGCGGTTGTCGCTGATGCCAAGTTCATCGAGGACGGCAGGACGCACAAAGCGGGCGCGGTTGTAGCGCAGCGTATCCATAAGGATGTTGCCCACCATGTAGACCTGCGACAGCTCGGCACCTTCGCGCGTAACAATGCTGTTGCTGCCCATACCAGCCGTGAAAAGAAGGTCTGAAAGGCCGTCGATGACAAGACGGTTGATTTCTTTCGGCATCTTGATGTCAAACGAACGTGTTCCTGCCACGAGGTGTGCAAGCGTAACGCCGTGTTTCTTTGTAACAATGGCAACAGCCATTGTTGAAGCCAAGTCGTCGACAACGATAACCACATCGGCAGGATTGGCTTCAAGATATTTGTCAAACTCGGCCATGACACGGCCTGTAAGTTCATTAAGACTGACACAGTCGACGCCCAGGTAAACATCAGGCTCACTGATTTCGAGGTCACTGAAAAGAGACGACTCAAGCGTGGCGTCTTCTTTTGTTCCTGCATAAACCAGACGGTAGTCGATTTCGCGGCCTTCTTCCTTGGCCTTGATAACGGCTCTCACAAGCGGAGCCACTTTGATAAAGTTTGGCCGTGCGCCGGCAACTATACAAATATTCAACATAACAAATAAAATAAACGGAGAAACGCAAACTGTTATCCGGCCGGAACTCTATATAGACTTAATAAGGCAATGACTAACGGCCGCACTATTTGAGCAGCGGCCTGACAGTAACACATCACCGTAACGGCCCGCTGCACCAACGGCAGCAACCTTCGGCACCAACCGGCATTATAACTTATTCGCGTCTCCTTATACCATAAAAATTTTAAAGTTATTATTCTGACTTAAACAAATCTTTTATTCCTCCTATGCTGCCCATAAGGTTTGTGGCCTCATAAGGCAGATAAACGGTTTTGGTCTTGTCGCCGCTGGCAACGTCTTCGAGCATCTTGATATACTTCTGTGCCAACAGATAATTGGCGGGATTGGTGCTCTTGCCCACAGCTTCAGTAATCTTCTGTATGGCTATTGCCTCGGCCTCAGCCTTGCGTATCTTGGCCTGAGCTTCGCCCTCGGCGTTGAGTATGGCCATCTGCTTGTCGGCCTCAGCCTTGTTTATTATGGCTGTCTTCTCGCCTTCCGACTTAAGTATGGCAGCAGCCTTCTCGCCCTCGCTCGTAAGAATGGTGGCACGCTTGTTGCGTTCTGCCTGCATCTGCTTCTCCATTGCCTGAAGCACGCTCTCAGGAGGTGTGATGTCCTGAAGTTCAACGCGGTTAACCTTAATACCCCATTTGTTGGTGGCATCGTCGAGCACGGCGCGCAGCTTGGTGTTTATCGTATCGCGCGATGTGAGCGTCTGGTCGAGTTCAAGCTCTCCGATGATGTTACGCAGAGTGGTCTGCGTAAGTTTCTCGATGGCATTGGGCAGATTGCTTATCTCATAAACAGCCTTGAACGGGTCTACAATCTGAAAATAAAGCAGGGCGTTGATCTGCGTCTGCACATTGTCTTTTGTAATCACGTTCTGCTTGTCGAAGTCGTAGACCTGCTCACGAAGGTCGATAGAGTTGCTGTAGATGTAGCGGCCGCGGCGCATGGTTACAATCTCTTTTGCGCGGTCAATAAACGGTATGATGATGTTTATTCCGGGTTTCAGCGTGGCATAATACTTGCCGAGACGCTCTATAATCTTTGTTTCCGACTGAGGTATGATGACAAGACTCTTCTTCACTACGATGAGCGCACATATAATTAGCGCAATAAAGATATAAGCAACGATGTCCATAATTTAAAAGATTATTAGGTTATTAAATCAAATTTTCTCTACCGTGATGATAATACTCTCGCGCCCTATCACCCTTACGCTCTGCCCCACAGCCACACTTTCGCCATTGGCCGTGACGGCTTTCCAGTCGTCGCCGTCGATGGCCACGCGCCCGTATCCGCCTTCAACGATGGTCTCGCTGACGCGGCCTGTACGGCCTATAATGGCATCGGCATTGCTAAGGCGCTCCTTACGGCTGCCATGCAGATACTTTATGGCAAACGGACGCACAAAGAATATGCACAACACCGAAAACAGCAAAAACAGGAAAAGCTGCAGATAAAAACCCGGCACAAACAGCGAGACAAGAACCGTAAGCAGCGCACCAATGGAAAAACACATCACATAGAAGTCTCCGTTGGTAAGCTCTACTATAAGACAGACAATGGCTATGAGAGTCCACATCTGCCACAAATTATCGGCAAAATATTCTATCATACACACTAATCTTATTTATTTGCGAAGATAATGAAAATTATTTGTTCCTACAAATAATAAGAAACAAATTAAACATATAAAACGTAATACCACAGAATGGCGGCATACGGAAAGACACGGCAGCCAACATAACTTTACAAACAAGACGTGGCCGACTTCACAGCCGGCCACGATCAGTGTATACAAAAACATTATGAATTTTACTTAGCGAACAAGATTTCTAAAAAGTTTATCATCTACTTTACGTCATTGTGCCTTCATGCAGCTGCGGCATTTACGCTCACAATAGCGCTCACACTGCGCGCAGATATCATAGCCGAGCATAGCTCCGAGGATGAAGTCCTCCTCAGGCGTGAGCTGGCTCAGCGGCCGTGTAACCATGAGACGGATAGCCTCGAGACACTGCTTGCGGCCGAAAAACAGGTTTATGCGGTCGTTGCCCACCGGCTGAAGTATATAGCTGATGTTCTGCCGCTTAAGACGCGCCGTGGCATAGTTCTCGTATCTCTTGTTGAAAGTGAAGAGCACCATCTGGCGCACACCTTTCTTATACTCGTAAATATGGTTCATCAGCACCTTCATGTCAGGCGGCAGAATCTCTGTAATAAGGGCATCCGTTCTCATAATTCATGTTGTTTTAAATTAACTAAAGACTGTTCTTTATACTTTCAAGCCATGCGTCGATGCGGCAGTCTGTCTTGTCCGGCTCATTGACATCGTCGAGCGCAAGCCCCACAAAACAGCCGTCTACCACGGCAGCTGAATCGTCATAGGTGTAGCCGTCTGTCGAAACGGCACCGACAAACTTTGCTCCGCTGTCTTTAAGCGCATTGTATATCTCGCCGATAGCCGAACAGAACGTGTCCCCATACGACTCGCTGTCGCCGCAGCCAAACAGAGCAATGGTCTTTCCGGCAAGGTTGGCCTGCTTAAGTGTCTCAAGTCCGTCGTACCAGTCGTCCTGAAGTTCGCCTGCTCCCCATGTAGAAGTGCCCAAAATCAGATTTGTGTAAGCATCCGGAGTTGAAGCGTCTATACTTGAAACGTCAAGCACGTCGGCAGCTCCCACACCCAGCTTGCCGGCTATATTCTCGGCAATGGCCTGACAGGTTCCCGTTGACGAACCGTAAATTATACATGTCTTTTCCATATCAATTTTATCATTTATGAGTTATTTGTCTTTACGGCTGCAAAGATAACGTACAAGAAAATATACTGCAATACCTAAAAATAGGGTTTCTGACAATACCTAAAAATGATTAGGCCATGGCCGTAACGACTGAGTTTTGCACTAAATTAAAGTCAACAGACTCACGAAAACATTTTCAAGAAAAAGTCAAAAATCATGTCATGAGTTTTCTGTAAAATAGGAATCATACTGCTAACATAAGTTAATTTAACGCAATCAACAGCAGCAATAAATTAACCTATATTCACAAGCGACATCTCTTAGAACCTAAAAAGCATTTGTTTTTAATCAAAAAAGCATTGATTTCGGCAGGTAAAACTTGCCGTTTTGCATGCAGAAACCTATGCTTTTGCAACACAAAAAGGCACATATTTGGCAACATCCGACTTACATTTATCTGACAGAATATCCTAAACTACTGATATAATGCCATTTAGCAGAGATTACAATATCCGGCTATTTTTCAGAGAAAAACATACTTTCATAAAGAACAACGCCATTCTGAGAGCGTCAAAATAAAAAAGTTTTCTGTTTCAGCGGTAATATTTCATTACATTTCAGAATGTCATACCGCGATAATGAGACACAATAACAAGATGCAGCAAAATGTCAAACGACACATACAAATATGGCAATAAGGACACAAAACAAAAAAAGTCCGTCTGAGCTTACGCACAGGCGGACTTCCTGATATACGATAATGATTATCTTTCTATGCCACGGTTGTTGAATGTTACGTTCAGAAGCATCAGATACTTGCGGAACTGATCACCGGTAAGAACGTTACGCATGTACTTCAAGTCTTTCTCTACTGCACCGTTAACCATAGATGCACGCTCGTCTGAATTAGCGTTGGCAGCATTCAACATGTCTGCGCAGAATGAAGTGTGAATGTCCTGAACAGCCTCAAGCTGGTCTGAAGAAAGACCGAGGAAGTCAGCGAGCTTGCCGTAGTTAACTTCCATGTTGTAAGCTTTTGCGCTCTCAACGTTGTTCAACTTCTCATCTTCTGCAAATGTCATAGTCATGCTGAGCACAGCTACGACGGTTAAAAACAATCTTTTCATAATCCTTAAATTTTCATTTTACCTTGAGCCCCGGCTCTTTTCTCACGAATCGCCTCAGCTCGTTATCCTAAATTTATTTATCTCTTTTTGTCTTTCGACGGTGCAAAGATACATCAAAATCCGACAAAGCGAAACAAAAATATCATGCTGTTTGCGTTAACAGCTTACTTTTTTGACCTAAATCAAATATTTAAAATACTTTTAGCAATCTGTTTACAATATATTACAACAATATGAAATAACTGCAAAATATTTGTGACATAAAGTAAGACAATACCCCTTCATCCGTTCAAAACGGCAACAAAAGATGCACCAAAAACAGGTAAAGACAGGGCACGAGAACAAGAAACGGGCATGAGAATAAACAGAAAAACAGAAAATTTAAACACGATTTATTTTATTCTGAGCGCAAATTGCATTATCTTTGCACTCAAAAGAAAATTTTAGTCAAGAAATGGAAAGTAACAAGAACAAATACATAGCAGTAGCTTACAGACTGTATGTTGTAGACAACAACTCTAACGAACTCGTTGAAGAGGCTACCGATAATGAGCCGTTCCAGTTTATCAGCGGATACGGCATAACGCTCGATGCATTCGAGAATGCCACTGCCGGGCTGAACAAGGGTGAAGAATTTGACATCACCCTGTCGAAAGACGAGGCTTACGGCGACTATGAGGAAGAGCATGTGCTCGACCTTGACAAGAACATCTTCTGCATAAACGGACACTTCGACCATGACAACATATATAAAGACGCCATTATTCCGCTGCAGAACGAAGACGGAAACAGATTTTTGGCAAAAGTTGTATCAGTAGGCGAAGACAAGGTTAGAGTGGACCTCAACCACCCGCTGGCAGGCAAGACACTCAACTTCAAAGGACATATCGTTGAGTCTAGAGAGGCTACTAACGAAGAAATTCAGGGTCTTATCAACCGCATGAGCGGCGAAGGATGCTGCTGCGGACACCATGGCGAAGACGGAGGCGACTGTTGCTGCGGACATCACCACGGAGATGGCGAAGGATGTCATCACGGACATGGTGAGGGATGCCATCATGAGCACGGCGAAGGATGCCACCACGGACACGAAGGCGGCAACGGATGCTGCTGCAACTAAAGAAAAGAACAGCACAGACAAAGGTCTGAAAAGCATATAGGCAAATACGGCAACAGACCTGAACCTATAACGGCAAAAGGCTATGACACGACAAGCGCTGTAGCCGTTTTGCCGATTTTTTATGTTAAAGTAAAAACGGTTCTGCAAAACATGAGTAACTCTTTCGGAAAATTGTTCAGACTGACCACCTTCGGCGAAAGCCACGGCGAGGCTGTCGGCGGAGTTGTAGACGGATATCCGGCAGGAATAGACATCGACCTTGATTTCATACAAGGCGAGCTGGACAGAAGAAAGCCGGGACAAAGCGCCATAACAACAGCGAGGAAGGAGGCCGACAAGGTTGAAATATTGAGCGGAGTGTTTGAAGGCAAGTCTACGGGCTGCCCCATCGGATTCATCGTGAGAAACTCCAATCAAAGATCGTCCGACTATGACAACATGAAGGACGTTTTCCGTCCGTCGCATGCAGACTTTACATATAATTACAAATATGGCATACGCGACCACAGGGGCGGAGGCCGCTCGTCGGCACGAATAACCATAAGCAGATGCGTAGGCGGAGCGCTGGCTAAGCTGGCTCTAAAGCGTTTAGGTATATCGGTTAATGCCTACACATCACAGGTTGGCACCATCGCTCTCGACAGCGACTACAGGAAATACGACCTTGAGTCGGCCGAGGAAAACATTGTAAGATGCCCCGACAAGGCTAAAGCCGAAGAGATGATAAAGCTTATTTCGGAGGTTAAGGCTGAGGGCGACACCATAGGCGGAACAATTACGTGCGTGATAAAAGGCTGCCCGGCAGGACTCGGAGAGCCCGAGTTTGACAAGCTGCATGCAGCCCTCGGAAGCGCCATGCTGGGCATAAACGCCGTGAAAGGCATTGAGTTTGGAGCAGGATTTGGCATGAGCGCCAGACGCGGAAGCGAAGTCAACGACCTCTTCTTCAATGACAACGGGCGCATAGCCACAAGAACGAACAACAGCGGAGGCATACAGGGAGGCATAAGCAACGGCGAGGACATCTACTTCAGAATAGCGTTCAAGCCCATAGCAACACTGCTGAAAGACCAGACGACCGTAAACAAGGACGGCGAAGAAGTGAACCTCAAAGCCAAAGGACGACATGACCCATGTGTGCTGCCACGCGCCGTACCCATAGTAGAAGCCATGGCTGCCATGACAATACTTGACCAATATTTGTTATCAAAAACAATAAAACTTTAAAATTTTGCAGAAAAGTGTAAAAAGGCGCATAATTATTTGGTTGTATAAAAAATATATCGTATATTTGCATCGACAATTCAGGGTTTGTGAAAATCTTGATTTCGTCTAATTAAGTCTAGTTTAGTTTTTGTGTTGGTTGAGAGCGGTCAATTGGCCGCTCTCTTTTTTTGCTGCACCGTAACATGCTAAAAACAAGCACTTTAGACAAAAATAAAAAGGCAGGACACAAAAAACTTTCTTATCATTTCGTTTTTGCATGACAATTGGCTATCTTTGTACGGAATAATTTTTTAGTGTCATGACAAATGTGTAATCCCTAAATAATTCTATCTATGAAAAGAATTTTATTTTCTGCATTTTTACTGTTTGTTGCGTTAATAGGCATTCAGGCGCAACTTTTATGGAAGATATCCGGCAACGGACTGAGCAAACCGTCGTACATAATAGGCACATACCATCTTGCACCGGCATCTTTTACTGACAGCATACCGGGACTGAAAAATGCCCTAGACGCATCTGAACAGGTTTACGGAGAAATAATAATGTCGGAAATGACTGCTCCTGAAAACATGGCAAAATTACAGAGCGCCATGATGCTCCCTGACGGACAGACGATAGACAAGATGTTCACGGCTGAGGAAATGGCACGTATCAACGCCATGATAAAGGACATTATAGGCATAGACATGACCAACCCGATAGTGGCACAACAGTTCGGGAAAATGTCGCCACAGGCCCTTACAACACAGTTGACCGTACTGATGTATCTTAAAAAGAACCCGAAATTTAACCCGAACCAGACTTTCGACGAGTATTTTCAGAATAAGGCCAAGGAACAGGGTAAGCCTGTTGGCGCGCTCGAGACAATAGACTTCCAAATGGAACTGTTGTACAAGGGACAGACGGAAGAGCGCCAGAAAGAACTGCTGCTATGCCTTGCGGACAATAAGGATATGTATGAGATGATAACAGAAAACATCACCAAAGCCTTCTTTACACAAGACCTGAAGGCCATAAACGACGCTATGGAAGAAAAACTGAACAACAGCTGCGACTACACTCCACAGGAAAAGGACGCGCTGATATATAACCGCAACGCCGACTGGATAAAGAAGATGCCGGAGATAATGAAGAAGAGAGCTACATTCTTTGCCGTAGGAGCCGGACATCTGACGGGAGAAAAAGGCGTGCTGGAACTGTTGAAGAAAGCCGGATATAAGGTTGAAAGCGTAAGACAGTAAGCTCAACAGTATCTGACAAATCATAACGCTACACGGCATAACAGAGACAAAAACGGGCAATGCCCTGCCCCTTTACAGGCAGGAAAGCCTGATGACAATAGCGTTTTGCTACAAAATAATGCTCCGAATATGGGATAGCCTTTATTCGGAGCATTTTAATTTTTACAGAAATAAGCTTTACGACAAATCTAAGCAGGGAAACAGATAAAAATGACAATATTCTGCAATATTAACCGCCAACAAGCATTATGAATAAAATAATGCTACAATCGGCCATAAGACCGCATATTGTTTTATCTATTTGGCGTATTCCTGCTTTCATCCCCCTTTTATGTTCTATAGACGCCTTTTCGCCCGTTTTTCTTGACATAGTTCGTTACATCTGCCCAAGAAGCAAACGGCAAGGCGACGGATATTAAGCTGCTATCCAGCAAAATAATAATGCCCGGTTGGAGTTAAACGGCCTAAATTTATCACTAAACACCCTGTTGAGAAGGCGGAATGGAGCTAAATTAGCCCCAATTATTAGGCAAAACACCATAATAGTAGGCAAATTGACATATAAAAGACCACCTTTCAGGCTCTAAAAGACGGCAAAACGCAACGTGAAAGGTATGCTTCTGCAAAATCGTCAATATGCAAAGACATCCTGATTAAGCTTTTCAAGCTGAAACAGGAATAACACAGCCTCAGGTAAACCGAAATCAGGATTAAATCAAAGAATATAAAGAAAAAGTTTTCTGAATAAACTCGTCACTCATCACAAGCAGACATAACTTACTGATTTTCAACGACATTGAATGTGATGAGTTGAAAAACAGACTCATCACGCCTAGCATAAAGCCTATGCTGTGATGAGTCTGCCTTCAAAGTCGTCACATCATAAGTGATTAAATTACAGCACTTTACATATCATTGTGACGAGTGACGAGTTTATTCAGAAAACTTTTTTATAAAAATCTCGTAAAAAGCAGAAATATCAGCAGTCTTCCAACGTACCGATAATCTCCTTAACCGACTTGCAGCCGTGGCTGTCAAGCCATTCATTAATGCCGTCGCGTACTTTTATCGTAACCTGCGGATCGATAAAGTTGGCTGTACCAATCTCTATTGCCGTAGCACCGGCCATAAGGAATTCGATGGCATCATGGGCATTACAGATACCTCCAAGACCGACAACAGGGATTTTCACAGCCTTGGCCACCTGCCATACCATACGCAGGGCAACAGGCTTCACGGCAGGACCGCTAAGTCCGCCCGTATTGATGCTAAGCAAGGGCTTGCGCTTCTCAATGTCAATAGCCATGCCCATAAGAGTGTTGATAAGCGATACGCTGTCGGCACCCTCAGCCTCAACGGCACGCGCTATCTCGGCTATGTCGGTAACATTGGGAGAGAGCTTTACTATCATGGTCTTGTCGTATCTGGCACGCACAGCCTTTACTACGCTTGCCGCACCGGCACACGTAACGCCGAAGGCCATGCCTCCCTGCCTTACGTTTGGACATGAAATATTCAGCTCTATGGCCGGAATGTTGTCCAGCCCGTTGATACGGGCGGCACATTCAGCATAATCTTCAGGAGACGAGCCGCTGACGTTTACAATCATATTTGTATCAATGTCCTTTATCTCAGGATATATATGCTCACAGAAATAGTCTACGCCCTTGTTCTGCAGTCCCACGCAGTTGAGCATACCCGAAGCCGTCTCTACCATACGGGGATAATCGTTGCCCTCACGCGGTTTTAGAGTGGTTCCTTTCACAATAATACCGCCAAGACCTTCCAACGGTATGAAATCAGCAAATTCGGGGCCATAGCCAAATGTTCCCGAAGCCGTCATTACAGGGTTCTTCAACTGCAATTTGTTGATATTTACGCTTAAATCTGCCATAACAATTTCTTTATGTTTACAACCGGTCCTTCCTTACATACACACACGTTGCCTTCTGTGGTCTTTTCAACGCAGCAGAGACATGCTCCCAGTCCGCAGGCCATCTTATTTTCCAAAGACACCTCACATTCTATACCTTTTGCCTTGGCATATCTTGCCACGGCAGCCATCATTGGCTTCGGACCGCAAGTGGCTATACGGCCGAAAGCCACCTCATTGAGCACAGAATGGTTTGTAACAAAGCCTTTCTCGCCCATTGAGCCGTCTTCTGTCGTTACGCATACGCGCCCGTACTTTTTAAACTCATCTAGCAGAAGCAAATCTTTTCCGGAACGTGCCCCGAGAAGAAATACAGGGGTTATACCGGCATCGCAGAGTTTCTTGCCGAAATACAGCAGCGGAGCCACACCTACGCCGCCTCCAACAAGCAAAATCTTCTCTGAGGCGCCTTCAGGCATTGTAAAGCAGTTACCCAAAGGGAACATGCAGTTAAGCACGTCTCCGGCCTTTAATTGAGCCATACGGCGTGTTCCGTCGCCTATAGCAGCAACGAGAAGCCACAGCTGATTTGTGTCATAATCAACGAAATTAATTGAAATGGGACGCCTAAGGAATGTAGAAGGCGATCCGTCTACTCTTATCTCAACAAACTGTCCCGGGAGCATTTCCGGAAGTCGTTCGTCCTGAGTAAGCTTTATCAGAACATATTTGTCGTTTATATGTTCTACAGAAACGACCTTGAGGTCTGAAACATATTTTTTCATAAGAAACGAATTTATCTTATTAAACCAGGCGCAAGAAAGACTTTATCTCCTTACTTACAGAATACAAAGGTACAAAATAAGCCTGCGCTTTCCAAAAAAAACGAAAGTCACAGGCTGTTAAATATATGTTAAACGGCATATATGATGCCATAAAAGGCTATTTAACGTCAAGAAAAACGCTCAACAATGAAAGACAGACATATGACAGAGCCAATAAATGCCTCAAAAAACGTATGTACATGCCATAAGCCTACAAAAAAGGGCACACCAGCAAAGCTAAATCAACATATTATCGGTTTTTACACGGCAATTCTATTTTTTGGGGACAAAAGTCTCATAGGTAAGGTCGTCAAAATAAACCCTTATCTCTGTAATCTGTCTTTGCGGACGCTCAACATATTTCACTTCAGGCCGAATAACGCTCTCAACATGTCTGTGCACAGACTGTTGAACAGATGCTCCGGCCTGGTTGCCTCCGAAAAGATCCGGCACGCCGCCTCCAAAGTCAGTAACATGCTCACTGCCCATATCTGTATCCTCAGCAGGAGATGGGTCGGTAGTCGGAGTGTCGTCGATGAACATCGAGCCTCTTCCGAACATGAGCCAGTCAGTACTCAGGCGAGGCATTTTGCTCTTAATCGCTTCAACGGTGTTGAGCGTCGGTTTTGTACGGTTGTTAAAAATGCTGCTTAATGATGCAGCAGACATTCCGATGAAGTTAGCGAAGGTCTGTTGACTCATATGTTGAGACTCCATTATCTGCCTGATTCGGTCTTTCATTTCTTCCATTTTCTTACCTTGATGTTGTTTTTTGCTATTTTTCTTAGACTTTACAAAGGTAAATCATTTTTTTGACATACGCAACAAACCTAAATATTATTTTAAAATTTAAATATTGAATTTATAAATTTATATTTGTAAATGTAAATATCTAAATCTTGTAATTTGGTATTTAAAAATACAAATGTAAATTTAGACTATTAAAACGCCCGATAAGCCTTTATTTAAAGGATTTTGCTAACTAATTCATTAGGCGAGCGTTATTTGCGCTGATAAAAAGCGTAAATCTGGCTTTATGCAGTATTTTAAGGCGAAAATAAGTAAAATTGCATAAATTTACTTCATAAAATATCGTATTTAGGCTGATAATCAGGCATTTAAACAATAAATCCGAAAATGCATAAATATAACTTGTAATTTGCAAATTTAAAGATTTAAAATATTAAAATATAAATTCAACTGTCAATATATTTATATTTAAATATAAATTTACGCTTTACATTTATGTTTTATATAAACAAATATAAACATTTAGATAGCTAAATTTTGGTATTGTAAATCATAATAAATGCAAACGCTAAATTTTAACACCTGTTTTTCGGTCGAAAAACAGAAAAATTAAGTATTTCGAAACGAGGTAAAGAAAGCTCAAAAATACACGATTCTGAGAGCGTCAAAAATCATAAAAGGCTCTGATTTTTACGACTTTAACCCTATTTTTTTTGTTCAGAAAAAAATGTGAAAGAGAAAAAAATAGCCCCAAAATGGGGCTATTTTTAGTGTAAAATGAAGAAAATTAGCTCTCTTAACAACTCTCCGACAGGGGTATTTGGGTTGTCTAAACCCTTACTTTTGGCATCTGTCTCTCTAATTTTAGAAATTATCTGCATCACTTTCACACCAGTATAATTTCTCATACCCGTGATGTAGTCCTTTGCAGCCCACCCTGCCCTGAGGTCCAACCAGCGTGCAACACTCTCGTCAGTTTTAGGTTGAGGAGCATAAAATGCTATAAGTAAATTTTGAAAATAAGAGAACAACATCGGTATAAGCATGTATGCATTTCCGGTCTTCGGGTTGTCATTAAAATAATACAAAATCCGTGTCGCCTTCAACACATCACGGTTAACTATCGCGCTGCGTAATTCGTAAGCATTAAAATCCTTGCTCACTCCTATCCTCTCCTCTACAACCTCAGGAGTAACACGCCGGTCATTCTCTGGCAAAGAAAGAATCAGCTTGTCCAGTTCACTCGTCAACCTGCTAAGATCTGCCCCGATATGGTCGGCTATCATCTGGGATGACTTATGGTCTATTGCAGCGCGTCCATAATTTTTAAGATAACTCTCTATGAAAGCCGGCAATTCATAATCACGCTTCTTCTTGCTCTCAAACACCACACCCGTGGCTGCTGCCTTGGCCAATATTTTCTTTCGCCCGTCAATACTGCCGTTTTTATGACACAAAACCAAAACTGTTGATTTCACAGGTTTTTCAACATACTTTTCCAGTTGTTCCCAGTTTTTTATGTTCTGAGCCTCTTTCACTATCACAACCTGCCGCTCGGCCATCATCGGGAAACGCCTTGCCATGTCAACAATCTGACTTGAAGAAACGTCAGAGCCAAAGACAACAGACTGATTGAAGTCGCGTTCTTCAGGAGTAAGAGCATTCGTCGAGATAAAATCTGTTATCTTATCAATATAATAAGACTCCTCGCCCATAAGAATATATACGGGCGCATAATTACCTGCACGCAAGTCGCGCATTATGCTCTCAAAAGTAACGATCTTTTTCTCTGCCATATCTTTATGCTTTATCTGAAAGACATTGCTGCCAAAAAAGGACGCTGACGTTCACCGTTTAAAATAATAATGGCTAACTTTGCAAAAATTACTGAGTCAGCGGCCTGAAGACATAAACTATCTGTCTGCGGCTATAAACTCATACGCCCTAATACATGGCAACTTAAAGCCATTCAGAATGCAAATTTAATAAAATGTATCGATTAAACCTACCTCAATACGAAATAAAAATAAAACAGCAGAACGGCAAGACGCTGATTCTTGACACGCTGAGACGCAAGTTTGTAAGTCTTACACCGGAAGAATGGGTGCGCCAGCATTTTGTTCATTTCCTGACAGAGCACAAAGGTTATCCGGCATCACTCATTGCCAACGAGACAGAACTGACATGCGGTCAGAAAAAACTGCGCTGCGACAGCGTTCTATACGACTCACAGGCGCGTCCGCGCATGATTATGGAGTATAAAGCTCCAACAATAGCCATCACACAGAAGGTGTTCAACCAGATTTCGGTTTATAACATGCTGCTGAAAGTGGATTATCTCGTAGTAAGCAACGGCCTGCAACACTATTGCTGCCGAATGGACTACGCAAATAACAGCTATTGTTTTCTGAAAGAAATACCTGATTTCAGCGAACTTTAACGCCAAACTGCATTAGTTTTTTTGGCAAAGATTTATAAAGAATAAAAACATTACCCCAAAAAGTCTGATTTTTAATCATAAAAAGAGAGCGGACAAACACCTAATTCATTTTTTAATGGTATTTGTCCGCTCTTTATTATATATCTAAACTGCACAAATAAAAGTTGGCAGATTAGCCGTTCTGTGTAAACATGAGAATATTTAACAGGCTAAAACTTCTACATTCCCCTTGCCTTAAATATCTTTTCTTTAGCCTCATTGATTTCCTGGAATTTCTTCTCTGCCGCACGCCTGATATCCTCGCCAAGCGCAGCCACACGGTCTGGGTGATGCTTCAAGGCAAGATTACGATATGCCTTGCGCACTTCATCGTCTGTCGCATCAGGCGATACGCCCAATACAGCATAAGCATCTTCCAGTGTGTCTTTTTGCAGATTCAACATTGAGTCAAGATCTTCCATATCCATGCGCATATAGCGAACGCACTCTCTCAAGGCAGAAATTTCCTCATTTGGCATAGAACCGTCTGCCCTTGCTATCATTACGAGGAAGTTTAGCAGCTGCAAACGCTGACCATAGTCGAGATTCATAGCTATCTGCTCGCAGCTCTGACGTATAACATCCCTGAAAGCATAAGGATTTGTGGCATTCAGCCTCTTCTGCTCGTCAAATAGGCGCAGAAGTATGCTGTTGCCCTGCTCCACGGCCACTTCACCGAAGTTTGCACGCAAAAACTTCCGCACAAATTCCATCTCGCTGTGCATCACCTTGCCGTCTGCCTTAATAATATACGACGCCAGAACAAGCAGAGAGAACAAAAAACTGTTGCGCTGCCCCTCATAATATTGCTGTTCGCGCGTCGCGCTGCCGAAGCCTTGACGGCCAGAAGAAGTACTTCCGTATCCGTTTTTGGGCTCTCCGTCTTTGTTTACCGCATTAATTCCATAATCAAACAAGGCTCCAAGTGCCACTCCGGCCAAAGCTCCGAGCGCACCGCCGGACATAAAGCCCAATATGCCGCCTATCCATTTTCCTGCTGCCATAAATTTCTGTTTTTTACGTTTAAAGCGCCATGCGAGTCTAATATACAAGACAAGATGTCTGACATATAGTCACAAAAGCGCCATTATAATTTCATTTTTAGTATATTTTCCCTTATGCAAATATAATGCAAACGGCGGGCTGAACAAAATAAATTTATTTAATTAAACCCAAATCAGGCTGTATATCGCGGATGTATCGCCATAAACGCTCATGTTTACAAACTTTTTGGACGATACAAGTCTGAACCTTAGAAAATTCTGACGAGTATTACCAACACCCGGCTATCGCCTAAATATGGATTTTTTTGCCTCTTTATCAGATTATTATGCGCCAATGGCGGGCTGCATCAATCACTACGTCAAAAAAAGCCGACAACTCCGTGACGCAAAATCCTATCGTCTGACGCCTGTGTCCCATTGTCAGCAGCTCTTTTTCCTGAGTCATCATACACATTTTCATGCCTTCTGACATGACCATATTCAGACTTATGTCGCCGCTTGCCGACCTTACCACGATGTTTTTGTCTAATTTTTCATCACGCTCCACTGTCCTTGTCACATAGCCTATTGTATCATAAAACGCCCTGAATTCGCTGCGGTCCATGAATATTTTGTTGCGCTCATACTTTCCGTCTGCCGATTTTGTACTTTGAGTAAGTTTGATATAAACATCCTTTCCGGCCTCATTAAAATCGAAAAATATCGTGCTGTAACCCAAATCGAGCCTGCGGCTCCACTGTCCTACGCCATTATCAGCCCGTCCGGCCACGGCCCTTCCACCTTGACTGAATCCACTGGAAGCATTCTGATTTGCAGAAAAACTACGTCCGTTATACGAACGTCCGCCCTGCAAACTGCTTTTTTCACGGTGAGAATCATCTGGAAAACGGCGTCCGGCATACGAACGGCCACCCTGTTGAGGTAACAGTTCCTTAGTTTTTGCCCTATTGGCTTGATTGCCTACAAGGTATCTCACGTTGCTGTATCCGGCCAAACCGCGCTCCAGATTGCCGCCTTTTGAGCAATATCCGACTATAATTTCGTCAGCAAGAGCCATCATCAGTGCGTTGCGGTCGAATGCCGAGCGGGCGCATACCGTATGCACCTCAGGCCCGCAATGGGTTATTATCAGCAGTTGTCCGCTGCCCAAAGCCGCGCTCACAGGCTCGCCCCACTGCTCATGCATCGCCTCTGCCAGCACCAATATTGCCGGAATTTTTCTTTCAAGCAATGATGAAAACACATGTTTTTCCATTGGCGACTGGTCGCCGCACATTACGCAAACCTTATCCGGTTGCAGGGTTGCTATCCATCTGTCCACAGCAGCCTGAAGTCCAGACGGCTCCTTTCTCGAGCAGAAAAATGCCATTTTTCGCAGCTGCATGATATTTTCGTTGCCCAGTTTACTTCTTATTTCCATGTTTTTCGTTTTGTTATCAAATTCAAGGTTATAATATAAATCCAAGCAGTAAGCCTAAAATTAGTCAAGGTTTTATGCCGAAATGCAGATTATCTTATACTAAGATTTATGCAAATATACAAAAAAACGGCATGCCACGTATAAAAACTGATACCTATTAATGCCTTCAGGCAATAAAAACATCATAATCTTCATACACGGCATGCCGTAAAGTCAACACACTTGCCGTCTACATACGGCTTTTCTGGCTCTGTCCTGCTCCCGTGCCCTTATATTTGCTCTTGTCAACATTAAACTTATAGCGCACCGTAAGGCTAACTCTGCGCTGAGCCGGAGCGCCCCAAAGCGTCTCGCGCATAGAGCCATAAAACATGGTCAAGCGCTGGCGTGAGGTCTTGAATAAGTCCTTTACTTGCAGCTGCACCGTAAACCGGTCTTGCATAAATGCCTTATATAAAGACATATCTGCCCTGAAAGACGGCTTCCTCATGTACACATTCTCATCGCCTCCACGTGTAGTATAGCGCATATTTAGCGAAATACGGCATATTTTAGTGTCTAATGTGTTGTCAAAACGGAATGTTCCAACGGGATTGTCGAGCGGATTATGCCCGTGAACCTGCATGGCGAACCACTGCTTCTGCACGCCGAGCATAAGCGACGGATGCCACACTCCAAAAGTCGGACTTATATTAAGCGAGGCGTACATCTTGTCGTACGACTCACCGTTTACCTGCCTGAAAAGCACCACCGACGGGTCGTCTCCGTAGGGTTCGCTGTGCTCTATTATCGGATCAATTACATGCGACCATCCTGCATTCAACATTATCCACTTATAAGTAAGCGCCAAATTGACGTTGTTTGACCTCGACGGCAGCAAAAACGGATTACCGCCCTCATAAGTGTAGCGATTATCGTAGGTTATGTTGCTGCGAAGCTGGTTATAAGACGGCCGGGATATGTCTGACGCATAGCCCAACTGAACGCCAAAATCGCCAAACATGCCCGAAAGCGACAACGAAGGAAAGATATTGTTAAACACACGGCTCTGCTCACCTACATACACTCCGTCGTCATAATAGTCGAAATCTACATTCTCATACCTCACTCCGGCCTGCATGTTCAACGGCCCAAAATGGCGGACATATTCAACAAAGGCCGACGCCATACCCTCTTCTATACGGCTCTTGTCGTCTTCGAGGACGTCTGCCGGAAGCACGCCATAAAGAGTCTTGCGCACCGAATAAGAATACTCTCCGCCAAAAGACAAGGTGCCGCCAAACAGCGGAGACGTCAGCACCAGCTTTGACGCCACAAGATTGTTACGGCCGTCTGACGAAGTACTGACCTGCTGGTTTACAGGTTCCTGTCCTGTTTCCTGATAGTCCTCAACTGTCGTCATGCCTCTTCCCGTCTTGCTCCAATACCAGTCAGCATTAAAGTCAACACCCAACTGACCTATCTTTCCGACATAATATAAATTTCCCTGCAGCGTTGTGCCTTGTCCTGACGCGACATAAGAGCTTAAAAGCTTTTCTGTGAGCAGATCGTCCTTAACGACACTCGATTTCATATATCCCGAAGCGTTGTCCCACGGCATGCGATACCAGCTAAGGCTTGCCCCCAGCGAATGATTCTCGTTGAACATATAGCTCAGCGCCAGTCGTCCATATATATTCCTTTTTTTATATACCTGGTCAAGCGAACTTGGCTGCCGCCATGTCTTGTCAAGATATGTTATCTGCTCCAGCTGCTTCGGGTCAAGTGTGTTAGTTCTTGATATGTTGAACGTTCCACCTATGTCGAGGCCTCCGCTGCGCCAGTTCATGTTTATGTGCTCCTGCCCCGAGGCATAGCCTCGCTCTTTAAGATCGCCCGACAGTCTGTTGTCAAAGCCAAAGCCCTCGCCAACGGCCTTCTTGGTGGTTATGCGTATAACCGACTTGACACTTGCGCCATATCTTGCACCGGGATTTGTTACAACCTCAACAGACTTTATATTGTCCGAACTAAGGCGTTCAAGCTCCACTTTGTCGAGCATCTTGCGCCCGTTTATATAAATTTCGGGCTCTCCGCGCCCAAAAACCTCTATTTTCTCGCTGTTTGCCGACACATTTGGTATGCGGTCGAGCAGATCTTCCATACTTCCTGCCGTCTCCAGCACCGTCCCCACCACGTTTGTCACCATGGCATCGCCCTTCAGCCTCGTCTTCGGCATGCGGCTCCTGACCACCACCTCGCCAAGCATCTGCGTGTCTTCTTGTAGACAGATGCGTCCCTCATTGCCTGTCCTGTCGACATAAACGGTCTTATATCCCACGCCCGAAACGCGCAACAGGCGGCCTTCTGGCGGAACATCGAAACCGAAACGGCCAATGCTGTCGGTCATAACGCCCGTAACATAAGACGAATCAGGCAGCGACAAGGCCACAACATTTATATATGGTATGCCATCACCATGCGCATCCACCACCTGTCCGCTTACGTTCTGTCCTGCTGCCGTCAGTGTCATCAACGTTACCGGAAGCAGCATCATCCGCTTTATATCAACACGTATCTTTGTCATATGTTATGCTTTTTTTACTGAAAATCTTTAACCTCAAACAGCATTTCTGACTTTTTAAGGCTGCAATGCTTTTGATTTTTTCACTTTTAAGACGGATAAGCCATAACAAACGTTGCACGGGCAAGCTTATATTTATTTTTTTTAACAAATACGGTTAAAAACTATATAAAACAACTGAACGTCTGCCGATGAATTACGGCAGACGTTCAGAAAGACTATTATGTATAACACATGACGGTAACTTATTCAACTATCACCTTTCCGTAGTAGCTTTTGTTGCCTTTTATGGCCTTAACAATATACAGGCCGCTGCCCATTGCATTAGTGGCAATTGTTGTTCCAATATAGCGTCCGGCCAATGCACCGTTAGAAGAATATACCTCAACGCTCTCAGGCTCAACACCTTTAATAACAATCTGCTTGTTGTCAGAGTCGTTATAAATCCTTACGGGAGATGTCTCTGCCTTAGAAACGCCTGTAGAGCTGCCTTCTTCCTTGATAATCTTGAACGAATCAAACAGTGTTGCGCTGCCTGCGTCGTTAACGGTGTATGTGCTTACAAATATCGTGTCGGCCGTAACTGTAACGTCGCTGAATGTAGGTTCGCCTGTCTGACCGAATTTTCCAGAGAAGAGTCCCCAGTAATTGTCAACTCCATGAGCCGAATATGCGTCAATCATGGCCTTCTCGTCACGCGGCTCATATTTCTTCTTGCCGGCTGAATTGTTCAGGAAGTACAGAGTGCCTTCGTTTACGTTGAACACACCTCCCTGCTTTCCTGTCATATTCTCACGCACTCCGCCGGGAACAACGGTCTCTACCTCTTCTACAGCACCGTCTACAAGAGTCTTTGTCAGGTTGTTAACCGGGCCGATAACTTCGTAGATATGGTCGTGGCCCTGCAAGGCAACATCTATATGAAGCTCATTGAACACGGGGAGCATGTTTTCACGTACAAGACGTCCGTCGCTGTCGCTCTGGTGCGACTGGCTGCCTGTAAACATGTTCTTATGGAATGTGGCAATGCGCCATTTAACGTCTTTATGCTCCTCTACCTGCTTTCTCATCCAGTCGGCAAGGGCGTCAAAGTAACCTTCTTTCTTGTAGTCCTCGTAGTTTATCACCATGAACAAGGCGTCGCCCTGAACAAACGAATAGACTGTTCCTTCCATTGTAGTGGGCACGGCCGAAGTTGTGTTGAACGTGTTGTCTGTGTTAAAGTGCCATGCAAAGTTGCTGTTTGAACTTGTATCGTGGTTACCCTGCGCAACAACCAGCGGATAGTTCATCCAGATATCCTGCATTGTGCTGAACCACTGCTCATATTCCCATTCAGAATTGTTGGCTCCTGAAGTTTCAACCAAGTCGCCGTTCACCAGCACAAACTTGGCATCGGGCACCATCTTCTGTGCTGCATGGGCTGTTTTCTGAGAAACATCAAACATGCCGTCATTCTGTGCCTGGGTGTCTGTTATATAGATGAACGAGAATCCTTCTTTCTTGTCGTATGACTCGGCTGCTGTGGTGAAGTGGCCAATCTCGCTCCAGCCCTCCTCGTTACCAACACGGAACGAATAGGTTGTACCCGGTTTCAAGTCTTTTGCCAGAGCCTTATGGCTTGTGTATGAGCGCTTTGTGTTGGCCTCAATACCTTCCACTCCGTTTTTGCTCGTCACGTAGTTAAGGTCTTTTACATCAGCAGAAACAGCATCAATTGTGATGTCGGGCTTGCTGAAATCTTCTACACTTGCGTCTGCCTTCAAGACAATCTGCACCTTGCCTGTCTTCACAGAACTGTTGGTAAACCAGGCAAAAGCCATACGCGTAGTAGGATCTCCGTTAAGTGTCATGTTGATGCTGTAAGGCTGACTAGCCGACTGCATTTCTGCCATGAGGCGTGTCAGACGTGTCCATGACGGAACGGTGTAGTTGTCCTGATTCAAACTGATTTCCTGTGCTGATGCTGACAGCATACCGGCTGAAAGGAATGCCACAACTACGCCAGACTTGATTGTGTTAGAAATTTTCATAAATAATTTTGTTTTAATGAAACATAATTAAATTTTCGTATGCAAAATTATCAGTATGGTGTTTCATCTTTCTTACAGCATAACTACGAGTTTGCAGCAAAATAATTACGAAAATAATACACCTAAAAAGCCCATATTTTAATGTACACGTAAGAGATTTTTATTAAAATGAAATAAAATCCAGGTTAAGTTACGGTTAATATAACAGGACGGACAACAGCACAGCAAATAATCTTCGGAATATGTCTTTCCGCAGAATTTTTATGACTATATTTTTACTCAAAGCGAAAAGACGCTCAAAAATCGAAAGTTTTTACCTTAGAAACACTTTCGATTAAATATCTACTCAATATAATTTGTATGGTTTGTCAAGCAAACGACATCTATTTACTTTCAAACTGTTAGTGATAGAGTTACGGGTCATAACTCTATCACTTTTGATGCAAAAGTGGCCGCTTTTCAGGTCGTAAGTCATAGGATTTTTCTGATAAAACGGCTTGGTTTAAATCTAAATCTGTGATTAGCGTCCGTAAAGACGCAGACAAGCTAAAGAAAACGGCTATATATACAACAAAGAAAATGACGCAAAAACTTTTGCCAACAGCAAAGAAACGACAAAAAAACAAAAGCCATAACTACACGCAACAGCCTGTAGCCATGGCTTTTATCGGCAAAACAACATCAATGCTAGCCAAAACATTCTCTTATGCTGTGTAAACGTGCGCAAAGTTGCGCTTCGCTCAGTCCGGCCATACTGTTGATACAGCCCAGCATTGCCGCGCCGCCGAAATTTAGAGACTTCAGATAGTGTATCTTATCCGGCGTAACACCGCCAAGAGCCACAACCTTATTGTCCAGAATGCCCTGTTCTGACGCCTGACGGAGCGTTGCATCAGTGAAGGCAGAGGCATATCCCTGCTTTGACACGCTGTCGAATATCGGGCTGAGAAATACATAATTGCAGTTATCTTTGTGCTGTTTTACCTCTTCAAGAGAATGACACGAACGGCTGACATGACCGCTGTAACCTTCGGGCACAATGTTTCGGCGCGCGTTAAGGTGTATTCCGCGCAAACCATAAGGCTCCGCCAGTTCAAAAAAGTCGTGAACTACAATATGCGAGCGGTCTTCTGCCGACAGCTCTTCAAGCAGGCGCGCACAGTCAGCAGCCGATGCTCCGGGTTTACGCAGATGTATTATGTCAACGCCGTTGGCCAACAGACGATGAAGAAACGTGGCTTCATCTGATAAAAAAACGGGAGAAGTAACTACAATCCAAAGCATTGTTTAAGCAAAAATGAAAAGCGAAAAGTAAAAATAACGAATTTCGGCGTCTGTCTGCACTGACAAAATGCCAGACGGATACACCTTATTATATATAAGGGGCTATGAAGTCCGGACAAAAAGCCGCTACTTCATAGCCCCACACCAAAACTATTTAAGTTTCTTGATAATCAGTTCGGCAACCTTCTTGCCCGACATGAGCATACCGCCGAAGATAGGTCCCATACGGGGAGTTCCGCTTACGGCAGAAGCAGCCATACCGCAGACATAAAGTCCAGGATAAATCTCCTTTGTGCCGTTAACCACCTCATTCTCGCCTGAAACCACGTCGAGCGAGCGCTCGCCGATAACATCGCCTGTATCAGTTGCAAGGCGGATGCCGTTCTTGCGCGCTACAGTCTTGCACATCTCGCTGTCATGGCCTGTTCCGTCGATAACACACTTTGCCATAATGTTAATCGGGTCTACATGCATACCTTCACGCAAAACCGGAGTCCAGTTGACAACAACACCGCTGACAACATTGTCCTTGAACACAACATCCTCAACAGAATAGCAGTTGAATATTGTTGCTCCGGCATGAACGGCCTTATATAGCAGTGCAGAGGTACTCTCAACAGAATCCATCACAAACAGGTCTTCGTCGTAGCTCTCAAAGTTGATGTCAAAGTCTTTCACGATTTCGATGGCTTCTTTCTGCACGACAATCTGATTGAACATCATTGCGCCGCCCCACATACCGCCGCCGGGAGACAACTTGCGGTCGAACTGGGCAACTTTAAGTCCGGCCTTTGCCAGATAATATGCGGCAACAATGCCTGACGGACCTCCGCCTACAATGGCAACATCGAGGTCAAGATTACGTTCCAACTTGCTGAAATAGGTACTGATAATACCCTGTGATACTTTCTTTTCTATCATTTTGTTTTTATTTTTTATATAGTAAATTTCTTATTTTCAATGAGTTAAGCGTTTCCTTTCTTCATGCTTCATTGCGCTCATGCAAGCTTAGCATAACGGCATGACAGGCACATATACAGCCTGTCATACTGCTGCGCAGACAACTTAACGCCGAGGCATTAAAGCCCACATGCATTAAACGTCGCACTCGCCTTCCTTTATCGTCTGGCTTATACGCATGGCGCAGAAGTTAGGACCGCACATAGTGCAGTATTTTCCGCCCACATGGTTGGCCGTCTTGTAGTATTCAAGCGCACGTTCAGGGTCAAGACTCAGGTTAAACTGGTCTTTCCAGCGGAACTCATAGCGTGCCTTGCTCAGCGCATTGTCGCGCACAATGGCACCGGGATGATGCTTTGCCAGATCGGCTGCATGTGCAGCAAGCTTGTATGTCACCACGCCCACGCGTACATCGTCGCGGTCGGGCAAGGCTAGATGCTCTTTCGGAGTTACATAGCACAGCATGGCAGTGCCGAGCCATCCTATCTGAGCCGCACCGATGGCACTTGTTATATGGTCGTAGCCGGGCGCAATGTCGGTTACCAACGGGCCGAGCGTATAGAACGGCGCGTTGTGGCACTTCTCTATCTGACGCTGCATATTCTCAGGAATCTTATCCATAGGCACATGCCCCGGACCTTCGATAAATGCCTGAACATTCTTTGCCCAAGCACGCTCCACAAGCTCTCCCATCGTGTCGAGCTCGGCAAACTGGGCGCGGTCGTTGGCATCATAGACACTGCCCGGACGCAATCCGTCGCCAAGCGAAACGGCTACGTCATATTTAGCCAGAATGTCGCAGATATCATCAAAATGCTCATAGAGGAAACTCTCTTTCTGATGCATCTGACACCACTTTGATATAATGCTTCCTCCACGGCTAACCATGCCTGTCATGCGGTTGTCGGCAAGATGTATGTTCTGCAGACGTATGCCGCAATGGATGGTGAAATAGTCAACTCCCTGCTCACACTGCTCGATAAGTGTGTCGCGGAACAGCTCCCAAGTAAGGTTTTCAGCATGGCCGTTAACCTTCTCCATGGCCTGATACATAGGCACGGTGCCTACGGGCACAGGACAGTTGCGCACAATCCACTCTCTTGTCTCGTGAATATTTGCTCCTGTAGACAGGTCCATCAGCGTGTCGCCACCCCACTTGCAGCTCCACACAGCCTTCTCAACCTCCTCGTCTATGCTCGAAGTTGTGGCCGAATTGCCTATGTTTGTGTTGATTTTCACAAGGAAATTGCGGCCTATAATCATAGGTTCTGCCTCGGGATGGTTGATGTTTGCCGGAATTACGGCGCGTCCGGCGGCAATCTCGCTGCGCACAAACTCAGGAGTGATGTGCGTTTCGATGCCAAGTTCCTTGCAGTTCATGTTCTCACGTATGGCGACATACTCCATCTCGGGGGTTATTATGCCCTGCTTTGCATAGTAAAGCTGGCTCACCTGGCAGCCCTCCTTAGCCCTGAGAGGCAGGGCTATATGCTCAAAGCGGAGAGAATCGAGCGAGTGGTCATCACGCCTCATGCGTCCGTATTCAGACGAAATCTCCTTCAGGCGTTCCACTCCTCCACGCTTCAGTATCCACGGTTCGCGCAATCGCGGCAGACCTTTGCGTACATCAGTGGCAACGTCAGGGTCGCTGTAAGGACCGGAAGTATCATAAATATACACAGGAGGATTAGGACGCTCCGTGCGTTTGTCACCATCAACGGTAACTGTGGGAGTCTGCTTTACGACACGCATGCCCACACGAATGTCGGGAAAGAGTTCACCCTTGAGGTAAACTTTCTCTGAACCCGGATAAGTTATTCTTACATTATTTTCCATAAATATATTATAAGGTTTGTTCTTTTTGATTTATCAGATCTGCTATACGGCGCATCTCGCTGACCGGATCAGCGGCACGCAGAATGCTTCCGCTAAGGGCTATGCCCGTAACACCTGCATTGAAAAGGTCAGGAATGTCGTCGTAGCCAATGCCGCCAATAGCTATGAGCGGCAGGTTTATTCCTCTGTCGTGCATCTGTTTAAGCAGACGTTTGTATCCGTCGAGCCCGAGAATGGCAGCAAGATTCTTCTTTGTAGTAGTGAAACGGAACGGGCCACAGCCGATATAGTCGGCACCTTGGGCGGCAAGACGGCAAATATCGTCGAATGTGTTGGCCGTTCCACCTATTATATAATCAGGACCTAGAATCTTTCGCGCCTCGTCCACCGGCATGTCATTTTTGCCAAGATGAACGCCATCGGCACCAACACGCTGCGCCATCATCACATTATCGTCAATGACGAACGTGGCATCATAGCCGGCGCATAGACTCTTCACCTGCAATGCTGCCGCTTCGAGCTCTGCCTCTGTGGCATCCTTCATGCGCAGCTGAATCCATCGGCATCCGCCTTCAAGAGCCATTCTGGCTGAGTCGACGTAAGTATATTTGTCAGTAAAATGTGTAATAAACTGAAGTCTGTTCATATCTTTTTGTCTTTATTCTTTATCAATTACGATTGCCGGCACAGGACTGAAAAAATGGTTCAAGGGTCCTGTCCCATCACCTATTGTTATATCTGCTCCTGCCGCAAGCGCAGAAGTAAGATAGCGTTTAGCCTCGCCTACAGCCTCAACAAGACTATTACCGCGGGCAACAAAAGCGGCAATGGCAGACGAAAGTGTACAGCCCGTGCCGTGAGTGTTGCGGCTCGTTACAGAAGGAGCCGAATATTCATTTAAGGAGATGTTGCCGTCAAGGATGCTGAAAAGCATATCTGTCTTTACACAGCCCGATGCATGACCGCCCTTTATCAGTACGGAACGAGTGCCATAATCAAGGATGGCGCGTGCAGCAGCCTCAACATCATTAGCAGATACATACGGCATGCCGGTCAGCACTGAAGTTTCAGGAATATTAGGAGTGAGCAGGTCTGTCATGGGCAACAGCCTTTTTTCAAGCAAAGTGAGTGCATCTGAACTCATGAGCATCTTTCCGCTGCTCGAAACCATGACAGGATCGACAACAAGAAAATGCGGACGGCAGTCTGTCAAGGCATTTATTATGGCATCCAATGTTGCTGCATCGTTAACCATACCTATTTTAACTGCATCGGGATGCAAGTCTTCCATGACTGCCACAATCTGGTCGTATACCACCTGTGCGGGCACGGAATGAACATACTTAACGCCCTTGGTGTTCTGCACGGTTATGGCTGTAACGGCAGCCGCGCCGTAAACTCCAAGCGCAGAAAAGGTCTTCAAGTCAGCCTGAATGCCTGCACCGCCGGACGGATCAGAGCCGGCCACAGACAAAGCAACGGGATAACGCTTCATAAAGCAGCCCTCCGCAGCATGCAGCAGTCAGCACCCGACTTTACGGGCATAACGCACAAAAAAGAAATAAAAGTCATACTTAAATCTCCTCTTTTAAGATCAGTCAACACTCTCAAAAGCAGGTGACGCGGAATAACCGCCATAAAAGAATTGCATCAAAATCCCAGCGTCGGCATTATCCGTACTGGTTCAATGTGTATAATCTCAGACACGGCAGCCATAAGGCATGCCGGACACCACCTTTTGAGTACATTGCAAAGATAAGACAAAATAACGGCACAGCCAAACTTTTGCTGTCTTTTTTGTGTGCATTGATATCGTTCACGACACAGAAAACAAAATTATCACTACTGAATCCCGGGACAAGCCGCAAAACAAAAGCCGCAAGACTGATAACAATCTTGCGGCCTACAGACTTAAAAAGTCTCAATTTATTACTATGAAAAACGATTTTCACATTTAATCTACAGGGATGTCCTTGTTGACATTCTTACATCCGAGCAGAGCATAATAAAGAAGGTATGCCAAAGCAACAAGCGGCACGATATAAGAAATCATGTAGCCGGCCTTGTCGGCAATGAAGTTCTGCAACAGCGGCAGTACACCTCCACCGACAACCATCATCATGAATATGCCTGAAGCGGCAGCAGTATATTTGCCAAGTCCTTCCGTAGCAAGATTGAAAATACTTGCCCACATGACAGACGTACACAATCCGCAGAGCACAAGCAGCAGAGCGCTGACAGGCACTGTTACCATTGTGAACGAAGAACCCGTAAACACAGGCATAGACGTTGTTGAAGTCTTAGACGAGAACATTGCCACCAACATGAGCACGATAGCCACGAGCGATACAGTGATCATCATGGCGCGGCTTGAAACCTTGTCGGCAATGAAACCGGCAACGAAACGTCCTACAAGCATCAGCAGCCAGTAAGTTCCGGCAACAAAACCGCCTATGGCAGCAGCATCGCCAACAACTCCTGCACCCTTCGACGTCGTGTCAGAGATATAAAAGTTGAGAGTGCCGGGGATACCAATCTCTATTCCAACATAAACAAAGATACCGATTACGCCCAATACGCAATGGCGGAAAGCCCACGGACTATGTTCAAATACGGTGTCTTGTGTAGCCTTACCCATCTCCGGATCAGCTATCGGTATGAACGAAAGCACGATAAACGCACCGGCAAACACAGTCATGGCAATGTAGAGCACGAGGTTTACATCGCTTATGGCAGTGTCTTTAGTAACTGTACCTACCAAGGCGCCCACCAGCATAGGTGTCAGCGTTCCGGCAAGCGAGTTGAGCGTTCCTCCGATAAGGTTGAGCTGGTTGCCACGGTTGCCGCCTCCGCCAAGGAGGTTGAGCATGGGGTTAACCACTGTGTTGAGCATACATACAGAGAAACCGCATACGAATGCACCCAAAAGATACACCCAGAATCCGGTAAGACCTGTAGGGAAGCCCGACAGATACTGCACGAGCACACCCACAAAACCAACTGCAATGGCCACCATTGCAGTCTTTTTATAACCTATCTTGATAAGCAGCTTGCCGGCAGGTATACCCATAAACAGGTATGCAAGGAAGTTCATCATGTTTCCCATCATGCCTAATGTGTTGCTGCCCATCAGTTCGGGCTGATTCTTCCATATTACGCCAATCGGTGCCGCCAGGTTAGTGACGAACGAAATCATGGCGTAGATAAACATCATAGCTATGATGGCTATGATACGTCCACTTTGTTTATTTGTCTGTTCCATGGTTCTTATTTAATAAGGTATTGCTTTTTATGACAATCTTTCCTCTGGAACAAAATCGTCATCATCCTCTTTCTTCGTTGTACGCTTACGAATTACGCGCTTACGCTTCGGCTTCTCCTCTACAGGCTTTTCGCTCTTAACACCTGCCAGTTCAGGATCTATCATGATGCGTCCGCAATACTCACACACAATAATCTTCTTGTGCATTCTGATGTCGAGCTGACGCTGAGGCGGTATCTTGTTGAAGCATCCGCCACATGCATCACGCTGCACGTAAACGATACCCAGACCATTGCGCGCATTCTTGCGTATACGCTTGAAGCTTGTAAGCAGACGCGGCTCAATCTTCAGTTCGAGTTCCTTTGCCTTCTCCTTAAGCTTCTCTTCCTCAGCTCTTGTCTCGTCCATAATCTCGTCGAGCTCGTTTTTCTTTTCTTCAAGAGCTACACGGCGGTCCTTAATAAGCTCCTCGTTGTTCTGGAGATCTTTGTTTTTCTCCTCAATCTTAACGTTAGCCTCTCTTATCTTCTTGTTGCAAAGCTCTATTTCGAGCGACTGGAACTCAATTTCCTTGCTCAGTGTGTCATACTCGCGGTTGTTCTTAACGTCGTTGAGCTGCTCTTTATAGCGCTCCACGCTAGCCTGAGCCTCGTTAATTTCAGCCTTCTTCTGTACAACGGCATTCTGAAACTCCTTGATGTCGTTCTTTATTTTCTCAATACGTATTGTAAGACCGGCAATCTCGTCTTCGAGGTCCTGAACTTCAAGAGGCAACTCACCTCTCAGGGCTCTCTTTTCATCGATAGCCGACAATGTGGTTTGCAACTGGTAGAGAGTTTTCAGTTTCTCTTCTACAGACAAATCTGTTGGATCTTTTTTAGCCATATTTTATAAGTAGATTATAGGATTAGTGTTGGTCTTTGTGAGATAAGTCACAACTCCCGGACACGCTTCCTCGATTATTGATTTAAATATTTCGTTAGTATACTGTTCGCTCTGATAGTGGCCAATGACGGCAATCTGTATTTCTTGCTCATGGCCGAAATACTCATGATAGTGCATCTCGCCTGTGATAAAGGCGTCGGCTCCCTGTGCAATTGCCTCAGGCAGGAGGAACGAGCCTGCGCCTCCGCAGATGGCAACGGTCTTGATGGGACGGCGCAAAAGCTGATTGCACTGCACACACTCGACATCGAACGTGCGCTTCAGCATCAGCACAAAGTCGTCGGCGGCAAGCGCCTCGGGCAACTCTCCTATCACTCCGCTGCCGCACTCGATGCCCATAACTGTCTTTTCTGCAAAGAAACGGCAGTTATGAAGCTCCATTTTTTCAGCTATCTTGAAGTTAACACCGCCACGGGCATTGTCCATGTTAGTGTGCATGGAAACCACCGTGATATCATTCTTTAAAGCCTTGGCAACGGCACGCTGCACGTCATCGGCATAGGTGATGCGCTTCAGTGCATGAAAAATCAACGGATGATGACTCACGATGAGATTACAGCCTAAAGCCACAGCCTCGTCGACCACTTTTTCGGTAACGTCAAGGCACAATAAAGCCCCTGATACTTCCGCCTCTGTCAGTCCTGCCTGCAGGCCGGCATTATCAAAGCTCTCCTGCAGGGGCAGAGGCGCGAAACGTTCAAGGGCGTCAACCACTTCTCTTATTTTCACGCTTTTCAGCCTTTTAAATAATAATGTGCAAAGATAGCTATTTTCAGCGGCTTGTCAAAGAGCGGCGCAATTTATTTACATTCTTTAACCACTATTATTCATGATGCGCTTCTGCCCAAATCGTCAACAATGCAGCCGGACGACCTGTAGCTTGTCGTACAACAGTAAAAATTCATGACACACGACATGCGTAACATGCCGATTTTTCACACATTTATGTAATTATTTTGCATGTTTATTCTTAAATGAGACAAAATGCATCTTTTTGTTGAAAAACAGAAGTTTTTTGCAGACTTATAGCAGCAGAATTATTACTTTTGCAGCCAAAATTTTCAATAGGTTAGTTATGAACAAAAAGACAAGGATACCAAATCCAATCGTAGCCCTGACTCCTTTAGCCGTTCTCGTGGCCCTGCTGGCCATGGTCATCCCTACCTTCGGGGGCGACGCTCTGCTTGGCGGCAGTCAGGTGTCGCTGCTCATAGCCTCGGCTGTTTGTGTGGGCATAGCAATGATAAAATACAACTACAAGTGGAGCGTACTTGAGGAAGGAATGGCCAAAAACATAAAGAAGGTTACTCCGGCCATAGTGATACTTCTGCTCATCGGAGCCATCTCGGGCACATGGATGCTCAGCGGAGTGGTTCCCACGCTGATATACTACGGTCTGCAGATTCTCACGCCGCAGTTTTTCCTTGCGTCGTGCTGCATAATATGTGCCATAGTGTCTATCATAACCGGCAGCTCATGGACCACCATAGCCACAATAGGCATGGCACTGCTCGGCATAGGCAAGGCGCAGGGATTCGACGAGGGATGGATTGCAGGAGCAATAATATCTGGAGCCTATTTCGGCGACAAGATTTCGCCGCTGTCAGACACGACAGTGCTGGCATCGTCAACAACGGGCACAAAGCTGTTTACCCACATACGCTATATGCTCATAACCACCGTGCCGTCGATAATAATCACTCTCGGCATATTTACCGTTGCAGGACTTGTCATGAGCCACAGCGGCAATGAACAGAGCGAGCTTTTTGCAGGCACGCTGGCACAGACATTCAACCTGTCGCCGTGGCTTCTGCTGGTGCCGGTCATCACGGCTTGTCTCATTCTGGCCAAGCTGCCAACCATCATTACGCTCTTTATATCGTCTGTTATAGCCGGAATATGCATTCTGCTGTTCCAGCCCCACATCCTTCTGCAGATAGTAGACTGCAGCGTTCTCGACTTCGCAACAGGCTTCAAGGCCCTGATGACGTCAATATTCGGAAGCACATCCATATCAACGGGCCATGCCGAGATAGACGCTCTTGTTGCCACAAGGGGCATGCGCGGCATGATGGACACCATCTGGCTGATAATATGTGCGATGTGCTTCGGCGGCGTGATGTCTGCAAGCAACATGATAAGCAGCATAACCAATCTTTTCGTGCGCTTTGTACGCAAGCCCGCTAGTGCCGTGTGCTCAACGGTAGGCGCAGGTCTTTTCTTCAACACATGTACGGCCGACCAGTATCTGTCTATCATCCTGACAGGCAACTTGTTTAAGGACCTTTATCAGAGCCGCAGACTTGAGAGCAGGCTGCTGAGCCGCACCGTAGAAGACTCTGTAACGGTTACTTCCGTGCTGATACCATGGAACTCGTGCGGCATGACTCAGGCCACGGTGCTTGGCGTAAGCACGCTGACCTATCTGCCCTACTGCTTCTTCAACATACTCAGTCCGCTGATGTCCATCCTTGTTGCCTTCACAGGCTTTAAGATAAAACAAATTATCACGCAGCCAAAAGAAGAGAACATAACAAAAGTGGCATAACATACCTGAATATTCATTTATACAGACATAAAACAAATGCGACAAAAACTTACCGCTATAGGTCTTTTCGCTTTGAGTATGACCAATGAGCGATAAGTTTTTGCCGCATCAGTAACTTAATTATCTGGATAATTCTAATCACATAAATTATTTTACATATCTTTATATTCTGTCTGTCTTGAATATATCGTTATGCTTTCTGTCATGTCAGAATATATATCCAAGAGTAAAGCAAAGGCTGTTATTGTTGATTTTATATCGGTGAAGTTGTGTATATGGCTACCTTGCTGTTGATATATCCGTCATATGGCTTTCAACTTTCTGCGGTAGTTCCGGCCTTAGATGTGCCGGCTATATCTGACTCAACATATTAGAATGTCAGGCCTATTCCAAAAGAAATAGAGTGCCGTGTGCTATTACTCTTGAAAAATTCAGTTTTATCCATTGCCTCATTATAATAAGCTGTTGTAATATCACAAAAGTTTTTTAAGTCATACGCAATCTGAAAATTCAGTCCGAAATGTCGCATTATCATCCAAGTATAACCAATACCTAATCTTCCCGAAAAACCGGAGTTGCTATCATCACCCAACTTCAGACCATAACCTAAATCTGTAAACAGATATGCCTGTGGCTGTTTCCTTACTGGTTTATAGCGCAATGTCGCAAACACTGGGTATGTATTAAAGTCAGGTTCGGTGTAACGAGCCAATCCCATGCCTATCCCGACCGACCATTGTGTTGCCACATCGTAGCGCGCAGCGACTTGCAACAAGTTGCCACCCATCTTATACGAGCCTCTATTATACGTATATTCTGCGAAATTTTCAGACAAGCCAAGGCTGTATTGGTAGTCTAAGTCAAAATGTAATTTTGATTGCGCTAAAGCAGTTACAGAAATGAAGCTCGCCACTATTATTGATACAAATATTCTTCTTGTCCGTACCATAGATATAAAATTTAATTAGTTTAATCTTTCTTGATATATATTCCGTTCAAATGATTTCCCGGTTTCCCTGTCAAAATGGTTTCACCGCCAATATTTTTTCACTTTTTCCCTATATTTATCGGGGTAGCCGTATTTTCACACCATCAACAATGACAACTTTAAGTTGCATTGAACAACTATCATTGATTAACACATACCGCCACAACAACTCACGACAAGAACTATCCGACACATACCCGGCCGTTACCATACAGCCCCATGCCGATAAGTTCCTGTCGTTTCAGAAAATTGCCATAAGGCATTGCCTATCACTGCAATTGTCTTAAATATCCATAATCATGTCAGATATGAATGTGTTTTTGCACTTTTTGTTGTGTCAGAACACATATCCAAGAGTTAGACGCAGACTATTGTTGTTGATTTTATAATAGTCGTCCTGATTAATCAACCCACGCATATATCCGGCTGAAATCACATAATGGTCTTTCACAGCCAGCTTAAGTTCTGCACTGCAGCCAAAATCCCATCTCTTTATCGGTGATATCGTATATGTGTCAATCCGGCTGCTGGTATATCCGTTGTATGGCTTCCAGCTCTCTGTTATGGTATTAGCCCCTGACGTTCCGCCAATGCATGATACGACATCGCCTTTAAACGAGTCGACACCATAATGTCCATAAACCCCAACCATAGGAGTAAGCGACATGTCACTGCCCAACCTGAAGGTATAGCCAACTTTCAGAGGTATCTCAAGCGACATTGTCTTCACATTAACCTCGCTGAACTTCATCTCTACCGGATAATATTCCGTCAATGCACTGAACTGTCCGTTAGATACAAGCAGGCTTATCCCCGATGCCAAAGCAACGTTATTGTTGAATGTATAGGCAACATCACCGCCCACAACAAACCCGGCCTTAATCTTTGACTCATCAAACGGAGGATTGTTCTTAGCCGAATACCACAGCAAATCTGTGCCGGCATGTACGCCGAACTTTAATCCCTGAGCGTTGACATGCAGAGCTGCAACACACAAAATAAACAATAAAATCTTTTTCATTTTTATTTATTATATTAATATTAGAAACTGTCGCAAAGGTATACAAACGCATACAAACCTGCAAACAGCGCGGACAAAACTAATTTTCGGTAATCACTGAAAATCAATAAGTTACATAAACAAAAGCGGACAAAATCACTTGATTTTGTCCGCTATATCAATAGTTTCTTTATCATTTCGCAGCTTGTTAAGTGCCCTGCTCCGCGTTTTACGATATGCTTCGTCCGAAAGACCAAGCATATACTTTATTATGTTTTCATCCTTACCCATATTGCGCAACACGCAAAACAGTTTCTCCTGAATGGTAAGTTTGCTGCCTTCAAGTTTCTCTATACGATGAACAAAAGTCATGTCTATAACCCTATAGCACTCTATAAGCGATTCGCGTTCGCTCTTGTTAAGTTGAGAAATATTCTCATTGCGCATCACGCTGTAAAGATAATGCAGTCCATGCTCTATTTCTTCGAAACGCGACAAATAGTCTTTCAGTTCATCCTTGCTTACCGAAAGTTTGCCGCTTAGCTCTGTTATAGCAGCCTGCTTTTCACCAATAATGGTCTTTAAAACCTCTGTCTTTTCTTTTATAGTCTTATCACCGTCTTCCTTTATCTTATTTATTCTTATCTGCATCTGCAGCAAATCGTTTTTCAATGCGCTTATCTGTGCGGCACGCTTACGCAGCCTTCGCCCGGAAACAACAAATGCTGAAAGCACCGACGTAATTACGACAAAACAAATAAAAACTATCATTGTCATTTTGCGCCTTGCAAAACGCCTGACAACCTCTTGGTCATATTTTTGCCATAAATCTGTTGCAAAGCTAGCATTAACAAGTCTGTTAACTACCGTAAATGCCGAATCGCGACGGCATTTCATAATATAAGCTTCCTTAAACTGTCCCTTTGCAGCATAATATTCGCTCAATGAATTGTAAAGCCATACATTAGATTTTGCGTTATCTGAAGACATCAGTACATTTACCAGCGAGAAGGCATCCTTCTCACGACCAGTCTTCAAATATAAATCAGCCAGCAGATTAAGTGAACGCCAGTCGCTACCGCCATAAAGCGACACATTTAGCATTTTCTTTGCAAACCTCATGTCGCCATGCCCAATATGCATCTGCATGAAAGCAATCTTGTTGTAAACATTATTCATACCAGGCACAAAACTGTCAGGTATACATTGTTCAGCCTTTGCCACATACGTCAGCATGCTGTCGCGCCGTCCGGCAAGTCCCATGGCAAGCGCCATGGCGTTATTTCCACGCATTCGCCACTCATTGCTGACAATGCCGGCTGATATTGTGTTAAGCATACGTGCATAGCGCAAAGCGTTTATTGTGTCATGTTGCTTCATGTTGAGCATGGCCAAATGCTCATATATGCGCATTGCCATGACAGAGTCTCTCACATCGTCAATCAGGCGTGCCGCCCTTATCAAATCACATTCCACATCATCAGGCGAAGCACCTTGCCTAAGCCTGATCATGCCCATATAAAGCCAACAGCGCTGCAACATGGGCTTGTTGTCGGTATCTGCATAATAAGTGATGCTGCGTTTCAATGCAACCGAATCTGTGTTAACCACAAGCCGACTAAGGACATACGACATAAGCATGTCGTAATAAGCAACATCTTCTTCAGAAGACAGGTCGAAAGTCGTCATCGAATACAATATATTATAGGCTGAATCCGGATTGTCTTCAGCCAGACTGTCAACAAGTCTGAGTGTTGACGACGAACGACCGCTATCGCAAGATGCGGCTATCGAAATTGCGGCTATTACAAAAAACGAACATTTTATCAAGCCTGATATTGTTTTCATGTCTTATATTTATTCTGTGTTGATTATAGCTGCGGAGTTACCAATTTGCAATGTCTGCCGTAGCTTCCACATTTTTCTCGACATTATCAGGAAGCGAAGAGAAGAAGTCGATGCCCGTGATGCGCTCCACCTCGTCTACGGTGTTAACGTATGAATCTTTTGGCCGGTTGCCTGAAGTATTCTTGTAGATAAAGCCTATTGCCTGCGGATCATCGCCCGTGCGCAGCACTACTTTGAAAAATGCCTCTGGCACAACCACCTTGTTCTTGCCTATTGTCTTGTGCTTACCTTTATATAATATAGGGCCGCAGACTATGTACAGGTCGCCGTATTTCTTAGCCCATTTGCGGCATGCCATCTCCATCTCGTTCCAGTCGCCGCGGTTAAGATTGCCGTTCTGCGGACACATGTTTGTAAAGAGGAACGACTCTTCCATGGCTTTCTTGCTCCATTTGTTGTCGGCAGCCGGACACATGTGGCCACGGTCGTAGCCCGAATTATAGTAGTCCCAGTCTGTTGCGCGCGGCTCCGGCACTTCCGTGTCCTCTGCAAAGTCTACGCCCGAGCGCTTTGCGCTTCCCTCGGTGCGTTCAGCCGTAAGATGCCATGCCACCCAGTTCGGCAGCAGAGTGGTCTTGTTATACGATGCCACATATCCCGTGCGCTTCAGTATCTGCTCAGGTGTCCCCTTCGGTGATGTCTGCATAACCAGCTTGTCATCGGCTTCTGCTGCTCCGGCAGACGCATCGCATGCCCCGGCCTCGCCGTCTTTCTGGTCAAGTTCCTCTACCAGCGCCTTGCCAGCCTCGCTGATAAGCGCCTTGTTATTCTTTGCCAAGTCGCACGAACACAGCGCGACGACCGCAATAAACAATAAAAAATAAGCTCTAAAGTTCTTCATATCATCTGCGAAGATAGCTATTTATACGGTTATAAACAAGAAAATCGGGCTGATTTTACAGCTTATGCTATAAGACCAGCCCGACTCTTTTTATTCTACGTCAGCTTAAACAGGCATGTTTACGCGTCCGTAGTTGTACATTTTCAAAACGTTCACACAATACTTGTTGAACTTCTTGTTGTCTAAAATCCTGTTAACAATCTTTTTCATAATCTTTTTACCTTTCCTATTTTTAATTTCTACCTGTAGGATGCATCTTCACATCCTTGTTATCCTTTTTCCTTTATTTCTAACGCAAAGGTAATACCATTTTCAGCATGTCAGAACGTTTTTGTCTATGAATTTGGCTTATAGTGCCTCTATTTTGACATGCGTCAAACAGGTTGATTTACATCAACGAAAATCTGACATAATGACACCTTATATAATAAAATGCAGCTTTTATTTGCTCATTATCCGCACTTATATTATTTTTGTAAAGCAATCAGAAAAGACATACACACATTTTGCATAACATAAACAAAACCGAAGCAAGAAGTATGAACAACAATGCCATATTGCTGCCCGAATGGGCAAATCAAAGCGCCATACAGCTGACATGGCCGCACGAAGGCACCGACTGGCGTGAGTATCTTGACGATATATGCGCAACATACGCCGAAATGGCTGACGCCATAACACGATATGAGAAGCTGCTCGTGGTTGCCCCTGAGCCGGAATTGGTGAAAAAGGAACTCAGCAAGAGACTGACAAGCTGTCAGTTGGACAATATAATATTCCATAAATGCCCCACAAACGACACATGGGCACGCGACCACGGATTCATAACACTTGGCGGCGACGGCACCTACACGCTGCTCGACTTCCGCTTTAACGGATGGGGCAACAAGTTTGAAGCCGCTCTTGACAACGCCATAAACCGCAGTCTGTACGACAACGGTGTCGTAGAAGGCACTTACACCGACCTTAACAGCTTTGTGCTGGAAGGCGGATCTATTGAGAGCGACGGACGCGGCACCGTGCTGACCACAAGTCAGTGTCTTCTGGCACCTCACCGCAACCAGCCGTTAACACGCAGCGAGATAGAGCAGAAACTGAAAAGTATGCTGCATGCCGAACGCATCTTATGGATAGACTACGGACATCTTGAAGGCGACGACACCGACGGCCACATAGACACACTGGTAAGAATAGCTCCCGACGACACCTTATTATATATAGGATGTGACGACAAGAGCGACAGCCACTATGACGACCTGAAACGCATGGAAGAACAGCTGAAGACGTTCCGTACAGCCGACGGCAAGCCATACAGACTGATGCGCCTGCCCATGCCTGCGGCAATATATGACGACGGCGACAGACTTCCGGCCACTTACGCCAACTATGTGATAGTGAACGGCGCCGTTATTTATCCTACATACAATCAGCCAGACAACGATGCTGAAGCCGAAAGAGTAATCAAAGCGGCCTTCCCCGGCAGAGATGTCATAGGCATAGACAGCCGCACCGTTATACGTCAGCATGGCTCGCTGCACTGCTGTACGATGCAGCTCTACAGCAAAATAACGGAACAGAAACAATAAGCCATAAAAGCATATACGGCTCATAAAATCCTGAATGTCAACACATAAGGCAGCAGCCGTAAATTAAATCAAACAAAACAACAGCAAAACAGAATGAAAACAGGAATAATTCAGCAACATAACACAGCTGACAAGAAATACAACATGCAGCGCCTTGCAGAAAGCATAAAGGCACTTGCATCTGAAGGAGCAGAACTGATAATATTGCAGGAGTTGCACAACTCGCTGTACTTCTGCCAAGTTGAGAACGTCAACAACTTCGACCTGGCAGAGCCGATACCCGGTCCGTCGACCGAGTTTTTCGGCAGTCTGGCCAAAGAACTTGGCGTGGTAATCGTTACTTCGCTTTTTGAAAAACGTGCAGCAGGACTTTACCACAACACTGCCGTGGTGATAGAACGCGACGGAACTATAGCAGGCAAATACCGCAAGATGCACATTCCTGACGATCCTGCATATTACGAGAAATTTTATTTCACACCAGGCGACCTTGGTTTCCACCCCATTGACACATCTGTAGGACGTCTCGGCGTGCTCGTATGCTGGGATCAGTGGTATCCGGAAGCAGCCCGTCTGATGGCTCTTCAGGGCGCCGAAATGCTAATCTACCCCACAGCCATAGGCTTTGAAAGCTCTGACGAACCTGCTGAACAGCAGCGCCAGCGCGAGGCATGGACAACAGTGCAGCGCGGACATGCCGTAGCCAACGGACTGCCTGTGGTTGCCGTAAACCGCGTGGGACACGAGACCGACCCGTCGGGAATGACGGGCGGCATAGAGTTCTGGGGCAGCTCATTCGTTGCCGGACCGCAGGGCGAACTGCTATACAGGGCATCAGACCATGAGGAAGAGCGCAAAATAATAGACATCGACCTGACCCACAGCGAGCAGGTGCGCCGTTGGTGGCCGTTCCTTCGCGACCGCCGCATAGATAAATACACTGATATTGTGAAGCGCTTTATCGACTGAGACATCACATCATGGCATTAAATTCATAATGTCACATATGTCTCATTTGTCTCATAAATAATTAAAACAGCAATGGAAGGAATAATCTTAGGACTCCTCATCCCCCTGATGGGCACAATGTTAGGCTCAGGTTTCGTGTTTTTCATGAAGAAAGACATGCCCCCGCTGCTGCAGAAAGCCCTGCTTGGCTTTGCCTCAGGCGTTATGGTGGCAGCCTCGGTGTGGTCGCTTCTAATACCCAGCATGAATATGTGCAGCCATATGGACAAATGGTCTGTCATGCCTGCAGCTGTCGGTTTTCTGGCCGGCATAGGCTTCCTGCTGGCCATCGACTATATCACGCCACACCTTCATCTTGGCAAGTCTAAGCCCGAAGGACCGCGCAGTCATCTGTCACGCACGGCAATGCTTTCGCTAGCCGTCACCATACACAATCTTCCTGAAGGCATGGCTGTAGGCGTCGTACTTGCAGGAGCCATGCAGAGCGGAGCCGGTATAACGGCAGCCGCAGCCCTTGCAATGTCACTCGGTATCGCAATACAAAACATTCCCGAAGGCGCAATCATATCTATGCCCATGCGCGCAGAGGGCAACAGCCGAATGAAGTCGTTTCTTTTAGGCAGTCTAAGCGGAATAGTAGAACCGTTAGGCGGACTTATAGTCATTCTGCTTGCCTCGATGATGACGCCCGTGTTGCCTTATCTTCTGGCCTTTGCAGCAGGAGCTATGATCTACGTTGTTGTCGAAGAACTTATCCCCGAAGCCTCTGAAGGCGAACACTCCAACATAGGCGTAATTGGCTTTTCCGCCGGCTTTGTCCTCATGATGATTCTTGATGTCGTACTGGGATAAGAGATGATAATTTGGAATTGAGAATGGAGGATGGAGAATTATGATTTGTATTATTGCTCCTATCCATCAAGAGCAATCATAATTCTCCATCCTCCATTCTCCATTCTCAATTTTCTAAATAAGATTTAGAACATCAGCAACAATTTGTTCCTCGGTCAGATGGTTGTCGCGCAGCAGCTGCTCAACATCATATCTGTCGTAAAGAGCCTTACGCACGCCGAAACATATTATCTTCATTTCCGATGGTCCGTAATAGCGGCTTATACGCTCTCCGAAGCCACCGTCTATGCATCCATCTTCTATCGTAACAACCAGTTTGTGGTTTTTCTTCAGACTTTCAAGCATTTCTTCGTCAATGCCGGACACAAAACGGGGATTGATAAGCGTGGCATTTATACCTTTACCGGCAAGCATATCTACCACCTTCTGACCCTTCTGATAGAAGTCGCCAAGAGCAATCACGGCCACAGTGTCGCCCTTTTTATCCATCTTATACTTATTCAGCTGGCTGTAGTCCGTGTCATACTTCTCATCGCTATGTGCCACGAGAGCCTCCGGTATGCGTATTGCCACAGGATATTCTGTCTGCTTTATAGCCCAGTCTTCCATGGCAACAAACTCTTCATATGTCGTCGGGGCAAGATAAACAAGATTAGGAATATGACTGAGCATAGGAATATCAAAGAAACAAATATGCGTTATGTCGTTCATTCCGTAGACAGACGCGCCTACAACATTTATCACAGCAGCATTTCCGTTCACACAGAGATCCTGTGCAATCTGGTCATAGGTGCGCTGAATAAATGTGGCATAGGTCGTGTAAACAGGTCTTACGCCGCCTTTAGCCATACCGGAACTCAAAGCCACAGCTTCTTCCTCGGCAATGCCAACGTCGATATACTGGCGTCCCATCTGTTTCCTTATCTCCGGAGTAAAGCCTGCTCCACCTGGAACGGCAGACACTACGGCAACCAACTTCGGATCGTTCTTTGCCTTCTCTGCAAGATACTGGCCTATAAGTGCCGGAAAATACTCCTCGCCATCACCTGCATAAGCCTTCAGATTACCAGTCTCGAGGTCGAAAGGCATACTCCAATGGAATCTTTCCTTATTCTCTACTGCAGGCGCATAGCCATGTCCTTTCTCCGTATGAATATGTACAACGACAGGGCGTTCGGCGTCCTTCACTTGCTTAAATGCGGCTATAAGCGAGGCTATGTCGTTGCCGTCCTCAACATAAATATAGTCGAGTCCCATAGCCTTAAAGAAATTTAGTTCTGCTTTTCCGGCTGTATCACGCAGCAGTTTCAGGTTTCCATACAGTCCTCCGTGGTTCTCGGCAATAGACATTTCGTTGTCGTTAACCACTATTATCATGTTTGTACCTATCTCAGCGGCCATGTCAAAGCCCTCAAAGGCCTCGCCTCCGCTCAGAGACCCGTCACCAATAACAGCCACTATATTCTCTTTTCCGCCCCGTATGTCGCGCGCTTTCTGCAACCCTGTAGCCAAAGCCACAGACGTAGAAGTGTGCCCTATCTCAAAACAGTCATACTCAGGCGACTCTTCCGGCGAACTGTATCCTGACACATCATCAAAGCGCTTGTTGTCTAAATATCCGTAAGCGCGGCCTGTAAGCATCTTATAAGGATAAACCTGATGAGACACATCGAACACGATTTTGTCCTCGGGAATGTCAAAAACATACACAAGTGCTATCGTCGCCTCTGTTATACCGAGGTTAGGGCCCACGTGACCTCCGTGATTGCTGACACGATTAAGCACACCTTCACGAATTTCTCCGGCAAGGACATCAAGCTGCTCAATACTAAGTTTGCGGACATCCTGCGGACTATTAATTTTCTCTAAATACATAAATATATTTCCATTTATCTTATTTCAAAGGCAAAATTACAACAAACCCTACAAAAACAGGATAAACAAATTACATTAAAAAGTAAACATTCTACTCTTTCACACCTTTCAGACAGTAAACATTAAGCCATTCAAGACACCCAAGTTGGTGTGATGAATGGCCATTACCCCACTGCTGAACAGCCATAAAAGCAAGCCTGACAGCAGCATCTTTCACATCTTACGCCTCAAATTTCACATTCAGCTTTCAGTTCATACGAGGCGTTACGGATTATTTCTCTCCGTCATTTTCAGGAGCCACATATTTGCCGTCAACCTTCAACGGCTCAACATGAAGCCCCACATGAGTATCTTCACCAAAATGCTCACGCAGTTTCTCTTCTATATCGCTTGCCCTTCTGTGGGCCTCATAAAGAGATATGTCTCCCGGCATACGCAGGTGCATCTCTATCGCTATGTTGTTTCCTATACGCCTTGTGCGCAGGTTATGTATTCCGCTCACGCCGATTTCACTTTCGGCAATGCTCTTTATCTCTTTCTCCACATCATCAGAAAGACTCTTTTCCAGCAGTTCATCAGATGCCTGACGAATCAGTGTCAGGGCTGTCTTGATGATGAACAGACTCACAACAACAGCTGCTATCGGGTCAAGCACGGCCCAACGGGAGCCCAGGAATATGGCTCCGCCAATACCCAAAGCCGTACCTATTGACGAGAATGCATCGCTTCTGTGATGCCATGCATTAGCTATGACAGCCTGAGAGTCGACAGCCTTGCCAACCTTAACAGTAAAACGATAAACCCACTCTTTTAGAACCACGCTGAGCACAGCGGCAATGAATGCCACATATCCCGGCTGCTGAAGCGGCTCACCGTTAAGGGCCATTATGATTTTCTCCACTCCGCCATAGCAAATCATCACTCCTACAAAGAGCAAGGCCAGTCCGATGAGCGATGTTGCAAGAGTCTCATACTTGCCGTGTCCATAATCGTGGTCGCTGTCCTGCGGTTTGTTACTCAGCTTGACAAACAGCAGAACGACAATATCCGTTATCAAGTCTGACAATGAATGGACAGCATCGGCAATCATGGCGGCCGAATGTCCAAGTATTCCGAACACAAACTTCAGCACGACAAGAACAATGTTGACCACGCTTCCTAGCACAGTCACCTTGTAGATTTTCTTTTCACGCGTTTTCTTATCCATCATTTTTACCTGTAAACCAATATTTATAAAAACCGATAATTATTTTATCCTCAATATAAAGTTGACGCTTCCGCCGCCTGACTTTTACCTGGCAGCAGAAACGTCACATAATATCATATATGCTGCAATCTCTTCATACACACCATAACATGCAGCCCGGCTTATTGCCGCTCCTCATGTTCTTTCTTGCCAAACTCCGGATCGATGTCGACAAATGCCGCGACAAGGAATGTGATGATACAAAGAATGACAACTATGATGAAGAACCACAGATAGCCCACAAGCTCCTGAAGATATCCTGCCACAAGTCCGGGCAGCATCATCGACAGCGCCATCAGCGCCGTACACAGTGCATAGTGAGACGTCTTATATTCACCCTGACTATAATAAATAAGGTAGAGCATGTAAGCCGTAAAGCCGAAGCCATAGCCAAACTGCTCAATAAACACGCACACGTTGATAATAATGAAACTGTCGGGCATGGCGTAACTCAGATAAACATATACAAGGTCAGGCAGCGTTATGGCGCACACCATGGGCCACAGCCACTTCTTCAGTCCGTCGCGTCCGGCAGCCATTCCGCCCAGAATACCTCCGAGCGTAAGTCCTATTATGCCAACCGTGCCCTGCACAAAGCCATATTCCTGAGGTGAAAGTCCCAGTCCGCCATTGCTTCCGCTGTCGATAAGAAACAGCGAAGAAACCTTCGCCAAAAGTCCTTCGGGCATACGGTAAAAGAGCATGAACAGGAAAGCTATAAGCACCTGTTTTGCCGGCATCTTGGTGAAAAACGTCTTTACAGACAACACCAGCTTTGTCCACACCTCACGTGCACCGGCATTGCGCAGTCCGCGGTCTGACACAGGACACGGCAACACCAGGCTGTGCCACAGCCACAAGGCTATGAACAAGCCCGTAACGCCATAGAACATAAGGCTCCACGAATACTTTATGCTGTTGCGGAAAAGCACCTGCAAGTTGCCTGCAATCATCACAAGGACGCCCTGTCCGAATATTGTCGCAAACCTGTAGAACGTACTTCTGATACCTACAAACCACGCCTGTTTATGCTGGTCCATGCCGAGCATATAGAAGCCGTCGGCCGCTATGTCATGCGTGGCACTGCTGAACGCCATTACCCAAAAGAAAAACAGCGTGCCCTGAAGCCAGAAACTGGTGGGAATGGTGAACGCCACGCCGCCAAAAGCCGCACCGATGAGCAGCTGCATGGTGATTATCCACCAGCGCTTGGTCTTTACTATGTCTACAAACGGACTCCAAAGCGGCTTTATTACCCAGGGCAGATACAGCCACGAGGTGTAGAACGTAATCTCTGCGTTTGTCAGTCCGAGCTGCTTATACAGGATGAGCGAAATTGTCATCACAGCCACATAAGGCAGTCCCTCGGCAAAATATAGTGTAGGAACCCAGCTCCAGGGGTTCCTGCTCAACTTCTTACCAGAATTCATTTTCTTGTTCAAAGTTTTATGTTAACCATATATTTTTCTTATTTCCGCACCACGGTAGTAGTGCAGAAGAATCTCATCATACTTATATCCGCGCTCACCCATCACGGCAGCACCGATCTGACAGAGGCCTACTCCGTGGCCCCAGCCTGCACCGGTAAGCACAAAGCGCTGCGGCACGCCGTTGCTGATGTCTGCCCTGTCAACGACAAACGCACTGCTGTAAAGATGGCTCTCGCTCAGCACGCGCCTTATTTCAAGCTCCTTGCCGATGGTGAACGAGCCCTTCGTGCCCACAATCTTCAGTTTCCATATACGTCCGCTCTTTCCGCGGGCAACAGGCTGAAGGTCGACAATATCCCCGAGATCCAGTTTCAACTTGGCAGCAATAAGTCCTGCCAGTTGCTCCTGTGTGTACTCCACCTTCCAGCGGTAGAAGTCGGCAGTCTCCTGATCATAGTCGTTGAGCACCTGTGACAATATTTTCTTGTCGTGCGTGTTGCAGAAAGCTTCGCCGTTGCCTCTTATCCATGTCTCGGCCTCATCTTCCTTCGTCAGGTCGGGCAACACGGCTCCGCCTGAAGCATTGTCGCGCAGGGCCACCAGATATGGCTGCGGCGTGTCCTCCCAACAATACTGATACTCCTCGGTTATGCCGCCGCAGCATTTGCTGAAACGGGCATCGCAGATGTCCTCACCCGACATCAGTATCTGTCCGCGAGTCTCGCTCACGGCCTGCTCCACATGCCTGTTCTTGGCTTTGGTTATGCCCTGATAGCGCTGACAATGGTCGTCGGCACACACGTCGAATATGGTATGGTCGTCGCGGTCGTACCAGCGTATCAGCTCGTCGTCTTTCTTGATGAACGAGAAGAATCCGTTGCCTCCGCTGCTCTGACGCTTGCGGCGCTCCATCTGTGCCAGCAGCCAGCTGCGCGATATTACGGCATGAGCCTTGAGGAACTCAAGCGACGAAGTGGCTTTCATCTCACTCGAGATGACGCTTATCAGATAGTTTTCCACGGGCAGGCGGTTGATGGCACATATCTTGTCGGCCTCAACTACTATTTTCAGCGTACCCTGGAAAGTCTGTGTCTCCTTGCGCTCCCAATGGAAGTTTACTCCAATGGTTACGTCGCTCAGCGAGAACGACGCGTCCTTGTCACAAGGCGTAAACGTAAGTTCACGGTAAAGATTGCCGTTCCACAGGATGCCTCCCTCTGAGAACGACACCTGCTGCGGTCCCGTGATAACCTCGCCCTTTGCCATATACTCGCCGTTGAGCGAGAAGCAGATGCTCTCGGCGCTTACAATGCCTACATGCACCTCTGGCTCAACATGCTTGTAAAGCCTTGCGCCCGGAGCCTCGCCACAATGTGCCGATGCCTTTATCTTAGCCACGACCTCACACATTTCGTCATCCGTGATGGCCACCTCGCGCAATATGCCCTCGGCCTGTTCTGCCGTCAGCCGCTCAAAGTCTTCTCTTCGCGGTGTTATTATCAGTCCTGCCATGTCGAGTGCGCCCGGACTGACAAGCATCTTGGCGTCGCCGTCTGCCGAATAGCAGTCGGGTCTGTGCTTGCGGCGCGGAAATACCACCGTCAGCCACTGGCCTGCAGACATCCAGCTCACAACATTCATCATAGGCTCTATGTCGCCGTCGTGCATAGGCAAAGCATTGTACACACAGCGGAAGAGTCTCTCGTCTGCCTCGGCATTGCGGCTCCTTATCAGCAAGGCCGGACATGCCCAGCTGTTGATGACTGATATGTCGTTGTCGGCGTCGAGCGCATGCACCACCGTTATGTCGCGCACCAGTCTCGACCATGATGCCTGCAGGGGCACCTTGCCGCTCGTTCCGGCCTGGAAGTGCATGTGGTCAGGAGCAGAGGCTCCGCACTTCGGACCGTTATAGAACACCATAATGTCGGGATTCTGCGTCAGTATGGCGTGCATCTCTCCGTAATATTCGAGTATGTGCTGCGGCTGATGCTTCACTGCCGGCAGCGTGAAGTGTACGGGAAGTATGGGATATGGATTAACCAATATGTCGAAGTTGTCGTCAAAGCGCTTTATCTGCTGCTCCTGCGGACGGTTCTCCTTGCACAGGAAGCATGGGCGCTTGCTTATCGAGGCCTTGTCTATCGAAGCTCCGGTTGACACCATGCGGGCAGGGTTAAACTGTGCCACTAGGGGCATGCCGCCGTCGCTAAGGTCGCGTGTGAGCACCTCCTGCAGGTCTCTGAAGTTGTGGCGTGCCAGGCTCCACGTCTCTATCTGTCTGTTGAAGAAGCGATAGAGCGAACTGTCTGCCATCATGTCTGCCTTGCCGGCTGTCATCTGCTGACGTGCCAACAGCTCCATGGTGCGCAGGCGGTCTTTATACAGGTTGTTGGCGTTGACCTTGTCTACGGTCAGCGCTGCGTCGCTGTTGCCGCCCCAACGGCGGCACAGATACAGTTCGGTGAATATTCTGCCTATCTTATAGCGCCTGCTGAAGGCCAGTCCGGCAGCATAGTCTTCGCCGTAGCTTGTGTTCGGGAAGCGTATCTGCCTGAGCAGCGGCGTGAAGAACGCGCGCGGCGCTCCCAGTCCGTTGATGCGCAGGGCGTTGTTGCATCCGTTGTCGTCGGTCCATTCTGCATGACTTATAAGTCCCGGCGGCAGCGTGTTAAGGTCGAAGTCGCACATACGGTAGCTGCCTACAATCATGGCGGCACGCTGCCTGTAGAACTCGTCGACAATAGTCTGCAGCGTGTTTTCCGACGAATAGAGGTCGTCGCTGTCGAGCTGTACGGCAAAGCGTCCGCACCGCTCGTCGTCTATGGCAAGGTTCCAGCATCCGCCAATGCCAAGGTCTGTGCGCTGCGGCACTATGTGTATCAGAGGAGCACGCCCGTCGCTCTTCGCGGCATACTGCTCCAGCAGCCTCGTAGTGTTGTCGGTCGAATGGTTGTCAACGACGATGACGTTGAACGGAAAACTTGCTTTCTGCGACAGCGCGCTGTCAACGGCATCGCATATTGTCTTTTCACGGTTGCGCACGGGTATCACCACAGACGCCTCGTATTCGAAGTCCTGCTCGTTGAAGTCGGGCTCACGATAGAGCGATGTGTCGATTAGGGCGCCAACGGCCTTCAGGTGTGCCGTAACGGCCTGCTCCATCTCTATCTGCACCTCACGGTTGGCAGGGTTGACATAGTCAAACTGCTTGACGCCGCTGGCCCTGAGGTCTCTCTCCTCTTCTGTGTACAGCAGCTCGTTGATATGGAACAGGCGTCCGCAGCGGCTGAGATAGAGCCACAGCTCATACCATCCTGCAAATCTGTATGCCGACTCTTCTACGTCGCGCGCAAACCTGTTGAGCAGCGTGCCTTTGATCATAACCACGCTGCCGAAGTCGAAGTCGTCGCGCAGACTGCCTTCCTGCCAGTCTATCACGGGGTGTGGCTTTGGTTCGCCGTTCTCTACCGATATGCGGTCGCTGTACACCATCGACGCGTCGGTCTCGGCTGCCACACGCATCATGCGCTGTATTGAATACTGCCCAAGACTTACGGGCACGGTCTTCAGGAATACCAGTGCATAGTCGGCCATGCAGCTCTCGGCTATGGCGTGCATTGCCGATGACGACAGCAGGCCGTCGACGGCAATAAACGAGCAGTTTTCGGGCACGGGTGTGCTCATAGCCATATCTTGTGTAACCATCAGGTTTATATGCCGTATCATGCGGCTGCCTTTAAGCTGACGCAGGGTGTTGGCCACCGCACTGATGTCAGCGCAAGGCAAGAAGCAGTCTATTGTTCCTCTCATTTCTGTTTTTTCATAAATTGTTACACCGCGCCTGCCGCTCCATGCCGCCACACGCGGAGGCACGCAACAAAGCCACGGCGACTCGTAATTATATTGACATGCAAAAGTACACAAAAATCCTGACAACTCGGTTGCATTTAACCGAAAATAGACATGGCACAAAATCAAAATCAGCAAAAAAGATTACGGCAATATCCACCAACACGTTTTCACCTTACGCAACAATGCCTCATGACTTGCCCCTGCGTCCGTTTCAACGGATAACGGCAAGAATATTGCATCTCACGAAATTCCACGCTACTTTATTTACTTTCATTAACATTACACACATTTTAGCATCAATAATTTTAACTTTTCATTTTTCATGTTTTAGCAAAATACACCTGCCCCAAACAGCCCTAACAGCACAACTTCAGGCATATCAGCATGCAGTCTGTGGTCTTTCGTATTGCAAAAGGTATGCTCTTGCAGCACGAAAGACCGCCTTTTACATAGCCGCTTGATACCTATTGATGCCCAAAACCGCCTTAATCAGAGGCTAAAAGGACACAAAATGGATACAAAAGAAGCCTTAAAAACACTGCCGCACAAGCTATCCCAAGCATCAATTTCACGTACCTATCTGACTGTCAGCATCTTGCAAATAACGGCATAAAACGGGCATTTCTCGCCGGAAACTTTACTCAGTTTATGAATAATGCTACTTTTAAACTTTTTAAGTTAAACAGAACCGCATCGATTTAACCTACATTAACCATAAAACATTACACCATCAAACCCTATATATACACTGCCAACCACAGGCATTACACTCAAAACCCAGCCGCGCTCTTCGCGTTTCCGCATGCCAAAGGCCTGCATAATGCCGGCACGCAACGATATGGCAACACATTTATAATAAAGAAAAAACATTAAACATCCCGATTATCTCACTTTTTTTAGCTAACTTTGTCGGCCGTAAACAAAGAATTTTTGAGATGGAACAAAGCACTACACCGTTATTGGGATTAACACTTAACGAACTTAAAGATGTTGCCAAAGCCATGGGCATGCCGGCTTTTGCAGGAGCTCAGATGGCTAAATGGCTATATACTCAGCACGTAAGCTCAATCGACGACATGCTGAACATCTCGAAAGCTAACCGCGAAAAGCTGAAACAGCACTACCGCATAGGATGCCTGCCGCCGGCCGACTGCCAGAAGTCTGTTGACGGAACGATAAAATATCTGTTCCCGACGGAGAGCGGTAAGTTTGTCGAGACGGTTTACATACCCGACAAAGACCGCGCCACGCTGTGCGTGTCGTCGCAGGTGGGATGCAAGATGAACTGCCTGTTCTGCCAGACCGGCAAGCAGGGCTTTGAGGGCAGCCTCACAGCCACCGACATACTTAATCAGATATACTCGCTGCCCGAGCGCGACAAGCTGACAAACATCGTGTTTATGGGCCAGGGAGAGCCTATGGACAACCTTGACAACGTGCTCAGGGCTACAGAGATTCTCACAGCCGACTACGGCTACGCATGGAGCCCCAAGCGTATCACGGTGAGCAGCGTAGGCGTAAAAAACAAGCTGAAGAGGTTTATCGAGGAGAGCGAATGTCATGTGGCAATAAGCCTCCACTCGCCTGTCCACGAACAGCGCGCCATGCTCATGCCTGCCGAAAAGGGCATGCCTATCGCAGATGTCGTTGAACTGCTGCGCAACTACGACTTCAGTCATCAGCGCCGCCTGTCGTTCGAATATATCGTCTTCGGCGGACTCAACGACTCTATGGTGTTCGCCAAGGAGATAATCCGACTGCTCAAAGGGCTCGACTGCCGCATCAACCTCATAAGATTCCATCAGATACCTGGCGTTGACCTCCACGGAGCCGACGACGCCACAATGGAGAAGCTGCGCGACTATCTTACGTCTCACGGCGTGTTCACAACAATAAGGGCAAGTCGCGGACAGGACATCTATGCTGCCTGCGGACTGCTAAGCACGGCAAGGAAGGAGAGTCAGGATAAGTGACAAAGTGTCTGCGGCTATTGCTCCTGACGGCCATCGTGGCCTTATGCTCATGCAGCGGCGGCCCGCAGTCGCTGTTGCCAAAGAGCGGCGGACGGCCTTACGAGATTCTGCTCGTGGCTTCCGACAGGCGTTGCGCAGCCGTAGTAGACAGCGTCCTGACGCAGGACATGCCTTCGCTGCCACAGCGCGAGCCGATGTTCGACGTGTCGCTGATAGACAGCACACGCTTTAACCAGACCACACGGCTGGCGCGCTGCATAGTAATAGTAACCGTCAATCCGGCGGTGTTCACGTCGACACGCATCAGATACGAGAAAAACGTATGGGCAAGACCGCAGCTCGTGGTATATGTCAACACGCCGTCGGCATCACAGCTCAGCCAATATATGGCAAAGGCTGGCCACCGGCTCACAAGTCTGCTGACAAGGGCAGAAATAAACACGGCAATGTCAACGCTGCGCGCCGGAAGCAACCGCAAGGCCGAGAGCAGCATAAGGCGTATGTTCGGATGGGACATGCGCATACCTGCCGAAATGAAGGCGGGCAAGACGGGACGCAACTTTATATGGCTTTCGGACAACAGGCCCGACCGCATGCGCAACATCTGCGTCTACTCATACAGCGGCACCACTCTCGACGCACACCGCGCCCTGGCTGCACGCGACAGCGTCATGAGACTTAACATACCGGGCGAACTCGACGGCATGTATATGCAGACGACTCCCGGAAGCGTGACGGCAGGACTGGCAACAGAAGACGGACGCACCGTGATGATAAGTCGCGGACTGTGGGAGATGCGCAACGACGCCATGGGCGGACCGTTCGTGTCGCTCTCTACAGTAGACTCAGTCAACAGCCGCATAATAGTGGCAGAGGCTTTTGTCTATGCGCCGGGCACCAACAAGCGCAACCTGATAAGGAGTGCCGAGGCTGCACTATACACTCTAGGCAGGCACGCCGCCAACGGCAGTAACAGTAAAAGCAGACGGCAGCCCGACTGACATAAGGTTAAGAAAGAAACAGATATAACAAACATATACGAATATGGAAAACAGAAAACTACGCGTTGCCATAACGCACGGAGATACTAACGGCATAGGGTATGAAATAATATTCAAGACATTCTCTGAGCCGGCCATGCTTGAATTATGCACACCTATCATCTACGGCTCGCCCAAGGTGGCAGCCTATCACCGCAATGCTCTCGGCATTCAGGGCAACTTCACCATAATCAACTCGGCTGCCGAAGCCCACAACAACAAGGTGAATCTGCTCACAACTTTCGATCAGGAGATAAAGGTTGACCTTGGCAATCCGTCTAAAGAGGCTGGCATGGCATCGCTCGCTGCTCTCGAAAAGGCAATGGCCGACTACAAGGAGGGACTGTTCGACGTGCTCGTAACGGCACCTATCAACAAGAACAACATACAGAGCGACGACTTCCATTTCTGCGGCCACACCGAATATATCGAGGAGCGTGCAGGCAATGGCGACAAGGCTCTCATGATATTGCTCAACGACATGCTGCGCGTGGCTCTCGTAACCACACACCTGCCCATCAGAGACGTTGCTGCGGCTATAACCAAAGAGAGCATCATAGAGAAGGCCACGATATTCCACAATTCGCTGAAACGCGACTTCCGCATCTCTAACCCGCGCATCGCCGTGCTGGCGCTCAATCCTCATGCAGGCGACGACGGACTGCTGGGACGCGAGGAACAGGAGGTTATCATACCGGCCATCAAGGAACTGTCTGACAACGGCATACGTGCCTTCGGACCATACGCAGCCGACGGCTTCTTCGGACATGAGAGCTACACTGCATTCGACGGTGTACTGGCAATGTATCACGACCAGGGCCTGGCTCCGTTCAAGTGTCTCGATCTCGGCAACGGCGTAAACTTCACAGCCGGACTGCCTATCGTGCGCACATCGCCCGACCACGGCACGGCATACGACATCGCAGGCAAGAACATGGCTGACGAAAGCTCTTTCAGAAATGCCATATATCTCGCACTCGACGTCTTCCGCAACCGCATCGAATATGACGAGCCTTTCAACAATCCGCTGAAGAAGCTCTATCACGAGAAACGTGACGACAGCGAGAAGGCACGGTTCTCTATAAACAAGTTTAAGGAACAGGACAACAGCGGCGACGACAAGAACGCCAAAGAGGAATAACTTCAGGTGAGACATCTTGATTCGGCATGGCTGACAGTTTGACTTTAGCGCAGAACATGGACACTGCCAAACAGATGACCTGCCCCGAAAGTATGCAAAAATAAGTCATAAAGGCGACGTCATCGCCTTTATGACGACAGAAAGACAGACTGCAAACGCAAGGACAGGCATCCGGCTGCGCTCAGGCATGGCCGTGCTTAACATAAACTCACTTATAATAAACCGCATCGTCTGATTACACAGTGCGATGAAATGCCTGGCGGGCAACATAAAAGATTAAATATGAAAAAGAAATATCAGAACGCATTTTTTGTGTTCGGAATAGTTGTGCTCATCATCATGATAACACAACTCGACTTCAAACAGGTATGGGACGGCCTTCAGCATGCCGGCTACTGGTTTTTCGCCGTTGTGGCCTTATGGGCCTTTCTGTATATATTCAATACCGCCACATGGTATATTATAATAAGGAGCGGCTCTGACGAGAAGCCCAAGATTAACTTCTGGTGGCTCTACAAGATTACCGTTTCGGGCTTTGCCCTCAACTACGCCACGCCCGGCGGACTCATGGGCGGCGAGCCTTACCGCGTGATGTCCTTGTCGCCTAAGATAGGCACAGAGCGTGCCTCGTCGTCGGTCATACTTTATGCCATGACCCACATATTCAGCCATTTTCTGTTCTGGCTGCTCTCCATCCTGCTCTTTCTGCTCACCGAGAAGGCAAACTTCGTAACGGGCATAGTCCTTGCGCTCTCAGGCGCATTCTGCATCCTCGGCGTATGGTTCTTCATCAAAGGCTATCAGAAGGGCATGGCCGTAAGGATAATGAACCTGATAAAGCACATTCCGGGCATAAAGAAACGCTCGCGCAACTTTATCGACAAGCATAAGGAACAGCTCGACACCATCGACCGCCAGATAGCAGCACTTCACCGTCAGAACAAGAAGTCGTTTGTCTCTGCCGTAATGCTAGAGCTTGTCTGCCGCTTTCTTTCTGCATTCGAGATTCTTTTTGTCCTGCGTGTCCTCACACCGGATGTCAGCTTTGCCCCATGCGTGCTTATCCTGGCCTTCACCAGTCTTTTCGCCAACCTTCTGTTCTTCATTCCCCTTCAGCTCGGCGGCCGTGAGGGCGGCTTCATCATGTCTACCGCCAGTCTCGCCATGTCTGCCAGCGCCGGCATCTTCGTAGCCCTTATCGTGCGCATCCGCGAGCTCATCTGGACCGCAATAGGACTGCTTTTAATAAAGCTCGAGAAAAAGAACACAGGAGAAGCCGTAAGCGAGAAAATCAAGCAACAATAGCCCGACTTTTTAAGTGAAAAACGAAAAGTGAAGAGTGAAAAAATAAGTTCGACGTTAGTCAATCCAAATGCCAAGTATTGATAATACCTACAAAGCATATGAAATTCCTAACAGGACTTTGCATATGTTTTTCACTTCTTAATGTTTATTTTCGTAAGAATTGTTGTTATAACATTTAATTTTATTTAAAAAAGCTCATTGTACGATTTATATTATTGCTTTTATTATCAAGATAAAGCACAAAATGCTATCTTTGCCAAAGGAACAAATATTTATATCAAGTTAAATAATGGGACAGAAAATGCAACATTCAGATAAGCCAAGTATGGGAAATGTAAAACATTCCCCTAAAGACAAGTTTGTGCTTAATGACGTCTCAAAAGAAGAATTAGAAAAAAGAAGAATACCGATATATTCTTATCTTTTATAATGCTGGAAAGCGCTTATCCGTTTCTATTTATAATGAATTTAAAAGATGAAGCAAACCAAGATGGTTTGCTTCAAGTAAAACTTTATAGATTCAAATCGACAAAATCAAAAATCACTTACATTGTTAGAGTCGAAAAATATATGTACAATATATACGCTGTAAAGTTTTATCCTAAAAAGTATAAAGACAGCAAAAACAAATACCGTATAGCAACAAACACTTTTGAGCCAAGAAGAATAATAAATACATGTATAAATATTATGCTTTCAATTTATAAAGAAGACACGATGGCTTCTTTTGGCTTTATCGGAGCTAATGGTTTAAATGAGAATAGCACAAATTGCACGAAAAGATATAGAGTGTATTCCAAAATAATGGCTACATACTTTAGCAGTGAGAGATTCTATCACAAAGAGAACAAGGAGAAAAGTGCTTATATGCTTATCAACAAGAAGTCTCTACACAAAGATGAAAATCTTATATCTAAAATAGAATCATTTTTCATGGAACAATATGATTACTTTGATTAAGCTTCATGAGATGAGGTATATAAAGCATGAAAAATTGTCTATTAGATTTTTACTTTTCACTTAACTTTCGTAAGGCATTGTTTAATTAGCTAACGCTGAAGTTATGATGTAATGCCACATAGGAAGTAATCAGATTGCAAATCTTTATACTTTATTCCGGCGGAGCGCAGATCCGCCGGCACAATAGCAACGTAGTGCGTGCACTTCGTCGATTATTGTCAATTGTATCACATTGAATAGAATCAACAATGCAACTGGTATAAGGCGATGTCAAATAGGAAGTAATCGGATTGAAAAATCCTTATATTAAATTCCGGCGGAGCACAGATCCGCCGGCACAATAGCAACGTAGTGCGTGTACTTCACCGATTATTGTCAATTGTATTACATTGAATAGAATCAACAAGGCATTTGACTCTAACTACTAGCTCACCTTCGTGAGCGATAACTACTCTAACTCCTTTAACTACTCCAACTACCGACAATCCCCCTCAAAGCACGTGATATAACTAAAATTACATTAAAAATGCAATGCATCGGTGTTATATAAAATAAATTATGTAACTTTGCAGAATAAATGAACACTTCTGAATTACAGAAAGTAAAACAGCGTTATAATATCGTCGGCAACTGCGACGGATTAAACCGCGCCATCGATGTGGCCATGCAGGTCGCACCGACAGATCTCTCTGTACTCATCATCGGCGAAAGCGGTGTGGGTAAAGAGATTATTCCACGTATAATACACGACAACTCTCCGCGACGCCGCGAGAAATATTTTGCCATCAACTGCGGATCTATCCCCGAAGGCACGATAGACAGCGAACTGTTCGGCCATGAGAAAGGCTCATTCACCGGCGCCATCGGCGAAAGCGAAGGCTACTTCGGCGTTGCCAACAAGGGCACAATATTCCTCGACGAAGTTGGCGAGCTGCCAATGGCCACACAGGCACGACTGCTCCGCGTTCTCGAAACAGGCGAATACATACGCGTGGGAGGACAGAAGATAATGAAGACAGACGTCAGAATTGTCGCTGCCACCAACGTCAACATGCGCAAGGCCATCAGCGAAGGCCGTTTCCGCGAAGATCTGTATTACAGGCTCAACACCATTCCTATACAGATTCCGCCGCTGCGCGACCGCGGCGAAGACATTCTTCTGCTGTTCCGCCTCTTTGCCATGCAGATGGCCGAGAAATATCATCTGCCCAAAATAACCCTTTCTGACGAGGCCAAATATATAATGCTTAAATATAAGTGGCCCGGCAACGTAAGACAACTGAAGAACATCACAGAACAGATGTCTGTGTTAAGTCAGGAACGCGAAATAAGCGGCGAGGCAATACACAAGTTCATCCCTGAAGACGCCGAGAGCACACAGCTGGCAACGATAAGCTCGCCCGGAAGCCACTCTTACGAGAGCGAACGCGAGATTTTATATAAGATTCTTTACGAGCTACGCGGCAACGTAAGCGACCTGCGCCGCGACATGAACAGTCTGCGCAAACAGCTCGACGCTGCACGCAGCGCCACGGTAGACACGTCAGCCTCTAACCTGCCGTCTATCATTACAGACCAGCCGTCGGCAACCATCAGCTCACCCGCACGCACAGCGGCACCGACCGTACAAGACGCCGTGGCTGAAGAGATATCAGAACCCGAAAGTCTTAATCTTGAAGACATAGGACGTCAGATGGTTGAAAAGGCTCTAGAACGCAATGGCGGCAACCGCAAGAAGGCAGCTCAGGAACTTGGCATTTCCGACAGAACATTATACAGAAGAATAAAGCAGTACGGACTGGAGAAATAATGTCCTACGGCCAACGATATGACAAGAAGCTCATATTAAGCAACAAACATTTACAAAGCGGCAACAAACAACTTATGCGAATCAATCATATAAAGACAGCACTATTAACCGTCATGATGCTCCTGCTGGTGTCATGCAGCGTGTCATATAAGTTCAACGGAGCAAGTATCGACTACACCAAGACCAAGACAATACAGATAGCCGACTTCCCCATCCGCTCAAGCTACGTATGGGCTCCTATGGCCAGCATCTTCAACAACCAGCTTAAGGACGTGTTCGCCAACCACACACGCCTCATTCAGGTAAAGCGCAACGGCGACATGAAGATTGAAGGCGAGATAACACAATATTCGCAGCGCAACAAGGCCGTAACGGCTGAAGGTACATCGGCACAGGCAGAGCTGTCGATGACGGTGAACGTAAGGTTTACCAACAATGCCAACCACAGCGAGGACTTCGAAAAGCAGTTCACTGCCACGTCTACATTCGAGACTACACAGTCGCTAAACTCTGTTCAGGAAGAACTCGTAACACAGATGGTTGAAGACATCACAGATCAGATATTCAACGCAACAGTAGCAAACTGGTAACAAGCAGACCATATGAACATAGACCTCGAGCAGCTAATAAGGCATCCGGAACAGATGGACAAGGAAACGCTCTACGACTTGCGTTCCCTCCTTGCTCTGTATCCCTATTATCAGCCGGCCCGTTTGCTGTTACTGCAAAACCTGTATCTTCTTCACGACCCTTCGTTCGACGAGGAGCTGCGCCGCTCTGCCGTCTACATCACCGACCGCAAGGTGGTGTTCAATCTCGTGGAGGCAGCCCACTACAAGCTGCGCACTACACAGCAGGAGAAAAAGACTGAGAAAGACAATAAGAAAGAGACAGAAGGCGGCAACAGAACCATATCGCTCATAGAGCAGTTCCTCGACACCATACCCGAAGACAAGAAGGAAGAGGAAAACAAGGAGCGCAAAAAGAAGCGCAAGCCCACACCTGCCGACGCTGCCATCGACTATGTGGCCTATCTGCTTGATACTGAAGGCGACACAGACGACACACAGCAGCCCGTCATGAAGGGACAAGACCTCATAGACAACTTCATCAACAACGAGAACGGAAAAATAGAACTGAAGGACGAGCCCGAGTATGTGCCAGAAATAGAGGACAACGACAAAAAAGAGGGCGACGAGAACTATTTTACCGAGACTTTGGCGCAAATTTACATAAAACAAGGCCGATATTCAAAGGCATTGGAAATTATTAAGCGTTTAAATTTGAATTATCCAAAAAAAAATGCTTACTTTGCAGACCAAATCCGATTTTTGGAAAAACTGATAATAAATAATAAATATAAATAAAAGAAAATGTATACATTATTCGTAATCTTAATCGTGCTGGCAGCACTGCTCATGATAGGCATCGTGCTGATCCAGGAGTCTAAAGGAGGAGGACTTGCGTCAAACTTCTCATCATCAAACCAGATCATGGGTGTGCGCAAGACCACTGATTTCATTGAGAAAACAACATGGGGACTTGCAATAGCCATGGTTGTTCTCAGCGTTGTATGCGCTTATGTTGCTCCTAAGGCAACAACATCTGAGAGTGTTATCGAGAAGGCTGCAACAGAACAGCAGCAGACTAACCCGACAAACCTTCCCGGATTTGGCGCTAGCCAGACACAGAAGGCTGCTCCGGCTAAGGCTGGTAACAATGCTCAGAAAGCTGACCAAAAAGCAGCTCCTGCAGCGCCTCAGGCTCCTAAAACACCGGCAAATTAAACAAAAAGCAAAAAAAATACGGGATTTATTTGGTAGTTTAAAATAAATCCCGTACCTTTGCACTCGCTTTAAGACATTAAGCAACTAACACGGTGGATGTAGTTCAGTTGGTTAGAGCGTCAGATTGTGGTTCTGAATGTCGTGGGTTCGAGCCCCACCCTCCACCCCAAACGGAATTCCTAAACGGAGTTCCGTTTTTTGGTTATTAGAGGTTGAAGTAATTCATAATTGGATTAAGCCAAACCACGTTGCATAAGCACTACGTTTGCTAATGTGCCGGCGGATCTGTGCTCCGCCGGAATTGAGTATCAGGATTTTCAATCCGATTACTTCCTATTTGACTTCACCTTATAGGCTCACCCGATAAATAGTGGGGAAAGAAAGAAAAAAAATCTTATCTTTGCATCATGGAAAATTCAATGTTAGAGTCTTTGGTAAGC
>ENA-ORNK01000072-ORNK01000072.1-human-gut-metagenome-genome-assembly--contig:-NODE-72-length-151919-cov-7.282496_pt1 | contig 151919 bp, 139 predicted proteins | sample MGYA00242115_ERZ509022 | MGnify/ENA primary metagenome ERZ509022 (study PRJEB26280, sample SAMEA2338690) | human gut metagenome | biome: human gut; feature: human-associated habitat; material: faeces...
GCGGGAGGTTCAGCTTTTCAGCGATTTCGCGGTACTTGAAGCCGGAAACGTGCATGGCAAACGGGACTCTGTATTCTTTGGGTAATGAGTTGACTACACGGTGCATCTCTTTCAGGTCATAGGCTTTTTCGGTACTTTCAAACCCTGTGTCCTGCGGTAAATTCAGGTGGTAAAGGTTGTCCGTCCGGTCAACGAATGTCTGGTCACGAACTACTTTGCGGTAGTTGTTGATAAAGATATTGCGCATGATGGTATACATCCATCCTTTAAAATTTGTGTCAGGCATATATTTATCTTCATTGTCTAATGCTTTTAATGATGTTTCCTGCAACAAATCGTTTGCTTCTTCGCGGTCGGTTGTCAGCTTATAAGCGAAACGGAGTAATTCGTCTTGTACTCCTACTAAATCTTTTCTGAAGCTTACACTTTTCATATACGTTGCTTTTTAAATTGTGAATATTCGTTGTTAAATTTCGATGATGCAAGTTTACGGGATTTTTTTAAGTACGGCGGGGGTGAAACTGACGGAATTTAGCCTAAAAACTGTTTGCGGATAGTTTTTAGGCCATAATCTGATAGTTTTTGGGTGTTTTTCACCCGTTTTTTGAATATTCACTGTTGCCTCATTTGAACTTTATAAGGTAATCATTGTTTTCATCAGACCTAAACTTTTAACGAACCGGTATATGAAAATACAAACTGGAAGGGGAACAATACCTCTTATCACTTTAATAGCTATTTGGTCTATCTCGGCATTGACCTCTTTGCCGGGGCTGGCTGTTTCGCCTATATTGGGCGACCTTACCAAAATCTTTCCGAAAGCGACCGACTTGGATATTCAGATGTTGACTTCGCTGCCATCGTTGCTGATTATCCCTTTTATCCTTTTGGGCGGTAAGCTCACGGAAAAGGTTGATTTTGTCCGTATCCTGAAAATCGGACTCTGGCTCTTTGCTGCAAGCGGTATCTTATATCTGATCTCCAACAAAATGTGGCAATTGATCGTCGTGAGTGCCCTGCTGGGCATCGGCTCTGGACTGATTATTCCTCTGTCCACGGGATTAATCTCAAAATATTTTGTGGGTACTTACCGGGTGAAACAATTCGGATTGAGTTCTGCCATTACCAATTTTACACTGGTGATAGCTACTGCCGTGACCGGATATCTGGCGGAGGTCAGCTGGCATTTGCCGTTTTTGGTCTATCTGCTCCCATTGATTTCTATTCTGCTGGTCGGTCACTTAAAAGAGAGCCGGTCTGACACCGCCGTCGAACCTTCTTCTCAAAGTACCACGCCATCCGAACAAACGGCTGCCGCAGATACCGGAGGAAGTAAATATGGAATCCATATCAGGCATCTGCTTCAGATCATGCTTTTTTACGGAGTGACGACTTTTATTGTGCTGGCAGTCATATTCAACCTTTCTTTCCTGATGGAGAAACACCATTTCTCCAGTGGCAATTCGGGACTGATGATCTCGCTTTTCTTTTTAGCGATTATGGCTCCGGGTTTCTGTCTGGACAAGATAGTGGATGAACTGAAAGAACGTACAAAAGCATACAGCCTCCTGTCTATGGCTGTGGGGCTGGCACTGATCTGGATTGCCCCAATCGAATGGTTGATTATTCCGGGATGTATCCTGGTCGGTTTGGGATATGGCGTTATTCAGCCTATGCTGTATGATAAAACGACGCATACGGCACTGCCTCAAAAGGCGACAATGGCATTGGCTTTTGTAATGATGATGAATTATCTCGCCATCTTGCTTTATCCTTTTATTATAGATTTTCTCCAAAATCTGTTTCATACCCAGTCGCAAGAGTTTCCTTTTGTCTTCAACTTGTTGATAACTATTGTCACATTCTTTTGGGCTTACCTGCGACGCGATACCTTTTTGTTTAACGATCAACTGAAATAAAAAAAGATGAAGAATAAGAAACTGGAAGCCAATCTGAGTATGGCTGTATCAAAAATATTCAGCGGTTTGAATATGAATGCCCTGAAGTATCTGCTTCCCCTATGGATGAGCCCGTTGACAGGTGCGACGCTTCGTTGCACCTTTGCCGCCGCTGCATTCTGGGTGATCGGATGGTTCATGCCGCCGGAAAAGTCCTCCGCCAAAGATAAATGGCTGCTTTTCCTGTTAGGGGCATTCGGGCTGTACGGCTTTATGTTTCTTTATCTGGCGGGTCTGAGTAAAACGACTCCTGTATCCAGTTCCATATTTACCAGTCTGCAGCCTATCTGGGTGTTTCTGATTATGATTTTCTTTTATAAGGAGAAGGCGACATGGAAGAAAATTCTCGGAATCTCCATCGGACTGGTCGGTGCACTGGTCTGCATCTTGACCCAACAGAGCGATGATTTGGCCTCCGATGCTTTCGTGGGGAATATGCTTTGCCTGATCAGTTCCATCGTTTATGCTGTCTATCTGATTCTGAGTCAGCGTATCCTTTCATCTATCGGGGCGATGACTATGTTGAGATATACATTTTCCGGTGCGGCGGTCTCCGCTATTATTGTGACATTTATTACAGGATTCGATGCGCCGGTGTTCTCTATGCCGTTCCATTGGACACCTTTCCTGATACTGATGTTTGTACTCATATTTCCGACGACGATCAGCTATATGTTGCTTCCGGTCGGTCTGAAGTATCTGAAAACAACAGTCGTCGCAATCTACGGTTATCTGATTCTGATTGTTGCGACCATTGCTTCTCTGGCTCTCGGACAGGACCGTTTTAGCTGGACGCAGACGTGTGCCATCATTTTTATTTGTATCGGCGTTTATCTGGTTGAGGTAGCCGAAAGCAAAGACAAGTCGCCGGACCCCTTGAAGAAATAATCATATATAATGTATGATATGAAAAAAGCGGGCGCCCTTCTCAGGGTGCCCGCTCGCTTATGTCGTCATCATGTTTTATAGAGAGGAGCTGATTGCTTGCGCAATGGATTTAAATTCTTCATCCGATAATTTCAGTTTCGGATTGGAGAACAACATATCCGATTCCTTCTGAATAGGAATTAAGTGGATATGGGCATGCGGTACTTCCAGGCCGATAACCGCTTCGCCTACCTTTTTACAAGGGAAGGCTTTTTCGATGGCACGGGCTATCTTCTTTGCGAATATATGCATTGCTGCGAGGTCTTCGTCACTTAAATCGAAGATGTAGTCTACTTCCTGTTTGGGGACTACCAGCGTATGTCCCTTTACCAATGGATTGATATCAAGAAAAGCAAAAAAACGATCGTTTTCCGCTATCTTGTAGCAAGGAATTTCGCCTGCGATGATTCTACTGAATATTGTTGCCATAATCTTTGATAGATAAAAGAAGGCAAGCCTCACACGGAGACCTGCCTTTCTGTTAAATTGATATGTTTACTACTTCTAATGCAATTTTACCCTGTGGTACGGTAATTTCTGCAATATCACCTACTTTCTTGCCAAGCAGACCTTGTGCAATCGGGGTGTTTACGGAAATCTTGCCTTCTTTCAGGTTAGCTTCGCTTTCGGAAACGATGGTATAAGTCATCTTCATGCCATTCTTGACGTTCTTCAGCTCCACTTTGTTCAGAATCTGTACAGAGTCTGTCTTTAGTTTGGACTCGTCGATGATCTTGGCATCTGCAATGACCGTTTTCAATTTGTTGATGCGCATTTCAAGCATCCCCTGTGCTTCTTTGGCTGCATCATATTCTGCATTTTCCGACAAGTCGCCTTTATCCCTTGCTTCGGCTATAGCCGCAGAGATTTTGGGGCGTTCCACTGTTTCCAGTTCCTTTAATTCTGCCATTAACTTTTTGTAACCTTCTTCTGACATATAAGCCATGATGTTTTTCCTCCTTTTATTTAAAATGGTCATATAAACAAAAAAGAATTCCAACATGGCACATGTTGGAACCCTCTCTTCAATTATTTCTCTGCAAAGATAGACTTTTAAGTGATATCTGTCAAGTGAAAAATGATGCTATGTAACATATTTAAATGAAATATGCTAAATTATAACAACTTAGAGTAATGACTTGACGGATGCTTCGAGGTCTTTGATATCTTCGCCGCGGAGCTTCAGTTCGTTGTTCCGGTTGATCAGGAAGATGGATGGAACCTGACGAACATTATATACAGCTACGTTGGTCGAGTAGACACCGTTGCCGTCACGTACGCAAACCCAGGGCAGATTGCCTGCTGCGGTTTTCCAGTAGTGCTCGTCTGCGTCGAGAGATACCTGGTAGATTTCCAGCCCATCCTTTGCGTATTTATTATATAGTTCGCGAAGCATCATATTGTGGGGCGCTCCTGCCGGTGACTGGAATACGGAGAAATCCAGCAGCACTACTTTCCCTTTCAGGTCGGTCAGTTTGCGGGTATTTCCTTTCACGTCACGCAGGGCGATGTCGATAATACCGGTCTCGATGATCTTGTCCTGTGGAATTTCCAGAGATTTGCTCTGTGGCTGACGGGTATTCTTCATCCCTTTGATTACGATATTATATAGATTTTTTGAACGTACGGCATCCGGATATGTATTGTTGAGGCTGGTAGCGACGGCTGCAAAACATTTTACGTCGTCCTTGTTGTTCAGCGGATCGAAGATCAGATAGTCATTCAGTTTCTGGAACAGGGCGAAGTAAGCGGCTGCCGTGTTTGGAGCTGCGAATATATAATTCACTTTGACGTCCTCCTTATAGTTCTTCAGCAGTGTTGCGAGGTTTTCTTCAAACGTATCGTGTCCCAGTTTGTTGGCACGCAGCGCATTCAGTTGTTCGTCCACATTCTTTTGAAGATTGATTTGTTTCAGCGTCAGTTCCTTTATCTTACTGCTGTTTTCAGATCCTTCTACCGTGTAGGCAGTAGAGAAATCAACGTATGGAGCGTTGATCTGTAGCGTTTCGATAGAATCCACAGAAAAGTTGATGACTTTGTTGTCTACCCGCAAGCGATAAAACTCGGGTGATTCGGGGCGGGGTTGTTTAAACTTGAATGTACCTTCTCCTTTCAATTTAACCGAATCAAGCGGAACAATACCTTCCAGACCGGAAGCTTCGAGATAAAGCATTTTCCCGTCGGCCCCTGATATGTCTCCGTTCACTTCAAACTCAGGACCGGAACTACAAGCTGTAATGGTAAGTGCGGCAAGCGCTACAAAAGTTATCTTTTTCATATCTCGTGTGTTTTTTAAGAGTTGCAAATATACGTCTTTTCGAGATTACTCAAAGCTTTTTGCCTGCTTCTTCACCTCTATTTTGCAAAAAAAACATATAGCGTCTAACTTTTTAGCTCATTTCCACCTGATTACAACGAGAAATGTATATCTTTGCAGGAATTTTGAAAGAAAAGTATAGATAAAACAATTTTTATGATTAACCCAATTGTTAAGACGATCGAGTTACCTGATGGAAGAACCATCACACTCGAGACGGGAAAGTTGGCAAAACAGGCAGACGGTTCTGTAATGCTTCGCATGGGCAACACCATGTTGTTAGCTACTGTTTGTGCCGCTAAAGATGCAGTTCCCGGAACAGATTTCATGCCTTTGCAGGTAGAGTATAAAGAAAAATTTGCGGCATTCGGCCGTTTTCCTGGTGGCTTCACCAAGAGAGAAGGTAGAGCTTCCGATTATGAGATTTTGACTTGTCGTCTCGTTGACCGCGCTCTCCGCCCACTATTCCCTGATAATTATCACGCAGAAGTATATGTAAATATCATCCTTTTCTCTGCTGACGGTGTAGATATGCCGGATGCATTGGCCGGATTGGCAGCTTCTGCAGCACTCGCTGTTTCAGATATTCCTTTCAACGGACCGATCTCGGAAGTACGTGTAGCACGTATCGACGGTCAGTTTGTAATCAATCCTACTTTTGACCAACTGGAAAAAGCTGATATGGACCTGATGGTTGCCGCTACTTATGATAACATCATGATGGTAGAAGGCGAAATGCACGAAGTATCCGAAGCTGAACTGCTGGAAGCAATGAAGGTAGCTCACGAAGCTATCAAAGTGCATTGCAAGGCTCAGATGGAGCTGACTGAAGAAGTAGGCAAGACAGTGAAACGTGAATATAACCATGAAGTAAACGATGAAGAATTGCGTAAGGCAGTTCGTGAGGCTTGTTATGACAAGGCTTATGCAGTAGCTGCTTCCGGAAATAACAACAAGCACGAACGTTTCGATGCTTTTGATGCTATCCGCGAAGAGTTCAAGGCTCAGTTCTCTGAAGAAGAACTTGAAGAAAAAGCTCCGCTGATCGACCGTTACTATCATGATGTAGAAAAAGAAGCGATGCGTCGTTCAATTCTTGACGAAGGCAAGCGCCTGGATGGTCGTAAGACTACTGAAATCCGCCCGATTTGGTGTGAGGTTGGTCCTCTGCCCGGTCCTCACGGATCTGCTATTTTCACTCGTGGTGAAACTCAGTCTCTGACTTCTGTCACTCTGGGTACGAAGCTCGACGAAAAGATTATCGACAATGTATTGGAACACGGAAAAGAACGTTTCCTGCTGCACTATAACTTCCCTCCTTTCTCTACAGGCGAAGCAAAAGCTCAACGTGGAGTAGGCCGTCGTGAAATCGGTCACGGTCACTTGGCTTGGCGTGCCTTGAAAGGACAGATTCCTGCTGACTATCCGTACGTAGTACGTGTTGTTTCGGAAATCCTCGAATCTAACGGTTCTTCTTCTATGGCTACCGTATGTGCCGGAACATTGGCATTGATGGATGCCGGTGTGAAGATCAAGAAGCCGGTATCGGGTATTGCTATGGGACTGATCAAGAATCCGGGCGAAGAAAAATATGCTGTATTGTCTGACATCCTCGGTGACGAAGACCACCTCGGAGATATGGACTTCAAGGTAACCGGAACAAGAGACGGTATCACTGCTACTCAGATGGATATCAAGGTAGACGGTCTGTCTTACGAAATTCTGGAACGTGCTTTGAACCAGGCTAAAGAAGGACGTATGCACATCCTCGACAAGATCACCGAGACAATCGCTGAACCGCGTGCTGACCTGAAAGACCATGCTCCTCGCATTGAAACAATGACTATTCCTAAAGAATTTATCGGAGCTGTAATCGGCCCTGGCGGAAAAATCATTCAAGGTATGCAGGAAGAAACCGGTGCTGTTATCACTATCGAAGAAACAGACGGTATGGGACGCATCGAAGTTTCCGGAACCAACAAGAAGTGTATTGATGATGCAATGCGCATGATCAAAGCAATCGTTGCTGTTCCTGAAGTAGGCGAAGTATATAAAGGTAAAGTTCGTTCTATCATGCCTTACGGTGCATTCATTGAATTCCTGCCGGGTAAAGACGGTTTGCTGCACATTTCCGAGATCGACTGGAAACGTCTGGAAACAGTGGAAGAAGCCGGAATCAAGGAAGGTGATGAGATCGAAGTGAAACTGATTGACATCGATCCGAAGACAGGAAAATTCAAACTTTCAAGAAAAGTATTGATGCCAAGACCGGAAAAGAAGTAAAAAAGCAGATAGCTTTTAGATAATGTGATAGCCCGATTACTCAGTATTCGGGCTATTTTTTTGTCTATTATTTTGCTTTTCTGCGAAAATATGTGTTCTTTTGTACGAACTAATGAAAATAGCCTGTAAATCTTATGCGTGATGCACCAAACGAACAACATATCTTCTATTCAACTTTTTTCTGAATTCTTTCATGAGAATCAAGAGAAGTTTTTGTCGTTTGCCTATTCTTATATAAGAGACAGGCAGGAGGCGGAAGATATATTGATGGAGTCAATGATTACTCTGTGGGAAAACAGGGATAAGTGGGAAGAAGATTCCAATCTGCACGGTCTGCTGCTGACGATCATCAAAAACAAAGCGCTCAACTATCTGGCACATCTGCAAGTGCGTCTTCGGGCCGAAGAAGAAATAAATAGCCATAGCCAGCGGGAACTGGACCTGCGAATCTCTACACTGGAAGCCTGCGAACCGGATACGATCTTTGATTCGGAAATACAGCATATCGTACAGAAAGCATTGAAACGTATGCCGAACCAAAGCCGGCAGATTTTTATATTGAGCCGTTATCAAAATACTCCGAACAAAAAGATAGCGGAACAACTCGGTATTTCCGTCAAAAGTGTGGAGTTCCACATCACCAAAGCATTGAAAATTCTGCGTACCGAACTGAAAGATTACCTGGTTTCTATTCTTTTTTAAAAATAATCGCATTTTTCGTTAGGGTTGTTCAGGGCTGACCTGTTTTATATATAGAAAGGGGAGAAAAAGCCTTTCTATAAATATAAATAGGAAAAGACAACATCTATGAACCAGGATTTACTACATAAATATTTTAAGGGTGAGACTTCTGTTGACGAAGAAAAACGCATTCTTAACTGGGTGGACGAATCGGAAGAAAACCGGAAGACATTACAGAAAGAACGTATGCTGTTTGACATCGCCCTTTTTACTGACTCTAAGAGAAAAATGAGAGAGAAAGCAGGCGCGGGCGCTCGCATCATTCCCATGTTAAGGTGGAGTGCCCGTATAGCTGCAGCTGTAATCGTAGCTGTCAGTTGCGGACTTCTGATTAATGAATACCGGTATGATAAATTGGCACAGTTGCAGACGGTTACTGTTCCTGCCGGTCAGCGGGCACAGATTACGCTGGCGGACGGAACCAAAGTCTGGCTGAATTCTGAATCGACGCTGAGCTACAGATCTGACTTCGGGCGCCGCGACAGAGATGTGGAACTGGACGGAGAGGCATACTTTGAAGTAGCGAAGAATAAGGAGATACCTTTCTACGTAAATACGGAGACCAATCAGGTCAGAGTGGTAGGTACTCATTTCAACGTCTGCGCTTATAAAGGAAGCAATGAATTTGAGACTACCTTGGTAGAGGGCATCGTTGATATCTACGCTTACGACAATGAACGTCCGCTGACCCGCCTGACTAAGAATGAGTTCTTCGGTTCCTATCAGGGAAAATATAAAAAAGCCGTTCTGCCTTCTTATGATTATCTGCGTTGGCGGGAAGGACTGTATTGCTTCGACGATTCTCCTTTCAGTTGTATCCTCACCAAGCTGGAGAAATATTATAATGTGAAGATCACCGTAGAGAATCCGAAAGTGCTGAATTATCGCTGTACGGGCAAGTTCAAGGAACAGGACGGCGTTGAACACATTCTCAAGGTTATCCAGAAAGATCACCCGTTTACTTATTCGATCAGTGAGGAAGGAGACAGCATCCGGATAGAATAAAGCCGGAATAAAAATTAAGATGAATAACTGAGCTCAATGATATACACCTTAAATTAGTACTAACCCTTTAAAAGCATAATGATTATGAATAACAGTCAATAAGTATACCCCTTACCGAAAAAGAATCGGAAAGTACCCCCATACTTCCCGATTCGAAACAGTCAAAAATCGACCTTAATCAATTTATTAACTTAACACGTTGCAAAGATATGAGAAAAATTTCTTTGAAAGGGCTTTTTTGCCCAAAAAGTTTAGAATCTAAGCAAATAATACTGACTATGAAGATCACATTATTCCTTCTTCTGTTCGTAACATTCCAGGCTTATTGTGAGAATGGATACTCTCAGAGTGCTAAAATAAGCATTCCGCGTTCGACTCTGAAAGTAAGCGAATTGCTTACCCAGATTGAGTCTCAGACCGACTATTTGTTTGTCTACAATAAAAAAAGTGTCGATACCAAGCGGGTAGTTAATGTAGATGCTACCAATCAGCCGGTATCCGAAATACTCGATAAGGCTTTTGAAGGAACAGGTATCCATTATGTGGTGGAAGGCAATAATATTGTGCTGACCAAGAACGTAACGGAGCGTGCATCCACACAGCAACAGAAACAAATTACGGTGAAAGGTGTCGTGACCGACATGAGAGGCGAGCCTATCATTGGCGCCAGTGTCGTGGAAAAAGGTACGACGAATGGTACAATCACCGATTTGGACGGTAACTTTACTTTGAAAGTGCCAAGCGACGCTATCATTAATATCACTTATGTAGGTTACCAACCGCAGAGCCTCTCTGTCAGCGGACAAACCACTTTCAAGATCAAGATGGAAGAAGAGTCGATGGCACTGGAGCAGGTAGTGGTAACTGCTATGGGTATCAAGAAAAAAGCCGCCTCGCTGACTTATTCTACCCAACAGCTCGGAGGTGACGAACTGACCCGTGCCAAAGACCCCAACATGATTGCCGCCCTTGCCGGAAAATCGGCAGGTGTGCAGATCAGCAAGAGTGCTTCCGGTCTGGGAGGTTCGGCCAAAGTATCTATCCGTGGTATCCGTTCGGCCAACGAAGACGGAAATAACCAGCCGTTGTATGTGATTGACGGTGTGCCTATGCTCAATAGCACCACAGAATCCGTATCTACTGTTATGGGTGGTAAGAATGACGGTGTCAACCGTGATGCGGGTGACGGTATCTCCAATCTGAATCCGGATGATATTGAAAGCATGAGTATTCTGAAAGGTGCCTCTGCTGCTGCATTGTACGGTTCGCAGGCAGCCAACGGTGTGATTCTTATTACGACTAAGAAGGGTAAAGCGGGAGTTCAGAGAATTACTTACTCATCCGGTCTGACGGTTGATCATGCGATCAGTTTGCCGGAATTTCAAAATAGTTATGGAGCGAAAGCCGGTTCAAGTTGGGGCGAAAAGGAAAATGTGAAGGACTATGATAATGCCGGAAACTGGTTCAGCAATGGAGTGACCGCTATCAACTCGGTTTCTGTGATGACCGGTAATGAGAAATTGCAGACTTACTTCTCTTATGCCAACACGACCGCCAAAGGTATTGTCGACTCCAACAAGTTGCGTAAGCATAATCTGACTTTGCGTGAGAGCGCTTCCCTTTTCAATGACCGTCTGAAACTGGACGCCAATGCTAACCTGATGGTGCAGACTATTAAAAACTCTCCTACTTCCGGAGGTATCTACCTCAATCCGTTGGTGGACGTTTATGGTTTCCCGCGCGGACAGGACCTGAGCGAATATGCCACTAATTTCGAAAAGTTCGACGAGAATCGTAATATGCCCGTACAGAGCTGGTTTACCACTCCGAGCGAATGGACACAAAACCCATATTGGGTAAAGAACCGTATCTTGAACAACAATAAGCGCTACCGTGCATTGGCCTCCCTGACTGCCAATCTGAAAGCAACCGACTGGCTCAACCTGCAAGCTCGTGGGAATGTGGATTACGTCAGCGATAAGTTTGACCAGAAAATGTATGCGAGTACTTCTCCTGCCATTGTAGGAAATAACGGCCGCTATGTATATGCCGACACACAGAACTTCCTGATTTATGGTGACGTGATGGCTATGTTCAACAAGCATTTCGGTGATTTCTCCGTGAATGCCGCTTTGGGTGGTAGTATTAATGTGCAGACCGAGAATTCATTGACATTGGATTCCAAGACAGCTTCTTTGTACAAACCCAACTTATTCACTGTTCCCAATATTGTAATGAACACCAGTGCTTCTGCCGAGCAGGTGATTGACCGCAGACGTACAATTCAATCCGTATTCGCAACGGCACAGGTAGGATGGAAAGACGCATTGTTCCTCGACTTGACAGCACGTAATGACTGGTCGTCCACGTTGTCACATACCAATAGTGTGGACAAAGGATTCTTCTATCCTTCTGTAGGACTCTCCTGGGTGATCAACGAAAGCTTTAAATTACCGCAATGGATTTCTTTCGGAAAGATTCGCGGATCATGGGCGCAGGTAGGTAACGACTTACCGATTGGTATTACCGATTTGTCCGATATCATCGGGGCCGGAGGAAAGTTGCAGGCAGTAGACGTATATAACAGAGGTGACCTGAAACCGGAAATCAGTAACTCTATTGAATTTGGTCTGGAATGGAGATTGTTCAACAGCCGTGCTGATTTTGATTTTACTTACTACAAGACAGATACTAAGAATCAGTTGCTGAAAGTTCCGACCAGTGCGGGTGAAGATTATGCATACCGTTATATCAATGCAGGTAAGATTCGCAACAAAGGATTTGAAATCACATTGGGAGCTACTCCGGTGCTGACCGAAGATTTTCGTTGGAAAACGACTTTCAATTATTCACAAAACCGTAATAAGGTAGTCGAACTGGCTCCGAATTATACTTCCTTCGTATATGGTGACCCGGGTTTCTCTATGGCATATATGATGCAGATTAAAGAAGGCGGCTCTTTGGGAGACATCTATGGAAATACGTTCGCACGTGACGAACAAGGTAAGATTAAGGTATCCGATGAAGGCAAACCTATTTCAGAGTCAGGTAATAAAACATATCTGGGAAATTGTAATCCGGACTTTCTGTTGAGTTGGGCTAATACCTTCACTTATAAGGGTTTCTCTCTGTATTTCCTGATCGATATGCGCAAAGGCGGTGATGTCATGTCTCTGACACAAGCTACATTGGACGGCAGAGGCGTAACGAAGGCTACGGCTGAAGCACGTGACAGAGGTTATGTGGAAGTTGACGGAACAAGATTTGAGAATGTAGAAGGTTTCTATTCAGTAGTAGGTGACCGTAACGGTATCTCCGAGCGTTATATGTACAGTGCGACCAATATTCGTTTACGCGAATTATCTCTGAGCTATTCGTTCCCGTCTACTTTGCTGGCCAAGACTAAGGTATTCACTGGTATCGATGTATCATTGGTGGGACGTAACCTGTTCTTCTTCTACAAAGATGCTCCTTTCGATCCGGATGCTATCTTGTCTGTAGGTAACACTAATCAGGGAGTTGATGTATTCGGTATGCCGACAACCCGTAACATTGGTTTCAACGTTAAATTTACATTCTAACTTTAAAGCAAGCGAATTATGAAAAAAAATCTATATATAGCGAATCTGTTAGTAGCCGGACTGATGACATTTACCGGATGTACGGATGGTTTTGAATCAGATAATGCCAATAAAGCCGGATATACGCCTGAACTTCAGGAATATGATCTTCAGAAATATGTGCTGAACCTCGGAGTCATGCAACAGGGTATTTACTTCAACTACGATTGGGGAAAAGGTACCGACTGGACTTTCCAGACTATACAGAATCTGGGTCATGATATGTTTGCCGGATATTTTCACGATATGAACAACAGTTTCAATGACAAGAACTCTGTATATGCTTTGAATGACGGCTGGACAGGCTCGGCATGGACATATACTTATGGATATATAATGACCGCCGCTCAGAAATCGGAGAAGATCAATCAGGAACAGAAAGGTTTGCTGGGAGTGACCAAAATCCTGAAAGTCGAGTTGATGCACCGTATAGCTGATACTTATGGCCCTATTGTCTACACTAAATTCGGACAGGAAGAGGGTGATAATGTCGATAGTCAGGAAGCCGCTTACCGTCAGTTCTTCAAAGATTTGGACGAAGGAGTCAAACTGATCAACGAATATAAGAAAGCCAATGCCGCTCTCGAACCTTTTGCTGCTGCCGATATTCTGATGCCGGCAGGTAAACGTACACTGTCACAGTGGGTGAAGTTTGCAAACTCTCTCCGCTTGCGGCTTGCAATCCGTGTATCGATGAGTGCCCCTGATCTGGCGAGAGCAGAAGTTGCCAAAGCGATGGATGCAACTGCCGGTGGCGTGTTGGAGAGTGCGGATGAAACAGTTGCCGTTTCTACCGAAAGCGGTTATAAGAATCCGCTGGGAACAGTCAATGAAGGCTGGGGAGAAGTATTCATGGGTGCTACGATGGAGTCTGTTTTGGTAGGATATAATGATCCGCGACTGATTAAGTATTACTCGAAAGCGGAAGGTGGTGATATAAAAGACGAAAAGGGTAATTTGATTATTGCCGAAAGAAATAAGATTGCCGGTACTTATAAAGGTGTTCCCCAAGGAACAGGAGTTACTGTAAAAGACGAGAACCGTTACCGTCTGCATTCCAAGAGTACGATTACCAAACAGACCGATGCTATCTTGATGACTGCTGCCGAAGTATGGTTCCTTCGTGCTGAGGCTGCCTTGCGTGGATTTACTTCCGAAAACGTGAAAGACTGCTACGAGAAAGGTATTACGGTTTCCTGTCAGCAATGGGGAGTGAATGTAGGTGATTATCTAACAAGTGATGCTACTCCTTCCGATTATGTCGATGCCTTCGAAGCAAAATATGATGTGAAAGCGCTGATTAAAGTGACTCCGAAGTGGGATGGAGGTGCTTCTCCGGAAGAACAACTGGAAAGGATCCTTACACAGAAGTGGATTGCTTGTTATCCTGAAGGCTATGAGGCTTGGACAGAACAACGCCGTACAGGTTATCCGCAGTTGTTCAAAGTCTTTGTGAACAATAGTGGTGGAGCTATCGATACTGACATACGTATTCGTCGCTTGCCATATCCGTCAGACATTCAAAAAAACAATCCTACTCAATATTCTGCTTTGAAGAAAGCTTTGGGAGGTGAAGATAACGGTGGAACTCGCCTCTGGTGGGATACTGGTAGAAATTTCTAGAGGTTTATAAATATTAGGTGTAACTTTTTTTAATTCAAACTTGTTTTCTCCGTGTATTAGGCAAAAAGTAGAGGAGAAAGATTGTGGGGGAGTGAAGTCAAGGGGGGCTTCGCTCCCCTTTTCTTTAATAAGTTTTTATGGGAGTTATAGAAAAAGCATTATAGTCATGGTTATATTCTTCAGTTTATTATTTTCTCCCATCATCAGATTCCTGAAAACTGCAAAGGAATGAACTAAACAGTAGTACACAATAGTAACTCCATTCTCCTCCTTCGGGAAGGAGGAGTGGTCGAAGACCGAGGTGGTAGGAAAAACAATGTTTATACCTATTTCTTTGTAAATGACAGGATTATGTATTCACCTACCACCTCCCCCTACGGGTACTCCTCCTTCCCGAAGGAGGAGAATTGAAGATAGAACCGACTATCATTTAGCTCAAAACCGTGCGGAAATGAGCTATACAGTTTGGACATGAACATAAACTCTATAACATTACCGATAGAACTCTATGTGGTTAGATCTCAATGACTTATAGTTTCCTGTCATTTCTAGTAATGGAAACTGTCGTTTCCCGGTGAGGGAACGAGCGTTCCTTTTAATGGAAACGACCGTTCCTTTTAAAGGGAACTGGCGTTTCCTCCGAGGAAACCAACGCTTGCCCCGTATGATACTGATACTTGAATTATATGGACTAACAATTTAGCGTATAACTGATTCGAATATGAAGCTTTCCGCTGTTTGGAGTTGATGTCTTTATTTTAAAAGGGACGACCCCTTCCTTATGAAAAAGAAAGAGGCCGTGGGGATAAAAAAAGACTGGTGGGGTATTTATATATAGATTAGGATTTATTGTTTTTGCTTAGATGTTGGGTGAATATCTCTTCTGACTGATATTCTTCTGCTATCTGTTTTATTCTTTCATCAGTTTGATCTAATATGTAATTTAGTTCTGTTTCGTCGAAACAATCTCCTAAGTGTATGGGAGTATGTAGTAAATCTGAATTCTGATTTGTTTCTGTTGCTAATTGTTGTCTATGAACTGTGACTTCAATTTCTCCCTTTTCATCTGTAGTGAAAAGTAAGTTGTATTTTTCTATCAGGGCAATGAATTCTTTTAAGAACTTGTATTCTGTTTCGGTCAATACTTTTATCATATTTGTTCGTTTGGTGTTTATTTTATACTTGGCAAAGTTCTAATTTCTTTTTGAACTTTAGAATGAAAGTAATATGATTTTTATTCCATTTGCTAAGTTGGAATATTCCTTTTATTCATATTACCACATCTATTCGTTTTTTTCGTATATTTGCTTCGAACGAAACTTTTCATTTGTATATTTGTTGGATTTTAAAAAGAAAAAAGAATCATGGAAGCAGAAGAATTAACTGTTGGGAGAGTTCATCATGGACATAACATACGTCGTTTTCGTATAGAAAAGAATATGAATCAGGAGGTTTTAAGCCAATTAGTACATTTGTCACAATCAGCAGTATCTAAATATGAGCAGATGAGAGTGATTGATGATGAAATGTTACACCGCTTTTCACGGGCATTGGGAGTCCCTTTCGAGTATCTGAAGAGTTTGGAAGAGGATGCGCAGACGGTGGTGTTTGAAAATAATACGGTGAATAATAATGATCAGGCTTCTGCTAATATTGGTGGCTATGTGGAGGAAAATAATAGAGTGAATAATTATAATCCTATCGAAAAAATCACTGAACTCTACGAACGTCTGCTGAAAGAAAAGGATGAAAAGTACGCAGCACTGGAACGTCGTTTGCAAAATATAGAGCAGAGCTTGCAGAAATAAAGAACAAATATAATGAAAGGAATCGTGATATGATGAAACAAATACCCTATGGATTGACGGACTTTGCCCGAATTCAAAAGGACAATTATTACTATGTAGATAAGACCATGTTCATCGAGAGAATCGAGATGCAACCGGCTTATCTTTTTCTGATTCGTCCTCGTCGGTTTGGAAAGAGCTTGACTTTGGCTATGTTGGAGGCTTATTACGATGTAGTATATGCTAATGACTTTGATGAGCTATTCGGGCATCTTTATATAGGTCAACATCCAACCCCGAAGCATAATTGTTATCTCATTATGCGGTTCAACTTTTCGGAAGTAAGTTCTAATGTCAATGAAGTAGAGCGATCATTTAAATTGCATTGCTGTAGTAAGCTTAGGGATTTTGTGTTCAAATATGAAGATCTTTTGGGAAAAGAAATTTGGGATGTTCTCGATGAAGAGATACAGCAAGATCCGGGTGCTTTTTTATCAGCTATCAATTCTTATGCTTCCCGTAAAGGAAATCTCCCTATTTATCTCCTTATTGATGAATATGATAATTTTACGAATACGATTCTTTCGACCTATGGTACAGAGTATTATCAAAAGGCGACTCATGGTGAAGGCTTTGTTCGTGGATTCTTTAATGTGATAAAGGCTGCTACCACCGGTACGGGGTCCGCTCTTCAGCGTATGTTTATCACAGGAGTGAGTCCTGTCACGATGGATGACGTCACCAGTGGTTTTAATATCGGAACCAATATTACGACTGATCCTTGGTTTAATGATTTAGTAGGTTTCAGTGAAGCGGAACTGCGTGAAATGCTTACTTATTATAAAGAACAGGGAGTGCTCATGCAAACGGTAGATGAGACAATTGTCATGATGAAACCCAACTATGACAATTACTGCTTTAGTGAGGAAAAATTGGCCCAATGTATGTTCAACTCGGATATGGCGCTTTATTTTATGAAATCTTTTGTTCTTCATCATGTAAAGCCTAAAGAAATAGTTGACCCCAACATTCGTACTGACTTTAATAAATTAGCTTACTTGATTCGACTTGACCACGGATTGGGGGAGAACTTCTCTGTTATTAAAGAAATAGCCGAGCAGGGAGAAATAACTACGGACATTGCTACACACTTTTCCGCATTGGAAATGACGGATGTACGCAATTTCAAGTCTTTGTTATTCTATTTCGGACTTCTTTCTATTAAAGGAGTCGATATGGTGGGAAGACCCATTCTGCATGTCCCGAATCTGGTGGTCAGAGAACAGCTTTTTAGCTTTTTGATCCGAGGATATATCAAACATGATATTTTCAAGATTGATATGAACCGGATGACGATGTTATTTGAGAACATGGCTTTCAGAGGAGACTGGAAACCGTTGTTTAATTTTATAGCAGAGGCTATCCGTGAGCAAAGCCGTATTCGCGAATATATAGAGGGCGAAGCACATATTAAAGGCTTTTTGTTGGCTTATTTAGGTATGTACCGTTATTATCAACTGTATCCGGAATACGAACTGAATAAAGGTTTTGCCGACTTCCTTTTCAAACCTAGTCCGTCGGTTCCTGTAATGCCGCCATTAACTTATCTGCTCGAAGTGAAGTATGCAAAGGCTGGCGCTTCGGAGAAAGAAATAAGGGCACTTGCAGATGAGGCGCGGGAGCAGTTACTTCGTTACAGTCAGGATGAATTGGTAGCGGAGGCGAAGGCTAAAGGTGGACTAAAACTAATTACGATAGTGTGGTGTAGTTGGGAACTTGTGCTACTGGAAGAAGTACTTTAGATTCCTACTGCCTTTATCCCCTTCGAGTAGTTCCAGCATTAGTTTCAAGCGAATGAAACTTTCAGTGAGAGCAAACGTTTGCTCTCACTCTGCTACCACAGTTGCTCCCATTGCTGTAACCCTCATGAATAAAGGGATATAGATAAACTGTTAGAGCATGAGAGCAAAACTGCTATCAAATCACTGTGGAGGCTATATAATGTATCTGCCCGAATCATTTATACTGTACACGAAGAAACAGTAACAATTGAGGTGATTGCCGTGCGGAGCTAAGAGCCATTATAGGTAAAAATAGGAATGGCTACGTTTGTTATTTATAGATTTGTACAGGAAGTTCCCCTCTTAATGCCCCTAAAGCATTAAATGCTAATGACTCCATTTCCCCTTCCCCGGGATAGACATGTATAGGGGCTAAGAAAGAGATTCTTTTCTTCAATCTTGAAATGATATAGTCCGAATAAGCAATACCTCCTGTCAGCAGAATGGCATCTACTTTCCCGCAGAGTACGGTGGCGGCTCCGCCAATGGCTTTCGCAACATTATATATCATGGCATCCAGTATCAGTTCAGCTTTTTTGTCACCTTCTTCTATGGCTTTGATAATGGCGGGAACATCGGTAGTGCCCAGATGGGCCGTCAGTCCGGCACGTCCGGAGATACGCTTCTTTAATTCATCTTTCGTGAACTGTCCGCTATAACAAATATCGATCAACTGACCGGCAGGAAGGGTGCCAGCCCTTTCCGGCGAGAAAGGCCCTTCGCCGTCTAAAGCATTATTGGCGTCAATGGCTTTGCCATGCTGATGAACGGCTATAGAGATACCGCCACCTAAGTGACAGATTATCAAGTCCAGTTCTTCATATTTCGTTCCCTGCTCCTTTGCGAAGCGGCGGGCGATTGCTTTCTGATTCAAGGCGTGCCAGATGGTGATCTTAGGCATCAGCGGAGAACCCGAAATACGCGCTACATCTTCCAGTTCATCCACCACTCCCGGGTCTGCGATGAAAGCCGGGCAATCAGGAAGGGAAGCGGCCAGTTCGGCTGCAATCAGTCCGCCTAAGTTGCAGGCATGGGTACGCATGGCGTGCAAAGTATCTTGCTTCATGGCTTCGTTGACTGCGTAGACTCCTCCCGGAATGGGTTTGACGAGGCCGCCGCGTCCGATGACAGCATCGAATGCAAAGGGTATTCCATTTGCTTCTAATTCCTGAAGAACCAGATTCTTCCGAAATTCAAACTGGTCTATCACCTGCGGATAAACGGATAATTCTTCGACCGTATGCTTGATGTTACGGACGAGCAACGGAGTTTCGTTCTCGTAGACTGCTATCTTCGTAGAAGTGGAGCCGGGGTTGATGACCAGAATCTTCATATCTTTGGAGTTATAAGGTTTGAATTATGATTAACGGTTCAGGTTGAGCTTCTCTCTGCATTCGCAGCCGGCCACTTGCAGGCAGGCCATTGCGATGCTGTAATATTTCGATAAGCCGGAATCACTGCGGGAAGGGAGCACTACCGGGCAGATAGGTCCTTGCAACAATCCGGCCATATCCGCATTGGCAAACAGGGAGACGGACTTGTAGAACGCATTTCCCGATTCTATATTGGGGAAAATCAGCACATCCGCCTGTCCGTTGATAGGCGAAACAATTCCTTTGATGTCCCCGCTCGCCTGCTCACAGGCAGTGCGTACATCCAGCGGACCGTCGATGATTACATTTCCGAACTCTCCCGCTTCGGCAAGTTCCACGATGTTTACATAATCCAGCGAATGCGGGAATTTGGCGCTCACTTTCTCGGTGCAGTGTATCAGTGCAACGCGAGGCTGCTCGATACCGAAATGGCGGCAAGTGCAGATGGCATACCAGATCATTTCAATCCGTTGTTGCAGCGTGGGGCGTGGAATCACTGCGGCATCGGAGAAGAACAGCAGTTTATGGTAAGTCGGAATCTCCATCACCGCCAAGTGCGTGAGGATTTTCCCTTTGGGTAGCAGTCCTTTCTCTTTGTCAAGGATGGCGTGCAGCAGATTGTCCGTGTTGATGATACCTTTCATTAAAATATCCGCTCCCCCTTCACGCACGATGCGGACAGCTTCACGTGCCGCTTCGTCCGAATCTTCGATGTGAATGGTCTTCACGTAGTCGGGATATTGCTTCAAGGCAGGATATTTTTCCAGAATAGCCGAATCCCCGATCATGAGAAACTCTGCAATTCCTTCTTCCAAAGCACGGGTAATGGCATATTCCGTATTAGGGTCGTTGGCGCAGACTACGGCAATTCGTTTCCTACGATTCTGTTGTTTAAGATGGGCTGTTAGCTGGGCAAAGTTCTGAATAGGTTCCATAACGTTAGATTTTTAGCAAATATCAGAAAAATCATTGAGAAAATAATACTCATAACCCGAAAAAATGCGCCTGTTATGTAACATTTTGTTATATTTTAGTTGTTTTAGTGTGTAGATATACACCGAACCGTTTTTTCCTGTATTTTTGCAAATGAATCCCCCTTAAACTTTAAAACAAAATGAAACAGTTCAGAAATCTATTATTTATTAGCACATTACTCCTTTGTTGGGTACTCGTTTCCTGCAAAACGACAAGAGTTGCTTCCTCCGGCTGGTCGCTGGTATGGGAAGAGAATTTTAATCAGAAGAAAGGCTTTGACCCGCAGGTCTGGAGCAAGATTCCGCGAGGGAAGGCCGACTGGAATAATTATATGACAGACTTTGATTCCTGCTTTGCCATGCGCAAAGGCAAGCTGGTGTTAAGAGGCATTGCCAATCAGACGCTGCCCAATGATACGGCACCTTATCTGACAGGAGGTGTTTATACCAAAGGTAAAAAGGCATTCCTTGACGGACGCATCGAGATATGTGCCAAGCTGAATGCCGCAAAAGGAGCATGGCCGGCTATCTGGCTGCTGCCCGAAAATGCCAAATGGCCGTCGGGAGGCGAAATAGATGTGATGGAGCGTCTGAATGACGACTCTATCGCTTATCAGACAGTTCATTCTCATTATACGTACACTTTGGGCATCAAGGATCATCCCAAGTCACACTCCACAGGAGTCATCCATCCCGATCGCTATAACGTTTTCGCTGTAGAAATGTATCCGGACAGTCTTTCGTTCTATGTCAACGACATACATACGTTTACTTATCCCCGCATACAGACGCAGAAGGAAGGACAATTCCCGTTCGATCAGCCGTTTTATCTGCTGATCGATATGCAGTTGGGCGGTTCGTGGGTCGGAGCAGTCGATCCCAAAGACCTTCCGGTAGAAATGGAAGTGGACTGGGTGCGTTTTTATCAGCGAAAGTCACTCAAATAAAACATTAAATATGAATATTCAACTTCCTTCTTTTTTACAGAAAGGTGACAAAGTAGTGATTGTGTCACCTTCCAGCAAGATAGACAAAGAGTTTCTGAAACGTGCGAAGAGACGGCTTGAATCATGGGGATTGAAAGTCTCTGTGGGGAAATATGCCGGTGGCTCTTCCGGACGTTATGCCGGAACAATCCGGCAACGTCTGCAAGACTTGCAGAGTGCGATGGATGATCCGAAAGTGAAAGCTATTCTTTGTAGCAGAGGAGGATACGGGGCCGTGCATCTGGTGGACAAGATTGACTTCACCGCCTTTCGTGAACATCCGAAGTGGTTGCTGGGATTCAGTGACATCACTGCCTTGCATAATTTATTTCAGAAGAATGGATATGCCTCCCTGCATTCGCTGATGGCACGTCATCTGAGCGTGGAGCCGGAAGAAGACCCTTGCGTGGCCTATCTGAAAGATATTCTCTTCGGTAATCTGCCCGTTTATACTTGCGAAAAGCATAAGTTGAACAGGCAAGGTACGGCCGAAGGTATCCTGCGTGGCGGAAATATGGCGGTAGCTTACGGGCTGCGCGGCACTCCTTATGATATTCCTGCCGAAGGAACCATCCTGTTTCTCGAAGATGTCAGTGAACGTCCCCATGCGATTGAGCGCATGATGTACAATCTGAAACTGGGCGGTGTGCTTGAAAAACTGTCCGGACTCATTATCGGTCAATTTACCGAATACGAAGAAGACTGTTCGTTGGGTAAGGAGCTATATCCCGCTCTGGCCGATTTGGTGAAAGAATATGACTATCCGGTTTGTTTTAATTTCCCGGTAGGTCATGTGACGCATAATTTGCCGCTTATCAATGGCGCGAAAGTGAAATTGACCGTTGGAAAGAAAAATGTGGAGTTAAAGTTTATTTGTTAATAATCCATTCTATCTGAACGATACTGTGGTGAAAATGACTAATTTTGAGGCTTCATATAGATAAAAGGACGATGAAAAAGAAATCTATGATAGTGTTGACGAGTGCCTTTGTATTATTATCTGCTTTTTCTTGTGGAGGAGGCGGCAAGGCAACTGGTACGAATGAACAAAGTGAAAAAGTGGTGGTAAATGTACCTCAGTTTGATGCGGACAGTGCCTATTTGTATGTAAAGAATCAGGTAGATTTTGGTCCCCGTGTTCCTAATACGAAGGAGCACGTAGCTTGTGGCAATTATCTGGCCGGAAAGCTGGAGGCTTTCGGTGCGAAGGTAACGAATCAGTATGCCGATCTGATTGCCTATGACGGCACACTGTTGAAGGCGCGGAACATCATCGGCTCTTACAAACCGGAAAGTAAGAAGAGAATAGCATTGTTTGCACATTGGGATACCCGTCCGTGGGCGGATAATGATGCTGACGAAAAGAATCACCATACCCCTATTCTGGGAGCCAATGACGGAGCAAGCGGAGTGGGAGCCTTGTTGGAAATCGCCCGGTTGGTCAACCAGCAACAGCCGGAACTGGGCATTGATATCATCTTTCTGGATGCGGAAGACTACGGAACTCCTCAATTCTACGAGGGAAAGCACAAGGAAGAGGCTTGGTGTCTCGGCTCGCAGTATTGGTCACGCAATCCTCATGTGCAAGGGTATAATGCCCGTTTTGGTATCTTGCTCGATATGGTGGGTGGTGAGAACAGCGTATTTCTGAAAGAAGGATATTCCGAAGAGTTTGCTCCGGATATCAACAAGAAAGTATGGAAAGCGGCTAAAAAAGCAGGTTATGGGAAAACCTTCATCGATGAGAGAGGCGATACCATCACCGACGACCATCTGTTTATTAACCGTCTGGCTCGTATCAAGACAATCGATATTATTCCCAATGATCCGGAAACAGGCTTCCCTCCGACTTGGCATACCATTCATGATAATATGGACCATATCGACAAGAATACGCTGAAAGCCGTCGGACAGACAGTGCTGGAAGTGATTTATAATGAAAAGTAAATAGTTAATTAGTAAACCGTAAATATCTTCATGTCAATTAATGAATTACAAGACGAAGTGATTGCTGAATTCAGCGACTTCGATGACTGGATGGACCGCTACCAGCTGCTCATTGACTTAGGTAATGAACAGGAACCGCTCGACGAAAAGTATAAGACCGAACAGAATCTGATCGAAGGCTGTCAGAGCCGTGTATGGCTTCAGGCGGATGATGTGGATGGAAAAATCGTCTTTAATGCGGAAAGTGACGCTTTGATTGTGAAAGGAATCATTGCTTTATTGATCAAAGTCCTTTCGGGACATACGCCCGATGAAATACTGAATGCTGATCTTTATTTTATCGATAAGATAGGTTTGAGAGATCATTTGTCTCCTACCCGTAGCAATGGGTTGCTGTCGATGGTAAAGCAGATACGTATGTATGCGCTGGCATTTAAGGCAAAAGAAGGGAAATAAAGATAAAAAGGTAATATAGAATGAACGGTGGATATCCTGCGGACCAGGTATCTACCGTTCATTTTCTTTTTCCTCCTCCTGATATTCCAGTATATCTGCCGGCTGGCAGTCCAGTACTTTGCAGATAGCCTCCAGCGTAGAGAAACGGATTGCCTTAGCTTTTCCGGTTTTTAATATAGAAAGGTTGGCGGGGGTGATATCTATTTTCTCCGCCAGCTCGCCCAGAGATATTTTTCTGCGCGCCATCATGATGTCAAGGTTTACTATAATTGCCATAATTTTGTTTTCTCGGTTTGGGTTAAATGGTCAGTTCCTGTTCTTCTTTCATTTTCAGTCCGATAGCGAATGTTTCGGCTACAATCAGGCAACCGAGTCCCAATAATAAATCAGTCGTCTGTAGCGCCAGGGGAGCGATGATATAATGTTCAAGCGCGAATACTTCTTTCAGTCCCCAGTAGTTGACGACCTGCGGAATCAGGTAAAACACGAAGGACATAATCAGCAGACTACCCAGCCAGCGCAGGCGGCGGACATTCTTCCATTCGAATATCTGCGATTTGTTGATGCTCAGAATCAGCATGACAAAGATAATAAGTGCGGAGATGGTGAGCAGTGCATTCATGAGCGAACAGGAACTGCTGATAATCAGGTAACTGTAATTCACTTCTTTCCCGGTGCGTACCGCCATTTGCGTATACATGACGGGCACTTTCTCATTGTTTTGGGCATTGATGATCGTATCCGGTTTGATCATGGCGATCGTAGGTACGACATCTACAAAACGGAAATCGCCTGCAAGCATAGGTCTGTCACATGCTTTCGATTCCTTGTGCTGTTCTTTGGCCAGACTCATTCCGGCTTTCATGCCTGTTCCGAACTGGTATCCTGTGGTATACAGAGAAAGTCCCAGAACAATGAATACCAATATGCTGAGTATATTCAAACGTCTTTTCATCGCTGTTATTTTTTTAGTCCGTGATATTTGTTTCTTCTTTCCAGGGATAATGGACGGTCGTACGACGCATCGCCCAGATAACTCCTGCCAGTATCAAAACTGCTACAAAAATAGCAATTAGATAGGAGGTAGTGTCCATCAGATCGCTCATATTTTCAGCTTCCGGATATTTCGTGCTGAGAAATACGGATAACGAATTATTCAGTATATGCATCAGTATGCAGGGGATGAGGCTGGCAGTCTTGTAATACGTCCATGCAAATAGGATACCGATCAGGAATGCCGGAAGTATCTGGGCAGGATTGATATGGAAAACACCGAATAAAAGGGCTGAAAGCAGAATTGCCTTTGTCGGGCTGTACTGCTGTAGCAATGCTTTGGTGATGGCTCCACGAAATAGCAGTTCTTCGAGTACGGGACCTATGACGGCTATGGCGAGAATGCCTCCCCAGCCGGACTGGAGGATATCGAAGGATTGTTCCATGATGTTGGGAATCCATTTCATTAGTTCCGCCAATGCGGATACGACGAAGCCACAGGTGAGGACAGCCAATGCGCTGAAGAACAGATACGGGGATGAAACGGGCGACCAGGTTATTTTCTTTGTGCTGATGTATCCGGCTTTCCATAAATAGATACCCATCATCAGCTGACCGGCCAGTTGCGCCGGAATCATAAGCATGGTGATAAGTGCGTCTTTGTCTAAGTTTCCGGTAGTGGCTACCAGATAAATCACACAGGGAATCATGACTAAAATGGGAGCAATGATCTGTGCGATGAGCAGATTCAGTAATATCAGTTTAATAGCAGTTCTCATATTCGTTTTATTCTTAGTATTCTTGGATAGGATACAAAGATAATCGTTTGTTATTTACTGGCAATGAAGCTGCACAGAAACATGGCTATCATTGAGATGGATACTACCAGCATCGATATACTCATTAATGACTTTTTCATAAAGTGTTATTTTTTAATAGATGATTAAATAGGAAATGTTTGTTTATCGATGATTATTTATCGTTTATCGATATGCAAATGTAGAGGTAAGTTTTGAGTTGGCAAAGGAAAAAGAGATTTTATTTATCGAAAAACAATAAAAAAGATATGTTTTTCGATATTATCGGACTCGTTTCAGCCGAAAAGAGGCTTATTAATGTGGTCAATTTAGAGAAAAAGGGGGATCATTTCTCCTGTTTGGCGGCGAGGAGAATGGCTTCAGTTTCTTCCGCATCCTTGTGAAGCTGTGCGATTAGTTCGTCGATACTATCGTATTTTAGTTCGGGGCGTGTCCGCTTCACGAAAGTAAGCCGGATAAATTTGTCGTAAATGTCGGAGTGGAAGTGAAGGATATTCACTTCGATTGTGCGGTTGGGACCATTTCCGATGGTAGGGCGGACGCCTATATTCAGCATTCCCATATAGGTCTTTCCGTCGAATGTGACCCATACGGCATAGACTCCGTCTGCGGGAATCAGTTTGTCGGGATCATCCACGCTTAAATTGGCAGTCGGAAAACCGATCTTCCGGCCTACCTGATAGCCGCCTACTACCGTTCCGTCCAGAAAGTATTCATAGCCCAGACAGCGGGCAGCTACGTCTACATCTCCCTGATGCAGCAACTTGCGGATTAAAGAAGAACTGACCGGAGCACTTTGGATGGTATCTATCTGTATATCATCTGTGTAAGCCTGTGCACGGATGACCTCAATGCCGATTGCCTGCCCGTAGCGTACATAATCGTCAAACCCTTCGCTGCGGTTGTGACCGAAACGGTGATCGTATCCTATCACCAGATACTTTACCTGAAAACGTTCTTTCAGTATTTGAGTCATGAATTCTTTGGCGGTCAGACGGGAGATGTCGGGCGTAAAATCAAGCATCAGGCAATAATCTACTCCCGTGCCTGCGAGCAGGTTTGTTTTTTCTTCGGGAGTAGTTAAAAGTTCCGGATGGTAAGCGGCGTTCATCACTTTGCGCGGATGAACGGGGAATGTGACCAATGCAGAACGCAGACCTTTGGCTGCCGCTATCTCCTTCACCTGTTGAATCAGATAGCGATGTCCCATGTGTACTCCGTCAAAGAAACCGATGGTAGCTACGCATGGTTCGGGAATCATAGCCGATGTGTCATTTATAATCTGCATACTTACATTCTCATTTTTTTCTGAAAAGATGGCTCCAGTCTTCACCGGCTTTCGGTGTGTAGGTCGAGATACCCAGTTCCTGAGCTACTTTACAGTTAATTTCGGAATCGTCAATAAAAAAAGTCTCTTTCGGGTCAATACCCGCATCTTCGGTCACCGCCTTGAATATTTCCGGTTCGGGCTTGGCCATTTTCATTTCATAAGAGAGATACGTCTTCTCAAAATAGTCCTCTACTTTGAACGTACGGTAGGGGAAGGCATTCTTGCATACCCATTTCCAGTGGATGTCATTGGTGTTGCTGAGCAGATAGACTACGTATTTCTCGCGTAGTTTGAGCAGCAAGTCGAGTTTATAGGTCGGGATGTCTACCAAAAAGCTGTTCCAGGCGGCGTCGATCTGTTTGTCGCTTACCATCTTTCCCATCATCTCCCGAATGCCGTCACGGAATTCGGCAGGAGTGATCAGTCCTTTCTCCTGCTGCAAAAATATTCCGTCCAGCTGGTGGGTGCAGAACTTTTCTTCTATGTTCTGGAACCCGATCTTTTTAAAGTTCTCAATACAACGTTCGCGGTCGAGATTTATCAGTACACCGCCTAAATCAATAAGTAAGTTTTTAATTCCTTTACTTTTCATTATTTTCTCATTTGTGAATACTACGTTGAACAAGGCGAATAAGTTCTCCAACCCATAACACCGTGGACGAAACGCCTATAATCAGAAGCCACGTCTGCCAGTCGAGCGGCTCTGTGCGGAATACAGCTCCACCGAACTGTACGATCAGAAATTGTCCGACCAGAATGGCCAGAACAATCAACTCCATGCCATACGATTTGGAAAGTCCCTTGAATGCCGAGTCGGTAGTGCCGAATACGCGGGCATTGAACAGGTTCCAGAATTGCAGCATGACAAAGAAAGTGAAGAAAATGGTGAGGTTATGTACATCCATACCTTGCGCGCTGTGGTCGAAATAATAAATCATTCCGAGCAATACGGCGAGGAAGATCGTACCTACACCTAATATATTGTTACGCATCGCTTTGCTGATGATAAAGTCAGTGCTGCGGCGCGGTTTTTCCTGCATGACGGTTTCGCTGGGAGGGATGGAAGCGAGGGCCAGAGCGGCAAAAGTATCCATAATCAGGTTCACCCACAGCATTTGTGTCACTGTCAGCGGAAGTTCTGTTCCGATCATCGATCCCAATAACACGATTAGCAAGGCTACAAAGTTGATCGTCAGCTGGAATACGATGAAACGCTGAATATTTTTATAAAGAGAACGTCCCCACATGACAGCGGTACCGATGCTGTTGAACGAGTCGTCGAGCAGTGTGATGTCACTGGCTTCTTTGGCTACGGACGTACCTGTACCCATTGACAGACCGACTTGGGCATGATTCAGGGCAGGCGCATCGTTCGTACCGTCTCCGGTTACGGCGACTACGGCTCCTTTTTGTTGAAGCAACTGCACAAGACGTTGTTTGTCCGTCGGGCGGGCGCGGGACATGATTTTGAGGTCCATCACACGGTCCAGCGCTTCTTCGTCACTCAGTTCGGCAAAGGCAACACCGGTGATACGATTCCGGTCGGTATCTGTTTCCGGTTGCCACAGTCCGATCTGACGGGCAATTTCTGTGGCAGTTCCCGGTGTGTCACCGGTAACGATCTTGATACCGATACCAGCCGACTGGCATTTGGCCACAGCGGCGGGTACATCCGGACGAATCGGGTCTGAGATGGCTACGACTCCTAAGAAATTAAGGTCGTTGGCAGATACCAGTTCCGTGCAGTCATTCGGTTCGTTTTCTCCTACTATTTTGAAGGCAAAGCCGAGTGTGCGCATTGCCATATTCTGATAATTCAGCAACTGGGCTTCTACTGTCGAACGATATTCGACGGCATCTACCCGTCGGCCGTCCAGCACGACTTCCTTACATTTGCCAAGCACGATTTCGGGTGCTCCTTTTATATAAAGTACTTTCTTCCCGATGATCGGAGACTCGACGAGAGTCGCCATAAATTTACGTTCGGTCGAGAAGGTGAGCTGGTCGAGGATGCGGGCGTGTTCACGGAGTTCGAGATAATTTCTTCCCTGACTGTTGAGCCATAATAACAGGGCGACTTCCGTAGGGTTACCGACACCTTTCGGCTTTTCGCCCGTTGCCGCTTCTTCGAGGAAAGCGGTTGAGTTGGCGCTGATCCCTTCTGCGACAAGAGCGCTGATGTCATCATCGCCCAGGTTGCCGCCATTCTTGATTCCGTAGAAATTGGGTTCGTGTACCTGCATCAGGTTTTGAGTCAGTGTACCCGTTTTGTCCGTACAGATCACGGTGATAGCTCCCATCGTCTCGCAGGCGTGCATCTTTCGTACCAGATTGTTGGTCGAGAGCATACGGCGCATATTCAGGGCCAGGCTGAGCGTTACGCTCATGGGCAACCCTTCGGGGACGGCTACTACAATCAAAGTAACAGCCATCATGAAATATTTGAGGGTCCGTTCGAAAACCGGAAGCCACTCGTGCCAGCCGTTCAGCGAACTGAAATCAAAGTACAACAGTACATCTTTTACAAAGAAGATAAGGAAGGCAAGTCCGGCAACGGTAAAACCGATTTTACCGATCAGGTTCGCGAGCTTGGTCAACTGTATATTCAGAGGGGTCGGTTCCAGATTTTCTTCGGTGCTTTGGCGTGCTACCTTGCCGATTTCTGTGGCATCTCCCACGTGCAGTACGCGCATGGTGCCGTGTCCGTCCACCACTGTTGTTCCGCGCATCACTAAGTTGGAGGCATAGGTTGCTTCTTCGTCAAAGTCCGCTTCGATCACAGTCTTGTTGATTACCGGTTCTCCGGTCAGGTTGGATTCGTTCACTTGCAGGGAGATCGCTTCCAGCAGCTGGCCGTCGGCAGGAATCTCTTCGCCTGTTTCCAGTATGATAATATCGTCTACAACGACGTCTTTACGTGGGATTTCCTGTACGTGTCCGTTGCGAATCACTTTTACGAGTGTTTCTTCATTGACGGCGTTCAGTAAGTCGAATTTTTTATTGGCATCATATTCGAAAAAGAAGCCGATGCCTGTGGCCAATAAGATGGCCGCTATGATTCCGATAGTTTCGGCATATTCATTTTCGATGATGGAAATGATCAGTGAAAATACGGCGGCTACCAACAATACCCGCACAACCGGATCTTCAAACTTTTCGAGATAGAGCTTCCATAAGGAAGGACGCTTGGGGGGTGTTAACAGATTGACACCGTTCTTTTCTCTGCTTTGTAGGACTTCGTCATCCGTAAGGCCTACATGATAATAATCGTCTTTTTTTGTAGTACTCATGCAAATACATGCGTTTGATTAGGACCGCAAAAATACAACATAAAATTGTGATAAAATGTTTAATTAAAACTTTTTATGAAGTTACTTTATTCGGGACGTCCGCAAGTACGATAGGGAATCGTAAACCAGAACGTTGATCCCTTGCCTTCTACGGAGTCTGCGCCGATTTGCCCCTCCAATTTGTTTACGATGGTTTTAGAGATGGAAAGTCCCAGCCCCGTTCCTTTCTTGTCTTTGTTCAGCTTTACGAAGCGGCCGAAAACTTCCGGTAGTTTGTCGGCAGGGATTCCTGCTCCCGAGTCGGTGACATAAAAATAAAGTTCGGTATCTCTTGCCTCATAACCGATGCTGATCGTTCCCTCCTGCGTGAATTTAATGGCGTTGGTGGTAAAATTGGAGAGCACCTGCGCGACACGGTTCCGGTCGGTCTCTATGCTACAGGAGGGAAGGCTTGGTTCTGCAATTATCCGGATGTTTTTTCCTGCGTCGTTGACTCTCATTTGGAAAAGCTGTCGCAGGTCGGATAGTAACAGGTTGATATCTACCTTTGTATATACAAATTCGAGTGTGCCGGCTTCTATTTTCGACATATCCAGGATATCGTTCACTAGTTGCAGCAGCAGATCGGCATTCATCTTTATGATCTCCTGATATTGTGCCTTTTCTTCTTCTGTATTGGCGCTGGCGAGTACTTCTGCAAATCCTGTGATGGCGTTGAGAGGCGTGCGGATTTCGTGACTCATATTGGCAAGGAAGGCAGACTTCGAAAGGTCGGCATTTTCTGCTTTCTCTTTGGCAAGTGTCAGTTGCTTTTCTGTTTCTTTAAGTTGGGTGATATCGTGCACGGTAAGTACCATATTCTCTTCTTCGTTAAGGAGAAAATAGGAACCGGATATCACGGCGTCACATTCTACGGATTTCTTTTCGGAAGTAAGCACGTTCAGAGTAGCTTCCAGATCAGTGAAGCCTCTTCTTTGTTCGAAAGCCTGGCGGATGGCACAACGTATGGGGCAGGAGCCACAGTAAGCATGAGTACCGCAGCCTCCTTCCGCCGATAATGCGTTGCGGCATTGCAATAAGTCGCCCACTCTCTTTTCTTCCAGACCTTTCTGAGTTCCGGTGAGTTGATAGTAGTTTGTTTTTAATACTTTGAAGTCGTTATCTATTAATAAGATATAGGCATGGACATTTTTCAGAATGGCGCTGGCGATGTGGTTGGTATGTTCCAGCTTTCTGGATTCCCGGAATAGTCGTTTTTGCATCCGAAGACATTTTCTCCGTTCCCATAGATAGCTGAGCAGGAGGATTGCACATATAATTAGCAGGATAGGTAGCAATGCTATTAGCATGATGTAACTTGTTGGTTTTGTTCTACAAATATGTTGCAAAGATAACTTTTTTACTCGGGATAAGAAATAAGTTCGAACAATTTGCATTTTATTTGCGTTATATTATTTAGTAAACCAATAAAAAAACGAACGTTATGAAAAAGTACATTTGCACAGTCTGTGAATACATTTACGACCCCGCACAAGGAGATCCCGAGAGCGGAATTGAACCGGGAACAGCATTTGAAGACATTCCGGATGATTGGACTTGTCCACTTTGCGGAGTCGGAAAAGAGGACTTTGAACCGTACGAAGGATAAAAAAATTAAGAGAGAGAAGAGATTATTAAAAAAATGACCGGAAAGCAGTGCTTCCGGTCATTTTTGCGTTTCAGCTCATGCAGAGCTTTTTTTGTTCCTGTTTTTATACTGTCGGGTCAGGTGCTTCCTCATCGCCGCCGTCACCGCCGCCGTCGGGGTTGGGAGGAGTAGGAGTGTTTTCGTTGTCAACGATCTCGCTGCCGGTTACCAGTTTTTGAATACTTGCCTTTTTCAGCATATCCTTAAACTTGTATCCCGGAGTAAATACAATTTTCACCCGACGAATCGTGTCGGAATCCACTGCCGCTTCCGTCTCCTGACTTTCGCTGCTGATGCCGGGACGGAATTGACCGAAATCACCCAGTTGTACGGAAATACCTTTGTTTAAGTTTATATTCAGCGTATCGATCAGTGCATCGAGTACAAACTTGACCGCTCCGCTGGGAACCATTCCCACTTTAGAAATCTCATCACACAAATCCTTGAAATTAACCGTATTGGTAATAAAATTCTGTGCTACATACTTTTCGGTTTTCTCTTTACCGAAACCAATCATTCTTTTTTTAACGACATACCTAAGTGCCATAATCTTTTTTGTTTTTTAATAGTTAGTAAATCTGTTTCTTTTGTTTTGTGATCACGATGCAAATGTATGTGTTTCCAAATGAACTGCCAAGCAAAAAACTCAAAGTGCGTTAATAAGTTTCTTCAACTAAAGAAATGGTCAGATGTTTTTTTTGTTGTTCTCCTTTCATCTTTTTCCGATTGAAGATTGTCCTTTTCATATCATATCCATACCTTTGTAGATTCAAGAACCCAACGTGGCTCCGGTGGCTCAGGAGCCGGGATGTCCGGAGAACGACCGGCTAGGCGATGGAAAGGGAATGAAGAATATGAATAAAGAATTAACGGATGTAGTATAAATGATGACTTCCTGTTTATTAAGAATACACAGTTTACGCTTTTTCGACGGAGGCTTGCATGAGGTTCCTGTGGAAGAAGTGATGACGGTTGCGCTTATTGCGATATTCATCTTTGTTCCGTGCCTGTGGCTTGTCCGGTATTTAAAAGATAAGAGGCTGGACTCGGACGAGAAAGACAAGTTTATACAAATACATATTATCTCGACCATTGTCCTGACTATTGCGGGCGGTGTTTTTGCACGGATGTTCGGACTTGTCAATAAATGGATAGACGAACAGCCGTTGATTATTGCTGTTTACATCGCTTTGGCGCTTAGTTCCCTCGGCATCATTGTCGGAAAAATGATCGACTTTTGGGTGTATTGTCTCCGAAAGAAGATGTTTTAAGTATCTGTATATAGATGCCTGCAGCCTCTGCCCGAAGAAGGTTGGAAACAGGTTTTGTCCGGTATTTATTGCTAAAGTACGGTTTTGAGTTTCTCTTTGTATAATTGATATTATTGCTCCTTCTATCATTCATCAGAGATACATAGAGCATTTTAATAATTATTGGAATAATCCATAAAACATATAAGTATGAAGAATAGTTTTAGAATATTAATTATCACAATCTTATCTGTAGTATTAATATCATGTAGAACCGTAAAAGCACAGTGTGGTTTTTCACTTATGCGTGATACAGTTACAAAAATGGATGTTTATCAAGTTGTTGATGAGTTTCCTAGTTATCCAGGTGGTGGAAGTGCTTTGCTACAGTATGTGGGAAAGCATTATCGCGTACCTGAAAATGATGTGCAAAGTACATTCAATTTGACTTTTGTTGTTGATAAAACTGGTAAATTGAAAGGGGTTAGAATCCACAAGAAAAACAGAAAGGAATATAGTAATGCTGATAATGCTATGATTAAAGTTTTTAATTCTATGCCTGCATGGAAACCAGGAATATGTAACGGAAAGAAGGTGAATGTTTTGCTGACTCAAAGAATAAATGTTCACTTAGAATAAGATAGGATTATAGGAGATAAGTTTACAATTGTTGGTTAAAATGATATTCTTTTGTTGTGATCCTAAACGTTATGCTAACAGCGGTCATTTGATGTTCCGCTGTTATTTTCTCTAGGTATTTTGCTAAAAGTCTTCTTCCCTAATACCATCCAGTATGTTTTCATACATATTGGCTATCCATAAAACATATTCTCCTTATTCATCTAATGAGTTCAATTAGGGACATACGCTATATGCTTCACATTTTCTTCGCATAAACCACCTGTTTTCCTGCTCCGTAGCGCATCAGTATCCCTTTTTTGATAAAAGCGTTCAGCTCTTTTAGTGCACGCTTTTTGTCGTGACCGGTCATATAGCAATAATCAGTGCGAGTCATGCAAGGATATTTTTCAAGGTGGGCGGTTATTAATGCCAGACATTCCGCTTCGCTACGTCCGTTACCTTTGGGCCGGGTGAGGGATTCGGTACGTTCCAATCTCATGTCATACCCTACTTCCCGCTTGAATTGTTTGGTCGGTAGATAGTTGATGTTTTTTAGTTTGATTGATTGTGCACGCACATCTTTCTTGTGCATTACGGGTGGTCCTTGCAGCGATACGGAGAAATAGCCGATCTCGCCTAATTCTACAATCCAGCCGTTAGCCAGTAAATCTTTTAACTCATTTTGAAAAGACTGCATTGCTCCTGCCAGCAAACTACGGCTGATTCCTGTAAATTTGTGTACGCGGTCTAGAAATTCGTCCTGACCGATAGTCCCTTTGGGAACAATGCGGGGATGAAGGGGTTGTTTTTCTCCTGTCTGCTTGATATCGGGAGTCTCGTAAAGGTCATACTGTGCGCTCATAACTTAAGTTATTTTGTTGTGTTATTAATGTTTCCGTTCCTATAAACTAAGGAATCCGGCTTAAATATTAATTCGTTCTACTACAGTTCCCCGTGCGGACCACTAGAGTGGGACACAAGGGGAACTATAGTTCTTCTTTCGTGCCACTATAGTGGTACGAAAAAAGATTTGCATACAAAGTTATTAATATTAAAGAGAAAAGGGTTAACCTTACGAGGTTTTTGCGTTAATTATTTATTTCCAGCCGCAATTCCTCTTGCATCACCTTGCTTTTCCCATCCTTTGTGTATCGGTACGACAGCAGAAATACATTATAAGTATGACCGAAAGATTCCTCTACCTTGAATGTATTGGGGTATTTGGAGTCACCGTCTATCTGAGTTACCTCAATATCCTTGTACGGCTTTATCGTGACATGATTGTTTTCCTCCACTTGCAGTATGATGGCGGTTTTGTTGATGTGATCCACATTGCTTTCAAAAGACTCCGTTCCGGCTATCACGCGTACGCTGTTGTGGGTGAGTGGAAACATCTTCTTGTTACCTGCGGTTGCCATCCCGTCTGCCAGACCGGTCATTGAATAGTAAACGTTTTCGCCCTGCGTTGCATAATCGTTCTTGATAAGTATTTGATATAGAATGGTGTTTTTGCTTTCATTAATCTCGACACCGGAGATATCCGTAGCTTTTAATCCTACGAAGTAGGTAGAATCCGGCGACAGTCCTTCGGGACGTATCTTGATCATGGTTCTGCCTGTCCGTTCGCCTGCATTGATCTGAATCTTGTAATCTACGATCTCGTATTTGTCACTGGACAGGAATTTGGCATAGCAGGCTTCATCGACGTCGTAAAGAGACCGGTTGTAGAATTCCAGTGAAGTCAGGTCTTCTTCCAGCCCGATCACCATGTTTTGTTTTGGGGCATGGGTACCTCCGGTGCAGGCTGCGATATATCCTGTCGCCTCTTCTCCGGTAGGGGACAAGGTGACCACTTCTTCAAACGTGTTATAGTAGTCACTGCTGATCAGGGCCACTACATTCTTGTACATTTCCTTTTCAAACAGCGCATCGTCATTGCATGACGAAAGCGCTGTCATAAGTGCGAGTATCGTTATAAAATCTCGTTTCATTTTCTTTTTTGTTATTTAGATTAATAACCCGGATTCTGGTCGAGAGAAGGCAGTCTTCTCATTTCGTTGCGTGGTATGGGCACCCAGACAGACCTTTTGTCAACCACCCTCGTCAGGAATGAGGAAGAACTAGGGATGACACGCTGGTAGTAGGTCTCTTTGGTTGCGCCGTCGGGATTCATTCCACGGATAGGTTCCTGCTCTGTCTCTTCATAAATACCCCAGCGGCGGACATCATAGAAACGTCTGTTTTCCCATAAAAACTCTACCATACGTTCGCGTTCTATCTGTTTCTGTACTTCCGGCGTACTGTTGAGTTGATTGGCTGTCAGCCCCGGCAGTCCGGCCCTGTAGCGGACTTGATTGAATGCTTTTTTAATTTCCTCTTTATCTCTGCTCATGGTATAAGGCTGACCGTCCAGTTCTACGGTGTGGGGGCCGGTCAGGTTGTTGAGTGCCTCCGCATACGATAGCAGGATTTCCGCATAGCGGATGATGGGATAGGCTTTCTGGATATGGCGGGCTCCGGTGCCGGTCCAGGCATCCATCGGGTTATTGTACTTTTTGATTACGTATCCGGTGATGGGATAGTTGGGCGAAGTGGCTGTAACACCGCCACGACCGTCTTCATCCTGATAGTAGTACTTGGCTGTGTGGTTGTTGAGAGTCGAACTGGACAATGCCTGCCATACTGCCTCATTGAATCCTACAGATGCGTAGAACCGCATTTCACGATTGGCGTACATCTTATATACACCGGCGTTGAGGGGATAGCCGGAAAAGTTACGCGGTTCGGAAGTGAAGCCTGTCTCCGAGTAATATCCGTCGGCGGCGGCTTCTTCTTTCGTACGCCCGTCGTCCATCAGATAGGCGTCTACCACTTTCTGAGTGACGCAGAAACGTCCCCATCCACCCATCGAGGGAGGGAAAGAACCTTTGCTGATGGTTTCGTTGAGGTACGTCGTGTTTCTTCCCCAGATCAATTCCGGGTTGATGGACGCTACGGCTTCGCCGGTAAAGATGTCCGAATAAGATTTGAAAGGGTCTATTCCGTTGGCTCCGTTCGGGTAGGCGTCATAGAAATTGGGGTCGGAAGTGACTCCGGCGGGAAGTTCCGGCGTATTGTCGTCTTTTGCATATGTATAGAGCTTGTACGCTCCCATATCCATCACCCGTTTTGCGGCGGCGGCAGCTACTGCCCACCGGCTTTCGTCATATTGCTGGGAGACATAATGCACACCGTCGGTCTTGCGTTTCCAGTTGCCGAAATAGGAGCTGGCAACAGGCCCCCCGTTGAATAGCGGGCTGGCGTGTATCAATCGCAGGCGGGCTACCAGGCCGAGTGCGGCTCCTTTGGTGGGGCGTCCGAAGTCCAGCGTGGAAACATCCTGAGGCGAGGGCAGCAGCCGTGCCGCTTTTTCGAACTCCTCACAAGTATAGTTCATTGTTTCGTCATAGGTGGCTCTGGGGCGGTCGTAGTATTCGATAGGTTCGTTGGTATTCACTACTTCGTCTCCCAGCAAGATTGCCGGACCGTAATCGACCAAAAGATTGTAGTAGGCGAAGGCACGGATAAAACGTGTGTATCCTTCCAATCTGAGCCGTTCCGAGTTTGTCAGGTCTTTCGGGCGGTCGAGGTTTTGCAGGATGCTGTTGCACTTACGGATAATTTTGTAGTATTTGCCCCATTGGTTCAGGTTGGGGGAGCCGTCTCCGAGGAAATCCTGTGTGATCTTTCCGTTGGCGAAATCCATGCCGTGATAGATATTGGCCGTTCCGCTTCCGGTCAGTCCGTTAAATCCTTCGTCGGTCGCCATCGGTCCCGGTGTGTACCCGTTACGGATGGTCTGTGCCTCATCCGGGAACATGGCTGCCGCTCCCCACATATACGCTTCCATATATCGGGCATTGGTGAAAACCGAGTCGATGTTGAATTCATCATCAAAGTAATTGTCTATGTTTAAGAAGTTGCTGCAAGACGTTACTAACATGACTGCCTGAACCAAGAAGAACGTTCTTGCTGTTTTTTTTATTAAGGATGTTTTCATTTTATCGTTTATCGGATGATGTATTTATTAGAGATTGACATATAATTGCAGGGAATAGGTGGAAGGGATGGGATATACACGGCCGTTCCAGCGTGCTTGCTCCGGATCGAAGAGTTTCACTTTATCCCATACATAGAGGTTGTTACCTACGAATTGGATATCCAGTGAAGAAACACCTATGCGTCTCAGAAAAGCTGTCGCAAGATGGTAGTTCAGGGTGATTTCCTGCAGGCGTATGTAGCGTGAATCGCCCTGCCAAAAGGTGGATAACTGGCTGTTGTTGCTGTTATTTCCATATTGCAGGCGGGGGAAACGCGCGTTCGGGTTTTCGGCAAGGGATGGGTCGATCCCGTGTGCAATGGCATAATCTCTGGGAATCCATCGGTTGACTGGATTGGCTGCCAGGGTGAGTACGTTTCCGGTGTTACCCTCGAAGAAAGGCATGTACCCCATTCCGTTGAGGCGGGTTTCGTCGTTCACTGTCGTCTTTTGACCTACATAGAAAAAAGAGGTCTTGCCGGTTCCCTTGAACAATACACCCAGAGTCAGATTCTTGTAGCGGATTTCTGCTCCCAGGCCGTACATCAGCAGTGGATAAGTGCTGTGCGTCAACGGCACCATGTCCAGCTTGTCCACCATACCGTCTCCATTGATATCCTTATATTTGATGTCACCGGGCATTACCTCTCCGAAAGTCTGCTTGGGACTGTATTTGATGTCATCTTCGTCCTTAAACAGTCCGACTGCCTGATATCCGCGGATGGAATTGTACGGGAAATTATTGTATTCCAGATAGGGATACTCCAGATAAGCCTGCTCCCAGTTCTGTACTTTATTTTTAGAGTAAGTGAAATTACCCCGTAAAGTGAAGCCGAAATCGGGAGTGAAATCCTGCGTGAAGCTGATGTTTCCGTCGGCACCGTAACTTTTCATTTTACCCACATTCGCGTATGGATTGGAGACCACTCCTACGAACTCGGGCACCTGTACCCGTTGCTGGAAAATACCGTTACGCTGATCATGGAAAATATCGACAACGAAATCGATCTTGTTATTAAACAACTTTCCTTCAATACCCACATTGGACTTGATGGCCTTTTCCCACGCCAGGTTATCGGCTCCGATACGTGTCTCGCCAATAATCTCGATGTCGGGAACGCCCCAAGCTGATCCGGTACCTTCGTTCACTTTAGTAAGGTAAGGGAAGCGGACGTCGGTAATCCGGTCGTTACCTACCGAACCATGCGAAGCCCTTATTTTAAGATAGTCGAGCCAGGGGAGCGCCTCTTGTATAAACTTGTAGCCGGTAGGCACCCAGCCCAATGCGACGGATGGGAAGAAACCGTATTGTCTGCCGGGCTGGAAGTTTTCGGAACCGGTGTATCCGAAGTTGACGTCCAGCAGGTAAGTATCCTTGTAGCCATAAGTAAACCGGCTGGATACTCCCTGATAGCGCAAGGGAATGGCCGATAAGTTGCTTGTGGCGTCGTCCGTGTCTTTAGAATCGCTGATGTAATAATAGACCAGCGCGGATGTCCGGTGATCTGTACCGAAAAGCCGGTCATAATTGAGCGTAGCCTCAAAGTGGTATTTGCGGTACTGGCGGGTGGACTTGCTGTACGAGGCTTTTTTCTCCTGTACGGTCTCCTGCATGATGAGTGATCCGTCGCTTGCTCTGCCCAGCGCATTGTAGAGGGCCGGCTGCACGCTTCTCCGTTCATTGAAGTAGCTGTGGATATCGTATGCTCCCTGTACACGTAATTTAAGCCCGTTGATCAATTCGGAAAAGTCCTGATTGATTGCCAAAGTTGATTTGCCCTTGTACACTTCGTTGGCAGCCTTTCCCGTATGGTTGATCATGACATAAGGCGATGACAGCTCTCCGGCACCGCGTCCGGGCAGCATACCATTGGAATATTGGGTGGGAATGGACAATGGAGTAAGCCGCGACTGTGCTCCCCATATATATTCGGTATTGGCTACGCCGGGCTGATTCAACTGGGAGAGGAATCCGTCAGAACCCAAATAAACTTTCGTTGATTTGGTCAGGTTCACGTCTAGATTGATACGGTAATTATAGGTGTTGTAGCTGACGTTCGAACTGTATATACTGTTCTTGTCTACCTTGTAGGCCGCACTTTCGTTTTTACCTCCCAGGCTCAGAAAATAACGTGCCACATCGCTGCCGCCACGTCCGCTTACATAATAAGTGTGCCGCCAGAATGTTTTGTTGAGTATCTCATCCTGCCAGTTTACGTTGGGATAGAGGTCGGGGTCGAGACCGTCGCGTATAATTCCCATTTCCGTATCGTCATACAAAGGTGTTTCGTTCCGTACCGCTCTGGCTTCGTTTGCTAACTGCGCATACTCATAAGCTCCCAAATATTTCGGCAGACGGTTGAGGACGGACAGCGTGGTGTTGAAACGTCCGGTAATCTGAATTTTGCCCGAAAGGCCTTTCTTGGTGTTGACCAATACGACTCCGTTGGCTCCCCTTACTCCGTACACGGCAGTTGCCGACGCGTCTTTCAGGATGGAGAAACTTTCGACATCGGCAGGGTCGATGGTGTTGAGGTCGCCTTCCAGACCGTCAATCAGTACAAGGGCACTGCTGTTGGCTCCGAACGTACCGATACCACGTACCCAGAAATCGGCGATATTCTGACCGGGCTCGCCACTGCTCTGCAAGGAAATGACACCGGCTGCCCTGCCTCCCAACAAGTTACTGATGGAAGGGGAGGGGGACTGGATATCTTTAGTGCTGACCGTTGTAATGGCACCTACCGAACTGATTTTCCGCTGAACGTTTCCCAGTGCGACGACAACCACTTCATCAAGGGAATTGTTGTCTTCAAGCAGTGTGACCGTTAAGTCGGTTTGGGGTTTGATGGCCACATGCTCCGACGGTTTGAAGCCGATAAAAGAAAATATCATTTTGTCTCCATAAACCACTTTCAGCTTGAAATTACCGTCATTGTCGGTTGTGGTACCTTTGGAGGGCTTGTCTTTGATGTATACCGATACGCCGGGCATGGATAGCTTGTCCTTATCCACGACAGTTCCTGAAACGGTAAATTCCTGAACTTGCTGCGCGAAGGTTGTTGCCGAAAGCAATAAGCAGAACGACATTAAGTATAAAATCTGTTTGATTTTCATTGTGAGTTTACTTTGTTATTCGATAACCAATTTGCGAATGCGTGCATTACCCCAGTCTGCAATGTAAATGTCTCCCTGTTCATTGACAGCCACTCCCCAGGGATTCTTGAATAAGGACTCTACCGGTCCTCCGTCCTTGTATCCGGCGACGCCGGGCTGTCCGGCAACTGTCGTGACGATATTGTCGGCAGATATCATGCGGATGCAATGGTTGCCATAGTCGGCTACGAACATATTGCCGTCGTTGTCAAACTTGATATCCTTGGGATAATTGAACAGGGCATCTTCAATCGGACCGTCACGGAAAGCGCTGCCGCCGGGAGCATTGAGACGCTTAAATCCGCCTGTTCCATCCGGATCGCGGAGGTCGAGCACCGAAATCCCTTGTCTGTATGCGGTATACAAACGGCAAAACAAATTGTTCCATTTTCAAAAAACATTTTGTTCCCGGTTTACCTTTATTAACACAAAACAAAATGTGCATTTTACTACAAAAAATAGAGGCAACTTATTCAGTTGCCTCTATTTTCGCTCTGAACCTTCGAAAAAGATCAATGGTTGGGTAAAATGTTGGATTCTCCCAATTCTTTGAGATCATCTGAACCATCGCCTCTATATGACTTTTGCAGTCTATTACTTTGATGCATTTATCCAAAACTAGTTCGCCTTTCGGGTAGGTCTTATTAGTGAGGGTATCCTGTGCCCACGAAAGTAACTCTCTGATCGATTCTTGATCATATTTGTTTTCTTCTGTCATAGTTCTTTGTATATTTATCACTACACCAACATCATTTCTTTTTAATATTCTTGGCTGGTTGACTTAATTTCTCAAACCTAACAATACCATTTATTGACACTTTACCTGGTAATACATGTATATTCATCGATATAACTTTTTTTTCACAAATCATATTTTGTAATTTGGGATTCATAATTTTATTGTTATCAGTTAATTAACAGTCACCACCATATTCCGTAAATTATGTTGTAGAATTATTCTTCGTATCTTCGTGCATCATTACACGAATCGATTCACTGGTTGAATAAAGACAAATATGCTTACCTTCCTTCTTATATTTTTTAGTTAATCTTTTCAATGAATCAATTAACTCATCTAACTCACCTGCTTTGGGTGCGCATTGAATCTCAGCTTCTGTTTGATATTTAATCATTTCTTTTGCCTTTTCGGGAGAAAGAAACTCTCCCTTATCAGTTCTGTATCCATACTTGCCCGTCACATTGTTAAAAGTCCAACCTTCAAGAAAAGTACCGCAATGCTCGCAGGTCCTTTTAATGTCACTGTTTTCGCGACCACACTTTTTGCATCTCATATAATTATTTGATTATTAAATCTTTATATCCCCAAAGACTAGAACCTTTTCAATCTTTTCCTGTCCCAAGTTCGCTTTACCGTTTAATATTATAAAGATAAAATCTCCTTTATATCTTCTTTACTCAATCCACCTTCGCACATTATTTTTCTATCCTCGCAAAAACCTGCCAGCCAATAGGTATGCCCATTGGAATTCGTATATACATCTGTTACAAAATGGTGAGGATCAAACAGCTTCACATCAAGAAATGTGCCATCCTCACAATAAACCGCCGTAGCATCAACTACCTCATGATATTCTTTAAAAAAATCTTCAAAATTTTCCGGCAACTCTTTTATGTGACCCGGAAGAACTTCATATAGACAGCTACAAACTTCTTTATAATCGTCTTTTTCTGACAAATATTTTACTGTAATCATAATATTGTGTTTATTTACTGAGTTATTACTAGCTTTATATCCAAAAAATCCAGAATTTTTTCAACTTTATCTTGCTTAAAATCAAGTTTTCCGTTTAAAAACAAGGACATATTACTCTTTGTAACTCCAATATACTCAGCAAGATCCTTTGATTTAACTTTACGAAGCTTCATTGCTTCTTTGACTGCTTCCCTTATCATTCCATCCTCCAATTAATTTGATCCTCAATAGCTTGGTCTAATTTAAAATCACATTTAGGATATTCAGCTTCCCCAAGCCCTGTACGAAGATCAACAAACCAACTTTCTTCATTTTCACTGATGATTGCACTTTCAAAGCCTTCAACTGTTTTTTCGATGATTGTTTTCATGTCTTTATTTTTTGGTTGTTAGTAATATCTTAGAATTTTACGTATCCTTCTATTTTATAAGGTTTAAATACTACACCTTCATCATTTTTGTTATTCTCAACTGTTTCGCCTTCAAAGATAACAGCCTTACAGCCTTGTGAATAATAAGAGAACATACTAGCGTATCTAGCGATCTTTCTCTCAATTTCTGACTTAGATAATCCTACGAGATCAATATTGAAGCCACACAATCCTTCAAGTATTACAGCTTCATTCATTGTGCCAGTTTTAAACAAGGAAGTCCCCCTTCTTAAATCACCTTTAGCGTCTTCTGTAAAACGGAGGAAGTACTCATTACAAGGATTAATATTCATATTTGATGTTTCAACTGATTCAGTTTCTTCCAACTCCTCAAATTCAACTATAACTTCATCATTACCCTTTAATGAGTCGATAGCTTCAAGAATGATAGAAGTAGCAACTTCTTCTCTTGTATTATCATAGATAGACTCTTCATTTTCAACATCAAACTCATATTCCTCAGATGTCTTACGATTGCGACAACCTTCGATGATATTTCCTCTTACTCCGAAGAAGATATTTTCACCTCTATCTTTAGCAATTGCTTTTGCTGATTCTACGATTTCATTGATGTTCAAAGTCTTCATATCTTTATTTTTTAATTGTTATTACTTTGTTTCTTATTTTGATGTTACAAAGATATAAAATGTTTCTGTATTACGAAAACTTTAACACTTAGACATAAAAAATCCCCGGTTACAGAACCAGGGATAAACAAATGGGTGCAACCTTCGCTGATAATGACAGTCACAAGCCAATTGAGCTAAGCGGTTTATTTTTAGATACCGGTCAAGTCACCTCTGACCTCCTGCAAGATATCTTCAAAGATGGCAACATGTGGTTCTACCTCGACATTGGCAGGGAAATTCATGGACTTATTGCCATTTTCAAATGACATATGACCAGAATAAACACGATCCTCAGTACCGTTTAATTTAGTTACCTTGTCGATGTTACATGAGAGCCGGCGTAATTCATTGCCATCATAAGAATAAGACACTTGATATTCATACTCTCCAACTTTTGCAAGAGCGTCTATTTGCGTCACTCTTGATTTCTCTTTCAAAATTTTTGTTCCCATAATTCTTAGTTATTATTGTTAATACTATCTAGTTTTTCATACACGCCTTTCTTAACGAAGGCGAAGAACTTTCCAATTTCCAAATATTTACGGATGATCTCCGCTTTCTGATCGTCTACTTCCACTTCTCCCTGTCTGTAGATTTCCTTTGCGAAATCCGACTCTCCAATATCAGGGGTATTGTTGTAAATCGTGTTCCCTAACTCCTTGCTGACATCGAGTGTACTCTTATTCCCTTCGATATCTGTTACTTCGATTGTTCTAAAGTCTATTTTCATAAGCTTTTATATTTATATTCTATTTCTTCCTATAATAGCTACGCAGGACCAGGAATCACCATAATTTCCATCTTTATGGAATGTTCTTACATGAAAGTAGTTATGATTAACATCTGATACAGAAGCAATACTCCATACCCCGTGAATAGCTGTCGCAATAGGAATATATTCGCTACCAGCATTATGCTCAATAACATAATCTCCTGCACCATTGCGATATGTCCTTGAAACTGTACACCCATTACCCCATGAACGTGATATATTACCATTTCCATCAATTATACCTGCCCAAAGGACTCCCGGAGCATTCCATATATCACCGGATCGTTGGTAGAATTGATGCTGTCCCGCACTTTTTATAGCATATCCATAATTCTTTTCGCCACCATTTGCGACAATATCCAATCCGTTTCCTGAGCCATAAACACTTAACGAAAAGATACTACCCGAATCATTACGAGCAGATATCAATGAACTATATTTATTTTCATTTATTCTTAAAAATTTTGTACCAGACATATTAAGTAGAATATTAGCATCATTTTGTGATGTTATAGCTAATCCTGTTGCTGTCACATTCCATTCTCCAATTTTAGCTCCGGATGTTACATGCAACCGTCCTGTAGATATATCAGTAGTTGATATTCGATCAGCGACAAGTGCGCCCGTCACAATAGCGTTCGCATCGATCAGAGAGGTTTTGATATGTCCGCCATCGATGATGGTAGTATCAAGCTTGGCAAGCGTTACCATGTCCTGATATGCCATATCTTTGAGCGAGTTTCGCAACGTAGTAAGCTGAGAATTGCTTGCCTTATCGTTAATCGTACTTTGCAGAGCGGAGTTCAGCGAATTAAAAGTCACCTGTCCGGTAAAGTCAATCTTCTTCCCAAACACAGAAATTCCGAATCCGTCAAGGGTGATCTGACTCTTGATCGTGTCGGTAGTGGGACGCTGGAGCAGATCAACCTGCGGGCGGGTAACTTCTGTTTTTATGTCAATAGATTGACCGCCACCTCCATAATATGGCCCCGTGCGAAGAACTATATTTAGCCCTGAAGCTCCCTCTACAATTACATGATACTTGGAGCCGCCACGGACATACACATACTCCATCGAATCAGTTGACACTTGACTGATACTACCAACAGGTATAACAGTAGAAAATTGATAGTCATACTCTAGAATTGTTCTTTGGATAGCGATTGTTCCCCATCCATTACCGTTAGATCGCCAGCGACACATAACCGAGAAGCCGCCAGTATGCGTACTCCATGATGGCTTACCGTAATTTGCGTTAAGCGTTCTTTCAACTGTTATTGTGTATGGTGCAGTTGTATGCAACGGGATTGTAATCGGATAATACTTATTTACGTCCAGCGAAGTAGCATCTACCCATAGCTCGGTGCGTTTTGCTGCGCTAGCCGCAATACTCTCCGTCTGCTCCTTTACAGTCAGCTTGATCGCATCAGGAGTTATCTTTGCTTCAGCAGACTGCAAGCGGGTATTGATGCCTTCCACGGTCGTTTTATCCGCTTTCAGATTGATAGAGTTCTCGGTTTGACTAATTCGCGTCTCTGCGGTGGACAAGGCTGTTGCGAAATTACCACCTCCAAAAAATCCGGTTACCGCTCCATTGATGATTGTGGTGGAGATGGCTACGTTGCCGGCTCCTCCTTGCTTCCATTGTTCCAAACCGTTCCCTTTTCCTATCCCTTTCTGTCCTATAAGGACGTAGGAGCGTCTTGTTGCGGTACAGGTCATACCACTGCCACCGTAATTTGCTAGTGCATTAGCCGTTGCCGTATCAATGGCAATGGCGTCAGATGAGATGACAGCTACAACATAGTTTGCGTCAATAGCATTCAGGGCGTTTACGAAGTTGGTGAAATTTGCACCTCCGGCATACACGTCATAGGTCCCCACTCTGGCAAATTCTAAGGTTGTCCTGTTTATTTTGAAAAGGGTAAATCCTCTGCCGGCATGAGTTATCTGCTTATCATTGAGCATCACATACGATGTCGCAAGCGCATCTGTATTAGTACCATACGCAACGAGTCTTCCTACTTTGTTATACTCAGTCTTGGTTACTCTTTGCTCAATGGCATTCTGAGCTACTGTGATTGCGGATTCCGCTGCTGAGACTCGATTGCCTAAAGCGTTGAAAGTCGAAGAGTCAACCTTTAACGCAATGCTGTCACTTAAAACCTTTATGCCTGCCTCATATGTCGTTTTGGTTGTATACTTGCTTGCAGCGTCGGCAATATAGTCTACCTCCGCATCGGTAACATCAAAAACTGTCGCATAACATAGATACCATATGAGGGGATTCGCATCGGTAGGAGTTGCACCACCGCTCAGGTAGAAATACATTGTGATACCAAATGAACCGGATGAACCATATATTACCTTATAGGCATATTCTGTCCATTTACCGGTTCCCACATGATCCGTAAGCCATTTACTTGTACTTCCATTCCCAAGAGAATTAGTCGCAAAATTTAAAGTATAACCTGTAGGAATATTAGCTATGAAACGGGCAACTAATACCCTGTTTACTTTTGCAGGAGTAGAAAAAGTAAAACCTCCATAACCTGGTGAGGCTGCTCCCGTGGAAGTTATTTTAATACAATAACCTGATGAGTTGGGATTGCCTGCAACACCTGATACACGTGAGATGGTAACCTTGCCATTGGCTGCGTTGTTATAAACACTTATTCCATTCAGTCCGCTGGCAAACGAAGCATCACGATATAACATCCTCCCTTGACTCATCGCCATTGCCAGTTCCGCGGCTGCGCTTGCCTGACCGGCTTTCGTTGTTACCTCTGATACCTGCAGAGTGATATTGCTTGCAGTCTGATTGATGCTGCTTTCCTTGACAGTGACTGCTTGCAGAGATGCCGCAGCAGAGCTGGCAGATCCAGCCGCAGCAGATGCCGAAGAAGCGGCATCATTAGCCTTATTTGTTGCGTTAGTAGCTGCTGTAGAAGCTTCACCCGCTTTGGCTGTTGCCGTAGAAGCGGAACCTGCTGCGGAAGTTTCACTCTTCTTCGCGTTCGAAGCGGCAACGGTAGCTTCCGTTACCTTTGAGGATATCTGACCTTCGCGGATTTCGAAGTTCGTTTCGACGGTGGTGATTCGATTTTCCACATCTTCCGGAGCAGGAGTCCAGTCGGTTGCCTTGTTGCCTTTTTCGAGCTTGACATTCTTCCATTTGGCTCCGACACCATCTGTAGTACCAGGAATTCCGGCGTATAATAGTAGCCAGATGTTGGGATTAGCGATGTTTAATTTAAAAGTAACCGATTTGCGCACCTGTGTGTCGAAAGTAAATTCATGTAAACGACTACTATTTCCATTATTATAAACTAATGCGGTCGCTTGAGTTTTAGACGTTCCGGATAATTCCAGTTCGGCAGAAAAAGTATATTCTCCTGTTTCCTTAAAGATATATACATTGCGATAGTTATAATTACCTGTCGAAGCCGCTATCTCAATTTCCTTACTGTTTAATATCAGATTACGCCCACCAATCTCAATATCATCGATAGCTCCTGCGATCTCTCCCTCTACCGTTTTGCCGGAACGCAGAACAAACATACCTCTCAGGTATACGTTTGTTCCGTACAGGCCGGGACCGGACAATACCCCGAATACCGAATCGGTGATGCCGGACAACTCCCCGGTGCGGGTAATCAATTTTCCTGAAAGAGAATAAGAATTAATGCCTGCATAATCATCCCGGTATGGAGCATTATCACCAATGGCGCAATCGATCTGTGCCTTCTGACGTGATGTATCAGTCCTGTTACCCAACACCGCGACATCGTCTCCTTCTTCCGGTGTTGCGCTTCCCGCTTCACAGTCCGTCTTGGACAAGTCGAAGTATCCGGCTCCGGCAGATACAACAAGACGCCAGTAGCGTTTTGCAGACTTTCCGGTAAACGCCTGGCAGATTAACTGGTCATCTTCTACGAAATCATCTGTGCTGTCATGCTCGCATCGCCAGTATGTTCCGCCATCGGTCACCTTCGTTATCTTGCCTCCAGCTGCAGAACGGATGACCATGCCACCTTGGTGTACGATCTTCTGGACTACGAGCTGAAATACAGAGAAAAGCTTGCGGACGACCAGATTGTCAAGCTCCATGTTCCAGCTGCCGTCAATCGCTTTGTAGAGCTTCATACCTTCGCCTGCAAATCCGGAGACGAACTTCTCGGAAGACACATAATCCTTGACTATTGTACCCATCAGGGTGGCAACATGGGATACGGTCAGATCGTACATTTTCGCCAGCTCCTCGACAACCAGGTTGAGGGTTGTGGCCTTGTCCGAATTGACCAGTGCAGACTCTACCTTGTCACGGAAAAGACCTTCATCCATCTCAAGGCTTGTCCTGTTTGTCGTTTCGTCAACAGATATGGCACCGCCCGAACCATCTTTCCCGGCAACAAAGTTACCGAATTTGGCTCCCTTCATAAAGGCGGATACTGCGTTGGAGACAAATCCTTTTACGAAGGTGATGATACCAAAGGCGGTGTCGTCGTATTTGCGGCTGAGGGAGCGCACGGACATCTCAAGCACGGAGCGCAATGCTGAAAAGACATTATATTCCGAAGGCTCCTGTGAATCTCCTGTCTTCAAGACCTGTAGGTTGCTTTGTGCTTCCTGCTTCCCCAGCACATACTGCAAATTACCGAGCGAGGAATCCACGGATGATTTCCAGGAGGTGCTGATGGCCGCCGAGCAGTCAATAGATGCCTCACTGATATTGGTAAGCTTTCTCTCTACCCTTGTGATGCGGGTATCGATATACCCCTTGTCAAAGTATTGCTCATCCTCCAAACGCACTCTTTGTCCCAGCAGCAGGGGAACAGCATGCTTGTCCACGTAAATGTAATCCGTATCAGAGGAATAGATCGAGATGTCCCGGCTGTACTCTTTCAAATAGTTTTCTACTGCCTGTTTGAATTGCTGCTCGGCTATCGGATAATACTCATCCGGCATACGGATGTTAGTCAGTATATAGGTATCACCCGCCTTCGGAATAAGATTGCCGCCTGGTATCTGGGTATTCTCGTCCGGATAAGTATTGATGATCTCGAACTCCTTTGTATCGTTATGCCAGTTACATTCGAATTCCCGCCCGGAGAGATCACCGCTTTCGAAAGTGATGTGGATCACCTTTCCGCTGACCATATAATCGTCAGGATTAAAGGGCAGATCGTTATCCTTGACATAGTATACAGTATAGTCGCCCGTCTCCTCGTTTGTCTTTTCTTCAGATCTGACAGAGGATATAGTACCAAGCCGGTGGGGAAAGATACCGCTGAAGGCTTTCTCCTCCCTGTGCTCTTTAAGACCAAGCTGAGTGTTGAGATCTATATGAGTAGCACGGGAAGGCAACTGCAGATGTGTAAATCCATATTTCGACGGATCGATATTCTTTGTGCTGCCAACGGGTATCAGACGGGTGAACCACTTGATGGAATCCGAATTCTCGGTTTGAGTAAGACCGGTCTTGAGGCCCTTCATGTAGCCGAGCGTGACACGCTGACCTCGCTCGCATTTGCTCAGGTTCAGGTATTCTCCATCCAGCCACCACTCCGTTTCAAATGCAGCGGCAATCTCTGCAGCAGCATCCCAGCAATACAAGCCGTTAAAGTTGATTGTTTGCCGGTTGGCACTAATGGCTTCACCGACTCTCCATGTTACACCGTCAGCGTTCCGGTTCATGTTGTCCACCAGCTTCTGCAGGTACTCCAGCGGAGTTCCGTCGTAGGCAAATACGGATTCCAGGTCGTCGCTCCCCTGATTAAGGCGGCAGAAGAGCAGATCCTGCATATCATGTTCCCGGCCGTAGAAGCTGATGTTATAGGTATATTTCTGTGTGTTGGCCTTTTTCGGGCGGTACTCTTTTTTAACAGAGAACCGTTTGCCACCTACTTCGATGTAATCGCCCACTGACAGGATGAAGAACTCCCAACTGGTGAAGTTGACGCTCACCACGAATTCGGTAGCCACTTCTTCACTCCATCGGGAAGAAGAATCAGGACTTACCTTCTTTTTGATATTTCCGTCTCTGCCGTAGATTACAAGTTCCATTTATAGACAATTTAAATCGTTTTTAACTTTCACTTAAACAGGTTTCGGTTCGCGCAGCGTAACCGCGAATCCGGCAATTTGCTGCCCGGTATTTTTAAGTAGTGTAAACTGACTGTACTTGGTATATTCCTTCATATAAACTTTTATGACCCTGTCGATTTCCGGAAGCCTTATCGTCAGCCATCCCGACTTAAGTAAAGTGATCACGGTATTATAGTACGCATACCACTTGGTTCTTGTGTCCGCTGCGATAGCCATTTTCAGGGTGATATCCCGTGCTTCGTAGCATGGAATCAGTATGTCGGGCAGCTCCTCCCCATCAAGTTCCCGATAGCTGACGGAGGTATACTCCTTCATTTTGGGTGGTTTCAGCAGAGAATCATAATTGGTATGATCGCCTGCGTTTTCCTCCCAAAGAAAACAGCCGTATGTGGCCATATCGATATTGTTGATATAAAAGAGTCCTTCTTCTACTTTCATAATCCTATCCTTTCATTTTGACACCACGACGCAAGTCCGTAATGCCCTCGTCTATCGTTTCAAGATGCTTCAAATATTCTGAGTTCTCCGCAATCCGGCTGATCGCCGTTGCCATCATCTCAAGAGCAGAGGAGATCAGGTTATCGATGTTGATCACATGATCCAGCATGGCATTGCCGATTCCTTCCAGTCTGCCGGCAGTCTCCTCCGTTATGGAGGTAATGGTACCAGCCCTGCCTTCCTGTGTGGAGGAAGAAGATGAAGTCCAGCCGAAAATATCTTTCAGGGCATCACGCTCGGCAAGCGCATCCTCAACAATCTTATTCCATTCCTCCTGCAGATCCTTATACTCGTCGGTGTTTATTCCACCTTCCTTGTTGTAGTTGGCAAATTTCTCATACCATGCCTGTAGACGTTTATCATAGGCATCTGTCAGGTTGGTCATAAGGATTGCCTTCTGCAAGTATGCGCTGAAATCATCCGCAAAATCCTGAGAATCACTCTCCATATCCAGAAGTGTGTCATAGAAGGCATCACGCATACTGTCAAATGATACCTGCGTCAGTTGCTCCTGTATCTGTTGGTTGATTTCCTCGATACGTTCTCCACCTTCGATGATCTTATTCAGATAATCCTGTACGTCCGCATCCAATTTCAGCCAAAAGGCAGGAGCTTCTTCTTTCAGCTTCTCGAGCTGCTCGGCTGTCAGATCGAACAATCCGGTCATTCTACCACCGATATCATTCGGATTCATGCCTATCGAACGAGCAAATGCATCCCACTGATCCCACTCACTTTGACTCAGACTTTTGCGTATACGCACACCGATAGAGTGAGATCCGGTAGACGCTCCTGAATTCAGCCGCTCTCTTCCTAGTAATCTGTAAGATTCAATACTTTTCTGTGCGATATCAAGAGCCTCCTGACCAGCCTTTGCCGCTTCTGATCCGTATGACATCTCAATATATTCCGATTTCTTGTCGATGAGTTCATCCCAAATTTCGTTCAGACGATTGTACTTGTCGACCATCTCATCGTAGTCGGAATAATCGGCACCGCCAATATGAAACTTACCCAGGGTCAGTACATTGGCAAATCCACCCCACGTTTTCTCAGCCACATGGCCAATTGATTTTACAATGTCACCGACAAAATTTACCAGCCCTTTCTCTCCAATCTGGTCGAAAATAGCCAGGATGGAGGCTATGAGTCCTCCAATTTTGCTGCCGGACTCAGATAATACATCAACCAATGATCCCACCGCACTACCAAAAGATGCCAGACTCATATCTGCATCTCCGAGCTGGTTCATTGCATCAGCGACGGCTGTCAGATTTTTAACAGCCTTATTCTTTGAGGTTTCCAGATTACCCTCCGTATTGCGGACTTTGGCTTCAGCATTATTCTTGTTCTTTCGGGCAGTCTCAGCTTCTGCGCTGTCTATCCCATATTTCTTTACCGCTTCGTCATATGCCTTCTGCGCTTCGGTCAATTCAGCAACCGCTTCAGAATAGTCACGAATGGATTCGGTCAGGTTGCCGAACAGTCCACCTTTGTTGATGACTTCCTCGTCGATTTTGCCAAGGGCTTCCTCGATAACCTTGATCTGTTCGGGAGTAGCGTTCTTTTTAAACTCCGGGCTATTACGAAAAGCGACGATTTGTTTCTTTACCTTCTGTAGTTCCTGCTTTGTCACCCTGTCCAAATTACCAAAGACAACATCCCAATTGATGACGTTCTTGAGCTCTGTAAAATCAAGGGCGGACAATGCTTCGTCACGCTGTTTTGCCAGCAGCTTCTTGTCATACTCGTTAAGACCCTCCTGAGAGGACTTCAAGGTATATTCCTTCATGATCGCGGCACGCTTCTGTTGGTAGGTGCCGTATTCTTTGTTGTATTCAATCCAGGACTTCAGATCCTTCTCCTGAAACTCCTTGTCAATCGCGTAAAGATCCTTTGCGTATTGCTGATAGGCAACAAGACGCTGCTGCTGGGCATTCGTTTTTACCGCCTTTTTCTCTTCAGGAGTAGACTTGACACCCTGGTTCTTCTCAGCTTCCTCCATCTTCTTGAGCGTGTCACGTTCCTGCTTGTTGATCCCGGCCAGAGTTTCTTCCAGTTCCTGCTTAGCCAGTTTTTGTCTCTTTTCGATTCCGTCCTTCATGACGGAGGTGCGGGCGGCTTCCAGCTTCTGCTGTGCCTTTATACGTGCGTCGGCAAGTTCGTCCTGGTAGTCGCGGGCGGATTTGCCGGTGTCCTTTTTTTCATAGTCATCGATACCGGCAGCTTTAAGTATTTTTTTTGCAGCTTCTTCGGCTTTTACACCCAATTCTGTGTATACATCTCCGGCTTCCTTGGCCTGGTTTATCTGAGCAGTAAAATAATCCTTCTCTTTTTTACCTCCTTTATTGGCGACAACTTCAAACAATCCTCTATACAAAGCCTGAAACACATTGGCTTTCCCCGCATTCTTTTGATCAGCCTGCGCAGAGAGCATACGGGCATATTCCTTTGCCGCCAGTTCCTGTGCCGCCGCAGCTTGGGCCCTTAGTGCCAAAGCCTGAATAAACGCAGGAGTATTTGTGACAAGCAGATTCTCTGCATCATTGACATTCTTAACAGCAACATCTAGCTTCTTGAACTCATCAGCATTATCCTTGATGAACTCTTTCTTTTTTTCGAGATTATTCCCCAGATGATTCCATTGCTCCTGAAGGGATCTGATTTTAGCTATCTGATCACCCACTTTACTTGATCCAGAAGTAAAAGCGTCGTTTATTTTTTTTTGTGCATCTGCAAGGCTGATGCTTGCCTTGCCAACAGACATCATCGATTTAATAAAATTACCGATCTCCTTTCCGTATACGACGGAAAGAGTGATTGCAGTGGCCATTGCCGTCTGCCAGGAGAACAGGGAGGAAAGCACCTGTTTCCATACAGGAGTGGCTTTCTTTCCTGCGGCAGTCAGAGCTTCGTATTCCTTTCGTGCCGATGCCAGTGCATCGGTAAACATGGGGATGTTGTTGGAGATAGCCAGGAAGAACATCTGCGGCCCCATAGCGAGGGCAGGCAGTTCACGGGCAATCTGCTGCATGCTCATCTTCACATTGTTGAGCTTGGGAGCAGGATCGTCACCTAAGATAGGCGTAGAACTTGTCTTTTTCTTCTGTGCCTCCAGCTCCTTTAGTTCAGCTTTTAACTGCCCAATGACACCAGTAAGAGCCTGAATATCCGCCATCTGCGCATCGGAGTTTGTGCCTGATGCCATAGCCTGCTTGAACTGATTCTGCAGGTCTTTGAGCTGAGATTCCAGTTGTGCTATCACGGCCTGGGTATACTTGCCCATATCACCCAGGTTGCCCTCCACGGATCGCATTCCTTTGAGCGTCTTGTCATCAAGCAGTATTTCCAGTCTGACGGGTTCCATTTATCCTCCTAATCTTGTTTGAAAATATTCTGTAGTAAAAGTCTCCGGACAACGGCTCTTTTCCCTTTCGATAAGCTCCTCCTTTGAGATATACCGGCTGACATCCATGTTCATTACCAGCAGCTCCGCATAGCTGATCTTCCAGAGAATATAGTGTTTTGAACATCCGAACCGCTCCATAGACTGAGCGATGATACCGAGAATGCTATGTGGACCTTCATTACGGCCCTTTAACTCATCCTCTCTTTGTGGCTTCCGATTGGTTCGAGCAGCTTTGCCGCCCTGGCTGCCAATGGAATAGTATTGCAAAAAGCCTGTACGTCTATGCCCGAGAGCAGCTGTATCAACGCTGCCGTAAGCATGGCAGGATGTACACGCCATCTAAGATACCAGGCAACGGGCTTTACAAACAGCCATCCAGCAATCCATCCCGTGCAGATGGACAGGGCAACAATCTCGCTGACAGCCTTTCCCTTCTCTGCAATAAACCTCAGACGGGCGTCATACTCCATATCCTTGATTTCTTCTGGTGTAACACCCAGCTTCAGATAGCGAAGGGCTATCCGGATGATCGCTCCTGCCGGTGGACGATGCATGACAAGGGATGACTTTCCCTTCCGTTTGCCGAAGATCCTTCGGGGTATCACCGGAATGCGGATGCCAACGTCAAGCAGCATTTCAGCTGCCTGGCGCTGTGTAGCTTTGCTGTTCATTATGTTTCCTGGTTAGGCAGTTCGCTTGCCGGTGGTACCTCACCGGGTGCAAAGATCTTGTAGGCAGGCTTGTTTTCGCCCGCCTCCTGCATTTCCAGTTCGCACGAGATACCCAGCACGTTGCTAAAGTTGATGCCGTTGGCGAAGTTGCAGGTAAGCAGCCCGTTATAGATGCGGATGGTATGGCCAGTGGTACATCCGATATCAAACACGCCCTGAACATCCTTGTCCTCGGTCGGCGGTGTATAGTTACCCTGTTCATCAGCCTCTCCACCCATGACCTGTACCATGTTTTTAGCCAGCAGCTCAATCAGGGTAAACGTCCACATCTTGGTTCCGGGAGTACCCTTGATCACAGCAAACGGCGCATTGCGTTTCTGTGCCGCCCAGATACGGTTCTTGGTAGCGGAATCTCCGCCCGGCTGCATGCCGTCCTCGGAAATCAGACCAAGTGCCGATCCGTTATATTTAAGCGAGCTTACTCCATAGATAGCTCCAGTATTCTCCATATCAATCTAATTTAAATTGTTTTTTAATTTGCTTTTAAGCCACCGGGACCCTGTTAAAAGGAGCAGGCATATAAGGCACAATCCTATGACCTTTATCTTTGCCCGCTCCCAAAAGGAGGGTGATGGTGTTGTTTCCTCTTTGAGCGTCTCATCCGTTTCACTATTCTCCGCGAACGTCCTCTCTATTGTGATCTCCTGCTTCCCTTCAGTCTGTGCCGTGACGTTCACGCCACCTTCTCCGTCAGACTCAATCCTGAGATTCAGACCATTTTCCTGTTTTTGCACACCTATGTTTTTAGGGAGGCTGGCAATCATCCGCAGACGTTCCGGTTCCAGTGTCAGGCTCGCCATCCTCATCGGGTCCTTCGCGGAGGTGATTACCTCGGTTCCGCTCCGCTGAAGAGACCCCGAGCGGACGACTGTCCGGTTCTCCCTGCTTGCTGCGCAGGAAGATAAGAGCAGGACAATGCTCAGCAAGCCTGCACTGATGGCACCTGCGAAATGCCTGTTCGAAAATGATGATCTTTCCATTGACTTTTCTTATTTGATCACTTAATTTGAGAGTTGTCGCAGAGAGGTCGTCATACAACTGATGATACACGCCTTCGTTTTCCTTGACCGCACGGACCTTCGTCAGCCTGCGGTCACGCCACCAGCCAATGGCCATGACGACTATCCCCGTAGGAGCAAACCAGTCTTGCAAGATGGTAAGTACAGTACTCCAGTCCATTGCGATTCAGGTAAGAGATGATTACTCAGTTTCTTCTTCCTCGGATGTTTCCTTGATAGCAGAGGCCACACTCGCCTTCGAAGCATTCTCTGAGTCTGTCTTGCCGCTGATACCTACATTTACTACCTCTCCTTCAAACCATGATTTTCCATCAAAGTAAAGAGATGTACTCTTACCTGCAGGTACTTCAACACCCTGTACGGTTGCCGTAAAGGATGCAGCCTGGTTGGTGACAGCAAGACGTGCCCCTGAAAGTACTTTTGAACCATCAATGGTATAGGTCGTATCTGCTGTAGGAGACAGAAGCACCGCGTCATTCTGTGATGTCATGGTGATGGCTGTTCCGGCAGCTGTAATGCTGTTACCCTCACGTACATCCAGCATAACTACTTCCTCACCGAAGGCAGTATTGGTATCCGCTGTCATGAGCATCTTAAAGAAGTATCTTTCACCGGCATTGGTCAGCTTGTCGATCTGGATCACATCAAAGTCATTCTGCAGGTTGACAGCTCCCCAGAAGTTGGACTGTTCGGTAGGAGTCGCAACGGTTCCGATAATAAGACCGTCAGGCCATGAGGCGATGGTCTTGATGGTAGTTCCCTTGAATCGCATCGAGTTGGTGTCCGTCCAGTTGGCTCCCTTGCCCATGCGCTGTGTCAGTTCGTCGTCATAACGGTCCGCATCGTCCACGGACATGATATAGACGAAGCTGGGATTATTGCGAAGTACCTGCGGGGTTGCCTTGCGTACACGCATCAGGCGTTCGATCATCGTGTCGTCAACAGATGCTTGTACACGGATCACCTCCGGATCTTCGAATACACGCATGAGGATTCCGTTGAACAGATGCTCGTCATCCTCTTCGTCATTCACATAGATACCATTGACAAAATGATATCCCAGTTCGAAGTCCACCTGGTCGGAAAGCGCCTTAAGCATCACATTCTGGATGTTGGGCGGCAGATCACGGAATACCAGATTGCCCTTGGGCTGGAACGGACGCCAGATTGCCTCAAAGGAACGTGGATTGAAAGTGGTAAAAGCCATGAAATCCTTTGGTTCCAGCGACTTTTCCGAGTAATTGAAATTCCCCTTGGAATCCTTGTCTTCAGGTTGTTCCACCCGTTTGCGGAGCATCTTGCTTGTCTTCAAACGAGGAATGGAGTATTTCTTTGATACATTGGGCACCAGGTTGATCAGCCCTTTCTGTACCAGTTCGTTGCCTGTAGCGGCCTTGGTAAGGATTCTGTCGAGTACCTCACCGTCATAGTTCGTATTGACAATAGTTACAGCCATATTGCTTTATTTTTTATTTAAAACCGTTTTTTTTCTGGATATCGTTCCATTTCTCGTTCCAGCTGGACTCCTTGTTCTGAGCGGAGACATCCAGTACGTCTTCTACACTCTTCTTCTCAGGCAGACTTTCGATGACCTTCTTGCCATTCTCGAAGTCCTTCTCCAGTATGGCCTTGTACGCATCACGGCTGGCAGGAGCAATACGCCCCTTCTGCATTGCCGACTCGAGCAGGTTCTTGATCTCCAGCTCACGGGCTTCCTTCTCTTTCTGGACATACCCGTCCAGGCTGGCTTTCAAATCGTTACGTTCCTTCACAACAGCGTCATACTGCCCCGCTTTGTTTTCCATCGAGGCAAGCATGCGCACTACATCCTCATCCGTCGCGCACGCGGCGAAGGAGGGTCTTTTTCTCAGTTCTTCATACATGTTATTATGGGTATTAAATGATTGACTGTTCAGGCGGGCCTGGAAAACAGCATAGATATCCTGCGGACTCTGGGCATCCACCTTCTCCTTGATGTCATAGATACCGTCAACAAGCCCCATCTCTTTCGCTTCCTTCGCTGTGATCCAGTGATCCTTTCCGTCGAAATAAGTATCCTTGATCTCCTCACGTGTTTTGCCCAGACGGGAGGCGTACATATCAGCAAGCGTATCCTCCAGGGATGCCAGTTCATCGCTGACAGACCTAAGCTCCTCCTTGTTTCCGTAGCATCCGCCGTAGGGAGCATGCAGCATCAGACGGGCATACTGACTCATATAGACAGGCTTTCCGCACAGGGCAATGACGCTGGCCATACTGGCGGCAATTCCGTCGACATAAATGGTAATGTCAGCCTCGCTGCTACGAAGAGCGTTGAAGATGGACATACCAGCATATACGCTGCCTCCGGGAGAATTGACACGTATATCTATACTCTTGTACATCGAGGCATATTCGTACAGCTCGGCAACAATGTCCTTGTCGCTGATTCCGTCAAAACCGCCTATCTCCCCATACAGGAGGATACAGGCGGCATCAGGGGATGGTATCATATTGAAGTATCGCTTTTTCATGCGGCCAACTTTAAAATTATGCTGCAAATATGAACAGTTTTTTTACCCCTTACAATACCCGTTGCACATGATACAACTTTGTGGCTGCATGGTATGTCTGTAAAGTTGTATCATGAGTACAACGTGTTGTTTATTAGATAATTATATGTGAATTTTGCCAAAAATAAATGATCATAAAATGGCAGAATTGACAAGCAGACAGAAGAAAGATTTTGCAAAGAGTATTTATCTTGGAGAAGACCTGACACAGGAGGAGATTGCCGAGCGTGTGGGAGTAAAACGCCAGACTGTCTCCCGGTGGATTAAGGAAGGGAATTGGGAACGTCACAAGGTTTCCATTACCATCACACGTGAGGAGCAGCTCAAGAACCTGTACCTGCAACTCTCGGAACTGAACGCGGCCATTAATAAGAAGCCCGCGGGAGAGAGGTTTGCCAACGCGGCTGAGTCGGATACCATCTCCAAGATCTCAAATGCGATCAAGAAAATGGAAACGGATGTCGGACTGGCTGATATCCTTTCTGTATTCAAGAGTTTCGTCAAGTGGCTGCGCACCTACGACATGGCACGCAGCAAGGAGATCGTACCTCTGTTGGATGCCTATATAAAATCAAAACTCTGATGTAGTATGACAAAACTCAAACTTACATCCAAGGACAGGGCGGAACTGGCGGAATGGAATGACCTGGTCGTTTCCATCAAGGAGAGTTCGGACATCAATCCGATGGATACGACAGCAGATATTCAGGCACGCCGTCGTCATCTGGAGAAAGATCCGGAAAGCTGGTTTCGCTATTATTTTGAGATGTACTGCACCTCGGAGGCGGCGGAGTTTCATAAAGCGGCTACACACCGTATTCTCACCCACGAGAGATGGTATGAGGTACGCGCGTGGTCGCGCGAGTTGGCAAAGTCGGCACGGGCCATGATGGAAATAAGCTACCTGGCCCTTACCGGCAAGATACGCAACGTGCTGCTGATATCCAACTCACTGGACAATGCGGAGCGTCTGCTGCTACCCTTTATGGCGAACTTCGAAGAAAACCAGCGAATCATCCAGGATTACGGTCCACAGAGAAAACTGGGCGAATGGGAGACGGGAGAATTTACGCTGAGATCCGGATGTTCCTTCCGCGCCATCGGAGCGGGACAGTCCCCGCGCGGTACCCGTAACAAGAACGTGCGTCCGGACTTTATCCTGATTGATGATATCGACACCGACGAGGAATGCCGCAACAGCGAACGTATCAAAAATAAATGGAAATGGCTGGAGGACGCGCTGATCCCCGCCATGTCTGTATCGGGAAGATACCGCATCCTTTTCAATGGGAACATCATTGCAATGGACTGCTGTATCAAAAGGGCCATCGAAAAGGCGAAGGAACTCCAAAAGCAGCACGGTATCGGACATGTGGACATTATCAACATCAGGGACAAGAACGGACTATCTGTATGGCCGGCAAAAAACTCGGAAGAGGATATCGATATGTTCCTCTCTCTTATCAGCACTTCATCGGCGCAGAAGGAGTTCTTTAACAATCCCGTCAGCGAAGGCAATATATTCAAAAATGTCGTGTTCGGTAAAGTCCCGCCGCTCAGCAAGTTCCGGTATCTGGTCATTTACGGCGACCCCGCTCCGGGAGAAAGCAAGAAGAAGCAGGCTTCCTTCAAATCCGTCTGCCTGCTGGGAAAGCTTAAAGGTACACTATACGTCATCAAGGCAAGGGTTTTTAGGGGAAAGAACGAGGATTTTATCGAAGCGTTCTTCAACCAGTACAGCTACGTACAGGGAAAGGCGACCGTCTACTGCTACGTGGAGAACAACAAGCTGCAGGACCCTTTCTTCCAGCAGGTTTTACGAAAGCATCTGCTCAGATTGCGCAAGAAGCACGGTATTCCGCTCAACATCAAGCCCGACGAGGACAGGAAGACAGACAAGGCGACCCGTATCGAGGCGAACCTCGAACCGCTGGACAGGGAAGGAAACCTCATTTTCAATGAGCAGGAAAAAGACTCGCTGGACATGAAGGAGCTTACCGACCAGTTCAAGCTTTTCGACCTGACGCTTCCGTACCCGGCAGATGGCCCGGACTGCGTGGAAGGCGGCAACAGGGTAATAGATACGAAGGCGGGCAGCATGGAGAAGACAATTACGATCAAAAGGGAGAAACTGCGCTCCCTTAACAAATATAGGAGGTAGAAAATGGCTGAATTTATCAATCCGGATGACTACGATGCAAGCATCCACAGGGAGATCCTGGACAGCATCATAAGACAGGACGAAGCGGTCCTGGAAATCTGCGAGGACCAGGCGATAGCCCAGATGAAATCGTATCTCGGCTCACGCTATGACTGCGAGAAGATATTCTCTGCAAGGGGAAAGGACAGGAACGCGCTCATACTCATGTTCGCCATAGACATCACCCTTTACCATGTCTGCAGCATCCACAATCCTCAAAAGTTCTCTCCTTTCCGCAAGGAACGCTACGAGAGGGCTGTCAAATGGCTTGAGATGGTCAGCAGAATGGAACTCAGCATAGCCGATGCTCCGAGTCTGGATGACGATACGGTCCGGGCCAATATGCCCACACAGATAAGAAGTAATCCCAAACGTGTAACACATCGCTAAAATGGCAAAGAAGAAGGAAATATCAATAAGCGGCAACATGCCGCTGCCGGGCAAGATCGCACCGGGAACCATCATCATTACCGCTCCCAGGCTATTCCACAAGGACATACAGGATTACATGCAGGCTATCCGGGGAGCCATCGACGTGGATTTCTCACAAAGGATAAAACTCTATGACCTGTACGAGGAAATTCTCATGGACGGACATACAAGCAGCGTTATCGAAAAGAGGAAGGCTGCCGTGCAGTGCTCGCAGATCGAGTTCAGACGTAATGGCGAGCCGGATGAAAGGATCAACACACTTCTGCGTTCTCCCTGGTTCTATCGCTTTATAGGTGACCTGATAGACTCGGATTTCTGGGGATTCTCCCTGTTCCAGTTTAAGCTGGACAAGAGCGGATGGCTGGACTATATCCTGATTCCCCGCAAGAACTATGATCCCGTTCGGGAACTGGTCAAACACCGACAGGAGGAGATATTCGGAGAACCGCTGGAGAATTACCATACGATGCTCTTTGTTGGGGACAAACGCAGCCTGGGACGGCTGGCAAGAATCACTCCCTATGTGTTGTACAAGAACAATGACATGGGTGATTGGGCGCAGTTCTGTGAGATATTCGGCATGCCCATACGGGAATATACCTACAGTGCCGGTGATACGGAATCACGTAGTCAGACCGTGGAGGATATGATGGAACAGGGCGGCGCAGGAGTATATCTGCATTCCGACCAGACAAACCTTAAACTGGTTGAGAGCGGCAGCAAGAGCGGCAGTTCCGACCTTTATAAAGGGCTGTATGATACCTGCAACGATGAGATCAGTAAGATCGTGCTGGGCAATACCCTGACCACACAGGCATCGGAGCGGGGAACACAGGCACTAGGAACCGTACAGGAGAAGGGAGAGAAAAAACTAAACGAAGCGGACCGCAATCTGATACTCAATACGCTGAACTATGACATGACCGATATATTCACCGCCTTCGGATACGACACAAGAGGCGGGGAATTCTATTACGTCAAGCCCAAAGAGACCACAGCGAGCGAAGAGATAAATATCATATCGCGTATGCGGCAGATGGGAACACCTGTTTCGGATGACTATATCTATGAGACCACCGGAATACCCAAACCGGACAATTATGATGAGCTCAAGAGGGAAACAACTGACAGTCAGGAGACAATGAAGAATGAACTGCTACCTGGAGGGAAGCAGCCGGAAAAGAAGGAAAAGAAGCGGGAGAAAAAGCAGGAGGACGGAATCGTAGACCGTATCAAGGCTTTTTTCGCGCACGCCCCGAAAAGCGGGGCTTTAAAATGGTAATGGATGATCTGTATGGTCAGCGGTGTTCTCACTGTCACGGGCATCCTATCTTCACCAACCAGGCAGCGGCGGTTGCTTTCGAGTTTACCGAAGACCTGATGACAAGGATTCTGCGGGATATCTTTTATAAGACGTTTAACGTAGAGGAAGAGATAGACGAGGATTTGTTCCTGGCAACAATCAGAACGTTTAACCGGGCAACGGATGAAGGATTCGGGATAAGGGACAGCCGTGATCCCGAACATGACTTCTATGAGCAGATACGCGGCAACAACGAGGTATTCTCTGCCTTCCGTACCCACCGGATGCAGAACGATATTGCCTCGCAGCTGCTTGACGAGAAAGGGAAGCTCAAGCCTTTCTATCGGTTCCAGGAAGATGTACAGGGGATCATCGGTACATACAATACGGCGTGGCTGGATACGGAATACGATACGGCCATCATTCGTGCGCATCAGGCGGCTGACTGGAGAGTGTTCGAAAGGGACGAGGATATTCTGCCCAACCTCAGATGGATGCCCACAACCAGTGCCGATCCCGATCCCCTGCATGCGCAGTTCTGGGGAATCGAACTGACACTACCCAAGGGACATCGCTTCTGGAAGAGTCACCGTCCCGGAGACCGATGGAATTGCAAATGCTCGCTTGAACAGACGGATGAACCGGCTACATCCGAATACGGTATACCCCTCTCGGACTACCAGCCGTCTGCCGGTCTGGACAATAATCCGGGACGGGATGCGAAGATCTTTAGCGACACACATCCCTATATTGCCAATGCCTACCCGACAGCGGACAAGGCAGTAAGGGATTTTCTGGAAAGGAGGAAAGGATGAATGTAAATGAAGCGATCCGGGAACTTCGCAAACGAGAGAAGCAGCTCGAGAAGGCTTTCAAGGACACGCTTCCCCGCAAGATCGGAGCCAAGGCGGTAAACCTTGTAAACCGGAACTTTAGGGAAGGAGGATTCTATGACGACGGACTGCATCCCTGGAAAAGGACAATCAGGCAGGATACAGCCAAAGGCAAAAAGAAGGAGTATACTCCGCTGCTTAGCGGGCGTAACCATCTTTCACGAAGTACCAAATATGAGCATGAATCGTACAAGGCGATCATTCTCAATCCGGTCGAATATGCCGGAATACATAATGAAGGAGGCAGTTTTACCACCCATCCGAAAGTGACACCCAAGATGCGAAAGATGGCCTGGAAGATGTATTTCGAGGCTGCCGGTATCACCAAGCGTATGGGGAAGAAGACGCGGAAGGCGAAAGCTGCTGCCGCTCCGCCCGAGGCGCTGAAATGGAAGGCGATGGCACTGACGAAAAAACAGAGGCTGGACATCAAAGTCAACATGCCACAGAGACGTTTTATCGGACCAAGCCGGGAGCTCCGGGATATGACCAGAGAGGAGGTAACAAAGGAGATTACAAATATATTAACAAAATAATGATAAAGAAAATCTTACTCATTTGTATATCCGTTGCCTTGTCCGTCGGATGTACCGCAGCGAAAATTTATAAAGAAAACCGCTTTACTAAGCAATTTCAGCAAGCGGACTCAATGTTTAACAAAAAAATATGGATTAAAATGGTAACAGTAACCAAAGAAGAAGTGCTTGCTAATATGCAAGATGTGATCGTAAGAACGGTAGTGGAGTTTGATAAGCCATGCACCTATGTGACGGTTCGTATGAAGAACGGTTTTACTTTACGGGAATCAACGACTTGTGTTGATCCTGCTAATTACAGTGAGGAAATCGGGAAAGAGATTTGCTTACGGAAGATAGAGGATAAAGTCTGGTTCCTGCTTGGATATGCTTTGCAAGACCGGTACCCTGTCAATCAGACGTTTATTGATCGCCTGCGCATCGAATACAATGAACTGATGGACAAATATAATAAGCTGGTCCTGTTTCTGGGAAGAAAGGATGCCGTTGAAATTGCGGGCGAGAATCAGATTGCCTTAATGGAAGTTCAAAAGGTACAGATGCACGACTATCTTCTTACTTTAAGAGAACGCATTGATCTGGCAGGTAAGTAAACACTGATTGTCCCTGATATTCGCATCGGGGACAAACTAAAAACTAAAATAGCAATGGAAACACTATTTAATGACATCCAAAAAAGGATAGCCGACAACATAGAATGGCTGCACGGCCAGGTAGACGAGGATTACGGCCAGCTGGATATGCTTTACCGGCAGGATGAGGACTCCGAGACCTATCCGATGGTTTATCCGATGGTGCTGATCGACACTCCCGAAGTACAGTGGCAGACTCTGGGAGGAGTGGGCGGAACCATGCAGAAAGGAACGGTAAACGTCATCGTCAAGCTGGCCATCGACTGCTATGATGACACGCATTACACCAGTGGTACTGCTGAAAAGGCAGCCGAAAGGATGGAGAAAACCAGGCAGGTACACTCTCTTTTGCAGATGTACCGTCCCGAATGCTGCCAAACGCCGATGCAAAGGAAAAGAAGCAGGTACTATACCATGCCCAGGGGGATAAAGATCTATGAGATGCACTATGAGACAACCGTATGGGAGGATGGATCACTCAGTAAAGAGTGAAAGCTGGGAGGCTGTCAGACGTGGCTTCTTGATGACGGGAACGGGACGGACATTCACATCCTTGATCTTGTTGCAGTTTTCACGGATGATGGCCATGATACGATCTATGCTGATGAAGAACTCTCTTTCGGAAAGAATCTTAAGGGCATCATCAAAACGAAGACGCTGTACCTCAGTCCAATAGTAATAACGACGCAGCAACGCCTCGTTACGTTTTTCGATTAGTTCTGAACTTCTACCTTTTGACATACCCTGAAAACTTCTAAATATAAAAAACTGATACCTATGCAAAAGTAATGATTTCTAGATAAATATGCAATTATAAGGAGGGAATTATAAAAAAGCCCTCAACGCTTCCGTTTAAATCACCACAAATAAACAAGGAAAAGATAGCGCAACTATCCACACGCTGAGGGCTAAAGTCCTTAACATGGATAATTGCGCTATGTTTATTGTGGTGCACAAAAATAAGAATAAAAATTAGAAATTTATGTGTAAGAGCGAAATTTTCTTTAGACTGCTTTCCTTGACAGAGCAAGAAACGGAAGTAACAAGGGATAGAATTCTGGGTGATTATAAGGATATGGAGGCTACCGATGCCAGGTATGTTCTTGTTACCCTTCTGACCGAGAAAGGACTGTATCCCGACCAGATCGCAACATTTCTTCACCGAACAGCCCGAGGCGTCCGGCACCTGATGAGACGAAACATCACCTCACCGATGATCGGTATTTATTTGTCACAGATCAGGAAGCGCATGGGAAGCGATGCGTAGAACAGCCGGCGACAGACTAGTATGTTTGCAGTACGGTCAAGTAGTGACCGGAACCTAATAAAATTATAAAGGCTATGGCTGAAGAAAAGATTATTTGTTGCGGAGATCCTTACCGCGGCAACAATGATGCGCTCATGGGCGCATTGCTCGGCAGACAGGACAATGGTGCCGAAATGGCCGCCCTGATGAATGGCGGTGCGAACAACTGGATGAACAATCCTTTCGCTTACATGATGATGATGGGCATGATGCGCATGATGTACGGCGAAGGCTGGAATCAGGGAGGAAACCTCCAGAATGCCGAAATCCAGGGACAACTCAATGCGATCCGCACACAGATGTCCGACAACCAGAACAGCAATCTGCTCATGGACGGTATTCATGGAAATACGGGTGCCATCCGCTCGTTGTCAGACAACCTGAACTGTGACTTCAACATGTTGAACCAGTCCATCTGTGCTGTACGTTCCGCTATCCAGGAGGTATCCGGACAAGTGGGATTCTCGGCTGAGCGCGTGATCAATGCAGTCAATATGGGTGATTGTAACGTCATTCAGGCACTGCAAAACTGCTGCTGCCAGACACAACAGGCAATCCTGAAGATGGGATACGAGCAACAGCTTGCGACCTGTCAGCAGACCGGTGAGCTCCGTAACGGACAACGGGATCTGGGCGTGGCTATCGCGCAGGGATTCTCCGCTACCGCCTTCCAGGCACAACAGGACAAGTGCGACATCATCCGCGCGGGTCAAGACAACACGCAACGTATCATCGATACGCTGAACAACCACTGGTCGGCTGAGGACAAGCTGAAGATCCAGGATCTTAAGTTCGAACTCTCCCAGGAAAGACAGAACCGCTACATCGCTTCCGTGATGAACGGAGGATGCGGATGCGCTTCGGGAAATATGTGCGGGGGAGTGTAACTATAAAAAACATGAACTGATATGGTTACATTATCCCCCGTAGGATTGGCTGCCGCACCGGTGGCCAATCAGCTGGCAGTTCTGGCGACATTCAAAGAGAGGCTTTGCCGACCCTTCTGTATCGATTCCAGTCTGCAACCGCAGGTTACGGTGAATTACACCGCCGGTACACCGGTGCTTAATGGCACAACGGTGTTTGTACCCGTTACCGCTGTGGTAACTGTAGTTACTCCCGGATGCGGATGCAGGGCTGCCACGCAACTGTTTACCGAACATTTCGTTGTGGCGTTTCAGGGACAGACGGCCGTTCCGACTTCCGTTACCATCACATCGGTGGGACGCAGACAGGGAGGATCGGACGTACAATGCGGAAAGGCACATACCTATACGCTCAACGACTCGCTGACCATCGTAATTGCGTAATTATTCCAGCCGGGAGGACCACAAGAAGGAAACCTCCCGGACTGTTTTTAAAACCTTTAAAATGAATTTAAATTATGCTGATCAAAGATTTAAAGAACGGATATCCCATATACGTGCTGAACCACGAAACGCTGAAAGCTGAGACCGGCAAGGTCGTAAGCATCGGAGATCCCTATTTCCCGGCACAGAAGCCCGGACAGACTCCTCAGAACCTGGGAAGGGTGGTAGACGTTACCCTCCTGCTGGGAGAAAAGACGCAGACCTTCACCATGCCGGAAACGCTTTCCGTATGTTATGCCGGAACGTTAGTGTTCTCGGCCGACAAGGAAGGTATCCTCGCGGAAGTACGTGCCACACGCGCACAGAGTCAGGCAGTCATAGACTCCTACGATAAACACCAGAAGAACGTGCAGACCTGTGATGACATCCTGGAGGAGTGGGATACGGATTACAAGGAAAAGAAGGAGAATGAGAAGCGCATCGGCAATCTGGAAAGTAAGGTCGACAAGCTCTCAGAAGCTATCTCTGAATTTATCAACGAATTCAAAAAGTAAAGGCTATGTACATGATCATTATCGGATGTGACTACAAGAGAGAGTACATCGAAAAATATGGCGAACACTTCAACGGGAAGCTGGCAGAGTTTGCGATCCGGCATCTGAAGAATGTGGATGGCACCAATCATCGATGGAGTATGGAGGATATCATCGAGGCATTCAAGAGAGAGAAACTTTCGCTTCCGGACAAGGAAAGCCTGCATGACCTGCATTATCTGGCCAACATGCTATACAGCGACTGGTATCCGGAGGCAATGATCACGGAACCGGTTATCCTCAAGGCTGCAAGGAAGTACCTGGAAGATCCGGATGGATTCAAGGGAATGATCTTCCTTGTGTGGATCTATAAGATGAAGAAGAAGGGAGTGGAAATTCCCTGGAAGGAAATGATCGATTGACTTTTCTTACATATAAAAACAGGGATCAGTCTTTTATACTGAAGCCCTGTTTTTACTTCGAAGCTAATTTTAAACTTACTCTTTTCCTGCTAATTTATTTAAAAACAATGAAAACGCCAATCACTTATTACGGAGGCAAACAAGGAATGATAAAAGACATCCTTCAATTGATCCCACAACATAATACATATACAGAAACTTTTGCAGGAGGAGCTGCCGTACTATTCGCTAAAGATCCTGCACAAATCAATGTTGTCAACGATCTAAATGGAGAAATTGTCAATTTTTACAGAACGATAATAACCGACTATGATGCTTTGAAAGATGAAATATTAAAAACGTTACACAGCCGAGAGCAGTTGCAAGTCGCAAAATTTATTCATGAACATCCGGACTATTTCTCAAGGGTAAAGCGGGCTTGGGCGGTATGGGCACTAAGCAAACTATCGTTTTCGGGAAACCTCAGCGGGTCATTTTCCTTTGCCAAGAATGGAAACAATAAGAAAACAATAGCACTAAATAATGCAAAGCATGCATTTGGGGAGGATATCAAAGCACTGCTGGAACAGTGTACTATTGAGCAGGATGACGCGCTCAAAGTTATCAAACGATATGACACAAAGGATACATTTCACTTCCTAGATCCACCCTATATAGGTTTTAACATGGGACATTATTCCGGGATGTTTGACCGTGATAATATGCAAGCATTATTAGACTTGTTGTCACAAATTGAGGGCAAATTTATGCTAACGATGTATCCGGACGACATGATACGTAAATACGCAAATGATAACAGCTGGATTATACATAAAATCGAAAGAGTTGTTTCCGCTTCAAATTCTGTGACCACAAAAAGAAGGAAACAAGAGGAATGGATGGTTGTTAACTATCATATAGAAAATGACCATGAAAAGATGGACTGACGTTTTATATACGAATAACGGATGCTGTGGTTGATTTACCGGGCACCCGTTATTGTTTATACGTTAGACTTCAAATTATTTAAAAAACTCTTTTGCTTTATCAAAGGAATTAAATTTCGTAAAATCTATATATTCGTCAGAATTGCAAATAAAATCTCTATAACGAGCTTCTATTTTTTTATATTCTTTATTATAAACATTTATTTCATGCTGATGTTGAGAATAGTCAGTTGCTACTATTTCTTTATATATTTTGAATATATCTATGATAAATTCCTTTTTAAGCAACTCTTTTGCTTTTTCTATATTCCCTATAGCAAATTCTATTTTGGCAGGAGACAGACCATCTGCCCCCGTAAGAAATGACTCTCTGATTTTCTTGACATTGTTAGTCATTCCCCATAATTTAAAGAATAAGATAATCTGTAATATACCAAATACGATAATTACAATTAATATAAATGATGTAATTTCTTCCATAATTGTGTGTTTTATATTATACGACATGACAAATAGCGTACAAATATACAGATTTGTATATAAATTGCTAGTATTTTCTGATTTTTTAGGTGGTTTTACTTGCACATATCTTTATTGTTATTAATCATTTAATCTTTCTTCGAACTCCGCAATAATGCAATCCGCATCACCGCCATGTACCCAATTTTCTAAAACGGAGGAAAGGATTTCAATAACTTGTTCTTTCTGCCATTCAGCACCTTTCTTAAACAAGGGAACAGCATACTGTCCAATTGTCGCACTAGATGTTATGTAGTGATTCGGGTCTTTATGAATCTTATAGGCAGCATGAAGTTCTTGTATGATTTTCTCTCGTTCAATTCGAGCAGCCTTTTCTATTATTTGCTTCATATATGATTTGTTATACGTTAATAGACATTCTTTTAATATGCGCAAAACAATCATCCATAGCCTTGTCAAAAACTTCTTGACTTATGATATTTTTCTCAATCCGTTCCACGTATTCACTTGCGTAAGATGCAAGTTGGACGCTTGAATCACTATTACTTACATCTTCTCTGTTGTCAAAATATACATGTATGCAATCATATACTACTTCATCACCGATTTCATCAGTATTTACCCTAACTATCGATGTGATTTTTTCGTAAGAAGTATGCGCCATGTGAATACACTTTCCAACGAGATATTGATATTTTGCCTTTTTTTTATCGGCTTCCTGTTTCTTTAGCTTCTGTATTTCAGCTTCTAATTTCTGTATTCTATTCATTTTTATGTATGTATTGAGGATTATTCGGTAGCCTTTTTGATTGCATCACATAATACATCATAGGCAGGTTCGTCTACACAAACATACCTTAGAGCTTCTTGGCATGCTTTTAATAATTCAGGAACAGCAGCTATAAGTTTTGCCCTTTCACGCTGTCTTTTAATTCCATTTTTGTGCCCTCCAAGAGGAAAGGCTACAACAGCTAGAGGAAACTCTACGGATGTATCTTCTTTTATAAGGATTGCACCATCAGGAAAATTCGGAGTAATTGTTTCGACTGTTTTCCATTTTACTAAATCGTCTTTTTTATTCATATCTAAACAGTTTTGAGAGTTATTTAATCCTTTGCAATCTATCAATCTCGGCAGCAATGAGTGCACCAGCTTTTGCTAACTCTCTTATCCGATCATCAGGCGTAGGCTTCCACCATTCGGGAGAAAATGGGAACATGATAGGTACATCGGTAGAATAAACATAACCACCATAATCATCTCTGCAAAATGTAGGGATAGCATAAGTTGCACCCGCTAAAGCTAGTTGTCCGGCTGTGTATAAATCATCTTCTTCCGGTGTCCACTCTTCAACTTCAATTTGTCTTTTACGTTCTTCTGCTATAATCTCTATTCCTGTTTTCATAATGTTCCTTTTTATTTTGTTATTAGTTAATTACTTTTGCCAACTTATTAAAAGCCTTCTCTTTATCAAACTTAATCCCATCTTTGAACTCTAATATCAACTGCCAAAGTTGTTTTCTGTAAACATCACCTGCTTTATAGTCAGTTTTATAATGGCATGTCTGCGGGGTAGTCATTTCCTTAAATGTATTCATCGCATTAAGATATGTAGCTCCCCATTCTGTGAGTTCTACACTAACGGTGTCATTCAAATCTATTTCTATTAACTTACAAATCTCTATTTTGTGAGTTTCTTCCTTTGCAACAAGAGCAGCTTGTAAGCTCTCTATCTGATCTTTTAGAATATCGATTTCACTCATATTTATGTATGTTATTAGTCAATATACTTGCGTTTATACCATTGTGGTAGAAGATGCTTTGTTTTTTCAAACGCTGATTTAGCAACTGCATCAGAAGCCTTGTCTATTATGCTAAATATGCTATCCGCTTTCTCAAGCTCTCTTTTAAAGCGATTATCAGGAACAACATATATTGTATCTGTTTCTGTCACCTTTTTTATTGGTAATATCGTCAAATAGATATTTTCAGTTTTGCAGCCAGCCAGTGAGACGACTGCGAGAATTATTAGTATTTTCTTCATATTTACTTTGTTATTAGTCAATTCTAAATTTCTGATTATGCAGATGTAACATAAGCCCTAAATATTCTTCCCACTCATCATGGGGTAAAGTTATATGGCATCTGAATTTGTCACAACAATAAGGGCATTCGTGTAGAACCATCATAGCGCCCTGCACTTCGGCAATTCCTACAATGTTATGTCCATGTTCCGTAGACTTGCATTGACATTTAAGCATTGGTTCATATCTGTATTCTTCCCATTGAGGGATAACAGGGATATTGTATTGTTCATTTCCAAATATTATCTTCATATTTTTATTGTTATTAGTCAATTATCAAAATTTCACGATATGCAATGTCTATCTCATTCGTCTTCTCATTCTCATTGAAACAATAGCAAAGAAACCATTTCAACGCACCTTCATTCTCATATTGTGCTTTCCACATTTTACCATTATAGAGAGCTGACGGTTGAGAACGAGTATAATCCATGAGTATTTCAAAATCAAGTCTACTCATCACTGCATGAGTATCATCAATTAGTATCAAGTAAGTTGGCGGCTGTTGCCAACACATCCCATAAGGATGCGTCATAGGTGGAATAATATTATCTTTATTCATTATTAAATTTATATTAATATTTCCACGGTTGACAAACACCGTTAATTTATCATTTGTCAAATGTTCACAAAGAGGGAAATAAGATAAGGTAGACGTACCAATTTCTTCGCAAAAATCTTTCAACGAACATTTATCACATTTAAAACTTTCCATATCTGATTGTATGGCTTCATGGAAAACTCCATTTATTAATATTCCATCCATTACTATCCTTCTTTTGAATATTATTAAAAGCCGGTCTTTCCCGGCTGTCAGCCTTAGCTATGTGATAACTTCAACGCTGGTGCAGGCAAACACAAGACACCCTCTTAATGCGAGCAATGGTGTCCCTTAACTCGCCCCGTTTCTTCATTCTTATCTTTGTTACTTTTTAATCTATAAATCTCAATTATATCCTGAACATCACTCGTAGGTCTTACTCGAATATTAATATTCTGGATTAATAGATCTATTTCGACATCAGCATCTTTTGCAACCTTTACTGTTGTTGAAATAGCTGTTATAGCGTCACCTGTGGCGGTGGCTGCCAATTTTATATGTATACTCATTATTGGCTAAAATTTTGATTGAGGGTTATTTTGCTTTCACAACAACATTGCGTAAAAAATTAGAGAACTCAGATCGCACGTCAAAGCAGGGACATGCCTTGATAAATTCCGCCGGTTCCACCTCACCTGAGCCATCCAGATCAGGTGAAGTATCCCGATGACCAAGTAACTCGATGATATCATACTCTTTACACAATTTCGCCACAAGTCCACGTAATGCCGCTTTTTGCTCGGGAGTACGAGTATCGGCTGGTCTTCCACTCGCATCTAAACCACCAATGTAGCAGATACCGATTGAGTGCTTATTGTAAGATACACCGGAAAATCCCTTTGTATTACAATGAGCCCCATCAATAGAAAGTGGACGTCCATTCTCTACATGACCATCAAGGTCGACCACGAAATTATAACCGATCTGGTTAAAGCCTCTTTGTTTGTGCATACGATCTATATCCTTTGCACGTAAATCCTGCCCGGCACGTGTTGCTGAGCAGTGAATGATAATTGAGTCAATTGTTTTCATTGTCTTTATTGTTTTAGGTAATATTCGCATCTAAATCCTTTACGTGGCGAGAAATCCTTAAATTCACAAGCCTTAAATATCTGATGTTTGTTAGCCCATTGCGCAAGATCCTTTTCATATAAAGTCGGTTTTCGATCATTATTAAAATCTCGGTAAGGTTGCACAAAAGGAGAAATCCCTAATTCTCTAAGCCTGCTCAACCTATACATGTCCTGCTCAACGGTTGAGTTGTAACCTACCAGAACGTAACAAGACAAATTACGAGGTTTGATATATTTAGTCACTTCTCTGAGCTTATCTGTAAGGTCAATTGAAGGCAAATCCCAGGCAATGTGTATCCTCCTTTTTAATCTCAACTTACCTAGATAGAAGGCTTGCTCTTCATTCATGATTCTAACATCAACGCCATGCAGATTAACCATCTGATTTTGTTTTAACAGGTACCTAATTGCATGCCTCCATTCAGGATTGGCGAAGAAATTATTGTCAAGTACTTCAATCCATTTTCCTTCAGGATTCAATTCAACCGGTTCTACTGCCTGGATATATCCCTCTTTCTCACGAACTAGACAAAATGGACATTTCCGGATACAGCCCCTTGAGAAGAACTGAAGAGAAAAGCTATATTGTGGATAAATGGAATAATCCATAAGTCGACTGTTTTCTATCTCTTTAGGAAGCCTACCAGTGATATCGTATCCTGTGCCACCCTTCTCAACTATGTCTGTCTGAAGCGTCAGATAGTTAAAATCAGGAGTGAAGGTGAATACTTTACTTGCCATCACCTTATCGTACCTGTTAAAAGGAGTTGCCCATTCCACCTGATCGCCTCTTGCCTTGTGATAGGCGGATATCCGCATGAGGGCAAAATTTGGAAAGTTATGACCATCTACGTCGATTAATCCAATGTTCATTATTCTAATGTTTTTAATCTCATTAATAGCATTATTTTATCCCATAATATTAGAAAAGCATTCCAATAATCTTGAAAGCTGAAATAGTACCAACTCATTTGTATATACCATATAAGCAAATACACAAAAAATAGTGTAGTCCACAATGGAATAAATAACCAACGAAGTATTAGTCTTATTTTATTCATAATTGTTCAATTTGAATTGCCATTGCCTTGGCAATAGTTTCCAGATATCGGGATAATTCTAATAACTGTTTCTGATTACACTCCTGATAACAGTCAATGATTACCATGTTAGGACGCTTACCCTCATGTCGTATCCCAACAGGGGACTGGTAAGCCTTTAATGGCCATTCATGTTCGCCTTCCTTTAGTGTCAGCACACATTTCCTTTTCCTTGTATCAGACAATGTCTTCACGGATGCGGATAATTTGTCAATGAATGGGCGAAACGTCTCTTTTCTCAGTACCACATCACAACATGCCATAGATACACGAGAGTAACTCTTTCCGATGAAAGATGCGATTTCACGCAAAAGATAGCCTTCCTTACGAGCCATGTGACAGAATAGCATTCTTGCATCAGCCACCTTCTGTTTCCTCACACGAGAGAGGATCAGAGCCTTTGGTACCCCAGTCACACGAGAAACATCCTGAAGGATAGCCCTCATCGACTTCTTATCTTTGTTCTCTTTCAAGTTCATAGATTGTCTTTAAATGGTTATTTAATTGTCTTTAAAAGCATCGGCTCCTGATGCGATGCCAGGTGATCTCTCGTTTGAAATTTTGCGGATGGAAAGGCTTGTCACGCGTATGCCAGCCAAAACGTACTCGTTTACTCTCTTCGTGTATGAAGGCATCTATCTCATACTCGATGTCCCGCATCTTAATCTGTAGCAGATCATCTTCCATGTCAACCTTGCTCACCATCTCTTTCGGATCGTTATGGTAGTCCTGCTCACATACAATGAGCAGGACTACGACTACCTTTGAACTGTTCATTCTTGCTTTTTCTTCTCGTCCGAGAATTCAGGATTGGCGTCTTTGTCAGCTGTATAAGGATATACATCCATGATAGCTGTTTCCACTACCGAGGGCACCTGATAGTCTGCCATTGTGCCTTTCATGCCGGCATCAAGGTTCTCCTTCGCCCGTCCCAGATCCGCAGCCTGTACCAGCACATAGGTGCTCGTATTCTTCTCTTTTCCGCTCTTATCATCTATCGTGATGTAGCACAACTTACATTTAAACCAACGATCATCACATTCGGCATCACTGGGGAAAATTTCGCTGTAGTTGGCACGCTTGATGTCCGATACTGTAAACTCTCCGGAGATAAAGGGAGTCATCTCCTCGATTATCCTTGCTTCCGCTTCCGTGAAGCTGAGAGCATCTACCAGATAAGGTTCTGTTACTTTTTTCTGCATTCCATTTTCCATTACTTTCTCGTAACGGATTCTACACTCAAACCATGTGTGCATTCCCATAATTATTTATCTTTTTTAGGTTCGTCAATATATTTATTCGCAAAACGGTCAAGCACCTTGATACACTTGTCCGGAAGCCGCTTTGCCGTATCGTTGGTCCTGATATAGTCAATCGTACCACCGATACCATAGATATAAAGCAGCTCCTTGGTCGTCGGAATAAAAATATTCGTCATCGCTGCTATTACACCACAGACAACAAAGCGCTTCAACCATTTGAAGAATGAGTGTTTGCTGTCCTCTTCTGCTATAACATCACCTTCCGATACCAACAAAACAAACAGCATGACAACGACAATTATCAAAGCTACAATCCATATGACTGTCAACGCGGTGGACAGGTTACCAATTACGGTCATCCAATAAATTTCATTCATAATGTAAAAATTTAAATTATTAATACTTGAGGTTATTCTTTCTCTTCTCAGACTAAAGATTTTATTCTTCGTCAGGCATCCATTTTATAGTTATGTCCGCTTTTAAAATTTTGCGACCATTACAAACAGGGCAGATTCTTTGCTCTCGATCATTTCGCTCACCCAAGGCTGGTATCCAACCATTTCCGTGACAATATGAACAGGCAAATCCTTGAAAAGTCTTCATCTCATAAATATTCTCCTTCGTTAAATTAGGAGGAGAAACCATCAAGATCTGTACTTGCTTACTCATATCACATCTTGTTAAATGATGGTTCTATTCTTGTCCACTGATTATCCTCATCCTTCTCCTCGAAGTAGAAGCGAACGACAGTACCTTCCACAACATTACTTTCACGGAAGAGCTTCATGATAGAGGAGTATTCAGGATCATTGAAATCCTCTTCCAGCTTATACAAGCGTGAAATGGATTTATAATCAAGATTTCCAACCTCATTACGCTGTATCAGTGACATGGCCAGTTTATAGATGGGATTGCGGTCACCATCTCCCTTTTTCTCAATCCAGACATTCAGATAATCAACCAGGCGTTTCTCGGCTATATCGGCACGTTCATCAAATCCTTTCACCTTATTTCCTTTGACTAACACCCTAAATTTTTCGTTCTGAACTTGGAATCCTAGTTGTTCGTCACGTCTGAGATCTCCATATGACTTTAGCAACTCGTAATAGTTAATAGCCTCATTTTGCAGCCATTCCTTGAAATCCTGACCATCCTTGAGGTATTTACGAAGTCTCTTTTCTGTGGATGCCAGGAATTTGGCACGTACTTTCTCGTAATTCTTCCTCTTGTCCACATCCTTTTTTTTCTTTTCGGCCTGCAACTTGTTCAGTAAGGCCTCACGTTCTTTTTCTGTTAAATTCTTAATATCCATAAAACATAATTTTAATAGTTAACACTATGTTGATTTCTCTCGTTTCTGTCGTTGTCGTTATCATTCCTGAGAGCGATCAGTACCCATAACAGGCAACTGAAAGCCCATATCTTTGTACTTATGCTATTCCCGGTGATTATTCCGAGAATACAGCAGACAATCTCCAGTCTGTAAATCCACTTCATTTTCCCTCCTTTTTCTTAATCGTTTGTAACTGCTTTAAAGTCTCTTTTAATTCCTCCAAATTTTGCCGGCTTACATCCTTTTTGATGCTTCCACGTCTTTTCAGAAAGGAGGAGATCTTTGCCTTGTTCATCTCAATCTCTTCAGGATCATCGCTACGATAATCTTTGTTGAGAATACCGATGTGCATAGATATACCGAATATCTGTCCCACGATTCTCGCCTGTTCCTCTTGGCGTTTCTCGTTCACCCCTTGCGGATCAAGTAAACTTTTGATCAACTGTGTAGCCTCATGCTTATATAGTTGTCTGGATGAGTCAGTGCGACCGTTACTGGCATCATAGATCATTGCGCGATAATCATCCTCACTCATCCCTGTCTGCCGCTTAAGGCGATGAAGCAAGGTTTTCTGAGGATTGGTGGCATAAAGTATCAGGGTGGAAGGTTTGTTATTGTTCATAATCAATGTCATTTAGTGGTTCGTCACTGTCTTTCAGCCATTGTCTCTCGTAGCCCTCCTTCCAGATTACGTAGAATCCTTTTGGACCGGGAGCACCACGACTGATATATTTAGCGCGGAAGCCATTTACTTCAATACGGGAGAAACAGTCTCTCTTTATCCGGTAAGCCATCGTTCCCTGCACTTCTCTTCCCTCCACGTGAGAGATATAGATGAAAATCTTCTTATTATACTTCTTTCTGAGTTCTATCAGCTGCTTGGCCGTTACATCCATCTCTCCTTCAAGACTCTGCAAGGAGTCGATTATGATCACATCCGGAGATCTTTGTTTACCCAGATATTCGTCAAATTCATCATAAGTGGGCATCTCATCCCAAAAGATCATTCCACTTTTGGATGAGTTCATAAATCCGAGAAGAGAATCTTTAAAGTCAGCCTCCGTTCCCATCTCAAGGGAGGCAAAGAGTACCTTGTAACCAATACGGTCAAATTCTCTTGCCAGCTGGAACGTGAATGAAGTCTTTCCCTGTCCGGATTTCCCGTAGACGATCCATGCCCCTGACTTCTGACGCTTGCCGAACGCATCCATGAAGTCTTTAGAGAAGGGAATGTACTCGTACTTCTTGTTCAGGATATTGTCAAAAGAAAGGGAACGAATCATACCTGCAGCCCTCCATTACTGAATTCTTCTCTGATGACAACATCGTCTATCATTCCAATGAGTTCGCGCAGGTCTGCGGCAAACAGTACTTCACGAGGGTCATCCTTACGTGGCTGTTTCTTTATCTTAGGGAGTCTTCCCCATATTGATTCCGCCGTCTCCTTATCTATGCCGTTAGCGAGGCAGATATTGATGACATCCTTCTTTGTCGCTCCAAATAAGTCTATATAGTTCCGTCCGAAACGACCGTCTATCTCGTCATATCCTTCAATGCGTCCCACATAGCGTTTGATATTGCGTTCCAATGTTTCTGTGCCGGCTACCAAGCATCCCATGCGGCCAAGCGTGTCGTCATATAAAGGAATAAGCGTGCACATAGCCGAATGAGTAAGTTTTCCGGCATCATCAATCAACAGGATAGGCTTACGACCTGATATGCCGTTCATGTGTCTGACGCACAAGTCGAGCAAGTCATCATTGTCCATATTTCCCTTCACAGTTTCTCCCATAGCTTGTGCCAAACGGGTGAGGAATTTACGGCTGCTCCATTTGCGACATTTGATATAGACTACACCTTTGTCGCTGTACAGGTTGTACAGGTCGATGAGTGACTGTGTTTTTCCACTTCCACTACGACTGCTGATACATATCCATTTGCTCTTTTTCTTTGCTGCGGTAAAGGCCGTCATGACCTGCTTGTATGAGGTTACGCTGTCAACTACGTTACGTGAGTTTTCGTAGAAATAAAGTCCTGATGCTATCTTGGCTGCCAGGTTGTCATCATTCGCTCCATATTTTCCGGAACGGAACTGCGACATGGCGGTGTCGGATACTCCACAGCGACGTGCCAGTTCTGCAGGTGAGGAACCACGGTTTATCAAATTCTCTATGTACAGTTTTAATGCTTTCTTGTCCATCTTTATATTGTTTTTAATGTTATTAATTATCTTGAAAAACTCATATCTGAAGTGCTCCACTCGTAATCGTCGTCCGCGACAGGAGGCAGTATCTTGACCGGTCCGGAGGATATCTCCTCGTATTCCACATCCTGAACATCTTCCCTTGCCTCATATTTTCTATCCTTGTGCCTTCCTTTACTGTCCAGGATCAACGCTCTGTCAAGCAGGTTGTTACTCTTAAGCAGAGGAATTCTCTCCCGCATGGAATAAATCACTTCGTCTACATGCTCCTGTTTCTCAATATACCTTTGCTCGAACTGTCGATTGAACTCATTCACTTTCTTACGGTGTTCGAAATGTTCCGGCTTCTGATCGACTAAGGCCATCGGAGTCTTGATATCACGGTGCATCAGGAAGCGCAGGTCGCCGATTTCTTTCTTTACGTAGTGACCCTTGGTTGCCTCCGCATTACAGATGAGTACCTGGGAGAGATTGTCTGGATCGTAATGAACCACCCAGTCTTCATTATAGTGATTACGCAGTTCCATGTTAAAGCTCTCAAAGTTGATCCGTTCACCCGCCAGTTCAATCAGAAGTCCCTTTCCGGTCAGACGGTTGGTACGTCCTGTGGTATCACCCATCAGCATCAGGTATTCCTCGTCGCTGAATGGCAGGCGGCGTTCACCAGGAGTACCTTCCCAGGCGGCAAGGTAAGCGTCCAGCTTCTTCGCTCTTTCCCGTCTCATGATTCCATGTATCTGGGCCAGCACGCCATCTTCATCAGGAATGAGATGACGGTTACGGTTGAGTATCTCCACATTGGGCTGTGACTCCCGTCTGCTGTTGATATTCACACCACTCCAGTTCTTCTCAAGCTGGTAATAGGTCTTGTTCAGATAGTTGAAGTAAGGCTCAATGATCTTGGATTTCGCATTACCGATGGCAGCCGGAGTATAATACTTGGTCAGTGCCTCATAAAACGGAACCATTACTCCCTTCTGATAATTATCGCTCTGCAACTGTATCGGTTTATAGCGGTTTCCGAATAGCTCCCTGGAATGCTTGATCGCATTGCGCAAGGCTTCACGGATGAGCGCCGGACTCTCATGGTCACCGATAGCATAACCGATAGGATACTTTTTACAAGCATCTAGCACCACTACTATTGTCTTACGGTTGTGGTAAGTAGTCGTCATATAGTTCTTCTTCTCTCCATTCACCGTCTTAGGCTTCACCTGTTTCTTCTGATAAACCAGTTCCACATCCCATCCGTCAAGGGTCCAGTACGTCATGGCGGTTTTCGGTGCCTCGCGCTTATGCTGCATCTCCAGTCGGTTTCTTAAGGCGGCAGCTCCGCGCTGATGCCCCAGAGTGGTAGCTTCCATCATCTTGCGGTATCTGTCCACAGTAACGGGACTCTTGATCTCCGGTTTACCCAGAAGAACTGCCACCTTGTTATATTGTTTCATGATCTGCATATTGTCCAGATTCATGTGCTGGGAAAGCAGCTTGTGCATGATCGCTTCATCCTCCTCGTCCTTTATCAGGGCAGCGGAAATGTTACCCTTGTTCTTATGTACCAAAGCGATAAATCCCTCAATCTCATACTGATCCACCTTACGCTTGAGCGTCTTGCCTGTAGTAGGCAGCTTATGCGGATAACGAATGCCACCCTTACTGTCACGCACCTCCGTCAGATCATTGACCATCTCACTGAGCCTGTCCCACACACTAAAACGTTCTCCACTTCTACCGAAAGATCCTTCCGCATTTCCGTTACGAAGACGGATGACAGCATCCAGTACACGTGCCTGGAGTGTATAGAAGGCAGCCTTTTCGGGACTTAGACGTTTGCCAAAGGCATCCTTGTATTCAGATGTAAAGAAGGTGAAGGCAGCCTCGTTATAGCCCATAGTCCTTTCAAGTAAGCTCATTTTCGGTCGTTCTACATCCTCGTGAGGATCACCGTAGTATTTGATATACAGTCGCTGGATATAATCCTCCAGAGAATCGAACTCTACCAGAGCTTGTCGACCCAGACAGGCATGCAGGACAACATTGATCTGTTTCCTGCGCACCTTTGTATTATATGTCCCAAGCGGAAGGAATCCCTTTTCAGAACCGACTTTTCGTTTGGGATCATATATGATCAGCTCGTTGGCATAGATGCATACTCTGTTATCGTAAATTACAGCCATATAAACTATTGTATTTAACTCTTGTGCAGTTCCCGGCATCGAACTGGGAATGAAGGCCACCCTACCGTCCCTTTTTACCACCTATCGAAAAGATATATAGTTATGAAAATGGTTAAGTACGTAATCCTGAAAACTGGGAAACGGGAAGGTTCCTTGACTGCTCCGTTTATTTATCCTCTGGGCATTTGGCGTGCAGCGTCTCGGATAGCTTTGAATAATTCTTCAAAGTCTTTTTCAAACGCTTTCTTCATTCTCCGAGAAAGATAGAGATCGTTAACTTTTCGGATAATTTCGGCTAAATGTGGCTCGTCTTCTATCAGATCATAGATCAGAGCACCCATCATATTATCGGAGATGCGCATAAATTGATGGGCACCAATTTTATCACCCTTGTCTTCTCCAACAAGCATAAGAACTTCTAATCCATTTTCTGTACAAGTCTTTTTTACTTCTTTGATCATTTGATCAATAACCTGTTCTTTTTTCATTTTAAATCTAATTTTTAAGGGTTAATAAATCATTTATGGTTATTCAAATACTCTAGTATTTCATTACAGCTGTTGTTCTGATAAACTCATCCAGGTTACTGTTGATTTTCATTTCCTCAGTTATCATCTGGACTATTTGTTTGGAGTGACCACGAGCATAAGAGATACTGGTAAGTTCACCACTGTCATTCTCGTAACCGGCAACTGCGATGACCTGAATGCCGTTCTGCTTGCAGAACTCCTGCAGCTGCTTGAACATCAGTCCTAATTGTTGTCTCTTTGTCATTTTAATCTATTTATGAGGGTTAATAAATCGTTTTAAATCTGCCCCTATTTATCACAAACCAGGGCAGTTGTGCTGCTTTCGCAGCTTGGCAAATACTTTACATTTATGGAAAAATTCAGAAATATCCTTATCCTCACGGACTGGGATATTTTTGTTACATTTGTAGCCATCAAACTAAAATTATATATTATGAGTTTTAAAGTAAAATTTATTGTATCTTTCAAACTTTGTAATAGCGAGAAAGAACTTCTACCGGCATTGTCCGAGTCTTTTGAGGACACGTTAAAACGTTTCCTATTACCGTACCATGTTCATTTCGAACATCCCCACCGACGCACCAAGTCAGCGTCTCTTTTTGCCGTTTACACGATAGAACTGGAAGCCCATAAACCGGAGATTGTCTACTATTTGGGTAAACTGATTGAAGGCGAGGCTGGAGTTCTCCAGTTATTTGATGCCGGGATTGAATCTTTTTCATTTCAAGTCGTTTCATAATTGATCATTTTTTTATTGTGATAAATTGTTTTAAATTCCGTCCCTATCCTCACAGACTGGGACGGTTTTGCTGCCTCTACAGCATGGGGTAAATAAACCATGATAAATTAAAAGTTTTATTACGAAATGGTTATTTCTCAATTTCTTTGACTAGCCGTTTAGCACCGGCTATTGCCCATATCTTGTCCACCATTTCCGCAACCTTCTCTTCGCTTGTCGGGCCAATCTTTATCACGACAGGACCTTCTTTATCCTGATCCTTCGGAATAATAATCGGGCAAAGCATACCGTATTCACGCCAAATTGAGATCACGATTCGGAAATATTCTAGGTTGATTCCCATTGTATAGGTGATCATTGCATTTCCTCCTTATTAGATTTTAGTTTCACGATAAGGATTCTCTGCTTCTTCAAACAGTTTTCCACCATTGTTCAAAGCCCATGCACGAATTAGCATTGCCAATGCGCTGTCTGTTTGAAACTTCAGTGCTGCATACACAGTTACTGTAGACACTCCTTTTATGTCTGCAATCTCTTTAACCTTGTCTTTGCCTAACTTGATATACCTTTCTTTTTTAGCCATATCTTTTGATTTATAAACTGTTATTTTCTATCTTTGGGACCATCTTAACTCATTAAGATGCTGCAAATATATAGGATAATTATCACGATTACAAATTAAATCGTGAATATTTTCACAATTAAATTATTTATATGATACAGAGATTGTCTCAATTTATTAAGAATCAAGGTATTAGTGTAAGATCCTTTGAACAGAGCATTTCAGCTAGTGATGGCATGATTAGGCGTGCGATCAATAACAATAGTGATATACAATGTAAATGGCTATCTATTATTGCGGAAAATTATCCGCAGTTAAATTTAACCTGGTTGATTACAGGTAAAGGTGCTATGTTGAATTCGCAAAAAGAATCATCTAATACAATAGAGTATAAGTCTTCTCTTGAATTAATACCTTCTACTGATGATAATACTGTTACCGTGCCAATCGTAGAGATATCTGTTGCGGCTGGTACAGCAGGATATTGCAATCCTGGTTATTTGGAAATTGTAGATGGTATAAAACTTCCTGTATCCATGTTGCATCGTAACGCACAGTATTACTGTATTCGAGTTAAAGGAGACAGTATGGCACCCACTATATTGGACAGCTCCTATGTAGTAGTTCGCCTATTGAATCGAAGTGAATGGAGAGATATTCGAGATCAACATGTTTATGTAGTGAGTGATCGTGAAGGTCGCGCTTACCTTAAGCGTTTAAAGAATCGTTTCCATGAACATGGTTTTATCACTTGTATGAGTGATAATCCAGATAAAGTAAATTATGGCAATTTCAATCTTATGGAAGATGAGATAAACACCCTGCTGTATGCCGAGTTTTATATCAGCGCTAAAATGCCGAACATTCATGAGACATACTACAAACAAGTTGGGGAAATAATGGATGATGTAGACGTACTTAAGGAGCAGATGAAACAAGTGATGAAAAGACTCAAGACGGTAAATTGAAATACAATTGAACAATAATTAAAAATCCCGGATTTCTCCGGGATCGCAAGAAACAAACAATCTACAACCTTAAAAATAGACTAATGCCTATATCCTAATATATAATTAAAATAAAATAGAAAATGAGATCCAGTTAAAATGCTCCCGGCAATATCACCGGGAGCGCAGATGCATCTATATTTATCTCAATCAAACAGTACTTTCGTCTTAAATCATAGGCAAATATATAGAAAATATACATAATTTACTAATAATCAATATGTTAAAAGTAAAATTCATAGAAACATAACGTATTAAAGGGTATAACTCAAGCCGTTTTCTTATCATCTCGCTTATTTTTCATGTATTAAAGGTAAAAACTCAGCCTCAAAAAACAGGCAATTTGAATGCCCATTGAATGTCCATCTAGAACATTTTGTTTTTCAATTTGAATGTCCATTGAATGTCCATTTGAATGCCCATTGGATATTTTAACAGTTTTATTAACATTTGAGATAAGGATAAAAACGCCGTGAAAGTAAGGCTGCCGACAGATGGTTATTGATATAAAATCCGTTTTTGATGATATTCAAGGGCGTTTTAGGAGGTTTTTGCCTATCCATGTATATTATATGCTTCTTATGGACAGAATAACGAGGAGAATGTCACTTAAATGCAACGCTATGTCACTTTTTGTTTTGTATTGTCTATCTTGCCTTAATTGCTCCAAACAGCCGATGGATAAAGCGTTCCAGCGCAGCCGCTCAGCATCTCATCATGGTACATTTTAATCTGAGCCCCCTAGGTAGGGGCGTTGGAGTGAAGCGTTATATACAGAAGCCAGGGCTTCGCAGGATTAATCGCCTGTCCGTATTGTGATCCGCTGGGACCTTGATGGATAATGTGTCCTTCGAATGTGTTGGGATCTATTTTAGCGATCTTTCCATCACGGTATCGTGTATATAGATAGCCGTCATAAGGGCAGAAGGTGACGAAATTCTTGTATCTGTCGGCATCTACGATTGAGTTCAGATCCGACTGTGAGTATTTTATGTTACGCTGGCGGGGATACCAGGCTTCACGCGGATCGAAGGTAAACGTCACTTCTTTGACCGACTCGTGTGCGGCGGTCAGCATTCCGGTGGCACGGTCCACCGTTAAGCCGTTGGCATATAAGATACGGTTGGCGGCATCTGCTTCAATGAGAGGAGTCACAATGTTCTGTTGTTCGTTTATCCGGGCGATTCCAAATGTACCGCCGTCACGCCATGACATGAAAAGATTGCCTTCGGCATCCAGATCAAGATATTTGCCATATACCTGAGCGGTGGAGAGTGTTCCGGCAAGGAAGCTCGTTTCACCGTTTCCGGTGACCGTGCTGACCAATGCCTGCGTATGATAAGCGTATGTTTCTTCGTAAGCGACAGAATCGGTGTCGACCACTACGGAGATACGGGGATTATCGCCCGGAAGGCGCGGTACAATGGCATAAATACGGCTTCCGCTTGATGAAACGACGGAGGCCCTGGCATTGTTGAAATATACTTTGATTTTACTCACGTCGGTGCCGAAGTTTTTTCCGTCCAGAAGAATTTTGTCACGTGCTCCGCCTTCTTTGGGATAGAAGGAGGTCAGTACAATCGGTTGATCGGCTTGGTGGGCTTTCTCGGTGGGCTCACTGTAGCTTTCGCAACTTGATAAATAGAAGAAAGCTACCAGCCAGCAGGCTAGGGATAAGTAACGATTCATAAAGTAATAATTTAAAATTAAACGATTATCCGCATGTAGTCCGTCGGATATCTTGATATTACATGGCTTTGATGACTGGAACTTTATAGTTTGATGGTGTAATCCAAACCTTTATCGGGGGCTACGATGAAGTTGGTAACTTCAAAATTGCAGTCACCTCCTTTGATACCGTTTTCAAACTTCACAGAGATTGTATGCTGCGTATGTGGTTTCAATGTCATTTCGCGGAAATAGACCAAAGAAGGATCATGTGCGGTCTTTTTCAGTTTCAGTACCAGATCGGTAGCGTTCATGACAGAAAATGTCACTTCTTTTTCGGTGCGTTTCACTTCTTTTATGTCTACGCATTTTTCAAAGAAGGGACGGAGGATTTCTTCACGCCCGATCACCAGTTCGCGGTAATAAACGGCAGTGCGGCGATTGTCGAGTGCTTCACGGATACCTTCCGGAGAACGTTCTTTGGCAAAGACAAACGTCATCGTGCGGTGTTCGCCTTTTGAAAAATCATAGTCTGTCTGGATAGGCTGGTGGATATCGGAAGTTCCTATCATGGTCAGATTCTTGTCCAGACACCATTGAATGGCTTCGGGCATGAAAAGACCACCGTTGGCTACTTCAATGCCGTGCATGCAGCCGTCATTGTAGAGTTGTGTATGCTCAGGCCACCACAGGGTGGAGTCCGGCTGCTGGCGTGCCCAGCCCGGATGATTCCAGAAGATAAAGGCTCCTTGTTTTTTTGCCTCATTGAAAGCGTCTTTATATGCCTTTTGTTCCAATGGATTGGAGTCGTTCAGGAAGATTGCATTAAAATGTCCCGGAGGCATGGAACGGGTGATTTCACTGCCTCTGATTAGAAGTATTCCTAACTTCTTCGCCTGCTTCTGAGACAGTTCATAAGAGCGGTTATGATCTGCTATAATGTCTTTTTTGTGCGGGCGGTACTCTATATGTTCTGTCAGAGAAATGGCATCCAGTCCTTCTCGATATGCTTCGTCTACACGTACGGTAGGCCATACTAGACCGTCCGAAAAAACACTGTGCATGTGAAAGTCACATTTTAAAGTAGTGTACCCGTTCAGATTGGGAACTTGAATCTCATTGCGGCGTTGCGCTTGTGCGCTCATTAAACACATTGCTGCCAGTGCAACTCCCATCAATACTTTTTTAATTTTCATTTCTTTTGCTTTAAATTAGAGATTTGGTTTTCTTTTGGAATGCCTTTGTCCGGTCATTGGAAAATGGTACTAAAAACATAGGCCCCTGTGTATTTTGGCGCAAATGTATATGCAAAAAAAAGACCTGCAATAGGCGCAGTAAAAGCTTAACGGGAACTTCACGGAAAAGAAATGTAATCGTAACGTCTGTAAAAAATGTAACGTCTTTGTAAAGTGTGAGTGTCCTTGTAAACGGACATGAGTTGTTTTGTCTGTGTGGAAATAAAAAAGAAATGGATAGTCAATTTTATGCTGCAACGCATAAATTGGCTATCCATTTCTTTGATTGAGTTCCTCTTTATTTAAGAGGCTTTCTTCTCTTTTACATCACTGCTGGCTTCTACCACATTCACTACATAGTCGCCCAGTTTCTCACATTCGGCGATAATATCCATATAATAGACTCCCATCTGATAATCATATTCCTTGTTGTTGACATCCAGAATATTCTGATTTTTCAGTTGGTTACGGTAGTTATTGATTTCGTTTTCGATGTTGAAAGACTTGTTGATATCAATGCTTTGGTGTTCCGGTTTCTCTACCACCACAATCATTTGTGCGAGGGCATCATCGGTCAGCTTCATCATGAAGTGGATGTGCTCGTATTGCTTTTCGGTAAAGTCCTGATTCGTCTGGCGTTTCCGGTTGATGGTGCGTGCCAGGTTGTAACAGCTGTCGCCGATACTTTCGATTTCCGTCACTTCGCGCAGCATGGCACGTATCTGCAACTTACTTTCAGAACTCAGACGCCCTTCGGATACCTGATTCAGATAATTGGCTATTTCAAGTTCCATGTTGTCGCTGATGTTCTCGTACTTTTCTACGCGGCTGAACAGCTTGTTAAAGTCATCGTCCTTTTCGGTGTGCATCAAGTCCTGCACCATTCCGAACATACGGTGGGTACGTTCTGCAAACAGGTGGATTTCCTTGCGTGCCTGCAGGATAGAAAGCTCCGCAGTAGAAAGCATACCGCCGGTGATAAACCGAAGGCGAGGTTCCTCGTCTTCCTCTTTCGGGTGGATTAATGCGCATACGGTGCGTTCGATCAGTTTCACTCCCCATATCAGGATACATACGTTACAGATATTAAAGATAGAGTGGAAAGCGGACAGTTTATAAGAAATGGCTACTTCCGGATTATTGCTCTGGAAGAAGGTATCCACTACCCAGTTGACCAGTTCCATGAAAGGATGGAAAATGATCAATACCCAGATCACACCGAACACATTAAAAACAAAATGGGCCAATGCTGCCCGCTTAGCCTGTGTGTTGGCTGTTAATGCGGCAAGATTGGCCGTGATGGTAGTTCCGATGTTTTCGCCCAGTACGAGCGCTGCTCCCAGTTCCAGACTGATCCAGCCGTTGGCGCACATAATTAATGTGATTGCCATCGTGGCGGCTGAGGCCTGTACGATCATAGTCAGTATGGTACCGATGAATAAGAACAGGAGAATGGAGAAGAATCCCATATCCGTGTAGTTCTGTACGAAGGCGAGCATTTCCGGATTGGCGTTCAGGTCGGGAGCATTTGCTTTCAGGTAAGAAAGTCCCATGAAGAGGAAGGAAAAACCGAAAATGAATTCACCGATGGACTTGCGGTTGCTCTTGCCGGAGAAGATGAGCGGAAGGGCGATGGCCAGAAGTGGAAGAGCGAAAGCGGCCATATCAACCTTAAATCCGAAAATTGAAATAATCCATGCCGTAACCGTCGTACCGATATTGGCACCCATGATGACACTGATGGACTCGGCCAGTGTAAGCAAACCGGCGTTGACGAAACTGACGACCATTACTGTTGTCGCCGAGGAGGACTGGATAAGGGCTGTGATCAACACTCCTGTTAATACCCCCGTTACCCGATTGGTGGTCATAGCTGTCAGGATACTTCGTAGCCTGTCACCTGCGACTTTTTGTAAGCCCTCGCTCATTATCTTCATGCCATAAAGGAAGAGCCCTAACGAGCCTATGAGCTTTAAAAAATCATAAAAAGAATATTCCATCTATAATAATTTTAGTGGTTGTTTGTTCTCTATCTGATTACTAAGTATATTTAGTCCCATGTTATTCACCTTATTAAAAAGACTACGATGAAACAGATGTTACAAATATGTTGCAAAAATAATAATATTTATAAAGAATTCCCTATCGGAAGCTCACTTTTGGATATTTATTACGGTTTTAATCTTAATTTTCCTTATCAGGTAGTCAGTGCCAAGGTGAATAACCGTTCCGAAGGTCTCAATTTCAAAGTATATAATAACAAGGATATAGAGTTTCTGGATGTACGCGATTCATCCGGTATGCGTACGTATGTGCGGTCACTCTGCTTTGTCTTGTTCAAGGCTGTCAGTGAGCTTTTTCCCGAAGGGAAGCTGTTTGTGGAACATCCGGTATCCAAAGGTTATTTTTGTAATCTGCGGATCGGTCGCCCTATTACATTGGAAGATGTGACGCGTATCAAACAGCGTATGCAGGAGATTATCGCAGAAAATATCTCTTATCACCGCATCGAATGCCATACGGCTGAGGCTGTACGGGTGTTCAGTGAACGCGGGATGAATGATAAGGTGAGGCTGCTCGAAACTTCCGGTTCACTATATACCTATTATTATACGCTGGGCGATACGGTCGATTATTATTATGGTAATCTGCTCCCCAGTACCGGATATATCAAGTTGTTCGACATCGTGAAATACTATGATGGCCTCTTGCTGCGCATTCCCAATAAAGAGAATCCGGATGTGCTGGAGGAAGTGGTGAAGCAGGAGAAGATGCTGGATGTATTTAAGGAGTATCTCAACTGGAGCTATATCATGGGACTTAATAACGCCGGCGACTTTAACCTCGCCTGCGAAGAAGGGCACGCTACGGATTTAATCAATGTAGCGGAAGCATTGCAGGAAAAGAAAATAGCCCAGATTGCCGATACGATCTTCCATCGTGGGGAAAACGGTGACCGGGTGAAACTGATTTTGATTTCCGGTCCGTCCTCTTCGGGAAAGACCACGTTCAGCAAACGTCTTTCCATCCAGTTGATGACGAACGGGCTCAAACCCTTCCCGATCTCCTTGGACAATTATTTCGTAGACCGTGAAGAGACACCTCTGGATGAAAACGGTAACTATGATTATGAGTCTCTGTATGCGCTCGATCTGGAATTGTTTAACCAGCAGTTACAGGCTTTGCTGCGCGGTGAGGAAGTGGAGCTTCCGCGTTTTAACTTCTCTCTGGGGAAGAAGGAATATAAAGGTGATAAACTGAAAATTGAGGATAATACGATTCTCATTCTGGAAGGTATTCATGCGTTGAATCCGGAACTGACACCGCATATCCCGGATGAAAAGAAGTTCAAAATTTATGTCTCGGCATTGACCACTATTTCTTTGGACGACCATAACTGGATTCCTACAACAGACAATCGTTTGCTTCGCCGCATTATCCGCGACTTTAATTATCGGGGATATTCGGCCCGCGAGACTATCTCCCGCTGGCCTAGTGTGCGTGCCGGCGAAGATAAATGGATATTCCCTTATCAGGAGAATGCGGATGTGATGTTCAATTCGGCGCTGTTGTTTGAATTTGCAGTGCTTCGCCTGCATGCGGAACCTATTTTGATGGGTGTTCCGCGCAATTGTCCGGAATATTGTGAGGCGTACCGGTTGCTGAAATTCATTAAATATTTCGTTCCGGTGCAAGATAAGGAAATTCCCCCGACGTCTTTACTCAGGGAGTTTTTGGGAGGAAGTAGCTTCAAATATTAGATAATAAATTTATTTAAGAGAATTATTTTGGAATTTATAGTTATTGTATAAATATAAGTTCGTAACTTCGCGCCGCAAAAAACAAGCGTGGCAATATGTTGTTGTATTCCAGGGAAAGGAAATAACTGTAAGATTAGACTTAAATAATGAACATTTGTACGTTCTTTCCGTTTATGTTATTACACAGCAAAAAAAGGGTATATGATATTTTATAACAATTTACTAGCGAAATGCTTTTTAGGGAAAAAGAAGCATTATTTTATGATAGGAGGGTTATTCTTTACTCGGTACAAGTATTTGGAAGTTTGGGAAGAAATGGAGTTAAGAATACATGCACGGCAATTCTGGGAGTGTTTTTTATTGACTTTAATCCCAGCATTGGGTTTGTCACTATGGTTTTCATGGTGGTGGATGGTGCTTCCGTTCATGACATATCACTTGCTTTACTGGTTTGAAAAAGCAATTAGTTCTCATTCGGTTTTTAACTGGGAGGCATTGACCTATTGTGGTGATGCCGTTTATATGAGAAAAAGAAAATCCTATGCCTGGATGAAATGGTATGGGAAGAAAACTTTTCCGAAATCGGAATGGGAAGATTAAAAGAATAGAGAGACGTTAAAACTCTCTTGCGGATTTATTCAGGCACGGCTTACACAGATTAATATGGTTTCGATTAAAACAGAACCATAAAAACTCTGTAAGCCGTGCCTGAATAATGATATGATAACAGTTATTTCTGCTTTCGGCGGTTTTTCCTTTTCTACTGCTTTTATTTCAGATGTTTCTTTATCCAAAGCAGATGTCCGTACTCTGTGTCACTGGAGGTCCAATGTTCATTAATAGGAGTGATCAATGCTTCTTTCGGGCAATTCAATACATTATATACAATGTAGCTGGTAGTCGGTGGACAAACGTCATCATTGAATCCCCATGTCATATAAGTATCCGCCCTGATTAATTGGGCAAAGTTCACCACATCATAATAAGCCATTGTTCTGATCTTTTCGGGAGTATCCATATCTACGGTATTTCGGAAGAAATGGGGGTAACCTCCGGCACGACCGGCTTTGTAACCTGCCATATCGCTTAGAGCCGGATGATTGGCTACGCAGGCCGTTACCCGCTGATCCAGTCCGGCGGTGACGAGTGCTAATGCTCCTCCCTGGCTGCCGCCTTGAACGATTACATTCTTTCCGTCCCATTCCGGTAGTGAGGTCAGTAGGTCGATGCTGCGGACACAGGCCAGATATACCCGTTTCATGTAATAGTTGTCGCGGCTGTCCAGACCGTTGGACAGGTAGCCATTTTCTCTGCCGTTGAAAGCGGCACTGATTTCTTTGAATTCTTCTTCGCTCATTTCCGGGTTCAGCCCGTGAATCTCTATTTCAAAACGGATGCAGCCTTGTTCGGCGTAATACTTATGTCGCAAAGGTTCCTTGATTGTTTTGATTCCTGCGCCCGGAGGACATAGTACGACAGGGTATTTGCCTTCTTTCTTCGGATAGAACAGGTAGCCGTAGATACTTTGTCCGCGTTGGTTCACCTGCAACTTGATAAGATAGCAGTCTATTTGGTCGGTCGAGTATTTCTTTACGTGCTCTTTGGTGTATGTCAGCGGAAATTTGGCCAGTTCCACCTTTTCGTTCTCCCAGAATTGCTGAAAGTCGGCAGGCATGGTGGTATACGGACGGAGCTTTTCCGGCGAGAAACCCACTTTGACGTGATGGGAGTATTTCTTTCCGTCTACGGTGGTGGTCAGGCGGCAGTCTCGGAAGCCCGGTTTCTTCATGGTGCCTACGGGGATTGTTGCCTTTCCTTTTCTCATGATGACTGTTCCTTTGGTATCGGCAGGCATCATTTCTCCGCCTATTTCGAAATTAATCGCTATGCTATCTCCCGGAATGCCGTATTTGTAAAACTGTACTTCTACATTTGCCTGTTCTCCAGTTTTGTAAAGCCAGTCGGCATGATCGGGTACGGTTACCCAAAATACGTCACTCCGGTAGGGATTATTTTCGGCAACCGCGAGCAGCGTTGTCAGTAACAACGCTGCTGATACGTAAAATCTTCTCATATTCATTTTACTGTTCAATATAACTGTCATTCGTTTTCTCATTCTATTTTCCATCTGATCGGTTTGTTAATTACGCCGCAATATTAGGGAAGATTAGAAAAACAGAGGTCGATAAAATGTTCTATTAAGTGTAAATTTAGAGCAACTTCCACTCGAATGTATGTTTTCCGGCTTCTAACTCTATGACACGTTCTCCTTTCACAGTATCGGGCACGTATAAAGTGGCACTGCTGTTGGCAGGAATCGTCACGCTGTACACAACACTTTTTTTCTTACGTTCCCATTGGGACTGAATCTCTCCGTACGGAGAACGGTGTCTGGCCTCAAACTGCTTTAAATCACTGGGGAAGTTGGGGCGCAGGAGGATATGTTTAAAACCCGGCTGCTGTGGGTCGGGGAAGATACCGCCCAAGCCTTTATAGAACCATCCTCCGATTTCTCCGAACATCATGTGGTTGTCCGAAATGTCACGTGTAGCATTCAAATCCCAGTTTTCGAGCAGGGTGGTGGCTCCGTTGGCAATCCAGCAGCCCCATGACGGGTAGGTGTCTTGTGCAGCTACTTTATAAGCGGTTTCGGCTTCTCCGTTTTCACTCAAGGCGTTCAGTATGGCTTTGGCTCCCAATACACCCACATCCAGATGGAAACCGGCTTCTTCCACCTTCTTCGCCAGGTTGCGGGCTACTTTTGCTTTCATATCCTTGGGGACAATACCCCACATCAGCGGTACGCTCAGTTCCGTCTGAACGCCGCTGGCGTATATACCGGTTTCCCTGTTCAGATATTTGTCATTGATCGCTTGCCTGATCTTTTCCGCAAGCGCCTGATAATGTTCGTAATCTTCCTGCTTGTTGAACAGCTTTGCGGCATTGGCCAGTATTTTAGTATCTACATAGAAGTATACCGATGAGGTCAGTTCTTTGGACGAATGCGATTTCACAGGAACCCAGTCTCCTCTTCCCCATGAAGTCAGTCCGCTTGGGCTGGTACGGTCTACGTAGTCTACATATCGTTTGATGTTTTCGTAGCAGTCGGCTAATAATTTGCTGTCTCCGTAGAACAGATAAATATTCCAGGGAATAATGGCGATTGTACTCGTCCAGTCCAGACCGTTGTCCGTGCCGTATCCCCATCCTCCGGTCGGAATGATGTCGGGTAATACTCCGTTGGGTTGCTGTTCGTCACGGTGGTCGGCTAGCCATTTTTCGTAGACTGTGATGCCGTCATAATTATATAGTGCTGTTTCTATCGCAAAATGTCCGTCTCCCGTCCATCCGTTTTTCTCCCGTTGGGGGCAATCGGTGGGATACCCCATCAGATTGGACAGATAGGCGTTGTTGGTAGCCCACCACAATCGGTTCACGAGTGGGTTTGACGTGTTTATCTCTCCTTTTTGCGGAACGTCGCTATGAACGAAATAAGCAGTCAGACTGTTTTGATCGAGTGCGACAGGCTTACTGCTTGTTACTTCTACGTATCTGAAGCCTTTGTAGTTAAACCGTGCCATAAACTCGTCTTCTCCCTTTCCGCTCAGGATGAGAATATCCGTCTGGAATGGGTCTTTGTCATCTACCGGACGATGGTATACGTCAATGTTTGACATATTCACCCGTCCGTTGTCATAGATGCGTTCGCCGTGTTTGAGCCTTACTACCGTTCCTTCTTCTCCGGATACCTTGATGCGGGTCACTCCGGACATATTTCTGGCAAAGTCGAATACATACGTCGTGTCGTTCACTTTCTTAAGAGCTTTTGCCGGTATTGTTTCTACGATACGAATCGGCTGTACCTGCTGGGATATGACGTTTTGAGAAGGGACGGCTCTGTAACCTACTTCCTTCCATTTCGAATCGTCAAAATCTGCCGTATTCCAGCCTTTCTGTTTCAGGCGGGCGTCATAATGTTCCGCTGTATAGATGCTGTTGAAGATCAAGGCCCCCGAAGAAGTCTTCCAGTCTCTTTCGGAGCGGATTACTTCTGTCGTGTCGTCTTCGTAGGTAATTCTCAGGTCCATGCAAAAAGCGGGGCGGTTACGCCACGGTGCGCGGTCAAAGTCCCAGACTGCTTTTGACTGATGGTTGTACCAGCCATTCCCCAGCAGTACGCCAATCGCGTTTTTACCTTTCTGAAGTTGGTTGGTCACATCATAAGTCACATAGAAATTCCGTCTGTCGAAACGGGTATACAGCGGGTCTAGCCGATGGTTTCCGATTTTCTCTCCGTTGATGTATAATTCGTATAAACCGGCGACGGCGATGTACGCTCTGGCGGATTTGACTTTCTTTTGAGTGTCGAATGTTTTTCTGAAATAGGGGGCGGGCTTATAGTTGATGTCTCTGTTGTCGCCAATCCATGCGCCCTGCCAGTTCTCCATTCCCATCATTCCGGTCTCGAAGCTGTTGATGTCCGAAGTAGCCTTTTTGCCGTCCTTATCCCATACATTCACTTTCCAGTAATATTTGGTAAAGGGTTGAAGATTCTTTTCCGGATAGGTGACAAGGATTTGATCCGATTCCTTTTTCCCCGAGTTCCAGATTTCCCCGTTTTCGTTGTTTGCTTTCAGTGAGTCTGTGCTGACTATTATCTGGTAAGCAGTCTGCCGGGCTCCTTGTCGGGCATCGTCCAGCATCCACGACAATCTGGGATTGGCATTGTCGATGCCCAGCGGATTGATCAGGTGGTCGCAATGAAGGTTCACGGGCTTGCATTCTTCTTGCTTTTGTGCAAGGGTGGGTTGCAGTGCACAACATGCAAGTGCAGTCACTAAATATATTTTTTTCATTCTGTCTATTTGTTTTCCTTTTTAACCACAAACTGATATGTACCGGACTGTAGTTCTAATACTGCCTTTCCATTCATGAAAGTAACCGAAGAAACTCCTTCCGCTTTCACGGCAGCTTTTCCGCTTTCTTCTACTACATAGTCGAGAGTAGGTAATAGTAAGTGAAGAGTGGCGGTGGTGTTGGCAGGTATCGTCACTTGGTAAGAAACCGTTCCGTCATTTTCTTTTTTCCAGCTGCTCTTGATATCTCCATAACAGGAAGGGAACGAAGCATTTACCCAGTCAATCCGTTCCTGACCGGCGGCAACTTCCGGACGGTTGTCCGGAATCGGCTGTAATACGATGTGCTTGAATCCCGGACGTGTTTCGTCGATATCTATACCGCCCATTGTGCGGTACATCCATTCGGAGACTGCTCCATACGAGTAATGATTGAACGAGTTCATCGATACGGGGCCAAAACCTTTCTCTTTGGTATACGAATCCCAGCGTTCCCAGATAGTGGTTGCTCCCTGGTCTATGCTATACAGCCAGGAAGGGTTGTTCCGTTGCAGCAGTAGATCGTAAGCCGTATTTGATTCTCCGAACTGGCTTAATGTCTGATTCAGGATGGCTGTACCCACGAATCCTGTGCTCAGACGGTTACCGTTGCCGGTAATCTTGCGGACCAGTGTTTCCACTCCTTTCTTCCGTGCTTCTTCTGTCGGGAATAAATCCAGTTTCAAGGCAAGCAGATAGGCCGTCTGGCTCTTTTGCTTCAAGTCTCCGTCTGCATCGACGTAGCGTGTCTGGAATTCTTTCTTGATTTCCTGTGCCAGCTTTCTGTAAGCCTTTGCTTTGGAAGCGTAGGCATCACAGTCGTCCGTTTTCAATGCTTCCGAAATTTTGGCCATCAATTGTGCCGTATATGCGTAGTAGCATACACTGACATAGCGGCGTTCGGTATCTTCGTACGATAGCCAGTCGCCATAATTTGTTCCGGCACCGTTATAGTTATAACCGTCTCCTTTTTGACGGGACAGGAACTCCATGTATTTCTCCATAGATGCATAATTGTCCTGCAATATCTTTTTGTTGTCGTACATCAGATAGATAGTCCAGGGAACGATGACACCGGCATCAGCCCAGGCTGCTTGTCCGTAGCCTACCCATGAGTGTGGAGCTACATCCGGATAGGCGCCGTCACTTCGCTGACCGTCACGCATATCTCTCATCCATTTTTCGAAGAAGGCGGATACATTCGCATTATAAGAAGCGGCACGGCAGAACACTTGCGTGTCTCCGGTCCAGCCCAGACGTTCGTCTCTTTGCGGGCAGTCGGTAGGGATGCTCAGATAGTTGCCTCTTTGTCCCCACATGACATTGCTGTATAACTGATTGATTGACCGGCTGCTAGTGACAAACGAAGCTCCCTCTTCGGTAGCGGAACCGACCACTTCCCCTATCAGGGAAAGTACCTCGATGTCTTCACTTGCCGTTATCTCACAATACTGAAAACCGAAGAAGGTCATGGACGGATGGAATGATTCGCCTTCCTTGCTTCCTTTCAGGATATACTTCAATGTTGCTTTTGCACTTCTGAGGTTGGCGGTATATATACTTCCGGCAGGGCCGTCGTCTCCGCGTGATTTATCTCCCGTGTCGTTCAGCATCTCGCCGAAACGGAGTTTCATCTCCGTTCCCGATGCACCTTTTACTTTGAACCGAACCCAGCCGACCATGTTCTGACCTAAGTTGTAGACGGCCGTTTCACTTTTCTTTAGCCGGATAGGAGCCGGTTTGTCCGTAATACTCACTACATTGATTTTACCGTCTTTTTCACCTTGGTAAACAGTAGTGGACAAAGGGATACGGCTCAGATGCGGACGTACCTGAACGGTGGGTCCGGCAAAGGCGATTAACTCTCCTTTGAAATGAGGGTTGACAGCCGTCTTGTTCCAGTTGGCAGTATTATATCCGGGCTTCGTCCATGCACTTTCTTTTCGGGCGTCATAAGTTTCTCCGTGGTAGATGTCTCCCATTCGTATGGCACCGTCCATGGATGACAGCCAGGAAAGGTCCGTTACTACCGTTTCCGAAGTGCCGTCCGTATATTTCAGTAATATCTTTGCGATGAATCCTACTTCGTGACTGCCATACTCTCCGTGGCAGACGTCACTGTTCCACCAGCCGGAGGATACCTGGGCGCCGACTGCGTTTTCTCCTTTCCGGAGCAAATCGGTGATGTCATACGTCTGATAGTGGGCTGTTTTGCTGAAATCCGTCCATTCCGGCTTCAATTCGTCATAGCGTATGCTGCCGTCTTCCATCTTGTTTCCTACCCGTTGTCCGTTGATAAACAAATCATAGACGCCCAGAGCCGAACTGTAGATGCGGGCGGATGCAATCTTCTTTTTTGCCTTGAATTCTTTACGGAACATGGGTACTCCGCTCATGTCAACCTGCAATACCCGATAATCGCCGGAACCGGAAACCATATTCAGTTTACGATTACCTCCCACAGATACGATTTCTCCGCCTTCAAAAGCGGACTGAGGTTTCTCGAAATCCTCTTTCAGAACGACTTTGGCTTCTTCCTTGTCGCCTTTCTGTTCGTACTCTGTCAGTACGATATTGTCAAACATGGCCGTTTCGTTGGTGTTATTCCCTCTGAATGCCCGGAAGCCGATATATCCATTCGATAGTTTGGAATCGGTGTCGGTATAGGTATCCACCAGTACCTTGTCAATATAAGTCTTGACCACTCCATCTTTTGCTTCGATTGCCAGATGGTGTTCTTTATTCAGCAAGTCGGATTTAGTGAAGAATTTGCCGATCGGAGTATCCGAACTTTGCAGGCGTCCCCTGTCATAAATATGTCTTCTGATCAAAGGCTCTTTTTCATTGTCCAGCGTATTGACAGACCACATGAATACGTTGGAAGCATCGCGTGCGCCGAAAAGAACGGATGCGTTGCCGGAAGTCAGTGTGACATCCATTTCCAGCAGCATTCGTGCCTTTGTCTGTTTCTTGTCTTCCGGATTGATTTTGGAATTCTTGTTTATTTGAGTTGCCTTGATCCATTGCGCTCCCGACCATCCGTCGGACAGCAGTCCTGTTTCGAAGAAAGCCTTTTCCGTCGAAGTCTCTTCTCCGGTTTTGTTGTTCCACACGGTTACTTTCCAATAATAGCGGGTGGAAGGGGTGAGAGCCGGTCCTGCATAACAGATGTGCAATGATTCGTCAGATGCCACCTTTCCGGAAGTCCAGACCGGATTTAGACAGGCTGCATCGGTCGCTACCGTGATTTGATAGGCTGTTTGTCTGACTCCTCTTTCCGCTGACTCTAGTTGCCAGCTGAATCGGGGAGCTGTTATGTCCAGCCCGATAGGATTGGTCAGATATTCAACCTGTAGTTTTTTGATTGCTGCATTCGTGGGCAGCAGAAAAAGAATAGATAAAAGTAACAAAGTAGTTCGTGCCATTAGTTTAAAGTATTAATAGTTTGTTATGATGGGGGATACTTGCAAATATAGTGCTTATTGTCTTGGATAGACATAAGAATTTTGACACTAATACTTAAAAATATGACCGTCCCCTTGAAATAATAAATGCCTATACTTGTTGTAGTACAGGCATTTATCGTTTTATGTGAATTCCGGTGCCATCTGTGAATAAAGCAGGGGTTATCTTAAAGCTTCCACTTCTTCGGGTGTCAGCGGAATTTTCTTGCCGAGTCGGCGGGCACCTGTCTCCGTGATGAGATAATCTTCTTCGTTGCGGATACCGCCGAAGTCTTTGTAAGTTTCCACTTTGTCGTAATTGATAAAATCGGTGAACTTCTTTTCTGCTCTCCACATATCGATCAGTTCGGGGATGAAGTAAATGCCCGGTTCTACGGTATGTACGAATCCCGGTTCCAGTGGAATGGCGAGGCGTTGCGACTTGCGTCCGAACTGCGTGCTCTTCGGCTGACCGTTGTATCCTACCCATATCTCACCCAGATTTTCCATATCGTGAACATCCAGTCCCATCATGTGTCCTAATCCGTGCGGATAGAACAGGGCATGCGCGCCTTCGCGGACAGCATCTTCCGTATTTCCTTTCATTAGTCCGAGAGTTTTCATGCCGTCTACCATGACGCGGGCGGACAATTCGTATACATCCATATAAGGAATGCCCGGACGAAGCGCCTTGACAGATTCCAGATGCATCGCATTCTGGATTTCGTAAACTTCGCGCTGGCGGGTTGTAAATTTCTTATCCGCAGGAATCGTGGACGACATATCGCCTGCATAACCCGACTCGACTTCCGCACCTGCGTCAATCAGGAACAGATCGCCCGGTTTCACTTTATTTCCGTGATAATGGTTGTGCAGCGTCTGCCCGTTGATGGTGGCGATCGTTGCAAACGACAGTTCGCAGTTGTTGGACTCTGCCACGCGATTCATTTCCGCTACTACTTCATATTCGTACATTCCCGGACGAAGCACCTTCATGGCGGTGATGTGCATATCGGCAGTCACGTCACAGGCTTTTTCTATTTCTACGATTTCTTCCGCCGACTTGTAGTTGCGCTGAGCTATGACGGCACGGATGAAAGGTACGGAACCTTCCTGACGTGCAGGTGGTATTCCGAGCCAGTCCATCAGTTTCAGTTTATGTTCGGGGCGGTAGGGAGGAAGATAATGAATTGCTTTTCCACTCTGGACGCATTTGTGCAGATAGCCGACGATATCGGCGGAAGCCATCATTTCCCTGATGCCGACGCGTTCGCATTTTTCGCGTAACGTAGGCTGTGAGCCCATCCATACGATGGCATCGATGGATAATTCGTCACCGAAAATAATTTCTTTGTCTTCGTCAATATCGATGATGGCCGAAAGTCCGGCACACGAAAGACCGAAATAATAAAGAAAAGTGGAGTCCTGACGATAACGGAACGTGTTATCCTCATAATTCAGCCCGCACTCGTCATTTCCCAGAAATAACAAAACTCCGGAGCCTAAATTCTTTTTCAGCAGGGCTCTGCGCTGCATATACGTCTCTTTGGCAAACATACTGTCCTAATTTTTAAGTTCGTGCAACAAAGATATAATAAAGAATGAAATATTACATAATCAACAAGTGACAATTAAACTGCGACTTACATAGAAAATTCTTTTTCTAATTCCTTTGTTACAGCTCTGTTGATAAATTCATTAATAGTAGTACCTGCGTTAGCGGCGGCTGTTGCTACCATTCCGTGCAGGTCGGAAGGCATACGTAGGACTAATTTTCCACTATACGGTTTACTTGGCTCCACTCCACGATCTTTGCAACTTGCCAAATAGTCGTCAATAGCCCCTTCAAAGTCACTCTTTAATTCACTGATGGTTTCACCTTCGTAAGTGATGCAATCTTTTTTAAGACCGAGAACTTTACCGAACAGGCAATTATCTTCTTCGTTGTATTCTACGCTACCAGCGTAACCTTTGTACTTTAACTGTCCCATAATTACTTTATTCTTTACTTTGTTCATATTTCTCAATCAGCTTGTTCTCACGGATATAAGCAAGTAACTGCTTCATCACGTATCCTTTAATAATATTAGACGGATGCGGCTTATGCATGATATACGAGCTTTTGTTATCAGCGCTTATAAATTCAACCCGTGAACCAGAAGTATTTCCTTTTTTTCCTTCACTATAACCAAATAACCCAAATAACCGTTTTACTTCATCGTAAGTGAAGTTCTTAGGCAATGTAAGGAAACGTTCTATTAGCTTTTCTTTTGTACCCATAATGTATAATGGTTTATGCAAAGATACTAAATTTAGTATCATGCTCAAGTGCTGGCTTTTCTTTTTATTAATTGATACTGATATTTAACATTAAAGCAAAGTAGATAACAGTGATTTTGAACTTAATTTGTTGTAAATTAAGATTTAATCTCTTATCAATCTGTGTTCTTTTCTACAATGATTTTAGGTAATACAATCTTAACCTCTTGTTTGTCTTTCCGTCTTTCCCAATATACTACGAAGTTGACAGCTGCCTCTTTAAGTCTATATCCTTTTTTATCTAACTCTTCAAGTGTATTTTGGAATTTTCTGGAGAAACGTAATATCTCGTTACCATGAAAGTCTGTACAGCCATTTGCTTTTAGCTGTAAAGGCATTCCACTTTTTAGATTATATATAGCGGCCTGACAATATGAGGAAATAAATGTGTCTAGATTTAAATCTTTGTGAGTTAATAAATAACATAGTCTTTGAGGTATAGGATATTGATTGTTGTCAGTCCGAATTTCTGTTAGTCCATTGACAATATTATTAAAATAATGTCCATTTAGATGGATAGATATGTTTTGTTTTGCACGAGTGATGGCAACATATATTTCACGTTTCTTTTCATCTGAGAGTGAGTTACCATTGTTAAGGAGTAAAAAGACATTGTCGAACTCCTTTCCTTTTGCTTTGTGGATGGTGGAGACAATAACTGTTTCACCTTGAGCTGAATAAAAGTCTTCTAGATTGGATTCAAATAGATAGGTTTTCCAGTCCGACAAATACTTTCGGGAGTAGATTTGTTCGAAAGTAAGTATGATGGAACGACATATTTCCCACGAAGAAGTATTGCCGAATTCGTATTTCAGCTTTCTCTTAGCTACTTCCCATCGTTCATTGTCGATAATATGGGTATCCTTAGTAAGATTTAGTACTTGGGTGAAATAGCGGATTTCATTTAAATCGCCTAAATAAAAATTACTGCTATTCGTTTGAACTAGTTTGGTGGCTATACCCTGTTCCTGTAAGAGGCATGATATAAAAACTGCTTCTTCGTTTGTTTTGGTGAGTACACCAGTCGTGCCTGCAAGCGGGCTTTCAACTACATCCTTTATTAAAGGAATAATTAAATTGTTTGATGGGTAGTAGGTGATACGAAGCGAACCATTCTCCGGTTGATGAGAGACAATAGGATTGTGCTTCATCCGATGAGGTATTTGATTGACAAATGAATTTGCGAATGTCACAAGATTGCTTTTACTTCTGAAGTTTTCATATAACTCATAAAAGCGTGCTTGGTATTTGCTGATGAGGTATTGCATATATTTGGAGTCTGATTTACGAAAGGAATAGATGTTTTGATCATCATCTCCTACAGCTATGACCTTTAGAGTTTCATTTTTATCTATAAGAGCAGTAATGAGATTGAATTCATCCTCTGTCATATCTTGTGCTTCATCAATTACAAGTACGCTTTTGGTGATACGGCTTATTTCAACTTCATCATTCTTGATTTTGTCTATTGTATCTTTAATGACAGATTCTGATTTCTCAATCGAACCTAGTTTGCCTAATAAGTCGAAACAATAGGAGTGAAAGGTCTTTATTTCAATGTAACCTACTGCATTTCCTATTAAATCATGAAGCCTTTTTCGGAATTCACTAGCTGCTGCTCGTGAGAAGGTAAGCATGAGTAACTGTTCATGTTTTACGTCTTCCATTAATAACAGAGAAGCCAGTTTATGTACGAGTAAACGGGTTTTGCCACTTCCCGGACCAGCTGCGACAACAATGTGTCCCGGCTGATTGTCATTAATAATATTTAGTTGGCTTTCGGATAGCTCTCCGAACAATTGCTTGTATTTGGTTGGAGTGATTCGTCTGCTAATCTCTTCTTTTCGTCCTCCTGGAAAATATTTTTGAATGAAAGACATATTGTTCAACCTGAAATAGTCATCAACGAATCGCTGTGCTTCTTGGTTGTTTTGGCTCATTTTTCGTGCATATTCTCCTACAATGTGAATCTTTTGTGTTTTGTTACTATAGAATTTTTCTAGTTTGCGATAATCGTCCTGCTTATACCGTATATTTGTGTCTCCCAATCGTTTAATCGTCATTCGGTTGTATATGACTAGAAATCCACCTTCTATTTGCAGAGCTCCTATCCGGGAAAGGTAAAAAAGCGTATCTTCTATATCTTCGAGAGTAGTCAGTTCTTGAAACAATACTTGTTGTTTTTCATAGCTTTCTTTTAATTCTACTACGGAAAATTCAACGAGAATTTCATCTCTTTTAGCTGAACCAGTTTCTGATTCAGTTTTTTCATATAGGTAATTTATTATAAACTCGGATAAAAGATGTCTGTCCTTTGTTTTTTTATCAAATGAAGTATTGGAGGATGAACACCGATAAATAGCACGATAGTTTCTATTATCATCTTTGTGTGAACGTATAATCCAGTTCTTTTCACACCAGAAATTTATGAGTGTTTTTAATTTGTCAAGACTAATCTCTTTTTTTATTTCAATTTCTGCTTGTTCACGTAATTCTTTCAAGTTAAATAACTTCTCTTCTTCATTAAACTGTGTGAGGAGGAAATCTTCCAAACAGTTGTATAGTCTGGTGATTTCAAGAGAACGGTTTCGCTGCTCTTTTTTGATTATATAAGCAGTGAGATCCTGATTGTCGGCCAATATCTTTTCGTCACGGAGTAAAGTTATTATCTGGATGACTTCATCATTGGGGATACCTAAATGATCGGAGATATAATCAATACGGGCCTCCGGTGCTTCATCATTTGCATACTTTCGACTTTTGGTTGATATGAGCTTTTTAATGATGCGAATAGCTTGCGTTTTTTGTTTTTCATTGAAGCGAGGAGACAGGTTAATTTTATCAATAGCTTCCTGAACTGTATTTGCCAATATACTGTCGGCAAATACACGTGGAATATTTTGTCCACGGCGTAAATATCCGGATTCTTCAAGTGCTGCTATGGCCGTGGTCACACGAGTTTCTATGTTGGTGACATTCTCATCCCATCCGGCTCTACGAGCTATCTCTAAAGCTGACTGCGAAACAGTCGGGCGCAAGCGAGTGTTATTTTTTATAGCTTTCCAGACCTGTTGTATTTCTCCGATATGTAACTTCGTTTGATTAAGCAGGATGAAATGCTTTGTTAAATCTTCTTCGTCAAAAAGAATATAACAAGAGGCTTCGATATTCTCGTCTCGGCCAGCTCTGCCCGATTCCTGTACATAATTCTCAAGTGAATCGGATATTTCATAATGGACTACGAGTCCTACATCTTTTTTGTCTACTCCCATTCCGAAAGCAGAAGTGGCTACCATAATTTGTACGATGCCGGAGATGAAATCGTTTTGGTTTTCTGTTTTATCCTTAATGTCCATTTTTCCATGGAAAGCTCTAACGGAAAAACCGTCTTGCTTTAAACGCGCTGCGAGGGTGGAAGCTGTTCTTGTGCGTGCTACATAAATAATTGTCGGGCATTTCTTTAACTCAATAATCTCCCTTAGACACGTATATTTCTCTTCTTGCTGACTTTTTTGGAATACTTGATATTCAAGGTTGGTCCGGTAACTGTTGGAGCGAAATAATTCTAACTGTATATTTAGCTTTTCTTTGAAATAAATGGAAATATCCTCAATCACTTCCTGTTTGGCTGTTGCTGTGAAACAAGAGACGGGTATTGGTTGTACCAAACCTTTTTTCAGTTGTAGTTGTCTGATATAATCACCTATGTAGAGATAGTCAACACGGAAATCTTGTCCCCATGAAGAAAAACAATGTGCTTCATCAATTACAAAACGAACAATTTTACGTCCCAATAATAATCTTTCAATTGATTTTGACCGTAATGATTCGGGAGATATATAAAGAATGGAAGCAGTTCCGTTTTCAACTCTTTCAAAAGATTCAGAACGTTCTATAGGATCAAGCAAACCATTGATAGTGACTGCATCTGTAATGGAATATTTTCGTAGGTTGTCCACTTGATCTTTCATTAAAGACTGTAGAGGAGAAATAACTACTGTGAGTCCTTTAACTAATTCTCCACTCATTAATGCCGGGACTTGAAAAGTGATAGATTTTCCTCCTCCTGTAGGGAAGATTGCGAGGAGTGATTTACCTTTTAAAGCAGCTTTTACTGCGTCTTCTTGCAAAGATTGATTGTTGTAAGTTCGATAAGAATCAAAACCAAAGAAAGTTTTTAATCCTTTATGTGCGTCAAAAACCTGATTACAAAAATCACATCCAGTCAAGCAAGGAGTATTACGTAATGCATACATGATTGACTCTACTTTCGGGTGCGAATGCAGTACCCAAGGTGGGGTAATAGAGTAGCGATCTTTACAATTGATTAGGGCAAGGCAATAAGCTAATTCGACAGGAGATTGGTTGATATAGTTTGTAAGTGGGGCATACTTACATAAATCACCGTCAAATCTGCGGTTTATGATAGCATCTAAATCCTCCTGCTGCTTTTCGTAGTTATAAGTAATATAATCAAAAAAGTAACCGAACTCTTTGGTATGATATAATAGTGCAAAATAGATATCCTTTAAATCTTTGTCCAGACAATTAAATGCTTCTACCTCAGAGAGGAATAGCTCTTGTGCTTTGATTGAATCATTTAGTGGGTTGCTGAGGCTTTCTGTTTGTAATTTGTCGTCTTTCAATAAATGATGGTAAGGTCTTGCCGGAAATAATAAAGGCGAGAGATAGAGAGTGTCTATTACTTTGGGGTGTTTGTATCCGACTTGCGCAAATAAAGGCGAAATATATTGAAGATCATGATTCAAGATGTTATGTCCGCCTATATATTCTGTTTGTGCAATGAATTGCATTAAATCTTTGGGCGAGTTGCAATGAAAAGAAGCTCCGTCATGGCGAATAGCTCCTATATCCAAAATCTGACGATTAGTTGGATTAATTTCAAGGTCAATAAAGGTGATATTTGTCATGCCTGTTTTTTTTAATCAACTGTTCAAAGATAATACTAATTTACAAAAGTATAATGAACTTCATAGAATAAATATTTGTTTAATTTATAAATTACTGTGATAGGATTAAAAATAATCCCACTAATCTGTGTAATCTCTCGTTAAAAAGTTACTTTTGTAGCGAGAAACAGTAGAAAGCAAAAACGAATATGGCACAAGGTTCCCGTCAAATACAATCGCAGGCGCAACAGCAGATACAAACGCTCTCGCCACAGCAGATTCTGGTCGTGAAGTTGTTGGAGCTTCCCGCAGTCGAGCTGGAAGACCGTATCCATGCTGAACTATTGGAAAATCCGGCGCTTGAAGAAGGCAAAGAAGACGCTGCTACAGATGAATATGCCGATGGCGTCAGTCCGGAAGAAGGCATGGATAACGATGCCAATGATTATGATTCTTTAAGTGATTATCTCACCGAAGACGATATCCCCGACTATAAATTGCAGGAAAACAACCGCTCGAGGGACGAGCAGGCGGAAGATATTCCTTTCTCCGACGCCACCTCTTTTTATGAAATCCTGAAAGAACAACTCCGTGAACGTAACCTGACCGAGCACCAGTGCGAACTGGTGGAATATCTGATCGGTTCGCTGGACGATGACGGACTGCTCCGTAAATCGCTGGAAAGTATCTGTGACGAACTGGCTATCTACGCCGGTATCGAATCTACGGAAGAAGAACTGGAAGAGGCTCTGTGCATCCTGCAGGATTTTGACCCGGCAGGTATCGGAGCACGCAACCTTCAGGAATGTCTGATGATACAGATTCTGCGCAAGAAGAGCGAAGAGAAGAAGCCGTCACCGATATTGAACCTGGAAGAGCGCATCATCAGTGACTGTTATGAAGAATTTACCCGGAAGCACTGGGAGAAAATCATTAAGAAACTGGATGTCAGAGAAGAGACTTTCAATGAGGCGATTGCCGAAATAACCAAGTTGAATCCCCGTCCGGGCGCTTCGCTCGGAGAGACGATCGGAAGAAACCTACAGCAGATTGTTCCCGATTTTCTGGTGGATACCTACGATGACGGAACGATTAACGTAAGCCTGAATAACCGCAATGTTCCCGAACTCCGGATGAGCCGCGACTTTACCGAGATGGTGGAGGAGCATACCAAAAATAAGGCGAACCAGTCCAAAGAGTCGAAAGAAGCCATGATGTTCCTGAAACAGAAGATGGATGCGGCACAAGGATTTATCGATGCGGTGAAGCAGCGGCAGAATACATTGATGACTACCATGCAGGCGATTATCGACTTGCAGCGTCCTTTCTTCCTCGAAGGCGACGAGTCATTGCTGAAACCGATGATTCTCAAAGATGTGGCAGAACGTACCGGACTGGATATCTCTACGATTTCCCGTGTCAGTAACAGCAAATACGTACAGACCAACTTCGGCATCTATCCGCTTAAATTCTTCTTCAGCGATGGCTATACGACGGAAGACGGAGAGGAAATGTCCGTACGCGAGATACGTAAGATTCTGAAAGAATGCATTGACGGAGAAGACAAAAAGAAACCGCTGACAGATGACGAACTGGCGGATATCCTGAAGGAAAAAGGCTATCCTATCGCCCGCCGTACGGTGGCGAAATACCGTCAGCAGTTGAATATACCGGTGGCAAGACTGAGAAAGTGAGTTTAAAGTATTAACTATAAAGTATTAAGTATTAGTGCTGATGGATAAAGAAAAAGAGCATATCATAGCGGATAAAACAATGTTGCGGGTGGCACGGATCACCTCCATCGTGTTTACTCCATTTTCTATACCGTTTCTGGCGTTTCTGGTGTTATTCCTGTTTTCTTATCTCCGTATCATGCCGATACTTTATAAGGGAATTGTGTTGGGAATCGTTTACTGCTTCACCATACTGACGCCCACCATCACCATTTTCCTGTTCCGGAAGATCAACGGGTTTGCCCGTCAGGAACTGAGTGAGCGTAAGAAACGTTATGTACCTATCCTGCTGACTATCATTTCGTATGTGTTCTGCCTGCTGATGATGCGGAAACTGAATATTCCCTGGTATATGACCGGAATCATTTTTGTTTCCCTGGTGATATCGATCATCTGCATTCTGGTCAATCTGAAATGGAAACTGAGCGAACACATGGCGGGGATGGGCGGTATTATCGGCGGACTGGTTTCGTTCAGTGCGCTGTTCAGCTATAATCCGGTAGTGTGGTTGTGCCTGTTTATTCTGATTGCAGGCATATTGGGCTCGGCGCGGATTGTGCTGGGGCATCACACCTTGGGCGAGGTCCTTTCCGGTTTTGTAGTCGGGCTGGTCTGCTCTTTTTTGATACTCCATCCGGCGTACAACCTTATATTCAGAGTATTTTTATTTTAAAAACAATATAAATCCTAAAAACTAATTATTATGAACTTTCCACAGAACTTGAAGTACACGAATGAACACGAGTGGATTCGCGTAGAAGGAGACATCGCTTACGTAGGTATCACAGATTACGCACAGGAACAATTGGGCGATATTGTATTCGTTGATATTCCTACCGTAGGAGAAACGTTGGAAGCCGGAGAAACTTTCGGAACGATTGAAGTGGTAAAGACCATTTCCGATCTTTTCTTACCGTTGGCAGGCGAGATACTCGAACAGAACGAAGCTTTGGAAGAAAATCCGGAGCTGGTAAACAAAGACCCTTACGGCGAAGGCTGGCTGATCAAGATGAAGCCTGCTGATGCCAGTGCTGCGGAAGACCTGCTCGATGCCGAAGCATACAAGGCAGTGGTCAACGGCTGAATTTGAATAAACAGTACTTCTGCCTTAATGGAAGCTGACTAAATAGTCGTTAGTAACTCCAACTCTCCTCCTGCTGGAAGGAGGAGTCCCCGTAGGGGGAGGTGGTAGGTAAATGAATGTATGTAATAACTTTTAGATTAGATGAAAATGACTCCAATTGTAAGTATCATCATGGGTAGCACGTCCGACCTTCCTGTTATGGAGAAGGCTGCGCAACTGCTGAATGATATGCATGTACCGTTCGAAATGAACGCCCTTTCTGCTCACCGCACGCCGGAGGCTGTGGAAGAGTTTGCCAAAAATGCCCGTAGCCGTGGCATTAAAGTAATCATCGCTGCTGCCGGAATGGCTGCCGCCCTTCCGGGTGTCATCGCAGCCAACACAACGCTTCCGGTGATCGGAGTACCTGTAAAAGGCTCTGTGCTCGACGGTGTAGACGCTCTGTACTCCATCATTCAGATGCCTCCGGGCATTCCTGTGGCTACGGTTGCTATCAATGGAGCGATGAATGCGGCTATCCTTGCCATTCAGATGCTTGCATTGAGCGATGCCGCATTGGCTGAGGCTTTTGCTGCTTACAAAGAAGGACTGAAAAAGAAAATCGTAAAGGCAAACGAAGAACTGAAAGAAGTGAAGTTCGAATATAAAACTAATTAATTGACAATTGACAATTGACAATTGACAATGGGCTGGCGCTGTGGGTGCTTTGTTGAGCTTGTTGTTGATTCTCGATTCTCAATTGTCAATTGTCAACTGTCAATTGTCAATTGAAAAGATGGATTTATTCAATTACTTTCGAAGAGAAACATCCGAAGTAAATATTGGGGCTGTACCTTTGGGCGGCCCCAATCCTATTCGTATCCAGTCGATGACGAACACGTCCACTATGGATACAGAAGCTTGTGTGGAACAAGCCAAACGCATCGTCGATGCCGGCGGCGAGTATGTACGACTGACCACGCAGGGCGTCAAGGAAGCGGAAAACCTGATGAATATCAATATCGGGCTACGAAGTCAGGGATATATGGTTCCGTTGGTGGCCGATGTGCATTTTAATCCGAAAGTGGCCGATGTAGCAGCTCAATATGCAGAAAAGGTACGGATCAATCCGGGCAACTATGTAGATGCAGCGCGTACTTTTAAGAAACTGGAATATACCGACGAGGAGTATGCGCAGGAGATACAGAAGATTCATGACCGCTTTGTGCCGTTTCTGAATATCTGTAAGGAGAATCATACGGCTATCCGCATCGGAGTCAATCACGGTTCCCTGTCCGACCGTATCATGTCCCGCTACGGAGACACTCCCGAAGGGATGGTGGAATCCTGTATGGAATTCCTGCGTATCTGTGTGGCGGAACATTTCACGGATGTGGTGATTTCGATCAAGGCTTCCAATACGGTGGTGATGGTGAAGACCGTCCGCTTGCTTGTTGCCGTGATGGAACAGGAGGGAATGTCATTTCCCCTGCATCTTGGAGTGACGGAGGCCGGAGACGGAGAAGACGGACGTATAAAATCTGCCTTGGGCATCGGTGCGCTGCTTTGTGACGGATTGGGAGATACGATTCGTGTGTCGCTTAGTGAGGCTCCCGAAGCGGAAATTCCCGTAGCGCGCAAGCTGGTGGATTATGTTCTGTTGAGGCAGGATCATCCCTATATCCCGGGTATGGAGGCACCGGAATTTAATTATCTTTCTCCTTCGCGCCGCAAGACGCGGGCAGTGCGGAATATCGGGGGCGAACATCTCCCTGTCGTTATTGCCGACCGCATGGATGGGAAGACGGAAGTCAATCCGCAGTTTACTCCGGATTATATCTATGCCGGAAGAACGTTGCCCGAACAGCGGGAAGAAGGAGTGGAATATATCCTTGATGCCGATGTATGGGAAGGGGAGGCCGGAACATGGCCTGCTTTCAATCATGCGCAGTTGCCGTTGATGGGCGAGTGCAGTGCAGAACTGAAATTCCTGTTTATGCCTTACATGGCGCAAACGGATGAAGTGATTGCCTGTCTTAAGGTGCATCCCGAAGTTGTGGTTATTTCTCAGAGCAATCATCCGAACCGCTTGGGCGAGCACCGTGCATTGGTGCATCAACTCATGACGGAAGGTCTGGAGAATCCGGTTGTTTTCTTCCAGCATTATGCGGAGGACGAGGCGGAAGATTTGCAGATTAAGTCCGCCGTTGATATGGGAGCATTGATTTTTGACGGTTTATGTGACGGGATTTTCCTGTTCAATCAAGGAAGTCTGAGTCATGCGGTAGTAGATGCTACTGCCTTCGGTATCTTGCAGGCAGGACGCACCCGTACTTCTAAAACGGAATATATTTCTTGTCCGGGCTGCGGTCGTACGCTTTATGATCTGGAAAAGACAATTGCGCGTATCAAGGCGGCTACCTCACATCTGAAAGGCTTGAAAATCGGCATCATGGGATGTATCGTCAACGGCCCCGGTGAGATGGCGGATGCTGACTACGGCTATGTAGGTGCCGGACGCGGAAAGATCAGCCTTTATAAAGGTAAAGTTTGCGTAGAGAAAAACATACCCGAAGAAGAGGCGGTGGAACGGTTGCTGGAATTTATCCGCAATGATCGGAAAGAACTGGAACTTTAATCAGTTATACTTTTAAATAGTTAAGACAGGAGTTGCTTTAAGTTTGCTTAAGGCAACTCCTGTCTTTTATTATAGTATACACAAACATTTATCCGTACAAGGGGAAGATAACCACCCGGGATTAATAGTAGGAGAACCGTTCATTAGGCTATTATGTAGGTTAGATTAATGTATTCTGTCAGTAAGAAGAAGTCATTTCACGTACATGGGTCCATCAGTCCACGTACGTGATCTATTGGGTTCATGTACGTGAACCGAACGGTCCACGCACGTGAAACGAATACATGAAACGTACTAAATATATTAGTCAAACCTTGTTAGCTTGTTAAGGTTACTATGCTATGGCTTAATGCAGGCGGCATACATTAAGTTATATATGGCATAAACAACGCATATTCACGCTGAAAATGGAGTTTTTAACACATGCAGATAATGCTTCTGAATAGTCTGTTTTATAGTTGTTAATCAGCGTGTTAATCCTGTTTCTTATTAAAAGCAGGTGATAATAGAAACCAGAAAAAGTTCTATTATCACCTTATTATCACCACCTATTATCACCATTACTGCCTTAATAATAAGGAGCTTATCCTTTAAAAGTGACAAGTGACAATAACAAAGTGTTTTATTAACTCTAGTGAGAGACGGTTGGAAGCCTAAGGGCATTTTTCAGCCATTGCATACAGCGCATGACGAAAGATTCGTGATGCAGGTTTTTGGTTTGTTCTTCTATCTGTATTTCCATCTTTCGCTGCAATTCTTCCAGCAATGCTTTTCTTGTTTTCCGTATTATTTCCTGTTCTTTTTCATGTGTTATTTCTTGTTCGTCCTTCGAATGCCTTTTCTGATTATCCCGAAGCATGTCAAGTTGGTCGTGCAATATTTTGTTTTTCAACTGCAACCTTTGGCATAATTCATCATAATCCCGTATTTTATGTTCTAATATATCCCGTTCCATTTTTAGCCGGAGATTGACAGACTCTTTGGCTGTAAACGCTCCGTTATTAATCTTGCGTCGCAATTCGCATACGATAGAACGGAATTCTATTGCTATTTCTTCCGGTGTTTGCTTGTGAAAGTCAGCCAGACGTTTTAGCTTGTGTCCTTTTACGATGGAGCAGAAGATGCTACGCCTTTTGTTATCTATAATTTGCAGCGCCAATGCCTTAACGACTACCGGATAGAGGTTGAAGCATTCGCTCTGCAAGCGGATGTAGAATTCTGCCTCTTCATATTTAAGCAACTCATTTCTGATAGCCTCATCCATATTCCGGATGAGCTTTTCGTGATTGGTTCTTTTAAGTGCCAGTGTTTCTTCTAAGTCCATATCGCTTTCGTTGTTTTGATTGTCTTCTAAAAACGACTGGGCGTCCATGCACTCTCCCTAAAAAAAAGGATGTGGGGTTGGGGTAAAAAAAGGAAAGGCACGGACGCTGTTGTCGTTTCACTATTCGACTGAGGTGTTGGCTAGACCCTTTAGTGATAGTGATTAACAACAGACATCCATGCCAATTTTATATATAGGGATGCTATATAACAATCAGCATGGAATATCTGTTGCATCACTTCTCACTAAATTCAAGTAGCCAACTTTCAGTGCGAAGAAGTAATACGTTTATATTCCAATATTTATAAAAAACATCTTTCCCCTACATTCACGTCACGCTGACGGGGAGAAAGGTGTATGCAAAGATAAGTGTTTATTCTGAAACCTCAACGAAAAGCGGGGATTTCTTCACATAAGATCGTCTATAGTCCACACAGATGTCTTTCTTTTCAAAGATATATTATATCAAATAAATCATTACTTTTGCAATGAAATCTTTGATAAAATAAAACATGAAGAAACATATCTCCGCTTTTTTAAGTTTACAGTTCATTGTGTTAAGTTTGTTTGCTGTGCAGCAACAAGTGACTCCTGTCGACTATGTACGTCCCCAGATTGATACTCACAAATCAAGATGGTTCTTTTTCTCTTCGGCTTCCCGTCCGTTTGGGATGGTCAGTCTGAGCCCGGATACGCAGACGGAGGGAAGTTGGAATTCCGGATATCTGTATAATTCGAAAGAGATACGTTGCTTTAGTCATGTGCATTGTTGGCAGCTTGCAGGTGTTCCGGTGATGCCTACTACCGGAGAAATCACAGGGCATAAAGGAATGGATGCTTATAAGTCAGCCTACTCTCATGATTCGGAAATTGTGAAACCGGGATACCACAAAGTGGAACTGGATAAATATAAGATCGGAGTGGAACTGACCTCTACAGCCAGAGTGGGTATGCATCGCTATACGTATCCTGCCGGAGAAAAAGCCAATGTTCTCTTTGATGTCGGTGCTCTTCTGGCACATGGTAAGACGGAGAAGGCAGCTATCCATCGGATTTCTTCCAAAGAAATAGGAGGCTGTTCCGTATTGGCCCCGACATCACGCCGCAAGAAGCCGGTGACTGTGTATTTCGTAGCACGGTTCAATCAGAATATGACAGAGTTCGGTGGCTGGGAAAAGGAAGGGGAGGACAAGAAACTGGTGCGCAAGAACTCGATTGAAGGAACGGATATCGGTGGATATGCATCATTCGATAAACTGAAAAAACAGTCATTGCTGATGAAGGTAGGCATATCTTATGTAAGTGAAGAGCAAGCCCGTATCAATTTGAATTACGAACTGCCTCACTGGGATTTCGACAGAGTGAAGGAAGACGCTTTTGCCGAATGGAACCGGGAACTTGGTAAAATCAGAGTGGAGGGCGGCAGTGAAGAAGAGAAAATTAAATTCTATACCGATCTTTGGCATTCTCTTTTGGGACGTCATACGTTTTCGGATAGTAACGGGAAATATATCGATAACACAGGCGAAAAGCCTGTAGTGCGGCAGGTACCTCTTGCCGACGGAGTGCCGACAAGAAATACCTATAACTCGGATGCCTTTTGGGGGAGTGAGTTTAATCTGAATATACTGTGGTCGATAGCTTACCCGAAGGTGATGAGCGAGTTTGTTTCTACCTTGGTGGATTATTATACAAACGGCGGACTTATAGCCCGTGGTCCCAGCGGAGGTAACTATACCTATGTGATGGTAGGTGATCAGGCTACCCCGCTTATTGCTGCCGCTTATAATAAAGGTATCCGTGATTTTGATACGGAAGCTGCTTTTCAGGGCTGTCTGAAGAATTCCGAGCCGGGAGGTATCCGTGATTACGTGGGATATAAAACGGAGCCGGGCAATTACATGCAGCAATATGTTGATAAAGGCTTCGTGCCCGAACCTACGAAAAAAGGTCCCCATGCCGAAGGATGTGCGATGACTCTTTATTTCGCCTATGAGGACTGGTGTATGGCACAGTTTGCCAAGGGCTTGAAGAAGGAGGATGTGTACCGCAAATACTTGCAACGTTCATTCAACTACCGTTATATGTATGATGCGCAAACCGGTTGGATGCGTCCGCGTACAACAGACGGATCTTGGCTGAAAGACTTTTCACCGATTGGGAAAGGGTTCAATATGCCGGGATTTGTAGAAAGTAATGCTGCCATTTTCACTTACTATGTACCTCACAACATCAAAGACCTGATTCATTTAATAGGAGGAAATGAGGCCTTCATTGCCAAACTTAATCAGCAGTTCGAGTTGGCTTCACAAGATAACTTTATCAGCAAACATGGAGAACACGCCCACAACTGGATTGATTACGAGAATCAGCCTTCCCTTCATATGGCACATTTATTCAGTCATGCCGGTGCGCCTTGGCTTACGCAATACTGGGTAAGACGTATCAAAAAGGAAGTTTTCGGTAACATTACTCCATTCGGGGGATACAATGGAGACGAAGATCAGGGACAGATGGGAGCATTGGGCGTATTAATGGCTATCGGACTATTTGATGTGCAGGGAGGTGCTTCCACCACGCCGCAATATGAGATAACATCTCCGATATTCGATAAAGTAACCATTCAGCTGGATAACAGATACTATCCGGGCAAGGAGGTTGTCATCGAAACTGTTAATAACTCTCCGAAGAATGTTTATATTCAGAAAGTAACCTGGAATGGGGTGGAACACCCTTCTTTCCAATTGCCGCACGAAGAACTGGTCAAAGGAGGACGATTGGTTGTTGAACTGGGAGATACTCCTAATAAGGCATGGGGAGTGAACTGAACAGAAGGAGGCTATATTGTTATGATCAGACCTGTCAGACTAGAAGATGCCAGAGCGATACTATGGTAATCTGATTATATTTTAGGAATACGTGTGTTGCTCTTTGCAACTTTGTTGCACGAATCATTCGCTACCTTTGCATCAGATAAAAAAGAAAGAATGATTATGGGACATTGTAGCTGTTGCGCACATACACACGAATGTGCACCCGAAAAACATATTGAAAAGAAAGAATCAATATTCGCTGAATATTGGAAAGTGGGACTTTCATTTATCCTGTTGATAAGTGGAATCATCATGAACGCTTTGGAGTTACCTTTCTTCCGTGAAGGATATTTCTCTCTGATATGGTATATCGTGGCTTATCTTCCGGTCGGCCTGCCCGTTATGAAAGAGGCTTGGGAGAGTATAAAGGATAAGGACTATTTCAGTGAGTTTACGCTGATGTTTGTAGCTACGCTTGGAGCGTTTTATATCGGTGAATATCCGGAGGGAGTAGCGGTGATGTTGTTTTACTCCGTCGGAGAACTGTTTCAGGAAAAGGCTGTTGATAAGGCGAAGCGTAATATCGGAGCTCTGCTGGATGTCCGTCCGGAAGAAGCGGCGGTAGTCAGAGATGAACGTGTCGTTATTGAGAATCCTCAAAACGTAAAAGTAGGAGAAACAATTGAAATAAAGACAGGAGGAAGAGTTCCTTTGGATGGAATGATGCTCAATGAGGTAGCTGCTTTCAATACGGCAGCATTGACAGGTGAGAGTGTGCCCCGAAGTATCCGGATGGGTGAGGAAGTACTTGCCGGAATGATTGTTACCGATAAAGTAATTCGTATCAAGGTGATCAGACCTTTTGATAAAAGTGCTCTTGCCCGTATTCTGGAACTTGTTCAGAATGCCTCCGAACGCAAAGCACCGGCAGAACTGTTTATCCGTAAATTTGCCCGTGTTTATACTCCGATAGTGATAGGGCTGGCGGTTCTGATTGTTTTACTGCCGTTTATTTATTCCTTGATCACTCCCCAGTTCTTATTTACTTTTAATGACTGGCTGTACAGGGCTTTGGTCTTTCTTGTGATTTCATGCCCGTGCGCTTTGGTGGTCAGTATTCCGTTAGGATACTTCGGAGGCATCGGGGCAGCTTCCCGGTTGGGAATTTTATTTAAAGGTGGAAATTATCTGGATGCTGTTACGAAGATTAATACAGTCGTGTTTGATAAAACGGGAACCCTTACCAAAGGTACGTTTGAAGTGCAGTCTTGTAACTGTGAATCCGGTGTATCCGAAGAAGAATTAATCCGGATGATAGCCTCGGTAGAAAGCAGCAGTACACACCCCATTGCTAAGGCTGTGGTGAATTATGCCGGACAGCGGGATATCGAACTTTCCTCTGTAACCGACAGTAAGGAGTATGCAGGTCTCGGACTGGAAGCTGCCGTAAATGGAATTCAGGTTTTGGCAGGTAATGGGCGTTTGCTTTCAAAATTTCAGATAGAATATCCACCCGAACTTCTTTCCATCACAGATACGATCGTTATCTGTGCGATAGGAAACAAGTATGCCGGTTATCTGCTATTATCCGACAGTCTGAAAGAGGATGCAAGGATCGCCATCCAGAACCTGAAAGCATTGGGAATTCAAAACATTCAGATATTATCCGGTGATAAACAAAGTATTGTTAGTAACTTTGCAGAGAAGCTGGGTATTTCGGAAGCCTATGGTGATCTGCTCCCCGACGGAAAAGTGAAGCATTTGGAAGAATTGCGCCAACATACGGAGAACCAGGTTGCCTTTGTGGGTGACGGTATGAATGATGCTCCGGTACTGGCTTTAAGTAATGTAGGTATTGCCATGGGCGGACTAGGCAGTGATGCGGCTATTGAAACAGCTGATGTGGTGATACAGACCGACCAGCCTTCCAAAGTGGCTGAAGCGATAAAGGTAGGAAAACTGACGCGAAGGATTGTATGGCAGAATATTTCACTGGCGTTTGGTGTGAAACTGCTGGTACTGATTTTGGGAGCCGGTGGACTGGCTACACTTTGGGAAGCTGTTTTCGCCGATGTTGGTGTAGCACTGATTGCTATCATGAATGCCGTAAGGATACAGAAAATGATAAAATAAAAGAATATGGAAGAAAAAGTTTATCTGGATAAGTTGGCAAAAAGAGACATCAAGCCGACGGCTATCAGACTTCTCATATTGAAAAGTATGATGGAAGCGGGGCGTGCCGTGTCTCAGCTTGATCTTGAAACGTTGCTGGATACGGTTGATAAATCGACTATATCTCGTACAATCACGCTTTTTTTGTCTCATCATCTGATACATAGCATAGACGATGGAAGCGGTTCGTGGAAGTATGCCGTTTGCGATGATTCCTGCAACTGTGTCCTGAAAGACCTGCATTCACATTTTTATTGCGAGAAATGCCATCGGACATTTTGTCTGGAAAAGATTCATATTCCGGTTATCGACTTACCGAAAGGATTCACTTTGCATAGTGTGAATTATGTAGTAAAGGGAGTGTGTGCGGAGTGCTCAAAAGTGTAGGATTAATTGCAGACAAGCAGTAATGGTAAAAGAAAAACACCGGAACTCGAACGGAAAAATATCGTTGAGTTCCGGTGTTTATTATATTAATGATACTGGTTAGTCAATATTGGGATTCAGAGAATGCCAGTCTTTGATTGCCGGGATGATACCCATTTCAATCACTTCATCACGAAGCTTGCACAAATGTTCGTAGCTCTTTTCCAGTTCTTCTTGTTCGGAAGGAGATCCGGCCACTTCTTTGTAAGTAACGCCATCTTTTGTAATGGAAGTTTCCATAGCCATCATGATGTGGTCGAACTTACCATTGGAAACATAAGTACCGGCAGGCCAGCGGAACGGTTGTCCACCCATTGCGGCAGCGATCATTTCGATAGAAAGATAAGCCGGGCTTTGGAAAGAAGAACGGCCACGAAGATCGATGATATGCTTGCCACCCTGTATGACACGTACTTTTAATGCTTCCCATTCTGTCAGCGGAAGACGGGTAGTTCCGATGAAATCAGTCAGCGGTTCACCTTTTACTTTGGTTGTTGAGGCGAATACGGCCATCTGTTCTCCATGTCCGCCATACGTACGGCAGTTTTGAATGTCGGAAGCGGGAATATGGAAATATTTCACCAGTTCATTCTGCAGACGGGTGCTGTCCAGTGCTGCCAGTGTAGAAACCTGAGATGGTTTCAGACCGGAATATAGCAGTGTGATCAATCCTGTGATATCAGCAGGGTTAAAGATGACAACGATATGTTTTACATTCGGACAGTATTGGCGGACATCTTTACCGAACTGAGCGGCAATTTCAGCATTTCCTTTCAACAAGTCTTCACGGGTCATGCCTGCTTTGCGGGCTGCACCACCGGAAGATACGATATAAGAGGCTCCTGTCAATGCTTCTTTGATATCGGAAGTATAAGTCAGGTTCACGCCTTCGAAACCGCAGTGATATAATTCTTCTGCCACGCCTTCCAGAGCGGGAGCGAAAGGATCATATAGACAAATATTCGGAGTGAGTTTCATCATCATAGCTGTTTGAGCCATATTGGAGCCGATCATTCCGGCTGCTCCTACAATCGTAAGTTTCTCGTTGGTTAAAAATTCCATAATTATATATGTTTAAAGATGAATAATCTGTTCTTGCTTATTACCGCTACAAAGATAACGACTTAATCGGATGATTGTTCATTGAAAATAGTTTTGTTTGATAACAAAAAGTTATATTTATTCAAAGAGCAAGAGGGCCAGTTACGTGAACTGAACCCTCTCTTCCTCTTTTTACCCCTCGTGTAAACAATTAGTCTACCACTTTAAAAAGATTCTTTTCTCCTGACTGGCTGTCCGGTGCTACCCAGAGGGCGAAATCTCCCGGTTCTACCGTCTTTACCATATCGATATTCCAGAAAGCGAGTTCACTGATGGGAAGTTCGAAAGATACAGTTTTCTTCTCACCTGGTTTTAAAGTGACACGGGTGAAGCGTTTCAGTTCTTTTACCGGACGGGTGACGGAGCCTATCATGTCTTGTACGTACAGTTGGGCGACTTCCGTTCCTTCGTACTTGCCTGTATTTTCCAGATCGAAGGTGACTGTCAATACGTCGTCTTTCTTCAAATTGTCGGAAGACAATTTCACATTACCGTACTGGAAGGTAGTGTAAGACAGACCGTAACCGAATGGAAACAAAGGATCGAAACCTGCATCCATATAGAATGAGGTACAGCCGAGTGAAGTCTGACCTGCTTCGAGGGCAATGTCGTCTATCAGTACTTCGCTTCTCGTAGCGGGACGTCCCGTATTATTGTGAGCATAATAAACAGGAACCTGACCGACCATTTTGGGGAATGTGACAGGTGTCTTCCCGCTCGGAACAGCCTTTCCAAAAAGCAGGTCTGCCAAAGCAGGACCGCCCATGGTGCCCGGATGGAATGAATAGAGCAGGGCTGAAGAAAGTTCCGTTTCCTTTCCGATAGTCAGCGGACGTCCTGCCATGACAATCGTTACCACTGGTTTACCGGTTTTGGCAAGGGCGGAGATCAGTTCGCTTTGCGCGCCTTGCAGGTTCAGGTCTGCCAGGCAGTGCGCCTCACCGGAAAGGATGGCTTCTTCACCTACAAAAGCGAGTATGACGTCGGCACGTGCAGCGGCAGCAGCGGCTTTAGCCACACCTGCTATGTTTTTGTCACGGCTGTATGTCAGCCCGGGTTCATAAATGATTTGCACTTTGTCGTCTGCCAGTTCTTTGATTGCGGTCAGCGGAGTCACTGTATGGGATTTTTCGCCATCAAATACCCAGGTGCCCAACTGGTCGTATGGTGCGTTTGCCATTGGACCTACTATGGCGATTGTTTTTACAGAAGATTGTAGCGGAAGCGTTTCATGATCGTTCTTCAATAAGATAGCAGACTCTGTGGCTGCCTGTTTGGCGGCTTCCAGATGAGAAGGAGCGTATAGGACATTGGCTTTCTCATCCACGTAAGGGTTTTCAAACAGTCCCAGACGATATTTGATTCGAAGAATATTACGCACGGCGTTATCTATCTCCGCTTCTTTGACTTTGCCTTCTTTTATCAGCCCCGGCAGCTCCTTGACAAATGTGTTGCCCACCATTTCCATATCTACTCCGGCATTCACCGCTTTCATCGCTACCTCTTTAGAGTCAGCGGCAAAGCCGTGAGCGATCATTTCGGTAGAAGAAGCCCAGTCGGTAACCACCAGTCCGTCAAATCCCCATTCGGAACGGAGTACATCTTTCAGAATGAACGAATTGCCTGTGGAGGGTACTCCGTCATTATCGTTGAAGGAGGTCATGAATGTTGCTGCCCCTGCTTTGGAAGCGGCTTCGAACGGTGGAAGGTAGACGTTGCGTAAACGACGTTCCGGAATGAAGGTCGAATTGTAATCCCTTCCGCCTTCTGCCGCACCGTAGCCTACAAAGTGTTTCGGGCAGGAAGCAATCGAGGTAGGACTGTTCAGGGAGTCGCCTTGAAAACCTTTCACCATGGCTACTCCCATAACAGTAGTCAGATAGGTGTCTTCACCGCATCCTTCCGCCATACGTCCCCAACGAGGATCACGGGCGATGTCGATCATGGGAGCGAATGTCCAGCGGATACCTACGGATGAGGCTTCGATGGCCGCTACGCGTGCGCCGTCTTCAGCCACTTGCGGGTTGAACGATGCCGCCTGCCCCAACGGGATAGGGAAGATGGTTTTGAAACCATGAATAACGTCACGTGCCATCAGCAAAGGGATGCTGAGGCGGGACTCCTCGATGGCAACGCGTTGCAGCGCATTGATGCGTACCGGGTCTGTTTCATTCAATATAGAGCCGGCACCGCCTTGTTTTATCAATCCGCTCATGTCTTCAATATTGCCGTAAGAGGTGATTTGGTTCATCTGTCCCAGTTTCTCTTCCAGTGTCATCTTGGACAACAGAGCTTCTACTTTCTTCTCTATCGCTGTGTCGCCTTTGTCATTCGTCACTTGCGTACAGGAAACGAATGGCAGGAGGAAAAGGCACGCGGAGAAAATCTTTATTACTTTCATACCTATCAAATATTATTTTTTTTGAAATACACGTACATAGTCGATCTCGTAAGTTGCGGGAAGGGCCGACTCATCCACCCCTTGTGCACCACCCCAGTCTCCGCCCCATGCGAGATTCAGCTTCAGATAGAAAGGGGCGTTGAATGGCCAGGTGTTCCTGTTGTTGGCCTTGTCATTGTCGAAGCGGAAAAGTTGCTTTCCGTCCACGAAGGTGCGGATGAAGTCTTCCGTCCACTCCAAAGCATAGACATGAAACTCGGTCTGTGCGGTAGGCAGGAATGTCTCGCCGGTCTTTTGCGTACCGATGGAGTGGTGGTAGGCTTTACAATGGATCGCTGAGGACACGTAGTTTGCATTATAGCCTACTTCCTCCATGATATCAATTTCTCCGTCGTCCGGCCAGGCCGTATAGTTCTTCGGCATCATCCAGAAGGCGGGCCATGTTCCTTTTCCCTTGGGCAGTTTCAGACGGGCTTCAAAATAACCGTATTTCCAGCTTTCTTTGGTGTTCATACGGATGGAATAAACCGTTTCGCCTATCTTCTTGGCGATAATGCTGAGGATGCCGTCTTTTATGGCAGCGAGTTGTTCGTTGCCTTGATTGCCGGCTACATAATGCTGCAATTCATTATTTCCCCATCCGTTTCCTCCTGTTTCATAATACCATTGGTCGAGATCGGGTTGAGTTCCTTTGTTGAACTCTTCGTTCCACACCAGTCTGTATCCTTCGGGCACGGTAATGTCCGGATCGGCCGACGGTTCCGGTCGGGCTGCCTGTGTCACAGGGATGGAAGTGCGTGCGGCTCCGGCTTTCACCACTACCTTTCCCTCGCGGGACTGGTAGGTGGTGTTTGCTTTAACCGTGACTTCAACTGTTCCCTGGCTGCCGTTATCAGTTATCTTGCAACTGATCCAATCTTTGCAGGCGTCGTCGCTGAAAGCGGTCCACTCCAGTCCCGAGTTTATTGTGGCGCTGGTGACGAGACCTTCGTGAGTGGCTGAAAGCTGGGCGGGCGATACGTCGATTACGGCAACTTCTGTTTCTTCATTGTCACTGCCACAGGACAGAACGCTTAATAAACAGACGAAGATTGAAAGTATTGTCATTGGTTTCATGCTTTTGTTTGATTAATCTTTATGCTTTTGCAAAATGATGTCTTTGATTATTACTTCCGTATTGGCAGGATTGCCTCCGAAGTCAAACACCAGTTTCGCCTGGGTGATGTCTACTCCCTTGGCATTGATAACTTTGGCGGTTACATCTTCTCCCGCAGTGAGTTTTACATCTTCTAGCAGGAAAACAAAGATATTGTCATTATCTCCGCCTCCTACCTGAACGAGTTTGATGGTGGCGGAACTGATGTCGTTAGATGCGTTCAGTATCACACGGAAGTCATAGTTCTCCTCTGCCGAGGCGGTAAGTGCGTCACTGATGAAAGTAACTTGGTTCTGCCACTTTTCATTGGTTGCCGTGGGGAAGTTGAGTGTGTACGTTGCCCCGTCGATATTGAGTGCCGGGTTGGCAATCGGATTCCAACCGGGAGCATAATAAAATTCATTGGTGAATGTAACGCTGTGCCACAGGTTGTCTTCACTGTCTACCGCACTCCATGTCGGTTCCGGAGTCTCTTCTTGTTCGGGTACTATGGTTCCGTCATCGTTGGCGTGATCTTTCAGTACGATGCTTTCTATTGTCATCACTGTTCCTGCTGCATTGCCTCCAAAGTCGAAGACGAGATTCAGGTTGGCGATGTCAAGCCCCGGCATATTGCTTTTCCAGAAACAGACCGGTTCGTTGGCAACCAGTGGCGTTTTGCCTTCGAAATAATAGATTTTATCTTCTGTGGCATCAACCAGCTTCACCGTCACATTCGGATGGTCGATTGTAGAAGTCAGGATGACGGAGAAATCGTAATTCTTTCCGGCATCGGTTGCGATGTTCGTCTTTATCGGCATTTGTGCCTGCCAGGTCTCACTGGTTGCTTCGGGCAGTGTTACTGTGTATGTACCGTTAACCAGTGAGTAGGCCGGGTCCGCAATCGGACTCCATCCCGGTGCATACCAGAATGTTGGTTCACTGATTGTGGCAGTCCGCCATATATTGAAATTGCTTTCTGGGTCGAAGCCACCGAAGCCCGTCATGATGGTTTTGTCGATATGGAAGTTTCGGGTGATTGCTCTGTCGCTTACTCCATTCGAGTTGGCTATTTTCACTTCTACACTGTAATCACCGGCCTTGCGGTAATATTTCGTCATGTTGAATGAAGAAGAATAGTTTTTGCCGTCAATAATCCATATCGGCATTACTCCCTTTTGTCCCTGAAAAGAGAAAGTCACATAATTGGTTTCCTGATTCACGTCGATGCGGATACAGTCTTCGTAGTCCGATACCACCGGAATGCCGGCTTCGTTGGGTGATGTGAGGCTTTCGGGCGAGCAGGCCGTGATGTTAAGAATAAGGGTGAGCATTAGCAATGCTCCGCTGATTTGTTTATATATCTTTTTCATAATTCCTCTTTTTAAGTACATTAATAATTGTTCTGAACTAAGGTACCTTTGGCTGCGTCGATTTCTTTCTGTGGGATAGGCAGATATTTCTTGCTTGACGACCAGCTGTTTGTACGATAACCATACGCATCGGGAACCAATACACTGGCAGCTTTGCCTGTACGGATTAAATCCCAGTAACGTTTGCCTTCGCCCACGAATTCAAGATGACGTTCTTCGATAATGTTGTCGAGTGTAGGTTCTATTTCGGTTACCAGTCCGGCACGTTTGTGCACGAGGTTCAGATACTTCTTGGCATCACCCTGACCGGCGCCGCGTGTGATCAGTTCGGCAGCATTGAGCAGTGTTTCCGAGTAACGGTAAATGCGTAGATTGTTGTTCCAGTTCAGCTCCGAACTTGACTTCTGGTCTTTGTTGTTGCCGGTGATGGCAGCATATTTTTCAAGGAAGAAGCCGGTGTCCTGATAGCGTGTGGTGTATGACAGTTTATCGCCTGGGTGTTCCGCATTGTGAGCGTCAAGCACGGCTTGTGCATTCCAGCAAGTGGCGTTGCGGCGGGTGTCGTTATTGGAATAGCGCTCGTAGGTTTCTTTACGTACCGGGCAGAATCCCCAGCCACGGTCGTGATTGTCTGTTCCATTAGGCCAGATATACGGACTGATGAGTGTCGGCAGGGCAGTTCCTCCGGCAACGAGGGGACTTCCCCAGTCGCGTACGGCATTATCGTCTTTGTAATTGATCTCGAAGATGGATTCGATACTCCATTCACCGGTTTCCTTGAAAATATCGGTGTAGTCCGGCATCAGGTCATATTGAGGGCTGCTGATGATTTCTTCCATGTATTTTAAAGCGGTGGAATAGCGTGAATCGTCATTCTGATACATCACGATTTCGGCATAAAGCATATATACCATTGCTAAGGTTACACGACCATAGTTTTCGGAATCTTCTCTCATCGGGAGTACGTTGAGCTGAATTACTTCTTCAAGACTGGTGACCATCTTTTCATATAGCTGGTCGGCAGTCAGTTGCTCTGCAACATACGGAGCGGTCAGGTTCTTGTCGAAATAAGGAACATTGCCCCAGAATTTCCACACCCAGTTGTAGTAGAATACGCGCAGGGCGATGACCTGAGCTTCGTAATAGGCGCGATTGGCGTCGGTTACATCGGTTGCCCAGTCCAGATAGGTTATTACGTCGTTGCAACGCTTCACACCGCTATATGCACATTTCCACAGACCGTAGATCATATTGGTGGGAATGGCTTCAAAGTTCATCATCAAGTGCCACGGCTGGTTGTCGGTTTTACTGTCACCACCCACCCAAAGGTCGTCTGCCATGATATCGCTCATCAGATTGACAGGATTATATTCGTCGAATGCCCAGTCCGGCCAGTGCAAAGGGTCATAAGCAGCTACTACGGCTTCTTGAATGTGTTCGTCAGTGGTGAAGTAAGTGTCTATTGTTTCGTCCGTAGGAGATGAAACTTCCAGAAAGGAGTCAGCGCATCCGGTGGTTAGAAGAACGGATGCCATCAGGCATACTGCTATGTATTTATATTTTTTCATAACGTTTTATGTTTTTAGAATGAAAGGATCAGAAAGAAAGACTTGCGCCGATTGTCCATACTCTGGCTTGCGGATATACACCGTAGTCAATGCCAAGTGAAGTTCCGCCGGAAGAGATTTCGGGGTCGAAGCCGTGATATTTGGTGAAAGTAAACAGGTTCTCGGCTGCCACGTAGAAGCGTAGTGAAGAGATGAATACTTTCTGGGTCAGTGCGGCAGGCAGAGTATATCCCAACTGGATATTCTTCAGGCGCAGATAGCTGCCATCGTAGACGTAAAGGTCGGATGATTGCCAGTTTACGTTGTCACCTTGTACGAAGCGGGGGATACGGTTGGAGGTACCTTCACCTGTCCAGCGGTTCAGCATCCATGAGGGCAGGTTGCTGGTGGCGATGTCCGTACGGCGGGTTGCGTCGTAGATATCGTTTCCGGCAGTGCCTTGCCACATCATGTTCAGGTCGAAGTTTTTCCAGCTCACACCCAGATTGAAGCCGAATGTCCAGTCGGGCATACCTTTACCTATATCTGTACGGTCGTTCGCATCAATGATTCCGTTGCCGTCTACATCTACGAAGCGGACATCGCCCGGTACGGCTGTCGGTTGCAGTAATTCTCCCTTGTCGTTTTTGTAAGCCTTTACTTCGTCTGTGTTCTGGAAGATACCAGCTGTCTTATATCCGTAGAAGAAAGGGAAAGGTTTGCCGTTTTCGGCGCGGCTGATATCACCCGTTCCCTGGAAGGAGTCTAGGTTTTCCCAACCGGATTCGTTACCATATTCTATCAGTTTGTTCTTTAGGTAACTGGCGTTGGCGCTGACACGGAAGTTCCAGTCGCTGACGCGGAACTTATAGGCTGCTTCCAGTTCGATACCGCTGTTTTCCATTTTACCCACATTACCGATAGGTTTAGCTTCACCTACATAGAAAGGGATATTCATTTCCATCAGCATGCCGTTGGTTTTCTTCTTGTAATAGTCTGCTGTAAAGGTCAGGGCATTGTTGAAGAAACCAAAGTCCAAACCAAAGTCGAGTTGTTCGGACTCTTCCCATTTCAGGTCGGGATTGGCCAGCCCGCTGGCTTTCACGCCGTTGATTACGTTTTCGGATGAACCGAAGATAGCATTATTGCCGGGAGAAGTCAATACGGTATATTTGAAGTTACCGATATTTTCGTTACCATTCTTACCCCATGAAAGGCGGATTTTGGTGGTAGTCAGCCAGTTCGGGCGTTTGTTCATGAACTTTTCGTTGGTGAGGTTCCATCCCAAAGAGAAGGAGGGGAATACGGCATAGTGATTGTTGGGGCCGAAGCGGGAAGAACCGTCACGGCGTACGGTCACCTGCAACATATAGCGTTCGTCATAATTGTAGCTTGCACGTGCGAAGATTGAAGCCAGTGTGGCATCTACCGAAGGAGCACCTGCGGCGTCACGATCTGCATTGGCTGCCAGTCCGGTACTTGCGTCGATATAAGGACGGCTGTAATTGGTGATGTTATTGCGTGAACCGTACAGATAGGAGCCTGAACTCTTTTTGGCGGATTGACCCAGCAATACGGAGAAAGAGTGCTTGTCGATGCTCTTGTCATACATCAGCACGTTTTCCAGCTGCCATACGGTTCCGTCTTCTTTTCTTGAATAAGCGGAAGACTGGGTAGAAGATTCACCGCTTCGCAGATAATAAAGAGGTCTGTAACTATCGTATCCCCAAAAAGAGAGGTCGGCACCATAGGAAGTCTTGAATTTCAGGTTGTCCCATAATTGCAATTCTGCAGAGAAGTTAGCGACGAATTTATGACTCCAGTGTTTGTCGCCCGGCAAAGAAAGTTTGGCAATCGGGTTGGACATTTCACCGAATTCGCCCGGGATGCTGAAAAGTTTTCCGTTGCGTGGGTCATATACAGGCGTGTACTCTGCCGTTGTACCGTATTTGTCGAACTGGGCTTTTATCGCTTCTTCTGTTTCGTCGTACACGTTCAGTATGGGAGACAGGGCGAGTGCCGATCCCAATGGTGTGCCCCAGGTAGAGTTATCATCAAAATTCGTACTTTTAATGCGGGCATAAGAGAGGTTGGAAGTCACCTTCAGGCTGTTTAGCCAGTTACGTTCTTTCGATTCGTCGAAGAGGGTGTACTGTGTATTGCTGCGCAGTGTCAGACGTTCGTAGTTGGAACGGTCGAAGTTACCTCCCACGATACCGTCTTGTGTGTAGAAGCCCAGAGAAAAGAGGTAATTTACTTTTTCGCTCGCACCACTCACACTCACTTGGTGGTTCATCATCGGAGCATTGTTGTTAAATACTTCGTCTTGCCAATTAGTGCCTTGACCGTAAGAGTATGGGTCACTGAATTTTGGGGCGATACCTGCATTGATCGCACCTTCATTGATCATGAGTGCGTATTCCGAAGCATTCAGTACGTCCCGTTTTTTCCAGGCACTCTGCCAGCCGTACGAAAAGTCGTAAGTTACTTTCGTTTTGCCGATCTTGCCGGTTTTGGTGGTAACAAGGATAACACCGTTGGCGGCACGTGCACCGTAGACAGCTCCGGAAGCGGCATCTTTCAATACTTCGATAGAAGCGATATCATTCGGATTCAGGTAGTCCAGCCCACCTTCAAGCGGCATACCGTCTACAATGTAAAGAGGATCGGCGGCTCCGTTCTCGGTACGAATGGTACCTACCCCACGTACGCGGATTTGTGCAGCGGCACCCGGCTGACCGGAAGAGGATGTAACGGTAACACCGGAAGCTAAACCTTTCAGAGCATTGTCCATACGTACCGGGGCTGTGGAGGCCAGATCATCAGCGGATACTTTGGCGATAGAGGCCGTCACAACGCTTTTCTTCTGGACGCCATAACCCACTACTACCACTTCGTCCAATGTCTCGGAGTCTTCCTGTAGGACAATTTTAATATCTTTATGCCCTTTTACCGCAATTTCCTGTGACTTGAATCCTATATAAGAGATGGAAAGAATAGCGTCGGCGGGTGCCGATAATGTGAAAGTACCGTTGAAATCGGTGATTGTACCTGTGGAAGTATTCCCTTTCACAACCACATTTACTCCGGGCAGAGGTTCGTTGTCCGTACCACTTACCACCGTACCTTTTATCTGTATATTCTGTGCATATACAGCAGCTAAGGTGAAGCTTAATAGAAATAAAACTGATAATAACTTTTTCATGAGTTTTACTAAATTAAGATTAACTATACTCTTTTTATGTTCGCAACCGAACGATGCAAACATAAGGCTAAATGGTATACGGCTTGATAAATTATGTTATTCATAAATACGTCAAACCGGGAAAAAAAATACGCTATCAATACGTCATATTATAGTAACGTATTGATAACTAGATAATAAAGGGTACGTTTGTTTGATACGTCACAACAACAGATTCAGAAAAATAATCAGTTTCCGAATCTGTCGGGGCGACTATTTGTGTCAGAGGTAGTTGCTTAAGTAATCTGTCAAACTGTCTTCCCGTTCCAGACCGAACTTCTTGCGCAGACGATACCGGATCGTCTCTACCCCCCGGACGGAGATATTCAGAAGCGGTGCTATCTCTTTGGTAGAAAGGTTCATTTTCAGATAGGCGCACATCATGCGTTCATTGTTGGAGAGATCGGGGTGTTTGGCATGAAGCCTTTTCATGAAATTATTATGGATCAGGTCGAACTGGTCTTCGATTCGCTTTAATACCTCGTCGCTCTGGATATTGGAATCAATTTTGCTGTTGATCAGTATGAGCTGCTGTTTGCTTTCACGGGAGCCTTCGCCTTTCAACATGGCGGATACTTTGGCTATTTCTGACTTAATCTCGGTCAGCATCTCGTTCTTGCGTACGAAGTTTATCATCAGGTTGGCCATTTCCTGACTTTTGTGTTGCAGGTCATGCTCCAGCTTTTCTTTTTCCAGTTGCATGATCTGTTTTTCGTTCCGGGCTTTTTCTTCTTCGTATTCCTTTTCCATCTCAAACAGTTCTTTGTCTTTTTCTACAATGGCTTGTTGCTTTTTACGCTTCACACGCATATCGTCCCATCGATAAACACCCCACATACCGAAGAGAGCCAGAACGATGTAGCAGATGTAAGCCATTACGCTGCGATACCATGGCGGGAGTATGCGGAATGATATTTCATCGGAAGAGGAAGTGCCGTCGGGGAAAAGGGCTTTGATTTCAAATATATATTCGCCTTCGGGCAGATTACTGTATTCCTTGGTGCGTGCAACGGTGAAGTCCGACCATTCTCCTTTGTTCAGACGATAACGAAAATGGGTGTCGTCACTCAGAATTAAAGAAGAAAGCTCATATTCGAAACGGATGGAATTCAGTGCATAGTCGATAGACAGTGCAGGTTTTCGCTTTAGGAAATTGGCCGTATATACCAGTGAGTCTTTGGGATAAGACAGATACATATTCTTTATATATAAGGAGTGACTGCGGTCTTGTTGCTCTCTGACAGCAGGAATGCTGAAAAGGGCGAAACCGTCTTCGTTAGGAATAACCAGCAATGAATCGGATAGGGGAATGATGGCCTCGAAGTTGAGCACCGACTCTATCTTGGGTTGTCGGATAGGATTGATGCTGGTATTAGCCCCTTTCTTATAAGTTCCCAGATTGGCGATACATATTTCATAAGGGCTTAAGCTGATGAGATGGTCATTATATTCCAACAGACGTGAATAGGTTGCCGTACCGTTCAGAAGATTGTTCATATCCGGGTAGGGTTCCATGATATCTTTATGGATGTTGTGTTTATAGATGCCGGACGGTGTGGCAAAGTAGATACGACCTTTAATTTTTGCGGGGTATATATGATTTTTTGAAGGAAAGCCGTCTTTGGTATCATAATCTTTCACGCTGGTGACCTTTGTCAGATTTTCGGATAACTTGATATGGGTAATATGGTCTGTGTTATACATCCAGATAGTTCTTGCATCCTCTTGTTCGAAGAGACGGCTGGAATCGTTCAATCCTTCGATTTTGCAGACGACACGCCACTCTCCATCTGTTTTTTCCACTAGATAAATGCCGTTGTATACACCAATGTACATCAGGCCTTTACGATTCATGACCTGCTGACAGCACCATGCGCCGGTGATGTCCGTCACTCGTTTCATTCCGTTGTCCTGAATCAGGAAAATTCCCCGGTCGTGCAGGCAGAAAAGTTCGTCTCCTATATGGCAGAGGTTCCAGACCTGGCCGCTTGACTGCGGAACGGGACGGATATCGGGCAGGTTACCGTTCGATTGCACCGGATAGGAAGTGTAGTATAAACCACGGTTAGTACCTAAATAAAGAGAACCGTCTTTTACTGCTGCCGTATATCCCGCTCCATAAGAGTAGGGGTATGAATATAGATTCGTAAAAGGAGAAGTGAGGCAGACATAGTCAATGCCACTATCCAGTCCTGCCCAAAGATTGCCGAAAGTATCAAAAGCAACGGAAAGAACTGTGTTATTGTGAAGTCCGTTATTCTCATTGAAATATTTGAGCTTCATGGTTTTGCAGTCAATCAGTATCAGGCCTTTATGAATAGTACCCAATGCAATCTGGTCATTTTTTGCCGCCACGCAGAATACTTCATTTTCGCGCATGAAGTCTTCGGCACCGGTAACGAATGGTTCCATTGTGCGTCCGTCACAGTAAAACAATCCATTATAGGCGGTTACCACAAGTACGCCACTTTTATAAGGTATAATGCCACGAATGCGTTTTGATGCCAGGTCTTCCGCACCCTGTAACGGGAAAGGGGTATTGCCTACCAGTACCCATACTCCCCGGTCGGTTCCGATATACAAGATCCCCTTTATCATGCTCGAACAGTCAATCTTGGCATCCGTCTCGATGGCGGTATACTTACCGTTCAGATATTTCACTATGCGGCTGTCTCCCTGAAAGTACATGATATTATCTGCTTCGTGAATGTTCCATACATTGCCAAGATAGCGGCAATCATCTTTCAGCGTATCCGACATACAGTAATATTTTAAACTGCCGTCCCTGCCCGGTTCATAATAGCCGAACTCATTGATTCCTCCTGCATAAATCCGGTTATGAGCGGTAGATACCAAAACAGAACGCACATCTGAAGTATTGTTCAGCGGGAAAACGTTCCACGCATTGCCGTCGAATTGTAACATACCGTTCTTATTGGCAAAAAATACCCATTTATCATCGTAAGGTGCTATCTTCCATGTCTGAGCGCCTTTGCCATAGAGATTCTTATCGAAGTTGATAATGAAACTGTTCCAATTGGCGAAGGTTTCAATAAAAGGTAAAAAGGAAAATAAGAGAAACAGATTGCGTATCAGGTGTTTTTTCATATGTATTAATCATTTTATTCTACAAAAATAATGTTTATTTTCAATGTAGCCTCTTAATGCTGATTTTTATGTGCCGATTTTTAATAATCCGTTCAACAATGTTTGGGTGAAATCTGTTGCTTTTCATTATCTTTGTCTTTCATAAAAACAATAATTTTAAAAAGTATGAGTATCGAATTAGGAAAATTCAACCAACTCGAAGTGGTAAAGGAAGTCGATTTCGGTTTGTATCTCGACGGAGGAGATGAAGGTGAAATCCTGCTGCCCACCCGTTATGTACCCGAAGACTGTAAGGTAGGGGATATGTTGAATGTATTTCTTTATCTGGATATTGACGAAAGACTGATTGCCACGACACTGACTCCGTTGGTGCAGGTAGGGCAGTTCGCCTGTCTCGAAGTCTCTTGGGTGAACCAGTTCGGGGCATTCCTCAACTGGGGATTGATGAAAGACTTATTTGTACCTTTCAGTGAGCAGAAGATGAAAATGCAGGTGGGAAGATCCTACGTGGTCCATGCTCATGTGGATGAGGAAAGTTATCGTATTGTAGCTTCGGCGAAGGTAGAACGCTACCTGTCGAAAGATATGCCCGATTATGCTCCGGGTGCGGAAGTGGATATTCTGATCTGGCAGAAGACGGACTTGGGTTTCAAAGCGATTATAGACAATAAGTATAGCGGATTGCTGTATGAAAATGAAATATTCCGTGCATTGGAGACCGGTATGCAGATGAAGGCGTTTGTGAAACAGGTACGCGAAGATGGTAAGGTGGACCTGATACTTCAGAAACCGGGATTTGAGAAAGTCGATGATTTCTCGAAGACACTGTTGGAGTATATTCGGGAACATGGCGGACGGATCAATCTGAACGATAAAAGTCCTGCGGAAGATATTTACGATACCTTTGGTGTCAGCAAGAAAACTTTTAAGAAAGGTGTAGGTGACTTGTATAAGAAACGATTGATTTCTTTGCATGAGAACGGCATCACTTTGGCAGAATCCTAAACAGAATAGGGAAATCCCTATGCAGGAATAGAGAGAATCATTGGGGTGGGGAGTTTTCTCACCCTATTTTTGTGATATCAGTTAAAGATAATAATTTTAAAAACAGATAAGCTATGCGTAAGATAATAATAAGTTTCTGTATTTTGCTCGCTGCCCTTTCTTTAAAAGCGCAGCCTGTCAGCGGAATCCGGATTGATGGCGGAGATACTCCGATTCTTGTTTATTTTGGCGGAAGGCAGATGTGTTATCCTACTACTACTTGTTTCGTTGCCAATCTGAAACCGGGAAATTATACCATTGAAGTGTACGCTTCCCGCCCGACTCGCCCGGGAGAACGTGTATGGAAAGGAGAACGGTTGTATAATGACCGCGTTTACTTTAACGGAAACGAAGTAAAAGATATCATTGTAGAAGAACGTGGAGATATCCGTCCGGGCAGACCCGGAAGACCGGGAAACGGTCAGGGTGGACACCGTCCGGACTATAACCGCTACGACAGAGTGATGAATGACCAACTTTTCAAGAAGTTCTTTGATAGTGTGAAGAATGAGCCTTTTGAAAAAGATCGTATGGGGTTGATTACAACTGCATTGGCGAACTCTGATTTTACATCGGAGCAGTGTCTTCAACTGGTGAAGTTCTATACCTTTGATAATGAACGGCTGAAGATTATGAAAATGATGTATCCCAATATTGTAGATAAAGAGGCTTTCTTTACAGTGATCGGTACTCTTACATTCTCCAGTAACAAGACCAAAATGAACGATTTCATCAAGGAATACGAAGGACGCTGATCATACATTAGTTCACTAAAAACGATACGGTTATGAAAAATATACATATAATCCTGTTTTTCACGTTGTGGGTAATACTCGGTAGCTGTTCTACTTATTACGTATCCAACAAGCAAGTGATGGAGGTTCAGCAGGGAATGTCCCGGCAGAATGTAGAAAAAATCTTGGGTAAACCGGATTACAGACGTTTTGACGGAGGTGGCGAGGAATGGGAGTACCACCGGATTTCTTCAGTGCTTTACGGCAACTCGATCAAGATTATTGTATATTTTGCAGATGGAAGAGTTACGGGTATGGATACCTTTAATGGTGATGAAATACTTCTTCCGCCGCCTCCGGTTGTGATGTCTCCTTCCGTTGTTGTAACCAATACGGATCCGGTTCGTCCGCCACGCTATGAAGAAAGTCCCCGTCGCAGAACACTTATGATGCGTGATGAGTTTGATCGTTTTCTTAGTGATTTCCGGATGGTGATCATGTCTGATGAGCAGATTAAATATATAGATGACGTTTTGTTGGATTGCAATTTTACTTCTGCCCAGTGCGGAAAGATCATTGATCAGATAAGTGGTTCGGATGCCCAGATGACTGTGATGAAACGTATGTATCCGCAAATTGTGGATAAAGAAAATTTTGCTTCGGTCGTCAATAAGCTCTTTTCGTCTTTTGACCGTGACAAGATGAAGGAATATATCCAGGCTTACCACGGTGACCAACGACCGGGAGACGTAGGATATGTACGGCCCAGAGCTATGAGTTCAGCCGATTTTGACCGTTTCTTCAATGAGTATAGAGGTAAATCTTTTGAGTCTGACCGTACCAGAATGCTGGATGAAGTTGTACCTCCTTCGGGATTCACTTGTGCCCAATGCCGTAAATTGGTGGATATGTGTACTTTTCAGACAGATAAAAAGAATATGATAAAGAAACTTTATCCGAAAATCGCAGATAAGAAGAACTTCTCCATACTGACGGATGTTTTCACTTTTGAGATGGACAAAAGAGAGATGAGGGAGTTTGCGGAATCTTACGATAGCGGACGTAACTAAAAAAGAATGAAACCATGAAAAGAATTCTATTTATATTGTTAGTCGTGACTGCCAGTACCACTGTAATGGCGGGAATGAGTACCAGCAAGGTACGTAAGGAGACACGTTTCCTTACTGATAAGATGGCATACGAACTGGACCTGAATAATCCCCAATATAATGACGTGTATGAGATTAACTATGATTTCATTTATTCGCTTCGTAATATTATGGATTATGTAGTACGGGGTGATGAGTGGGCATTGGATGATTACTATGAAGCGCTGGATATTCGCAACGATGATCTTCGTTGGGTGTTGAGCGATGCGCAATACCGCAGATTCCTGGGAGCTGAGTATTTCTATCGTCCCATTTATGTCACCGGAGGAAGATGGAGTTTCCGGATTTATATCAATTATCCGAATCGTAGTTTATTCTATTTTGGTGTACCTTATCATTATCGGACTTACTGTGGTGCACATTATCGTCCGCATATTCATCATGTGAGTTATTATCGGGGAAGATATAATAATCTTGTGCACTATCCTACGCCATATCGGGTAAGAGATCAGCGGGTATTCCATTCTTATCGTCGTTCAGACTTCGGTTCTGTACGTTTCCGTCCGAACACTTCCGTTCGTCCGCATAATGCACCTACCCGACCGGGTACTTCGGGACGTCCGGGAACAACGTCACGGCCTAATACATCAGGACGTCCGGGAAATACTTCCCGTCCTCGTCCTGAAACGGACCATAGACCGTCCACTTCAGGCAGACCATCTACATCGGGCAGGCCGTCCACTTCCGGAAGACCTTCCAACTCTGAAAGACCTTCGGTCAATGAACGACCGTCTATTCCAAGGAGACCGTCCACTCCGGGCAGAAATGATAAACCGAACAAGGAAGTAACTCCGGGCAGAGGCCACAACAGAGGTGAAGGAGATCGTCATTCAGGAAGTCGTCCGGGAACGAGTACAAGTACTCCGAATTCTAATCGTCGTCCGGAAACGAATTCAGGGTCTTCGAATTCCAGTCGCCGTCCGACAAGTAGTGGTACGAGCACAAACCGTGGCAGCAGCTCCGGTAGGAACAGCAATTCCGGCAGTAGTTCCAGCAGAGGGAACGTATCCGGCAGATCAACAGAAAGAAGCTCATCTTCAGAAAGTTCGAGAAGCAACAGCAACCGAGGTTCTTCTTCCCGTTCTTCAGAAAGAGGAAGCAGCTCAAGAAGATAAAACCTATTCCTTTATTAATAAATTATTGCTCCTCAGCGGTAGGAGAACTGGACTCCGGCGTTTCGCCGACTAGACTATTCAGGGCGTCGCCCGTAACTTGGATATCGGGGCGGATACTATCCGCCTCGATTTCACTTATTAACCCTTTCTTGGCGAGGCGTCCGGCAATCAGCTTATAATAGCCTTCCATATTCTCTTTTAACCGTCCGTTTTCCGCAAAGGAACTGCGGAAGTGTTTAGGCTTCGGGATAATAGAAGCTAGAAAAATACTTTCTTCGGTCGTGAGTTGCGAAGGGCGTTTGCCGAAATAATAGGCAGAGGCTTCCTGAATACCATAAACCAGCGGTCCCCATTCGGCTATGTTCAGATAAACTTCATACATACGTTCTTTAGAAGTCAGCCTTTCTGTCTCTATCAGCCATACGATGAGTGCTTCTTCCAATTTGCGGGCAAAGTTCTTGTTCCGGTTGAGAAATACGTTTTTTACCAGCTGCATGGTAATTGTGCTGCCTCCTCTGGCGAAACGTTCGACTTGCAGGTCGTAAATCAAAGCTTCACGCATCGCATCAGGCAAAAAGCCCTTGTGGTAGAAAAAAGCTCCGTCCTCACTTTGCATGACAGACATCCGCAGCAATGGAGAAATGCTGTCCAAAGGAGTAAAATGTTCCCATGAAGGTCCGACAGGAAATGTTTTGACCGGTATTCCGTTTTCATAGGCGGTATAGACAAACTCTTCACTCATTTTTGAAAGAGATGTTGCACCATATTCTATTATCCGAAAATCTTTTTCTTTCAATTCGGACTCAAACTTAAGGCTGTCTAGTCGGGCAAAATCGATATCTAACAGAAAATGATAAGCCAGCTCACCACTTGTTTTTATACCTTCCAGATTGCTGAATAAGCCTTTGGGCAAAGAACTGAATAGTTCGTCGGCCGGAAACCATGATTTATCTGTGGCAGCAGTGAAGTGCCATTGATTTTCATTCTTTTCTGCCCGCAGATAAGGATGAAATTTTATTTGGTTGAATAATACCGTCGTCGTACTGTCCAGTTCCAGCGTTTGCTTGCCGATATTCATCTGATACGTGAGTTGTCCGCGATCCAGATGGATCACTTCGGGAGAGAGTGCTTTGTGAAATACATCAAGTCCGCTTACTTTCGCCGTACCGTCAAGTTGCAGTTGGTTTTCGGTACGATTTTCTTTAGTCATACTATAATATAAGGTATCGAAAGTAACTTCTGCTCCAAAACGGCGGTTGATATACGGTAGTGAAACTTTCTTTTGCTCTGTGGCAAAAAGTTCTGCCTGCAGGGTATGTACCTTTCTGTTCAACTCTCCTGCTGCTTTCCATTGTTGAGTCAGCGTATCTTCTTTTATCTTGATGGTGGACTGAAAGCGATTGTTTTCGATTGTAAAGGTGGGGATATTGACTGTTACGAAATTGCTGTCTTTCCGTTCGGTTATATTAAGTTGAGTCAGTTGACCGTTTTCGGGGAAGAAACCATATATTAAGTTTAATATTCGGTTGATGCGATGGGCGTAATTGGTTTCTATGACCGGCTCTGTAGTTGCTTCCGGGTGGTGTCCGGAGAATAGAAAATCATAGTTGGCTGCACTGTCCCGTTTGATAAAAGCGATTGCCAGTCCATTCATGTGGACGTTGCGGACTTCAATATTTCCTTTCAGCAGTTTCCAAAAATTCAGTCTGACATTGACAGATTGTAGTGTAAGAAGGGTATCCCGTTGGTCGGGAACGATGGAAAGCCCTTGCAGAGTAATTTCGCTACATCCCTTCATCTGTAGATTCTGATAATGAATTTGCAGTCCGTATGTTTGTTCGATATGAGTCGTACGCTTGTTAGTTATGCTTTGCAGAAGCATATTGCGGCTCAAATAGATACTGATAAGGCAGATAAACAAGCCTCCTCCGATTGATAGAAGAAGAATACTTTTTTTGCTGTTCTTTTTCATCTTTTGCCTTTAATAAGTTATTGGCTGCAAAGGTAGATAATATTCTGTTCAACAAGATATAAGCAGTCTTTTTTTATTAGTGTGTCCGCTTATGAGCGTACAACTGTTCATTTTCGTACATCTCAGTTTTTCTTCTTTCCGCTGACTATTAAGTATTTATCTTTTTGGCATGCCCATTGCATTTATATATTCGAAGGCGGGCAACAAAAGAAATGAAAAAAAAGTTCAGATAGTTGCAACCATTCCATATAGACGTTCCGTCTAATAAACAGAAGAACAAAAAAAGAAAGTTGAACTAATAAAAAATATACAATTATGAAAACTACAGTATTATTCAGAATGATGGTTTTAGTGGCAATGGTAGTTGCCGGTATCGCCAATACAGAGTTGAAAGCACAGGACAATAACTTCATTACTAATGAAGAGAAAGTAGATGATCTTGTTGTTTCGAAGGTGATTTACAGACTGGATGGTTCTCTCTATCGTCACATGAAATATGATTTTACTTATGATGATCAAAAGAGAGTAACAGCTAAAGAAGCTTTCAAGTGGGATTCATCCACTGAAAAATGGATTCCGTATTTCAAGATCGATTATACTTATTCTTCTAATGAAATCACATTGGTATATGCACGTTGGAATAATTCTCACAGAGCTTATGATGATTCTGTAGAAAAGAGTGTTTATGAACTGAATGATGCTAATATGCCGATCGCGTATATGAACTACAAGTGGAATGACTATAAATGGATTGAAGAATCAGCCGGCAACTGGGCTATGAATATACAGATTCCGGTAACAGATGAAGCAGACTTGCTGCTTGCCGGAAGATAACAATACCGGGGATTGTGAAATTCTCTTTCTCTCTTAAGGTTTTAACAAACGAAAACGGTGGATTACCCAAACGAGGGAATCCGCCGTTTTTATTGTATCTGTCTGAAACCGGTGCTTTTTACTAGATTGTTCTATTTAATGAGCGGCAGATATTCTCCATATCCTTCTTCTTTCATTTTTTCTTTCGGGATAAAACGCAGCGAAGCACTATTGATACAATACCGCAATCCGCCTTTGTCCTTTGGCCCGTCTGTAAATACATGTCCTAAATGCGCATCTCCTGTCTTGCTGCGTACTTCTGTCCGTATCATTCCGTGAGTAGTATCTTTCTTCTCTGCGATCAGCTCTTTCTGAATCGGTTTGGAAAAACTGGGCCATCCACAACCGGAATCAAATTTGTCTGTGGAAACAAACAACGGTTCTCCGGTGGTGATATCTACATAAATGCCGGGGCGGTGTTCATTCCAGAACTCGTTATGGAAAGCCGGCTCTGTGGCATTTTTCTGAGTCACTGCATACTGTTCGGCAGATAATTTCTTACGGAGAGTGGCATCATCCGGTTTTTGATAAGTTGCGGTCTTGGGAGCATTCGCTTTTCGTGCCATTTCAAATAAAGCCGGATTGATATGGCAATATCCGCCCGGATTCTTATCCAGATAATCCTGATGATAGACTTCTGCCGGATAAAAGTTTGTCAACGGTTCCACTTCAACGGCAATCGGTTTGTTGTATTGAGTGGCTAATGCCTGGATCGCCTGATTGATGGTGGGGAGATCGGCTTTATTGATATAATATATACCGGTTCTGTACTGTGTACCACGATCGTTCCCCTGTCGGTTGAGGCTGGTCGGATCGATTGTCTGAAAATAGAGGTTGAGCAATAAACTCAGATTTACTTCTTCCGGATCATAAACAACCTTCACTGTTTCGGCAGCATTTGTCTTGCCCGAACACACCTGTTCATAACTGGGATTGGCAACGGTGCTGTTGGCATATCCCACCTGAGTACTTTCTACCCCTCTGATTTGTTTCAGGAAGTGTTCGGTTCCCCAAAAACATCCTCCTGCAAAATAAATTTCCGCTTGACTTTTCATTGGTTTTGCAATTCCTAAAAATACATTACTAATTATTAGAATCACTGCGATGATAATATGTTTCATAACTGTTGGTTCTTTCTATAGTAACGGATGAACCGGTGGATATGTTTTAGAAATCTCTTACATAAATAACAAGTGTTTTTTGTGAGTTTGAAAACATGAGTAAAGCCTTAAAAACAGAATACTTTTCCGATGTATTCTATTTTTAAGGCTTTTTGATAAATAGCCGGAAATCTGTTCTATTCTATGATTTCTCCTTTATAGAAATCCAGTATTTTAGTACGGAACAGATAATCGTATTTAGCTTGCAGTTTATCCGACAGTGCTTTGGTCAGGTTTAGTTTCGCTTCATTGTATTCCACAAAAGTAGCTTTACCGTTATTGAATTTTTCGCTCATCAACCGAAAAGATTCTTCGTTGGCTTTCACTGCAACTTCGCTGGAGTTATATTTACTTTCTGCAGCTACTGCATTATACCAGGCTTGCTGGATTTCTTTATAAAGAACTTTCTTGGTGTTGTCCAGTTGCAAAGCAAGGTTTGACTGTTGTAGGCGGGCAGTGCGTACCCGATTACGAGTGCTAAAACGGTTGAAGATCGGAACGCTCAGGTTGAAAGAAATAGATTTGCTCAGGTTATTTTTTAATTGACGGGCAAAACCGGATTCTGCTTCACCGTTGAGTGTATAGTAGCTGCTTCCTAGCCCTGCACTGAAAGAAAGTTGGGGGTAGAATTCACTTTGAGCGATACGAATGTTTTTTAAACTACCTTGTAAGCGATATTCTGCTGCCTTGATGCCGGGCTTATAGGCAATCGCCTGGATATAAATGTCATCCGGAGCTGTTAGAGGTTCAAATTTCAGTTCTTCTTTTGGATTCTCAAGAACGAAACCTTCCGGTGTAGGCAGTTCTAATAACTGGCTGAGACTTAATAGTGACAATTTATATGTATTGTCTGCCTGTACGGCTGTCATCTCATCCTGTGCTACACGTGCCTGCGCTTCAGCTACCTCCGCCGGTGAAGCCTTGCCGACATCATGCAGTCCTTTGATACGTTTCAGCTGATCTTTGCTTAACTCAACCTGATTTTGTGCTACCTTGTTCAATTCCAGATTGAAAAGCACTTGCAGATAGGCAGAGGTAACATTGATTGCAATATCCTCTTTGGCTTTATTCAGGTCCTCGATAGCAGCCTGTAAATTGAGCTTGGCAAGGGAATATTGATTGGATAATTGTAAGCCTGTGAAGAGAGGTACATTAGTACTTAAGTTCACTCCCGTACTGGAACTGTTAGTATCACTATATGAATTATCTTTCGGAGAAGCTGTACGTCCCCAGCTCCACCCCTGGCTGATACCACCGTTTAAGTTCGGCAGACGTGCCCATTTAGCGGTGTTTACACTAATCTTATTTTGTTCGGCTTCATTGGCTGTCTGGCGGATGTCGATGTTATGCTCGATGGCATAGTCGATGCATTGCCGTAAAGTCCATGTCTGCGGAGTGGTATCCTGTGCTTGAACAGAACCGATACCGGTTCCGCTCAACAGGATGATTGCCATCATTTTATTGATTACTTTCATTGGATGTCAGTTATTTATCTTTTTTCTCAGCACCGCGTAACTTGGTCTGAGCGGTTACACCTTTTTTTATCTCAATCTTGATACCGTCACTCATTCCGGTAGTCACCTGTGTACGTTCGAATTTCTGTTGTGGTACGGAGTCCGTCATGATATACACAAATGTAGAGTCACCGCTGAACTCAATCGTACTTTCGGGTACTGCCAGCACTTTGCTGGCACGCTGGAGCACAATCTCTGCATTGGCAGAATAGCCGGAACGAATCTGCACGGTATCCGGAACTGTGATAGCAGCTTTGATTTCAAATTGATTGGCTCCGTTGGTTTCTACTCCTTTCGGTGAAATATATTCGAGAATAGCATCAAAAGTCAGATTCTGTAAAGCTCCGATCGTCAGTTTAATCGGCATTCCCTCATGGATGCGACCCACTTCGGTTTCGTCAATATTTCCCCTGAAAATCAGATCGTTCATGTTTGCTACCGTAGCAATGGTAGTACCGTCGTTGAATGTATTACTCATGATTACGGAGTTACCGGCTTTCACTGGTACGTCCAGAATTAATCCGTCAATAGTAGAGCGGATCATGGTGCTACTGAATGAAGCACTGTTTTTAGTGATTCCTTCTTTTATAATTTCCAGATTATCTTTGGCAGTCTGATTCTCTTCCCGTGCCTGCTTTACCGCTACTTCTCCTTTTTCGTAATCTTCACGACTGATAAGCTGATCTTCATATAACTTCTTGATACGGGTAAAGTCTGTTTCGGCCTGCTTTGCATTGATCTCTGCCAGGCGGACACGACTTTCTGCGGAGTTCAGTTGTCCGAGTTCGGGAATTACTTTGACTTTCGCGATCACTTCCCCTTTTTTTACGCTCTGTCCCGCTTCTTTGAATACCTCGTCTACAATACCGGAAATCTGAGGCTTGATTAAAATTTCATCTCTCGGCTCTACCTTTCCGGTGGCTACTGTAGTCTTTTCAAGGTCCGTGACTTCTGCTGCCAGTGTTTCATATACGATCACTTTAGGCTTGGATTTCTGATAAAGAAATACGAACGTTCCGACAAGGATTATGGCAATAATTACCAATAATGTGATTTTCAGATACTTTTTCATCTTGAATATATATGTTTAATTTTTAATTCTTCATTTAACTCTCAACTCTCCCTTCTCAACTCTCCACTTCTACTCATCTCTGATCGCTTCAATCGGTTTGATAGCCATCGCACGGTAAGCAGGTGCCAGTCCTGCCAACATACCTAATGCGATCAGCAGGGCACAGGTTCCGACTGCTAATCCGAAGCTGACCTGGAAATGAGCATCTCCTCCGTTGGAGTTCGCTCCCATCTCAACCAGTTGCAGCACCATGACAGCGAAAGAAATTCCGAACATGCCGGCGATGGTTGTCAAGACCATGCTTTCAGATAAGATTTGCTGCAGGATGTCTTTGGGGCGTGCACCGATGGCACGGCGTATGCCGATTTCTGTAGTGCGTTCTTTCACTGTCACCATCATGATATTCGATACACCAATGGCGCCTGCCAGCAAGGTACCCAAACCTACCATCCAGATCAGAATATGGATACCGGTGAATAAGTTGTCTACCATGGAAAACATAGCCTCAGCGTTCAGATACATAAGCGCCTGCTTGTCATTAGGAGCAATATAGTGTGCTGCCTTGATGATTTCTTCCATTTGGGGTTGTACATCGGAAACCTTTACGCCCCGTTTGACGGTGAAGCAGATTACATCAATTTGTCCGCCTAGATTATAAGTCTGCTGCATGGTGGTGAATGGAAGGGTAACAGCCTCGGAGGCACGGCCCTGTATGTTCATATCTCCTTCGGAAGAAGACATGCCGATGACTTGATAGTAGATGCCGTCTACCCGTACATATTTGCCACACGGGTCTTCTCCCGGTTTGAACAGGCTTTCGTAAACACGCTTGCCAATAACGCAGACCTTACGCGCTTCACGGATATCTACGTCGTTGATAAAACGCCCGTATGCCATTTCTTGTGATTCGATATGGAGATAGTCGGGATATAATCCTTTCACACTACAATCGTATTTCTTGTCTCCATAAATAGCGTTGGATCCCCAACGGGCAACGGAAGGGGTGATGACTTCCACATCCTTTACCTGCGAGCGGAGGCGTTCGATGTCGATGGCTTCCAGATCCCACCAGCGTCCTTTACGAAATCCTTTGTAGGCTTCTCCCGTTTTTTGGGCGGCAAGGAAGCCGGAGTTGGTGGCAAATCCCTCAAAGTTCTTTTGCATCATATCCTGCAATCCCTGTCCGCCGCCGATAAGCGCCACGAGCATGAAGATTCCCCAGAATACGCCGAATGCCGTCAGCAGGCTTCTCGTTTTATTTCTTGTGATGGTGATGAGGATTTCCTCACAAGTATCTATGTCTATTCTCATAATCTTTAATCGGCTCTAAGTGCTTCGATCGGTCGGATGCTGACTGCTTTGCGGGCAGGGAACAATCCGGCTAATGTTCCGGCTATTACTAATGTGAGTGTAGCTTGGATGGCGATTCCTATGTCGACCGTTGGATTCAGGAATACCGTTTCGGACCATATACCGTTGTCCATAGTCTGGTTTCCGAAGGCATTGTTCATCCATTCGGTGGCTCCGATACCTGCAACCATACCTATATATCCGAATATGGTGGTAATCGTGACGCTCTCTACGATAATCAGCCAAAGGATAGAAAGTGGTTTGGCTCCGAGCGCTTTGCGGATGCCAAATTCTCGGGTACGCTCTTTAACGGTAATCAGCATAATGTTCGAAACTCCGACAATTCCGCTTAATAAGGTGAAAATGCCAATCACCCAAATGGCAATACGAAGCATCGCCGATCCTTGCTGTTGCTGCAGATAATTGGTGAAACGGTTCCATATCCAGATGGCGCTATGATCGGTCGGGTCAAAACGCTGGTTGGCGCCGATCACTTTACGGTAGTGGGCTTCGAATTCCTCGTTAGACTCTATTGTTTCCAAATTCTTGGTGGTCATGATGAGGTTATTCAGCTTGTCTCCTTTATTATAAATCGTTTGCAGGGTTGTGAACGGAAGATAAGCATCGCTGTCTCCGCTGTCACCTTTGTCATTGTACAGTCCTACTACCTGATAGACAACATTGCCCGCATTCACGAATTGTCCGATGGGGTCAGTATGTGTTTTGTCGAACAGGATTTCGGCAGTCTTTTTGTGGAGTACAATTACTTTCCGTCGTTCTTTAATGTCGATTTCGTTAATGAAACGTCCCTTGAAAAGCTTTACTACTTCCACTTCCGTATGGTTGGGATATACTCCAGAAAGATTCAGGTTGACATATTCCGGTCCGAAGCTAAGGTTCACACCTCCCTGATATACGGTTGCTCCGGCCTTGATGACATGATCCGGAAAATTCTTATTGGTCGTATTCAAGTCTTTGTTATCCAGTCGTATCCGCCTTCCTTCCTTCAGACCGTCGTATGATTTACTGGTCCATCCCGGAAAAATTTTGATGGAGTTCATGGCCCGTTCCGAAGCCGACTGTTCGAATGCGTGAATCAGCCCGTTGCCGGCACCCAGCAGGACGATGAGCATAAATATTCCCCATGCGACGGCAAATCCGGTGAGAAAAGTCCTCAACTTATTGCGTTTGATGGTACTATATATTTCTTGCCAAATATCAATCATATTTTAAGTAATAAGTTATAAGTAATAGGTAATAAGTATTAGGTATTAAGTATAAAGTATTAGGCTGCGTTGTGACCGCATGGAATTAATACTTAATACTTATTACCTATTACTTATTTCATAATTCCGTTTTGGCCGAATGGAGAGGCGTCGTGGTCGAGGTTCTCTTCAATCCGTTCGATAATACCATCTTTGATATGGATGATCTTGTCCGTTTGGTTGGCAACACCACTTTCGTGGGTTACGACGACGATGGTCATTCCCATTCGATGCAAGTCTTTCAATATCTGCATTACTTCTACGGAAGTTTTGCTGTCCAGAGCACCTGTCGGTTCGTCGGCAAGGATGATCTGCGGCTGGGGGATTAATGCGCGGGCGATGGCTACACGTTGTTTCTGACCGCCACTCATTTCATTTGGCATGTGGTGTGCCCACTCCTTTAGTCCCAGCCGGTCGAGATATTCCAGAGCGAGTGCATTTCGCTTTTTGCGGCTTACACCTTGATAAAATAAGGGAAGTGCCACGTTTTCTACGGCATCCTTGAATGATATCAGGTTGAATGACTGGAAGATAAATCCGATCATACGGTTTCGATACTCGGCGGCTTTCGTTTCGCTCAAGTCTTTGATAAGTACGTTGTTCAGATAATAATCCCCGGTATCGTAGTTATCGAGTATTCCTAATATGTTTAGTAAAGTAGATTTGCCTGAACCCGAAGCTCCCATGATGGAAACGAACTCACCTCGCTGAATGTCGAGATTGATGCCCTTGAGTACATGGAGAGGTGCTCCGTTGTTGTAGGTCTTGTTAATGTCTGTTAGTTTTATCACAATTTCCCTTATTAAGTTTCTTTTTTCTTTTTATTTTTCACTATTAGACGCATGAAAGATACGAAAAGTTGCAAACAGAGTGAACTTTTTTGAAAAAACATTTTGTAGACTCAATCTTCTTTACGTAATTTGTGTGCAGTAAACTTTATAATTAACTAACCCTTTTAAATAAAGTATCATGAATTCAAACATGGAGAAACCCTACGTAGTAGGTATTGACATAGGCGGAACAAACACCGTCTTTGGGATTGTAGACGCACGCGGAACTATTATTGCCAGTAGCTCGATTAAAACAGCCGGCTATCCGACTGCTGCAGAATATGCTGACGAAGTATGCAAAAACTTGCTTCCGTTGATCATTGCTAATGGTGGTGTAGATAAGATCAGAGGTATCGGTGTCGGTGCTCCTAATGGTAACTATTATACCGGAACTATTGAATTTGCTCCGAACTTGCCTTGGAAAGGAATTCTTCCGTTGGCTGCTATGTTTGAAGAAAGACTGGGTATTCCTACTGCTTTGACCAATGATGCTAATGCTGCTGCTATCGGTGAAATGACTTACGGCGCTGCCCGTGGTATGAAAGATTTTATTATGATCACTCTGGGTACAGGTGTAGGTAGCGGTATCGTTATCAACGGTCAGATGGTTTATGGTCATGACGGTTTTGCCGGAGAATTGGGCCACGTAATTGCACGTCGTGACGGTCGTGTTTGTGGTTGCGGTCGTAAAGGCTGTCTGGAAACTTACTGTTCGGCTACCGGTGTAGCTCGTACAGCTCGTGAATTCCTGGCTGCTCGTACTGATGCAAGCTTGCTTCGTAATATTCCTGCTGAAAACATCACTTCAAAAGATGTATATGATGCAGCTGTACAAGGTGATAAACTGGCACAGGAAATCTTCGAATTTACAGGTAATATTTTAGGTGAGGCTTTGGCAGACGCTATTGCATTCTCCAGCCCTGAAGCAATTGTATTGTTCGGTGGTTTGGCTAAGTCGGGTGATTATATTATGAAGCCGATTCAGAAAGCAATCGATGACAATATCCTGAATATCTACAAAGGCAAGACTAAATTGCTTGTTTCCGAACTGAAAGATTCTGATGCTGCGGTACTGGGTGCCAGTGCTTTGGCTTGGGAATTGAAAGATCTGAAAGAATAATATCATTTTTTTAATAATAAAGGTAATTGGATCCCCGGGGGCGTTGAGTTTCCGGGGATTTTTTGTATGTGTTGTTTCTCAAAAGTTGTATCTACAGGAAATAAAACTGGATATTCTGTAGTTTTTTGCGTTATATTGCGTCTAATGTATAGACGATTAATCAAAATAAGATGAAAAAATTGGAAATAGAGTTTGAGCAAGTTGTGAAGCAATATAAAAATACAATTTACACTGTATGTTTTATGTTCTCTAAAGACTCCCGGGAAGTGAACGATCTTTTTCAGGACGTGTTAGTTAATCTTTGGAAAGGTTTCGATACATTCAAAGGAGAAAGTAATATAGGAACATGGATATGGCGTGTAAGTCTCAATACTTGCATTTCATCAGACAGGAAAAAGAAGATTGTTTCTGTACCTCTGATTATGGGGATTGATCTGTTTGAAGATAGGGACGAAGATACAACACAGATAAAGATGTTGTATAACAGAATTAGTCGCCTGAAACATTTCGATAGGGCGATAGTGCTATTATGGCTTGAGAATTTCAGTTATGAGGAAATTGCAGCTATTGTAGGAATTTCTGTGAAGAATGTTTCCGTTCGCTTATTTAGAATTAAAGAAGAATTAAAAAAAAATGTCTAACAACTAGAAAATATATGGGTATGGAAGAATATATAGATACGATTGAACTTAAACAAATGAAAGAACAGATAGCTATTCTTAACAGCAAGTTGGATGCGGAGGTCGTTGTTAATGAGAAGTTGTTACGTAAGGTTATTAAAAATAAGGTGTCGGGAATGAATCGGTATGTAGGGATTATGAATTCATTGGCATTATTACTTATTCCGTTTTATATTTGGGCATGTCCTTATTTGGGAATATCATGGTGGTTTTGTAGTGTGTTTTGTTTGTTCCTGTTTATAGCAGTTATGCACGGCTATTTTACGCATAAACGATTACGAACAAATGATTTAATGAGTGAGGATTTACTGGTGGTAGCTCGAAAGTTGATGGAAATAAAATCCCGTTATTCCATTTGGCGTAAATTTAGTATTCCATTTATTATTATACTTTTGTGTTGGCTCTTTATTGAACTGCAATTGGCAGGAAATAGCAATATTATAATTTTTTGTGTTAGTCTTATTTTTTCATTTAGGGAGGGATATAAACAGTATCACATGATGCAGCGCAAATTGGATGAAATTCAGCAGGAGATAGATGAAATTATGAAAGAGTGATCATTTCAGAAAGCAAAGGTTGGAAAATTATTATCAGGACATTTTATGCATTTAGGATTTCAATAAAACTTCTTCAACTCCAATAACTCTATGAATATGCGATAGATTTTGTTTTTAGGATTCTTGATATGTTTGTGAAAATTCTGTTTGACTATTGTTTTGTTCGTTTTGTCGATGATATTTTGTCTTTTTGTTCGGTGATGTAATTGTTTGTTGGATGATATGATATTTGTAGACTGTTGGGGATATGAGATGAAATAGAAATAAAATCCCTTGGACATAGATAAAATTGCAATGTATAGCAAGTAAGATGAACTTGGTTTTAAAGGAAGCTTCCGTTCCTTTAAAACCAACGCCTCGTTCCTTTAAAACCAAAACCACTTTTTAATCCTTTGAAAACTTGCATATTGCTTTGGTTTTATGCAGAAAAACAGTTGTATATTGCATATTTATAGGTGATTTTATGCAATAATTTGTCTGAAACACAGATTTTTCTCTGTTTATTAATAATGTAAATCTTAAAAATGGGACATTGAATTCCGCTTTCTCTATTGTTGCCAATCGAACAATATAGACTTTTGCGATGATGACACTATCCTGATCACATACTGTCAGTATCCGGTAGGTATGGTAACACTATACCAGTAGGATGGTGTCACTATGTTCAAACGCTCGTTATGACAAAAGTATGGAAGAGAAAGACTTGAAATAAAAAAGAGGAAATCCCGTTACCGGAACTTCCTCTTTTTTATTTCGAATCTCAGAGTTCAGCTTAGTTGTTAACTCTTTTTTCTTTGATTCTAGCTTTCTTACCAGTAAGAGCGCGCAGGTAGTACAATTTAGCGCGACGAACTTTACCTACCTTGTTCACTTCGATGCTATCGATAGCCGGTGATTCGATTGGGAAAATTCTTTCTACACCTACAGTACCTGACATTTTACGTACAGTAAAACGTTTCTTGTCTCCGTGACCGGCGATTTTGATAACAACACCACGGTACAACTGTACACGTTCTTTGTTACCCTCGATGATACGATATGCTACTGTTACAGTGTCTCCTGCTTTGAAGCTCGGGTGCTGTTTACCGGTAGCAAATGCTTCTTCTGCAATTTTAATTAAATCCATTGTTGCTATTATTAAATTGTTTTATCGTTACAACGCAACATACCAAGTATCTCTTCTCTTGACAGCGATTGCGCGAAAGCGGTGCAAAGTAACGAATTATTTATCAGATAGCCAAATGTTTTGGAGAAAATGATCGGCTGTGAGCTGGTATCGAATGTTTTTGGGGTTACATCAAACAAATGTGGCAATAGATTTGTATCTTTATGATTGGGAATAGGAAAAAAGGCACTGCCGGGGAATGTGGAGAAGGGTTCACTTCTCTTTTGCAGCAGCCTTTATTGATCATTTTAAACAGTAAAAAATGGGGAATTTAATTTCATTTATGAAGAAGGTAGCCGACGGGCTACGGGAAAGTGGGAATTATGGGACCGCCCATATTTACAGGAGTAGCATGAGTGCAATCCTTGCATTCAATGAAAGCGGGAATCTGCCTTTCCGAAAAGTGACTCCGGAGTTTTTGAAAAGTTTTGAAGCGTATCTGCGTGGAAGAAATTGTAGCTGGAATACGGTTTCTACTTATATGCGTACGCTGAGAGCTGTGTACAATCGGGCAGTAGACCGACGCATTGCACCTTATGTACCGCATCATTTCCGGTATGTCTATACGGGGACACGTGCTGATAAAAAGCGTGCATTGGAAAAAGAGGATATGGAACGTCTTATGAAAGATATTCCGAAACAGCTGCACTCGGGAAACAGGGAATTGCAGCGTGCTCGTGGTTTTTTCATATTAATGTTTTTGCTGCGTGGTATGCCTTTCGTCGATCTTGCTTATCTGAAAAAACATGATATAGACGGAAATGTCCTTACTTATCGTCGGAGGAAAACAGGCAGAATGCTGACTGTGACTCTTTTGCCGGAAGCGGTGAAATTGATCAAACAGCATATGAATACCGATCCTGCTTCTCCTTATCTCTTTTCGTTGATTTCCAGCAAGGAAGGAACGGAGGAAGCATATAAGGAATACCAGTTGGCATTGCGTAACTTTAATTATCAGCTGATGATTCTGAAACAAGTGCTGGGACTGACTACGGATCTGAGTTCATATACAGCGCGTCACACATGGGCTACGATGGCTTATTATTGTGAGGTGCACCCCGGTGTCATTTCAGAAGCGATGGGACATTCATCTATCACTGTCACAGAGACCTATCTGAAACCTTTCAAGAATAAGAAAATTGATGAAGCGAATGTAATGGTTTTCTCTTCCTTTAGGAAGTCTTTCTCGGTAGGTAATTATTTGAATTAAAGCCTGTTACTTTGTAGGTAACGGGGAGATAATACGCTGCAAAGATGAACATATTTTGGAAAACATGCAAACAAAAAAGATATTTTTTCTGATAAACTACTAAAAAAAGGAAATACACCAAACAAAACTGCGGATTTTTTGTGAAGAACACACCATGCTCTCCTGACTTCGTCATCGTGTCACCCAAAAATCTTCGTCAAAGAGTTTAGCTAT